>Ga0209254_10000099_pt1 | contig 54038 bp, 47 predicted proteins | sample FrelakmetDIP11DI_FD_187148 | JGI IMG/M metagenome (GOLD analysis project Ga0209254, IMG submission 187148) | Freshwater lake sediment microbial communities from the University of Notre Dame, USA, for methane emissions studies - DIP11 DI (SPAdes)... | ecosystem: Environmental > Aquatic >...
GGGCTGTCGGCTGAAAACTCTCCGTCCATCAGTTCAATAAGCTGCCTTGCCAGGATTGTGCCGAATCCCGATTCATCTTCGTCGTGGTGAACTTTTGATTCAACAGTTATATTGTCACCGAATATTTTGTTCAGGGTTGCCTTATCAAAGCTTCTACCTGTATCTGCAAGCTCAAAACCTAGCTTTATCACTCCACTCACAGACTCTTTTAAACTGCATTTAAGGTTTATTATTCCCTTGCATGTGTTTTTAGAGGAATGATTCAGAAAATTGGTCAGTATATGTCTCAATCTTAAAGAATCTCCTATTACTTTGTCAGGCACATTTTCGTCAATGCTATAATCCAATTTTACCAGCGATTCATCAATATTGTTCAGGGCAAGATCACAGCAGTATTTAATCTCTTCCCTGAGGTTGAAAGGGATTTCGTCAAGTACCATTTTACCGGATTCTATCTTTGAAAAATCAACAATATCATTAATAATATCTGACAGAACTTCGGTTGAGCGGCGAAGCAATCCAAGTCCCTCCGTAGCGTCTTCAGGCAGCTTTTGTTTTTCGAGGATATCTGCCATTCCTATGATACCATTCAATGGAGTCCTGATCTCGTAGCTCATCCTGGCAAGGAATTCCGATTTGGCAGAGTTTGCCTTTGCTTCGCGTTTTCTTGCAGATTCGAGTAAAGTAACATCGATCAGCATATCAACGTTGGCATCCAACCCATTATAATTCAGCGGTATGCTTGCTTTGAAAAGGATTATTTCACTGTTTTCTTTTTTTAATATCACGAACTGGTCGGGGCTGAATGTTCCTCCCAAATATTTTGAAAAATAATTATTTTCATCAGATGCAGATGTTTCAGGATGGATTTTCCCTGTCATAGCGGCCGCGCCGGAACAGGAATATTGTTCGGCAGCGGTCCTGTTCGCTTTTAATATTTTACGGTCCCTGTCATAAATTATCACACCAACAGGCATTTCTTCAATCATGCTGAAGAGCATCTTTCCGGATGTATCAAGTTTCCCTATTTCTGCTTTCTGCAATTTCAGTTGCCTCCAGAAAAAATAAGCCAGAAGCACAAAGAGAAGGAGGGTTGCAAGTCCCAGCAGAATTGAATTCCTGATTATATAATTCTGGAAGTTTTCGGTTGGTGATGAAAAAATAAGAGCGATATTCTTCTGAAGAAGCTGTGTCGAATAATATGATGATATAATTTCCCTGGAAATATTTTTGCCTTCAGCTTTGTGTATTACCTCATTGGATGCCCCACTTTCCAGACCGGCCATGATCTTTTGAATCTGAGAATATTTCAACTTTTCAGCACAATTGTCATATATTACTTTCCCTGAATCGCCTATTACCCATTGCCACTGGTAATCCTGAAAATTGAATGCGTTAAAAGTTTCTTTGAAAAATTTCTGGTAATCAATATTTACCTGAATGTTGCCAATGGGAATATCGTTTTTTACGACAGGCATATAATACTCTGTGTTACGGCCTTCATCGAACAGGAGTTCTCTCGAAACGATCTCGCCCTGTACATGCAGGATAAATGTCTGCTCGAGCCAGTTTATACCTGTTTCATCTTTCTTTAAGGAGAACTCATTTTTATTATTATCATACAGCTTAATACCGGTAATGAGATGTTCGTACTTTGAGAAGAACAGCTTCATTCTTTCAACAAATCTCTCCCTGATTTCCAGATGGGAGAAAAAGCTTGAAATATCCTCGGAATATATGATCTGGTGAAGATCGCTGGTAAATCCGTTATTGGTGCTGTCGATAGAGAGACCCACTATCTGAGCCTGACGGTCCATCAATTTTACCCTATAGTCTATCTGCTTATCATACAGGCCTTTATAATAGCGAACGTTCGCTATTATTATTATCATAAATGCCGTAATGATAACAATTAAGGTTTTACGCATTTTATTTTACAGATGTTGCTGTCAGACAAAGTAGATGATGATATGCTAATTAACTCAATTTCATCTGTATTTAGTATTTTCGTCATTCAAAATACTTAAATAACTTCTGTATCTCAGAGAATCGATTTCTCCCTGTTCCACAGCATTTCTGACAGCGCATCCCGGTTCATCAAGATGCAGGCAATTATAGAATTTGCACTCTTTTGATATTCTGAATATCTCGGGGAAAAAATGATAGATTTCATTCCTTTCCATATCAACAACCCCGAAACCCCGGATTCCCGGTGTATCAATTGCAAATCCGCCAAATGGCAGCCTGTGCATTTCGGGAAAAGTTGTTATATGTTTACCCTGTTTATGATAATCGGAGATTTCAGCTGTTTTTAATTTTAGGGAGGGGTCGAGGATATTTAACAGTGAAGTTTTACCGACTCCTGAATTTCCGGATATAAGGCTTATTCTGTCCTTTAGTACATTTTTTACACTTTCAAGGCCGGTCCCGGCGTTTAGTGACAATCTGAAGCATCCGTAACCAATACTTGAATATACCGAAATAAGATATTCCATCCTTTCAAGATCATCCTTGCCATAAAGATCTGTTTTATTGAAAATAATTTTTGCAGGTATCCTGTAAGCTTCCGCAGTAATAAGGAACCTGTCAATGAATTCAACAGGTGTCTGCGGAAGTATTATCGTAACCATTACCACTACCTGATCGAGGTTTGCGGCAATTATCTGGGATTGTCTTGACAGGTTCGAAGACTTCCTCAGGATATAATTTTTTCGTTCAAGGACTTTTGTGATTATCCCTGCTTTGCCGTCTTTCTCAACATCCAGAAGAACATTGTCGCCGACCGCAACCGGATTTGTGGTTTGTACCTCTTTTTCCCTCAACTTCCCCCGGAGAACACACTGAATTGAATTCCCGGAACCGAGAAGAATTTTGTAACGGATGCCTACTGATTTAATGACAATTCCGGTTTCCAAAAGGGATTATGTTACTAATTATCAGAAGCCATCAGCAGGAAAGGCTTCATTTCGAAGCTGTGGTAATATGGCCTAAGTCTTTCAATATTATAATGCTCTGATACTTTAACGATCTTTTTTGAAGATGTAACAACATCAATAGGAACATTATCATACCTTCCGTTTTTCAGCACCACAATTCTGCCATGCACGCCCTTCAGAATGAGATCAAGGGCAAGGTTGCCGTAAGCCATCGGGACAATTGAATCGAGGGCATCAGGATCACCGCCGCGTACCATATAACCCAGCTTCTGGGTAATTGTGTTTATAGTTTTACCATTGTTGAACCTGGGAGACAGGTCTTTGAGCTGGTCTGAAACCAGGTCGCCGATTCCGCCAAGCTTGGCATGTCCGTATGCATCTTTTTCCTGGCCTGAAAAGATCATCTTACCGCCTTTGAACATTGCACCTTCTGATACAAGCACTACCGAGTATTTGCTGGGATTATGATTCCTGTCCTCGATAAGGAGCTGAGCAAGCTGTTCAATTTCAAACTCATACTCCGGAATAACACATCTGTTTGCAGCTCCGGCCATGGTTGGCAGCATTGCTGTAAATCCGGCGTATCTCCCGAAAACTTCCAGCACAAGAAGCCTTTCGTGCGATCCTGCAGAGGTCCTCAGGCTGTTGGTCATCTGGATTGTCCTGGTGACACAGGTGCTGAAACCGATGCAATAATCTGTACCCGGGACATCATTATCCATTGTTTTCGGGATTGCTACGACATTTACTCCTTTTTTGAAAAGGTGAACCCCATAGCTCAGGGTATCATCGCCTCCTATAGGGATAAGATAATCCACTCCAAGCCATTCAAGGTTTTTGATCACTTCCGCGGTAAGGTCGTTCATGTCAGCATTATATGTGCTCTGCAAATGGTCAGGAACACTGGCTTTTGACATATGACTTGGCCTGGTCCTGGAGGTATGCAAAAAAGTGCCCCCGGTACGGCCAGCCCTGTTAACAATATCATCGGTAAGAACCTGGTAACAATTGCTGTTATCAGCCTTGTTGTCCCTTAGCAGTTCCGTTACTCCTGCCCATCCCCTGCGTAGACCTATTACCTTGTATCCTTCCCTGTTAGCACGGATAGTTACCGCTCTGATTGCGGGATTAAGCCCGGGAACATCTCCTCCCCCGGTAAGGATTGCAATAACCCCTTTCGTTTTTTTGACTTCTGTCATGATCGTCTGCTTTTTATTTGAAACCATCGTAAGAAATTTTAAGACCTCTAAAGTATATTTTTTTGATGAATTCAAAAAAAAAAGATTAGTGAGCTCCGGTCTGTATTTCTGCAACTATGACTGACGGAGCAGTAAATATTATTTTGCAGCTCCGGATTTATTCATTTAATTATAAATTCCCTGTCTTTCAGAATACCTCCTCTCGTGGAGAACATATTTGCTTTACCTTTTAGCTCCTGTCTGTTATAAAGCCGGATTGTAAAAACGGCATCTGTCGAAGATACTCCCTGTGTAAAAGGAATATTTTTTGATGTTCTGAATGGCTGCCTCTGTATTTCCGTTTCGTCAGCCATCCCTCTCCCGGTCCTTCCCGGCGAAGCTTTTTTTTCTTCAATAACCCTGAAATCGGGCTTACCTTTGGCAAAGCCTGTGGTATCAAATTCCAGCTCGATCCTGTCCTCCCTTACTATCTTAACGAGCTGTGCCTGCCTTAGAGCTGTAGGCAGTTTCCCATTGTTCTTTACACCGATCTTAATCTGGTAGTCTGCTGAATCTGCTTTGTATGATTTAACTCTTTTTACTTCAATTTTACCCCATTCAAGTTCTGGCAGGTATTTTGCCATTTCAATATTAAACATGGCTTCGTTTTTGATCCATGGTTCGAGATACCTGGCTGGAGGATTCTGGGAAAAGAATTTTAAATTGAATCCTCCGATTTCAATATCGCCGTAAACAGGATGTTTTAACGGTTTCCATTCAATAAATCCCTCACCTCCATTTTCTTCATCATCCCACATAAGCATGTCAACCTGGTTAGTATCTCCGTCGTTGTTGAAATCTTTATACCTTGCCCCGTTCCATATCTCATCACCATACCAGATCGATCCGTAATACCAGTAGCCAAAATCAGGGCCATGTCCAAAAAGAGGATTGCCGTCACCGTAATCATTATACACATCCCCCGCCCTCTTATAACCCGTAATTTTCCTGCCTATCTCATCGAAGGTTTTATACCATAAAAGGTCTTCAGGATACATTCTTTCATCAGAGGGAGAAGTAGAAGGGGGTCTGAGGTGCATCGGGACGCTGGTATCCATTGAATTTACCACTGAAATATTGGGATGAGTCAGAAGGAAGTCAATTACAGCCCTCGTTTCAGTCTCGCTAAGAGGAAATTCACCGGCCCCTCCCTGGGTATAACCGCGGCCCGTTTTTTCTGATTCGGGCCTCCAGTTCTCTGGATAATTCCTGTGAAGATCAATACCTCCGATCCCATCTTCATTTATCCGGCCGTCATCATCATTGTCTATGCCCTCGGATGAAGAAAGATAAATACCTTGTCCGGCCGGTACCCGTTTCATAATTCTCCCGGTGGAATCCTTAGGGTCAGGAATAAGGTTTCCTTTCTTTTCATCCTTCCACCTCATTGTAAGGATCAGCCCGTCATTGTCAAGATCGTCGGGAGCATCCTCATCGAGAAGACCATCTCCGTCATTATCCCAGGGTCTGATTGTACTCCTGTTGCTTTGATAGGTATTAAGGTACAGGTTATGACCGTCGGGGTTGTTGACAGGTTTCAGATAAATAGTCTTGGTATCGAGGAGATGTGTCACAACGGGATCAGTCCCATAATTCAAAAGGAGGTATTGCGCCATCCACATTACGCATTCCGAACTTGTAATTTCACCGCTGTGCCTTCCCCCCTCAAAAAAGGCGGCGGGCTTATCAGTATCTTTCCCTGTCTCTTTGTTCGTTAAAGTCATCTGCAGTATTGGTCTGCCTTCGTAGCTTTTACCGACTTCATACAGTTCTGTTATGCCCGGATATTCTTTTTCCCATTTACTTAACCAGGAATAAATTACATCCAGCGAATGATATTTACCGAAATCAAGAGTATCAGTCGATACATACTGAACAGACTGGTATTTCACAATGGGGAAGAAACTGATCCCATGCCTGTACCCGAATAAGGTATACTGTTCTTTTCCTGATTCTTTTTCTGATGATGCCTCGGGCAATCCTGTCTGAGCAGAAAGAAATAGTGATAATAATAAAAATACTGCCAGGAAAAGGTTCCTTTTCATATTCGTTAATTTATTCTCTTCCGGTCATTGCTTGTCACCCCCGTAGGATTGGGGGGTCATCCCCTTTTCGAAATAACTTCAAGTTTTTCAACATTGGCAATTTCTATTGTCTTGCCGAAAACTTTGATGATTCCATCCCTCTTAAAATCCGACAGAGTCCTGATGACGTTTGCCGTGCTCATGCCAATATAATCAGCTATCTCCTTTCTCGAAACAGGGATATCAAATATCCTCGATCTGTAAATTTCATTGGTAAAATAGAGAAGAACATATGCCACCCTTCCCGCAAGATTCTTCTGCCTGATATCGAGTGTCTGACTTATTATCTTGTCATTGATTGTCGCGATCTTGGTAAGCAGAACACTGGCAAAGCCACCGTTTTTCAGAAACAGGTTTTTGATATAATCAAGCCTTACAGAACAAACAACTGAGTCTTCAAGAGCTGACACGGAATATTTGTACTTCTCATCTGAAAATATGCTCATGTTGCTTACAAATTCAAATGGGCGGGTTATCGTAATTACCTGTTCATCACCAACGGCTGACCTCCTGTAAAGCTTAACCAGTCCCGACTTAAGGTACTTAAAATCAGTTATTTTCTCTCCCTCATGATTAATTATTTCACCTTTCAGGTATGAACGCTCATCCTTATGGTCGCATAATTCCAGGATGCTATTATCATCGAGTGTTGAAAACACCACTTCCCTGAAATCACATTTTTCGCAAACACAATAGTTGTTTTTTTTATCCACTGCGGTGAGTTTTTTACAAAGTTATTATTTTCCCACTTACTTTATTATGGCATTATTTGTTTATTTTAGAAATTTGGACCTACTTTTAACTGGAGATTGATTTAATCTGTAACTTATTAAAACAAAATGATTTACAGAACTGATTATCATATACATTCATCGTTCAGCGATGGCAGGGCAGCTCCTGAGGATTATATCGCCCCTGCGATTGTTGCAGGATTAACAGAGATAGGTTTTTCTGAGCATCTGACACTTTTCCATGAACCTCTCAAATGGAGTATGGGTTCATCAGATGTTGAGCCCTATCTGAAACATGTAAAATCTTTATCCCTTAATTCCATTGACCTTAAGGTCAGAACCGGCCTTGAAGTCGATTTTTTCGCCGGAAAAGAAAAAGAGATCAGTTTATTCCTGAAAACACTAAATCTTGATTATACAATAGGATCTGTTCATTATCTTGGCGATATGACAGTAGATATGGGTCCCGGATTTTATGACGGGAAAAATATTGACCGGCTTTATGAAGTGTATTTTGACCAGGTAATTGCTGCTGCAGCTTCAGGACTTTTTGATATTATTGCTCACTGCGACCTTATAAGGATATACGGATTTAAAACCTCTTCTGATCCAGAACATCTCTATCGGAAGCTGGCGAAGAGCTTCAGAATTCACGATGTTGCTTTTGAGGTCAATACAAACGGCAGGAACCGGCCGGTCGGCGATTTTTACCCCGACAGGCGATTTCTTAAAATTTTCAGGGAGGAGAATGTTCCGGTATGCGTCAATTCGGATGCTCATTTGCCTGAAAGGGTCGGGCAGTATTTTGATGAAGCTTATGAGCTTTTGAAAAGTGTGGGTTATTCAGAGATGGCAGTCTTCGAAAACAGGGAAAGATTCATGATCCCGTTCGATTAAAAAATTTTAAAACCCCAGGGAACATTGCTGGAATTCACATGTGAAAATTCCACCAGGGTTTCAATCGCGATCCGAAACGTTAAGCTCCCAGCATATGTTCCAGAAATATCTTAATTCCGATCGCTATAAGGATCAATCCGCCGACAAACTCAACCTTGTTACCAAGTCTGGGTCCGGCTGATTTTCCTATCCTGATCGCTGTCATTGATGCAAGGAATGTTACTATTCCGATAATAATGGCCGAATACCATATCCTAATATTTAAGAGGGCAAAGCTTAATCCCACTGCAAAGGCATCTATGCTGGTTCCTACTGCCAACGGGATAAGTGCCAGAGATTTGCTGTAATCTTTTGTATTGTCTTCTTTTCTTCTGAGTCCTTCAATTATCATCCTGATACCCAGGAAAGAAAGCAGTGCCAAAGCTATCCAGTGATCGGCTGTTTTAACTGCATTACTGATGAACGAGCCTAAAAAGAATCCTGTCACCAGAAGTCCTGCCTGAAAAATTGCCATAATCAGTGCAATGCGGACAGCCTGTCTGAATAAGATTTTGTTTTGAATTACACCATAGGAAAGTGAAACTGCAAATGTGTCGAACGACAATCCAAACGCTACCGCTACAATAGTGATAAAATCCATGTAAAATCATTAATCTGCGCAAATATAATATAAACCATCATCCGGGAGATTTTTAAATTGAATGTATATATTTGATCAATTGAATTTTTCGATGCAATGAGAGCCGTCATCCAAAGAGTAAGACATGCATCTGTAAGTACTGACAAAGGGGTGCTTTCTGAAATTAACGCAGGACTTGTGGTGTTTATAGGGATTGAGGAATCAGACAGCAAGGATGACGTAGAATGGCTGAGCAGCAAGATTATCCAGCTCAGAATATTCAACGACAATGATGGTGTGATGAATCTTCCGATACTGGAAACAGGGGGCGATATTATTGTTGTAAGCCAGTTTACACTGCATGCAAAAACCAAAAAAGGCAACAGGCCTTCATATATACGTTCCGCACGTCCGGAGACAGCGATCCCGTTGTATGAAAAGTTTGTATCAACGATCTCTCAATTGCTCGGCAAACCGGCAGGGACGGGAGAGTTTGGCGCCATGATGGTAGTCGAAATTCATAATGACGGTCCGGTTACCATAATTATTGATACCAGGAATAAAGAATAAGAGCTGATGAAGAAAACGAACACTCCTGTTGATGAAAAAACGCTGAAAAAATCTGTTTTGCTTATAACGGCATTCGCTGCATTTCTCACCCCGTTCATGGGTTCAGCCCTTAACCTTGCACTGCCGTCAATAAGCAAAGATCTTAATGCCAGTGCCATTGAACTTGGCTGGATTGCCAGCAGCTTTATTCTATCTTCTGCTATTTTTCTCCTGCCCTTCGGCAGACTGGCAGATATAATCGGAAGAAAAAAAATCTTCACCTGGGGAATTGTCCTGTTCACAATCTCGACTTTCCTCATCATTTTCTCATGGAATTTTGCCTCGCTGATGATCCTTCGGATTCTTCAGGGAATTGCAGGGGCAATGATTTTCGGAACAAGTCTGGCTATTATTACTTCAGTTTTCGGGCCCGGTGAGCGGGGAAGAGCTATGGGAATAAATATTACGGCGGTCTATACCGGCCTTTCAGGAGGGCCTGTTATCGGGGGATTGCTGACACAATATTTCGGATGGAGAAGCATCTTTGTATTTCTTGTTCCCTTTGGAATTGTTTCTCTGTATCTGATTTTTAAGAAGATGAAGCCCGAATGGGCTGAGGCAAAAGGGGAGAGATTCGACTGGAAGGGATCAGTTATTTATGGCATTTCCCTTGCTTCGTTCATGTATGGTTTCTCAAAGCTCCCCTCGGCAGCAGGGTGGATTTTTCTGGGAAGCGGTATATTGCTTGGCCTTGTTTTCCTGCTGTTTGAAAAAGGCATTTCAAATCCGGTTTTCGACATTAAATTAGTGCTTCAGAACAGGGTATTTGCCTTTTCCGGTATTGCTGCTCTGATACATTACTCTGCTACTTCAGCAACCGGATTTTTTATCAGCCTTTACCTGCAGTATATTAAAGGCCTTGATTCCCGCACAGCGGGTCTTATTATGATATCTCAACCTGTAATGATGGCCCTTTTATCTTCGCCAGCCGGAAAGCTGTCGGATAAATATAATCCCGGAGTCATCGCATCATATGGGATGGGGCTTACTGCCACCGGATTAATATTTCTCTGCTTCGTAAATGAAACCAGTCCTATATATCTCATTGTTCTCCTGCTGATCATAATGGGGATAGGGTTTGCCCTGTTTTCATCACCAAATTCAAACGCAATAATGAGCTCCGTGGAGAAAAAGCATCTTGGTACTGCCTCAGGTGCTGTGGGGACAATGAGGATGGTCGGACAAATGCTAAGTATGGGTATAGCAATGATGCTCCTGGCGGTATATATCGGTCAACAGGCTATCGTGCCTGAAACTTATCCGGGGCTTATTGCAGGAATGAGGACGGGATTTGTGATATTTTCCGTGCTTTGTGTCCTTGGAATTTTTGCTTCCCTGGCAAGGAACAATAATCTGTCAGGGAAAACATGACCTAAATTTAAAGTTGGCGCTTTTTGTAAAACTTAAAACCATAATAGAAATAATTATGAAAACAAAAAGCATTATATTAATCCCGTTCTTTTAATCCTTTTTTATTTCTTTGATTTAAACAACAAATAGCCATATGACAAAGCTGTATCAAAAACTTATTAAGCAATGCCCATCAGAAGCTGAAATCAAAAAAGGTCTGAAAACCGTTAATTCTATTGCGTCGGAAGCTCCTGATAAACACCTGCTGATGAGTATTCTGAATTCGATTGATCTGACCAGTCTGAACACAACTGATAATAAGAGTCAGATACTGCACCTGACAGGAAAGGTCAATAGTTTTTCAGGCAGGTTTTCGAATATACCGAATGTTGCGGCGATTTGTGTATACCCTAATTTTGTTTCGGTTGTTAAAGAAAAGCTGACTGTAAAAAATGTAAAAATAGCCTCGGTTGCCGGAGCTTTTCCTTCGTCTCAGACATTCAGGAATATAAAAGTATCTGAATGCAAGATGGCTGTAGAGGCAGGAGCTGACGAAATTGACATTGTTATGCCTGTTGGAGCTTTTCTTGGAAATGATTTTGAAATTGTTGCCGATGAAATCCGGGAAATAAAGAAAGCAATTGGAGAAAAGCATCTTAAGGTTATTGTTGAATCGGGTCTTCTTGGAGATAATGAGAAAATTTTCAAGGCATCCATGATTGCCATGGATGCCGGTGCAGATTTTATTAAAACCTCAACAGGAAAAACTTCCGTTTCTGCAACACCTGAGGCTGCATTCATTATGTGCCGGGCTATTTTGGATTTTTATTCAGAAACTGGCATCAGGGTTGGATTTAAGGCTGCCGGAGGAATTGTTACAACCACTGACGCACTGACTTATTACCATATTGTCAGCAGCTGCCTGGGTGAGGAGTGGCTTGGGAAAAAGCTGTTCAGGATCGGAGCAAGCAGGCTGGCAAATAATATCCTTGCAGATATTTCGGGAAGCATAAGCGAGTATTTCTGATAATCCGGTTTATTCAAAATCTGTCAGGCTAATCCTAATATTGATTACTTTTGTGGATTATTCCTCAAAAGTTTATGATAACAGGCTTCAACCCTCAGGATACAATAAAACCAAAGCTTGTTATCCGGATAAATACTGATAATCTTATTCCCGATTCAGTATTCCGGAAGCTTGATGAAGTTCCTGAACATATCAGGGCAGATTCTGCAAGGCTGAAAAGGAGAACTTCAGCCTCTCAGGAAACAGTGATAACCGATACAACATCGGTCTGTTCCAGGAATAGCATAGCAGATGTTACATTTTATGATTCCACGAGCTTTATAAGAAACCTTAGACAGCTTCCCTCAACGCAGTTTCCATTTCAGCTTGCAGAAAAAACCGGACCAGATGAAAGGTCACAGCAGATTACAATAACAGGGAACCTGAAAGACGGGACAGATCTGCCGGAAAGGCCTTTTCATCACGACTGGATAATTGCAATAATATTCTTGTCAGCTTACCTCTGGTTAATCCTGAGGTCGACAACCAGAAGCTTGTTCACAGAGCTCACCAGATTCCTGCTTTTACGCGGAATAAACGAATCCTCATCCCGCAATACAGGCTCGCTGTTTACCTGGCAGTCGACCATACTGAATTTTGTATCATTTATGATTATCGGATTATTTGGGTTCTGTGCAGCTGAATGGTACGATTTTATTCCGTCAGGAATAGGTCCTTTTTTATTTTTGCTCATTTCAATGGGGATCGTGATCTTTGGCATTACATCCCGTCATTTTATGTGCCTTGCAGCCGGAAACATAAGCGGAGAATCTGACGTATTCAATGAATACCTGATCACTGTTTACCAGTCATACAGATTCAGTTCCGTCCTATTATTTGGTGTTATTATATTATTGACTTATTCCGTTTTGTCGCCTGCGGAGGTTTATTTTGTTTTTGGTGCTATTGTTCTGATTATATTTTATTTATACCGTGTTATAAGGCTTCTTTTAATATTTATAAAGCGAAATATGTCAATTTTATATTTGATTTTGTACCTTTGTGCGCTGGAAATTTTACCAGTTCTGATTATTGTGAAATATTTCACAGGTCTTGATTTATAATGAGAAGCTATACCCGGAAAGTAAATCTTAATTTATAAAGAGTTGAAAATAAGGAAAATTTTAGTGTCCCAGCCGGAACCGAATAATCCGAGATCACCATATTTCGAGCTGGCGAAAAAATACAATCTGAAAATTGACTTTAAACCTTTTGTCGAGGTTGAAGGTGTCACATCAAAAGATTTCCGCCAGCAAAAAATCAATATTCTTGAGTTTACTGCTGTAATTTTTACGAGTAAAACCGGTATAGATCATTTTTTCAGGATCTGTAACGAACTGAGAATAGTGGTACCTGATACAATGAAGTATTTCTGCATAACCGAAAACGTAGCATTCTATCTCCAGAAATATATCGTTTACCGAAAACGCAAGATATTTCATGGCAAAGCCAAATTCCAGGATCTGATTGATGTCATTATCAAGCACAGGGAGGACAATTTCTTTGTCCCGCTTCCTGAGCCACATAATGCAGAAATACCTGATATGCTTGATAAACACAGCATTAAATATACGATCGGAACCATGTACAAGACAATTAGCAGCCATTTCTCGAATGTCAGCGAGTTTGATTACGATGTTCTTGTTTTTTATAGCCCTTCAGGGATTAAATCGCTGAAAGAGAACTTTCCGGGATTTGTTCAGGGAGACATTAAAATTGCCGCCTTCGGACCCACCACAGCCTGCGCTGTACAGCATGAGGGATTAAGGCTCGACATTAATGCCCCAAATCCAAAAGCTCCTTCAATGACTATGGCTCTTGATGATTTTCTCAAAGAGCATAACAGAAACTGCAGGTAATAAATAATCAGCATATCAGCCTCCCCCGGCCCCGGTCATATCTTCTGTAAAATATGGGGATAAGCGATTTAGATATAATGAGCGGAATTGAAAGGCAGACGTTCAGCAAGAATGAAAGACTTTGCAGCACTAAATTAATTGAAGAGATATTTGAATCCGGAAATGTTCTCTATACTCCTCAATTCAAGGTGGTCTGGATTATCAGCAGTGTAAGCCTTCCATCACCGGCACAGATTGCAGTCAGCGTCCCCAAAAAGATTATCAGGCTGGCTGTTACAAGGAATCTTATAAAAAGAAGAATAAGGGAGGCTTACCGGAAAATAAAGCAGCCTTTTTACAGTTTTCTGGTGTCAGAGAATATCCCGATCACATTCATCATGATATACCGGCACAGATCACCTGCTGATTTTGAAACTATAGAAAAATCTGTCGGAGAGGTAATTGAAAAACTCAAAAACGATATAAAACAAAAACGGAAAATATGTTAAAATTGTTTTAAATATTTCAATGTCAGGTTCGTTACCTGATTTTCTTGCTAATTTCGCCCTTCACATTAAAAGATTTCTTTTATGAAAAAAAGACGTTCCATAAGGCTCGCAATAACAGGTGCAATTCTGATCACCGGTGCAATAAGCGTTGCATTTCTTTCAGCACAGGAGAGCCGGGATTTCAGCATTGCCAAAAACCTTGATATCTTTTTCACGCTATTCAGGGAACTTAACACCTTCTATGTAGATGATCTGAACCCTGACAAGCTGATAAAGACAGGTATCGATAATATGCTTAAAACCCTTGATCCGTACACTGTATATTATCCTGAAGCAGAAACTGACGAAGTTGCATTTATGACTACCGGCAAATATGGAGGCATTGGTTCACTTGTAAGAGGCGGAGGTGAATATGTGGTTGTTGCACTTGTTTACAAAGGCTTCCCGGCAGATGCTGCCGGAATAAAAACGGGCGACCAGCTTAAAAAAGCTGACGGGATCTCTTTAAAGGGTTTATCGGATGATCAGGTAAGTGAAAAGCTTAAAGGGAACCCGGGAACTGTAATAAATCTGACCATTGAACGAAACGGCCTGGAAATGGATTTCTCAGTGAAAAGAGAGAAAATAGTTATTCCCACCGTTCCTTATTATGGAATGATTGATTCTAAAACTGGTTACATAAGGTTTACAAATTTCACCCAAAACTGCTCAGAGGAAGTCAAGAATGCGATGGTTTCGCTTAAAACACATAATCCTCAACAGATAATCCTTGACCTCAGGAGCAACCCGGGTGGTCTTCTGACAGAAGCCGTGGATATTGTAAATCTGTTTGTGGGTCCCGGAAATGAGATAGTCTCTACAAAAGGAAAAGTAAAACAGTTTGATGAGGCATTTAAAACCACTAAATCAGCTGTTGATGAAAAGATCCCCCTGGCTGTTATTATCAACAGAGGTTCCGCATCAGCTGCCGAAATAGTTGCCGGGGCTATCCAGGACCTTGACAGGGGCGTAATAGTTGGCCAGAGATCTTACGGCAAAGGACTAGTCCAGATAACCCGTCCCCTTAGCTATAACTCGCAGGTTAAACTGACAACTGCGAAATATTACATCCCGAGCGGCAGATGCGTCCAGGCTCTCGACTTTTCTCATCCCAACGAGGATGGCAGTGTTGGAATAATACCCGATTCGATTGTTTCTGAGTTCAAAACCAGAAACGGAAGGATCGTAAAAGACGGAGGAGGTATAACCCCGGATGTTGAAATAGCACCTGCCACTTTAAGCCAGATTGCTACAGAACTTTATCTGCGTAATTATATTTTTGACTATGCCAGCAGATATTACTGGTCACACCCTGCTTTGAAAACAATTAACCAGTTCTCTTTTACCGATCAGGATTATTCTGATTTTATGAAGTATCTGACTACACGTAATTTCAACTACCAGACTGAAACTGAGGAATCGTTGAATGACCTCATTTCCAATGCAAAAAAAGAAAAATATTATGATCAGCACGAAGAAATTTTCTCTGAACTGCAAAAAGAACTGGACCATTCCCTTGACGCTGATCTACTGACCTTTAAAAGGGAAATAACCGGGCTCCTGGAGGACGAAATATTAAACCGCTATTTTTATGAGGAAGGATCAATTGAATGGTCCCTTGAAACCGATATACAGGTTCTAAAAGCAGTCGATATCTTAAACAAAAGCCAGGATTACAATTCAATACTTCAGGGAAAAAAAGGACCCGTTCTTATAACACATGAGGAAAAGACTCCTGCTACAGGGATAAATCTCGTTAAATACCACGACAGCGGGGTATATATCTGAGATTATTCATCCTGTACTAACTGCTTCGGGTCGTCTTCAAATATCTCTTTCTTTAAGATTGGAAGCTTTTCCCTGATAAGTTCCACTGTTTTAGCACACGCCTTTGATGCCTGATCGTGATCCCCGACTGATACCATTACCAGAAGTGAAATTTCACCGGCTCTGACACGACCTTTGGAATGAATTATTTCAATAGCTTTAACATCACCAAATTCCGATAAAATTGTTTTATTGATTTTATCAGCTTCCATAATCACCATCTCCTCGTAAGCTGAATACTCTATTGCTTTGACATATTTACCGCCAATAAGATCTCTTCTTACCTGTCCGAGGAAAAGCGAATGAGCTCCGTAATCATTATTTTCACCACCTTTCGCAACTGCCTCTGATATTACGCTGGTGGTCACTGGTCCTTGGATTAAATGCATCCTGAAATAATTTAAATTTTTAAATATATTTTTTAACCTCCTGCGAAGGGCGGGAGATAAGCCACCTCATCGTCCTGCCTTAGTAATGGGTCATCATTTATTATTTTGTTGTTTACTGCAATCCGGAAATTATAGTTTACAATCTCGGGAAAATCATCTTCGATCCTGTGTTTAAGGTCGCTGTAGGATTTGATGCCCCTGAAATGCTTCCTGTCGGTTCCTGTAACCTCAGCAAGGACACCGAAGAATTGTACACTTATTTCCATAAGAAATTTTGTTTCCTTTTTACATCTCCTGCCCCACCAAAAATCTCAACTGTGGTTTTACCTTTGTACCTTTATGCCGTTACGCCGTTGCGCCTTTCAATGTGCTTCAAGCCAATTTCTGCCTGTTCCCCAATCAACCTTCAAAGGCACATCAAGCTTTACAGCATTTGTCATCTCATGAATAACCATCTCCTTAAGTTTTTCAAGTTCCTCAGGGACAACCTCAAAGATAAGTTCATCATGAACCTGCAGTATCATTTTTGAAGTATAGTTCCCCGATTTCAATTTTTCGTGGATTCTCACCATTGCGATTTTAATAATATCAGCCGCAGTGCCCTGGATCGGCGCATTTATGGCGTTCCTTTCCGCATTTCCCCTTACAACCTGATTGCGCGACTGAATATCACGAAGATATCTCCGGCGGCCAAGCATCGTTGTGACAAAACCCTGTTCCCTTGCTTTCCTTATGCTTCCATCCATATATTCCTTTACTCCGGGATATGAATTAAAGTACCCGTCAATCAGCTCTTTGGCTTCTTTTCTGCCAATAGTCAGCCTTTCAGACAGGCCGAAAGAAGAAATGCCATATATTATTCCGAAGTTTGCCGTTTTTGCCCTGCCGCGCATTTCTCTGGTGACATCTTTTATGTCGACTCCGAATATTTTTGATGCTGTTGCTGCATGAATATCATTCCCTGAAAGAAAATCACCTATCATGCTCCTGTCTCTGCTCAGATGTGCCATTAGCCGGAGCTCTATCTGGGAATAATCGGCTGACAGAAAAATATTCCCATCCCCTGGAACAAATGCTTTTCTGATCTCTCTTCCCCTTTCATCCCTGACAGGAATATTCTGAAGATTCGGATTATCGGAACTAAGCCTTCCTGTTGACGCTACTGTCTGACGGAATGATGTGTGAATTCTGCCGGTTTTTTTATTGACCATCTGGGGTAATGGTTCGAGGTAGGTCGATAACAGCTTTCTTATTCCCCTGTATTCAAGCACCTTGCTGACTATCGGGTGCTTTCCTGTGAGCCGCTGAAGTATCTCTTCATTAGTTACAAACTGCCGGGTTTTGGTGACTCTTGCTTTTTCGTCAAGTTTAAGCCTTAGAAAAAGGATATCTCCCAGCTGTTTGGGGGAAGAAATATTAAATTCAATGCCTGCCAGGGAATAGATCTCTTTCTCAAGGCCTATTATCTCCTCACGGATATCGGCTGAAATCATTTTCAGGTCTTCCCTGTTAAGCTTTATCCCGGTCCGTTCCATGTCGGCAAGCACCCTTATGAGAGGCATTTCGATCGTTTCAGCCAGGCTGGTCAGTCCTTCCGACTTCAATCTAGGCACAAATACCTCTTTAAGCTGCCAGGTTACATCGGCATCCTCTACTGCATACTCCCTGATCTTTTCAACAGGAACGGAACGCATGTTTTTCTGGTTGATCCCCTTTTCTCCGATAAGCGACTCAATATGAACCGGCCTGTATGAAAGATATGTTTCTGACAGAAGGTTCATATTATGCCGCATATCCGGCTCGAGAAGGTAATGAGCTATCATTGTATCGAACAGAGCCCCCTTTACTTCAATACCATAGTTAGCCAGAACCTGAATATCGAATTTTATGTTCTGCCCGATCTTCAGAATATCCCGATTTTCAAAAACCGGTTTTAAGATTTGAAGTTTCTCCCATGTTTCTTCCTGTGATTCGGGGAAATGAACAAGATACCCCGATCCTTTTTCCCATGAGAATGACAGAGCAACCAATTCTGAATCCAGCGGATTGATACTGGTTGTTTCAGAATCGAAACAAATCTCTTTCAGAGTTAATGCCGTGGCAACAAATTCTTTAAGGTCTTTTTCATCCTCAAGAATACTGTATTTGTGGGGCACTGAGTCGATTGAAGCCATTTCAGGAATCTGGGTAACTTCATTTTCCCCGAAAAGAGTGCCCTGAGTGGATTCGGACTGTGCACCTCTGGGGTTTTCCTGTCCGCGGGGTTGAGCTGTTTTATCAATTTCTGAAAGTACTTCAGCAGCAACTGTTCTGAATTCAAGTTCATTAAAAAGTTCCTTCAGTTTTTCACGGTCGGGGTTCTCCAGAATCAGTTCATCTTCCTTAAGTTCGACAGGAACATTAAGCTCGATTGTAGCCAGCTTTTTTGAAAGCTCAATCTGCTCTTTGTTGTTTTCAATTATCTCTTTCAACCTGCCTTTAAGGTTAACGGTATTATTGAACACCTCCTCAACAGAACCATATTCAGAGATCAGCTTCATTGCAGTTTTGGGACCAACCCCCGGAGCACCGGGAATATTATCGACTGCGTCTCCCATAAGTGCGAGTATATCAATAACCTGTGCGGGCCTTGCTACTGAAAATTCGCTCTTTACTTCATCAACTCCCCATTTTACTGATTCATTACCTCCCCGGGAAGGCTTGAACATAAAAATTGTGTCGGAAACAAGCTGTGCAAAATCTTTGTCCGGGGTCATCATGTATGTAACAAATCCCCTTGCTGATGCTTTTCTTGAAAGTGTGCCTATTATATCGTCGGCTTCAAAGCCCGGACATTCAATTATGGGTATTTTATATGCTTCAAGAAGCTTTTTAATGTAGGGGACAGCTTTTTTGATATCCTCCGGGGTTTCATCGCGGGTGGCTTTGTATTCTGTGAACATCTCATGCCTGAAAGTCGGAGCGGATGTATCAAAAACCACTGCAATATGGGTCGGTTTTTGTTTCTGGAGCACTTCCCTGAGAGTCAGGAGGAATCCGAAAACAGCTGATGTGTTCATCCCTTTTGATGTTATCCGGGGATTTTTTATAAATGCATAGTAAGCGCGGAATATCAGCGCGTAGGCATCCAGTAAAAACAGTTTTTTGAATTGATTTTCTGACATATTGGACTTATTCATTATCTGAAGCGTACCATTCTGCATTGGAGGTTGCTGTTTCGTAAAGTTTAAGGCTATGCAAAGTTACTTTATCAGGAAGATGCTTTCTTATCCTGGAAGCAAAATCTGCCACCAGATTCTCACAGGTCGGCTGATAATCAACAACAATGACATTCCCTAACATCAATTTAAACGAATCCAGCATCAAAGTATCATAACTTCCGGATACTGTTGTTGCATGGTCGAACACATTAATTATCTCTTTGTTTACAATATTTTTAAGATCAGTAAAATCGATCACCATTCCGTTTTTGGGATTCTGTTTATCACTTACAGGGGTGCCCGAAAGCGTCACAAACAGCCTGTACGAATGGCCATGAACATTCCTGCATGGTCCGTCATAGTTCAAGAGTGCATGAGCCATTTCAAAGGAGAATTCCTTAGTAACCCTGATTACTGTTGTCATCAGCTTTTTTAATTAAACATCTGCAAATTTAACCAACTTAACTGAAATAAGTTTTTTATTTAACCCGGTTATCCTTGCAATAAAGCAATATTTAACATGTTATTAACAGGATAGCATTTAAATAGTTTATCTTTGCATTACCTCAAAATAATAAACCAAGTGCATTCCAATGGAAGAAAATAATGTTCTCCTTACCTTTCCTGCAATATTCAGTGAGACGGTACGCAGATTTGGAAATCGCAACTCCTATTCCTTCGTTGGAGAGAAACCAAAGACTTACATCGAATCGCAGGCAGAAATCCATGCTCTTACAGCTTTGCTTGAAAAAAGCGGTATAAAACCGGGCGACAAAGTAGCGCTTCTAAGCAGTAATATGCCAAACTGGAGTTCTGCATATTTTTCAATAACTTTCATGGGAGCTGTTGTAGTTCCGATATTACCTGATTTTTCAGCCACCGAGGTTGCGAATGTTCTCTCCCATTCGGGAGCTAAAGCAATATATATTTCTACTTCCCTGTTATCAAGGCTCGAAGGATTTAAATCTGATGAGCTTAAAACCGGAATTCTTATTGAAGATTTTTCAATCCTGTTTTCAAAAAACAAATCCATACTTTTCGATCCTTTTGCAAAGCCTTCTAAAACTTATGAAGTTGAAGAAGACGATCTGGCTGCAATTATCTATACATCAGGTACAACAGGCCGTTCCAAGGGAGTAATGCTGACCCATAAAAACATTTGCTTTAATGCTATCAAGGGGAAGGTGATTCAACCCATCGATGAAAATGACAGATTTTTATCGGTCCTGCCATTGTCGCATACTTATGAGAATACCCTCGGTCTTATGCTTCCATTATTAGGCGGAGCGTGTGTTTACTATCTGAGAAAACCGCCCACACCCCCGGTCCTGATCCCTGCAATGGCTGAAGTTAAGCCAACAGTGATGCTGACTGTGCCTTTAATCATGGAAAAGATTTATTACAATAAAATACTGCCAGCTTTTAACGACAAGACGGTATTAAAGATCCTGTATAGAATATCTTTTTTCAGAAAGAAACTGAATGCTGCGGCCGGTAAAAAACTTTACAAGACATTTGGAGGCCATCTGAAGTTTTTTGGTATCGGAGGGGCCAAGCTTAACAAGAATGTTGAGAAATTCCTTATCGAAGCAAAATTCCCATACGCCATTGGTTACGGATTGACTGAAACATCGCCACTTCTTGCCGGGGCAAATCCCGGTAAATCGGTATATGATTCAACAGGTCCTGCTATAGAGGGTATTGAGCTTATAATAAACAATCCTGATAAAAAAACAGGGGAAGGCGAAATCTGGGCAAGGGGACCAAGCGTTATGAAAGGATACTATAAAGAACCTGAAATGACCAGTGAGGTTCTTACACCCGACGGCTGGTTTAAAACCGGAGACCTTGGTTCTTTTGACAGTAATAAGAACCTCTACATCAGGGGAAGGCTTAAGAATATGATCGTTGGTGCAAGCGGTGAGAATATTTATCCGGAGGAAATAGAATCGGTTATTAATAATTTCCGGTTTGTTGTGGAATCACTTGTTATCCAGCAAAAAGGCAAGCTGGTTGCTTATGTGCACCTTAACCTTGAAGAACTTGAAAAGAAATATCAGAATCTCAAAGACGATATGACGCGGCAATACGAATTAAAAAAGGAAGAAGTGATTGCTGAGCTGCAGGAATATGTCAATTCCAAAGTAAACAAGTTCAGTCAGATCACCAAGATCTTTTTACAGCCGGTTCCGTTTCAGAAAACCGCAACATTAAAGATAAAGAGATTCCTGTACACAAAATAGTAAGGGCGTTGCATGCAACGCCCCTTCGATCTGTTATGAAGAATAAGGACATGCCATGGCATGTCCTTATTGTGTTTTATTTCATAGCTTCCAAATATCTTCTGCCGACCTCTTCCCAATTTACAACATTCCAGAATGCATCGACATAATCAGCTCTCTTATTCTGATATTTCAGATAATAGGCATGTTCCCATACGTCAAGCGTCAGCAAAGGAATTCCTTTTACTGCAGATACATCCATCAACGGATTATCCTGATTGGGGGTACTGCCTACAGCCAGTTTCTTATCAGCAGTAAGATAAAGCCATGCCCATCCGCTTCCAAAACGTGTCTTCGCGGCATTGCTGAATAGTTCCTTGAATTTGTCGAACGATCCGAACTCTTTTTCAATTGCAGCAGACAATTCAGCTGACGGCCCTGCAGATTTAGGGGCAAGGTTATTCCAGAAAAATACGTGGTTGTAAAAGCCTCCTCCGTTGTTTCTGACGGCGTCACCGGCTTTTGAAACAGATGCAAATATCTTCTCAATTGACTGATTGTCCAGATCTGTTCCTTTAATGGCATTCACAAAATTGTTGAAATATGCCCTGTGATGCCTGTCATAATGAATTTCCATTGTCCGTGCATCAATATATGGCTCAAGAGCATCATAAGCATAAGGTAATGCAGGGAACACATGAGTGTCAAATTTTTCCATAGTTTCAGATTTTAAGTTTCCCGGGGCTTCACCAAAGGAGAATCCTGAAATCAGGAGAGCAAAGATCCCGAGACCCAATTTTAATAAATAATTCTTTCTGTTCATTAATTTAATTTTTAACTTAAACATACTTAGGTTGATATTGTTCAATTTAGGCTAAAAATTTATTTCTTAAATGATTTTTCGCTTATTTTGGGAATCTTACTTGAAATATTTATACATTTATCGAAGCTAAACCTTGTAACTACTTACACTTAAATTTATTGAGTATGTTAAAAAAAACCACTGCAAATTACATGGTCTTCATTTTAGCTGCCGTGCTTTTAATATCATGCAGCAGGGGTAAGAAGGCTGATAAAACCGATTTACAAATTGAACCATCCTTTATTGAGGTTTCCATAGGCGGAATGACATGTACCGGTTGTGAACAGACAATTCAGGCCGGAATTACAAGGCTTGAAGGAATAAAGTCAGTAAAGACTTCTTATGTTGCTGGTAATGCGCTGGTTGAATATTATCCAGGAATTACCGACACCGTAAAAATAAAATCTGCCATTACAGGGTCAGGATATACTGTAAAAAGATTTATACCTGTCGCGGCAAACCAGGCCGGTGAATAGTCCCTTCCTTTTGCAATTTTTGTTTAATCATTAATATGAATCCGTTAAAACTGTTTTCGCAATTATTTCTTTGCTTAATTTGCTTTGAATCATTTTCTCAAACCTCTCTGTTTGATCAACAGATGCAGGTAGGCTTTGATGAAAAGCAGGGACAATTTGCCGCACTTGATATAAAACTGATCAATGAAGATTCTGATACAGTCCTTTTAAGGGACATTATCGATAAACCGACCATCCTTAATCTGGTTTATTTCCGTTGCCCCGGAACCTGTAGTCCCCTGATGTGGGGGATTTCGAAATTCATTGATGAGGTTGATCTCCAGCTTGGTACTGACTATGAAGTCATTACAATCAGTTTTGATTATACTGAAAGTATCGATTTAGGAATCCAGAAGAAAGCTAACTATGTTAATACAATGAAGAAGAAAGATTCCGCCAAATATTGGCAATTTTTCGTTTCTGATAGTATTAACATAGCTAAATTAACTCAATCCGTTGGGTTTAATTATAAATACATAAACAACCAGTTTGTTCATCCTACCGGCCTTATAGCTCTTTCTTCCGATGGTAAGATCACCCGATACCTGCGGGGAATTGAATTTCTGCCTTTTGAAATAAAAATTACAATGGTTGAAGCTGCTAACGGCAAAATAGGGCCTAGCATTAACCGTGTGCTTGCAATCTGCTATTCCTACGATGAGAATGGCAACCAGTTCGTTTTTAATGTTACCAGGGTTTCGGCGATTGTAATTATTTTTATCGCTATTATGTTCTTCCTGGTTCTTGTACTAACACGAAAAAAAAATAAAAAGGAAGTTTAAGATATGGTAATTCAGGAAGGTGAGCGGGAACCCAGCTATCTGGAATATAAGGGAAAACATAAGGGTATCTTTTCGTGGATCTTATCTACGGATCATAAAAGGATAGGCTTGCTTTATCTTTTTTCCATTCTTTCAATGTTCGCCATCGGCGCCACACTTGGTTTATTAATGAAATTCGAGCTCATTGCTCCCGGAAAAACCATTATGGATGCACAGGCTTATAATGCATTCTTTACTCTCCACGGAATTGTAATGATTTTTGCAGTAGTCATTCCGGGCCTGCCAGCAGTGTTTGGTAATTTTCTTTTACCAATTATGATTGGAGCCAAAGATGTTGCTTTTCCAAAAATAAACCTTCTGTCGTGGTATCTGTATGTTACCGGCGTTACCTTAGTGGTAATATCTCAATTTGCGGGAACGGGGCCTCCGGATACCGGATGGACTTTTTATGCTCCTTACAGTTTCCGGACTACGAGTACTATGCTACCGGCAGTCTTTGGAGCATTTGTCCTTGGATTTTCCTCGATACTTACCGGATTGAATTTTTTAGTTACGATACATAGAATGCGGGCACCCGGAATGACCTGGTTTAAGATGCCATTATTTCCATGGACCCTTTATGCTACTGCCTGGATACAACTGCTTGCTACACCGATAATCGGGATTACTTTGCTTATGATAGTTGCAGAGCGGACATTAAACATAGGATTTTTCGATCCGTCACTTGGTGGTGATCCTCTGCTATATCAGCATCTGTTCTGGACCTACAGTCATCCCGCTGTATATATTATGATATTACCCGCCATGGGGGCAATCTCTGAGATCATTCCAACTTTTGCCCGTAAAAGTATTTTCGGATATAAGTTTATGGTTGTTGCTACCCTTTTAATCGCTTTTGTGGGTTATTTCGTCTGGGGTCACCACATGTTCACTTCGGGAATGAGCGGAACAGCCCTTTATACATTTTCACTTCTTACATTTCTGGTTGCTATCCCGAGTGCTATTAAGGTATTTAACTGGGTATCAACCATGCATAAAGGTTCAATAGATTTACAAACTCCATTCTATTGGGCAATTGCATTCATCTTCGTATTCATGGTTGGTGGATTCACCGGTCTGATTCTCGGGTCGCTGGCAGCCAATGTTCACTTGCATAACACGCATTTTGTTGTTTCTCATTTTCATTTTATAGTTTTCGGCGGCACTGGCTTCGCCTTTTTTGGTGCCCTGCATTACTGGTATCCAAAAATAACCGGGAAAATGTACGATACACGTTGGGCCAACATAGGCTTGTTGTTGTTCTTCATTGGATTTATAGCTCTTTACGGTCCAATGTTATATCTGGGAGTGCAAGGGATGCCCCGAAGATATTTCGATTATGATGAAATTTTTCATGCCGGCAACATTATATCAACAATGGGATCGTGGGTACTTTACTCCGGAGTAGCAATAATTATAATCAATTTGTTCTCTTCATTAAAAACCGGAGCCAAAGCTCCTGCTGATCCGTGGGGTGGGAAGACACTCGAATGGACAATCCCATCGCCTCCGCCTGTTGAAAATTTTATAGAAACCCCTGTTATCACTAAGGGACCATACGACTACAAATGAGTCTGAAGACGGAAATACACCGCGATGATCTGGCGTCAAAGACAGGAATGTGGCTGTTCCTGTTTACAGAAATGCTTCTGTTTGGCGGTCTTTTTGTGGTTTACTCGGTTTATCGCTACAGGAATGCTGAAGCATTTCACCTTGCAGCCCACGAATTAAGTATAGTTTTTGGTACGGCAAATACCATAATTCTCTTAATCAGCAGTTCAACCATAGCAATGTCGATCACCGCCATTCAGAAAAAAAATAAAACATTGGCTCTTTTACTTTTGGGTATAACAATCTTCCTCGGTTTGATATTTCTCGCAAACAAATATGTTGAATGGGGCCACCATATCAAAGAGCATATTTATCCTGGTTCCCCGGTTCTTGCCCTCCGTGGCCAGGGGGATGTTCTTTTTTACGGATTGTACTTTTTTATGACCGGGCTGCATGCATTACATATTATTATCGGATTAGTCTTCATTGGATTTATTGTAGTTTTTATTATCAGGGGAAATGTAACCTCTGATAATTTTGTTTTGCATGAAAACAGCGGATTGTACTGGCATCTTGTCGACCTTATATGGATATTTCTCTTTCCCTTGTTTTATTTGATTACCTGAAACTGACAGAGATTATGGAGAATGAAAAAAATCATATAGTACCCTATCATACATTCCTGCTTGTACTGGCCGGATTAATAGCATTAACTCTCATCTCGGTAGCAGTGACAAAAATTTACCTCGGGACGCTGACTGTTTTTATAGCCCTGTTTATTGCGGCTGTCAAATCAACATTTGTCCTCAGGGTGTTTATGCATCTCAAGTTTGAGAATCGAATGTTTACCGTTATGGTAATTGCTGTAATGCTGCTGATTGGCGTGGTAATTTTTATAACCCTTCTGGACTACCTATTTAGATAATCACTATGTATTCACCTACAGGAATTGACGCTTCAAATTTTGTATCAACATTCAATACTGCATTTTATTTCATAGTTGGAATATCCCTGGTACTTCTTATCGGGCTTACAGTTCTGATGCTCTATTTTGTGTACAGGTATAACCGGAAGAGAAATAGTGTTGCCACTCAGATTGAAGGTAATACCAAATTGGAGGTTCTCTGGACGGTTATCCCGATTCTTCTTGCGCTGGCTATGTTCTATTTTGGCTGGACCGGCTGGAAGCCAATGACTAAAGCTCCTGATGATGCTCTGCTTGTCAGAAGTGTAGCAAGGATGTGGAGCTTTTCCTTTGAGTACGAAAATGGGAAACAAAGTCCCGATCTTGTTGTTCCCGTCAATACTCCGGTTAAAATAAACCTGGTTTCACTGGATGTAATTCACAGTCTGTTTATTCCTGCATTCAGGATAAAATCTGATATGGTTCCAGGAAGAGAAAAGATGATGTGGTTCCTTCCCCAGAGAGAAGGGGAGTATGACCTTTATTGCGCTGAATACTGTGGGCTTCAGCACTCATATATGAATGCAAATGTCAGAGTCCTTTCAAAGGAAGATTATATTACCTGGTATGCCGATACTGCTGCAGTGGTTATTGTTGCCGAAGGATCAGCTCCCGGATCGGAGGGATTTGCTATTCTGAAGGCCCAGGGCTGCAACGTTTGTCATTCAAGCGATGGATCGAAAATCATCGGGCCCAGCTATTTAAATCTTTTGGGGGAACAGCAAATTGTATTGCGGGATGGTAAAGAAGTCCCTGTTACAGCGGACGAAGAATATATTAAGAAATCAATTTATGATCCAAATTCAGAAATCGTTAAGGGATATCCGAAAGGATTAATGCAAAGTTATGAAGGTATCATAAGCGCAGATGATATTGCCAAGATTATCGAATACCTGAAATCTCTTGATGAAGAGTAGGAGCATCCGAAATATAATTAAGGACTACCTGGAGCTCAGCAAGATAAAGATAATGATTCCGGTAAGCCTCACCGGATTCACTGGATTTTTTATTTATACCCCTTCTGCTTCCGTTAAAATACTCCTTGTAAGTCTTGGGATTCTTTTCCTTGGTATTTCTGCTTCAGTTCTTAACCAGATCCAGGAAGTTGATCTTGACATTAAGATGGAAAGAACGCATAACCGACCTCTTCCCTCCAAAAGGACTAAACCTCAACATGCATTATTATTTTTTTTATTCAATCTCATTACAGGGACAGTTCTTATTTATTCAGCCGGAAATCAAACAGCCGCACTCATTGGTTTAATTACAATCGTATGGTATAATGTCATATATACTTATGCAAAGAGGATCACTGCCTTTGCAGTGTTTCCGGGTGCTGTTACGGGGGCATTGCCTCCGCTTATCGGTTGGGTGGCAGCCGGCGGAGGGGTATGGGATAAACCTATAATATTTCTGGAATTTCTCTTTTTCACAGGACAAATACCTCACTTCTGGTTACTGATACTGAAATATGGGGAGGAGTATGGAAAGGCAGGTATTCCGACTCTCACAGATATTATGAGCAGAGTCCAGATCAGGAGGCTCACTTTTACCTGGGTTGTAACATCTGCAATTGCTGCATTATTCCTGTGCTATTTTGAAATAATACATACTGTTATGATAGTATTTATCCTCCTGGCCGCATCGGTAATTCTTATCTGGCAATTTTCTGAATTAATAAAACTCTCCGGAAATATGAACAATTACAGGAAGTATTCCATACTTCTTGATTCATACTTTTTGCTGGTAATTATTCTGCTGGTTTCTGACAGGATTATAACATATTGCGCATGACAGAGGCTGTATCAAAAGTGTACAAAATGTCCCTTCCCAAGTTCATCATAACCCCTCCCAACCCTCCCCTTAAGCTATAAGGGGAGGGCTAAAATACTGTATGTGAATGTAATCTCACCCTTTCCCTTATTGTTTAAGGGAAAGGGCAGGGATTGGGTTAAGGTGAGAAAGAAGACTTTTGAGACAATCTCTATTAAAACCTGTGATTTAAACTTTCATCCAGATACGGGTGATTGGAAGGTATTAACTTAGCTTTGCTAAGAGCAACTGCCACTACTAAAGAAAATAAACCTGCGTATCCAAGGAACAAGCCACCTTCAATCCATCCAAATCTTAATAAACCGGTTGTTCCGGGAATAATCTGAACAAAAAGGTCAAGGTATTGCCCGATGATAAGAAATAAAATAACAGCAGTAATCACTGTCATATTCCTGCTGGTTTTCACAGGAAGCAATATAAGGAAGGGGATTGCCCAGTTAAGTATAATCTCGAGAAAAAATAAAACCTTCCATCCTTCCGTCCAGCGAACGTAATAATACACTGTTTCTTCAGGAATATTCCCATACCATATTATCATGAACTGTGCAAACCAGAAGTAACCCCATACAATCGAAAGCATAAAAATATATCTGGCAAGGTCGTGCAGATGATATTCATTAAGAAAAGGGAAATATCCCTTTTTGTAAAGAATAAATATTATCAGGGCTAAGATGGATACTCCATGCAGAAAGGAGGCTATCAGATTTTTCAATGCGAATATCGTACTATACCAGTGTGCATCAACAGACATTATCCAGTCAAAGGCTGAAAGGGAAAAAGTAATTGCAAAAACGAAAATAAATATTTTTGAGTATTGCTCGTTTTTGCTGAATAACGATAAAATGTTGTCCTGATTTGCAGGATCAGACCGGTCTTCCCTGATCGAGATTTTTCTTAAAATACGGGTTAAAAGGATCCACAATGCAAAATAAATGATCATCCTGGCAAAGAAGAAAGGAGTATTCAGGAAAGGTGATTTATGCTGCAACAAGGGATCAAGAAGAACCGCTTCTTTATGAGACCAATGATAAAGATCATGAATCCCAAAATAGAGCAGCAGAAAGGAAACCGCTGCAAAAGGGATATAAGCCATCATAGCTTCAGGAATCCGCTTTAATGCAGCGGACCATCCCGACTGTGAAATACTCTGGATTACGAGAAAGAAAGTGCCCCCAATTGCCAGCGATAAAAAATAGTAATTAACTATCAGGTAATTGGCCCAGGTCCTCTTTGGATCAGAAATAATACCAAAGAGAAAGGTGCACACACCAATGAAAATTAATGTCAGGGTAATGATTCTGAAGGTTTTGGATACGTTGGTTTGCTCCTTCATTACTTTGTTTTTATATTTCAAAAATGTTCTGTCAACCCCTGAATGCTTTTAAGGACTATTCTCCATCCTTATCAACTTGTGAAACTCCCCTCTCATCAGCCTGAAGTTTCCTTATATGAAGAACCACTTTCCATTTGTCTGCGGTTCTTATCTGTGATCCATGTGCACCCATTGACCCAAATCCCAATGTTATACTGTGAAAAATTTCACCGTCTTTCAGATTATCTGCAGCATTACCTGTCAATGTACGGGGTTTTAAAGGGTACAGACCCCCTGTAAAAAGAGGGCCATCTCCTGCACCTTTATCACCATGACATCCGGTGCAAAATGTTGAATAAACCATCTTTCCTCTTAACAAAGCTTCAGCTGTGTTAGGTTCAGGATTTATAAGCTCTTTTCCAGCCAGTATGCGTGACTCAGTATCAATTGTATAATTAAAGGGAGTAATATCACGGGGAACTGTTCCGGGGACCGGGACTCTCATAGTCATACTGTCCCTGAAGTTTGGATTTTTTGTAAAAGTCTCATAAGCAGTGGAATAAAACATATCCGGGAAATAATCCCATCCCGGACTATTCCTGTTCCTGTCGCAACCATTAAGAATGACTGCAAAGAGGAGCGTAAAAACTGCTCTGAAGATTTTTCCAGATATATAGTTATTGTTCATGCATTAATATTTTCAAACTCTTTTTCTATTACTTCCACTGCCCCCTGTTCTTTCATCAGGATTGCGATTTGTTCAGACTTTGAATTATCGATTGTATCCGTATTCACAACTATCACAAATTTATCATCAGTTGCTCTGTGATCAAAGATTGTATTCTCCCTGCCGGGAATGAGTTTCGATCTGGCCGAAAAAATGGCAAGGCTCGCTATAGTAACGGTAAAAATGGTCAGGACTATTGTAACAACAATAAATGAAGGGAATGAGTTGAAGGGTTTACCCCCATAGACAATAGGCCAGTTAATAACGGAGGTGTAATATAAAAATGCAAGTACTGCAATAATCGCGAACAAACCGAAGAAGTAAGCCGCGGTAGGCAGTCTCGATTTCCGTTTCAGCAAATGAAATACCTCATGTACCGGATAAGGAGTAAATACGTCATAAATCTTAAATTCCTTTTCCTGCAGCGATTTGATGGAGGAGATAAATTTCCCCTCCTCATCGAAAATTCCTATTTTGAAAGATCTGTTCATAACCGAATGTCGTTAATCTTCTTTTTTATTCCCGATATGAGCTACACTCTTTACCTCGCTGACAGCTATTATCGGAATATACCTGAAGAAAAGTAATACTCCTGCGGCGAATAACCCCAGAGTTCCAACATAAACGCCGATTTCGATATAAGTCGGATTATATGAAACCCAGTTGGACGGCAGGAAGTCTTTACTGAGTGATGTTACTACTATATTAAACCTTTCAAACCACATTCCAAGGTTAATGAAAAGGGACACCACCAGCAGCCCCACCCAGCTTCGCCTTACTTTCCTGAACCAGAAAAGCTGAGGGATCAATGCATTACAGACTATCATTCCCCAGAACTGGAAAGTATAATCACCTGTAATTCTATTTCTGAAAAATGTAAACATTTCATATTCATTACCAGAATACCATGCAATAAAAACTTCTGTTGAATATGCAGTTCCCATTATAAGAGAAATAAATACAAGAATCCTGGCAATGGCGTCCATGTGATTATCAGTAATGTAATCGGTAAGCTTGTAAATTTTCCTTACAATAACCATAAGAGTCATAACCATTGCAAATCCCGAGAAAATAGCTCCCACAACAAAATAAGGAGGAAAAAGTGTTGTATGCCAGCCAGGTTCAATTCCCACTGCAAAGTCAGTCGAAACGATTGAGTGAACGGAGACAACGAGTACCGCAGCGATACCTCCAAGCACAAAGCTAAGGGATTCAAACCTTATCCAATGTTGGCTCGAACCCGTCCATCCCATGCCAAAGAAACCATAAATTGCTTTTTTAATTTTCGACTTTGTCCTGTCACGGATTGTTGCAAAATCGGGCAACATACCAAGGTACCAAAATGAAAATGATATCAGAAGGTATGCTGTAATGGCAACAAAATCCCAGAATAGAGGTGAGTTGAAATTCACCCAAAGCGGACCACGTGTATTAGGGTAGGGAAAAATATAAAAAGCAAGCCACACACGTCCCATATGTAAAGCCGGGAAAAGTGCTGCTAACATTACTGCAATAACGGTCATTGCTTCAGCTGCCCTGTTGATCGATGTCCTCCACCGCTGCCGCATGATAAGAAGAAATATGGAGAATGCTGTTCCGGCATGTCCGATACCTATCCACCAAACAAAGTTGACAATTTCCCATCCCCATCCAACAGAATTATTTACCCCCCATGTTCCAATTCCCTGAGAAACTGTTATATAAATAGCATAAAAACCAAATAGCGCTGCTATTGATGAAATTCCAAAAGTAATATACCACCATAATCCTGGAGTGGTTTCCATTGGGGCAAGTATCTCTTTTGAAATCTGACTGAATGTCTTATCTCCTTCAATTAGCGGACCTCTGATTTTCCTGTTATACATTGAATTTCAGATTATTTATGATTTTGATTCTTCATCATTCCAGACTTTGGTCAGATACCCTATTGATGGCAGGGTATGTAACTCTTCCAGCAAATGGTAACGTCTTGGATTTTCGAATAATCCTGACACTTTACTGCTCCTGTCCTTCAGGTTTCCAAAGATGATTGCCCCTGATGGGCAGGCCTGCATGCAGGCAGTTTTAATTTCATTATCTTTCAGGGTCCTGTTTTCAAGTTTGGCCTGTAATTTTTTCTCCTGTATCCGCTGGACGCAGAATGAACACTTTTCCACAACACCCCTCTCTCTTACCGTTACATCAGGATTTAAAACCATTTTACCAAGATCTGATGCTGCATTAAAATCAAATGCTTTATTATTTGTATACCGGTACCAGTTAAACCTTCTTACTTTATAAGGGCAGTTATTAATGCAATACTTTGTCCCGATACAACGATTGTAGGACATTTGGTTCAACCCTTCACTGCTGTGATTGGTAGCTGAAACGGGGCAAACGTTCTCACAGGGTGCATTATCGCAGTGCTGGCAGGTAAGCGGCTGGAAGTAGACCTTCGGATCATCAGGAGTATCTGAATAATACCTGTCTATTTTCATCCAGTGCATTATCCTTCTCCGCTTAACTTCTTCCCTGCCGACAACAGGAATATTGTTCTCTGCCTGGCAGGCGATAACACAGGAATTGCATCCAACACACAAATTAAGGTCTATTGCAAGGCCCCAGTGGAAACCATCATAATTCACTTCAGGATAAAGAGTTCTGTGTTTTGATTCGTATTCCTCATGAAGCTCATTACCAGATGCAGGGTTATTCCTGTATTTACTGAGGACAGTTTCCCTTACAATAGGTCTTCCCTCCATGGAATGATGGACCTGGGTCAGAGCTAACTGGCTTTGCTTCAATGTATTTTCCAGTTCGTTCGTAATAAACCCGTAAACCCGGTTTCCCCCAATTATTCTGATAAACGTATAAACATTTACACCTACCTTGTTGGCAACCGGCCCTGAGTTTGTATGCCCGTAACCCAGAGCAACCGAAACCGTACCTTCAGCCTGGCCGGGCTGAATAAATGCCGGGAGGATCAGCCCGTCCGCAAGCTTAATCAAATGTCCGGTCTGGATGCCCAGTTTTAGTGCATCCGCGGGTGAAACAGCAGCTATGTTGTCCCAGCAATGGCGTGATACAGGATCCGGCAATTCCATTAACCAGGGATTATTGGCATGCATGCCGGTTCCGAGGGTAACACTTTCGTTTAAAATAACTTCAAACCCATCCGTTCCGGTTTTCTCTCTGGAATTCATAGCCCTGATAAGCCCCTCCTTATTAAATATCGCAGGTTTACTGTCTGAGATGTTATAACTGAATACTCCGTTGCCAAGGCTCCTATCCCAGAAATTTTGAAATCCCGACATTTTTGCTTTCGGGAAATACTCTTTTTCCCAGTTTGTCATCATGTAGTCGTGCCAGGAAATTGAACTTCCGGACCATTTTAAAAGCGAATCCTGAAATGAACGGGTATTAAAAAGAGGATTAATACATGGCTGGCTCAAGCTTAACTGCCCGGGAATTATCTCGGCATCATCCCATGATTCCAGGAAGTGATGAACAGGACATTCATATTTTGCCTTTCCGACAGTTTCGTTAAGGGAACCTGTCATATTTACTGTCAGTTCTGTCTTTTTTAATCCTGATAAAAACTTTTCTGAATCAGGGTAATCATATACCGGATTGACATTATACATAAACAATGCCTTTACCTTACCGGAATTCAGATCAGCAACGAGTTCTTCAGTCCTGCTGTCGATACCTGCAGCAATGTTAAGATTCCGGTTCAGGTCGATGCAATCTGTATAATTACCTAAAAGAGTGTTTATCCCATTAACAATGATCTGAATTTCAACATCGTTAGTTCCGGAAAGAACTATTGATTTGCCTTTTGATGCTAACAGGTTATCGGCAATTTCAGCAAGATCTGTTCTGCCGGCTACACCGGGGAATTCTTCTTCGCCGGTTTTCGCAGCAATCCTGTTATATAATTCCGTAAGAATTAATCTTTCTTCTGAAGGTTTAATTCTTATTCTTTTATCAGCATTACTGCCGGTAAGGCTCAATCCCGATTCAAAGTGAATGTGCCGGAGCATATTTTTCTCCTTATTATCAGGGATTCTGCGCGAAACATATTTTTGAATAAAATGAACCGGAGATACCCATGCTCCAAGGAAGTCAGCATTAACTGAAACTACAAACCCGGCGTTATGGAAATGATAATCAGGAATTACCGCCTTTCCAAAGCACATTAAATTGGCTTCCAAAACAGCAGAATATGAAATAGCATCATACTGCACCCACCTGAAATTCCTGAAACGGGCTCCAAATTCATTGATGAGTTTAATTGTTGAGGGTGAAATTACAGTTGAGGTCAGCAGAACAATTTCACCTTCAGCTGAATTGATTTTTGCAAGGTCATTAGTAATCTGTTCGTCAATAGTATTCCATGATGCAGGAGAGTTATCTGATGTCGGAAACTTCAGCCGTGCATCATCATAAAGACTTAAAACTGATGCCTGTACCCTTGCTGTGGTACCTTCCCCGTTAAAAGAGGACAGAATATTACCCTCAATTTTAATTGGCCGGCCATCACGTGTTTTTACAAGAATTCCGGAATACTCATGACCATCATAATAACTGGTTGCATAAAATAAAGCTTTCCCGGGAGTAATTTCAGGCGGATGTATAACGTATGGAATAGCTTTCTGAACCGGTCTTTTACAGCTGGCGATTAAAGCGGCTGAAGAAAGACTGAAACCGAAAACTTTCAGAAAATCCCTTCTGGAAGAATTTTTACTTAAGAAATCCTTTTTAAACAATTCCAATAACTCGTTTTTATATTTATCTTCATTGTTCCTGTCGTCACCAGCAGTAATACCCTGAAACTCTTCGACACTTTTCCAGTATTTTTTCATCATAAACTACTTATTTCGAAACCCTGCTGTTAATAATGGCATTTCATACATTCTGTGCCGCCAATTCCCTCGACCGTTACACTATCTGCCTCTCTCTTTCTTATCTTTTCTGCCATATCCCTGTACTCCGAATAAAAAATATTGCTTTGAAAATTTACATTCCTGCTGCGGTGACAATCAATGCACCATCCCATAGTCAATTTATCGGCAAGGCTGATCCTGTCAGTTTTTTCAACAGGGCCATGACATTCCTGGCATATTATTCCTCCGGCACTCACGTGTTGTGCATGACTAAAAAAAGCATGATCAGGCAGATTATAAACTCTAATCCATTCAATGGATTTCAGTTCCTCATAATCCCTAATCACTTTGGCTATCTCAAACGCACCTGACCTTGTTCCATTTCTCACAAGCAGATGGCAATTCATACAAACGTTTTCCGCCGGAAACCCTGCCGATTTACTGTAAGGAGCATAACTATGACAGTAAATACAATCTGTTCCGTTCTGTCCGGCATGAACCGCATGTGAAAATTTAACTGGCTGATCGGGGGCATAACCCGGCGAATGACCAATTGCAATGGCACCTGCAACAAGTGAGCTGGTTATAAAAATACCGGTGGAACCAAGTATGACGAAATGGATCCACTGCCTTTTTATCTTTTTACTGATTATCAGGTCTATGGTTGAAAACAGAAACAAAATGGAAGCGATTATGAATAAGAAAAGATTAGTTACAACAGGTTTCTGTTGTTTAAGACCCGTAATAGCCTGTTTATCCATATAGGCTTTGATCAAAACTATGTCTTCCGGAGATAACTTAAATCCTTCGTGCACCTGTGTTATTTTTTCGCCGGAAGGATTGAGTAATACTTTGCTTAGATCACCGGCACTTTTATCAATGTACTTAATAGAAATTTCCAGGGCGTCAGGATTCCAGTTAAGTGTATCAGAAAATCGCGTATTATGACAACCGGCACAGTTTATTGACTTATTTTCAAGATATGCCAATCCATAAAAAAGTCTTTCCCCCCTTATCAGATCTTCAGAACTTAAAGTCCTTTGCTTATTGATTATTGAATCACCCGGTTGATTTATTGTTGAATGAACAGGATTAATAAATTCAAACAGGAAAATGAAAATGAGTAAGTTTTTAAATTTTTGTACAGGGAAAAAAATACGCATCAATAATAATTTTTAGAATAAAATATAATTATGACCAGGATTAAGTCAACATTTACCTGCAAAACTCATCAAACTCAAAAATATAAAAATGAATAAAATTTCCTATACTTTATTTGACAATTCTTTCTTTCAGATTGTTTTTATATAAAGTCCGTTAAACCGTGTCATCAGTTATCGGTTTTATCCCTGAATTTTATCTTTGTTAAACTTCAATCTGAGAATACTGGTTTATATTATCTGAGAAAAGTATATGCTCTTTTAATTTCATCAAGGTGATTACTGTTTATCTTTGCATTGTGTTAATAATTTTTTAAGGTAATAATCGTTTAATATTAATAATCAAAAAACAAGGATATGAAAAAGTTAATCATAATTACTTTGGTCTTTACCCTTTCGGTTGTGCTCATGCACAGCTGTAAAAGTGACCCGGGAGAACCACCTGCCATTCCGGCTGCTGGAACCATGACAATTGATTTCAGCAATTTTGAAGCAGCCAAAAAAGGTGATGTCTCAATTTCAATTCCAAAAGGGACTGATATGAGCAGCTGGGAATTTGCTGCCAGTATTGCCCTTTTCTGGAAATCTGTTATGTATACAACCCTTGCTGTTCCCGTTACTGCGTTCCAGCTGGCTGCCAGCCAGGATCCCGTTTATATTGAGAACAGGACCTGGGAATGGACTTACAGTACAACTGTCCTCACCGAAACATACAGTGCAAGGCTTACCGGACAGATCGCTTCAGCTGAAGTTGTATGGAAGATGTATGTTACCAAGGGAGGAACCGGAGGTTTTGAAGATTTTCTCTGGTTTGAAGGAACATCTGAATTCGATGGTACCAGCGGCCAGTGGATACTGAATCAAAGCCCGCAAATCCCTTCTGCAGTGCTCCAGATTGACTGGACAAAAACCGGAGTTGCGGTTGGTGAAATCAAATGCATATATGTAAAAGCCGGGGATCAATATGCCGATAGCTACATTGAATACGGGCAGACAAGCGGTACACTCGACTCATATTATAATATTCATTTGTACAATGCCTCAATCCAGCAGTTCTATGACCTCAATGTGGAATGGAGCAAAAACCTGCATAACGGAAGAGTAAAATGCCCGGTATATTTCGGTAATACTGACTGGTATTGCTGGGATTCGGGGTTCCTTAATATAACTTGCCCCTGATTATAGTCTGCAGTAGAATCGACAGGAAGAAGGCTTTAAATGTCATAGTATGCCCCTCATTATCCATGGGGGGCTTTTTTATGATTTTCGGGGGCTTTTTTTATCATCATTTTTTATTATTTTGCGCATCTCAATTAAAGAAAATTAATAATGTCAAGAGGGAACAAAGCTGCTTTGCTGATTATACTGATACTTGTTGCAGACCAGGTTCTGAAATTCTGGGTAAAAACCCATATGGTTATCGGACAGGAAATTCATCTGTTAGGTAATTGGGGGTTACTTCATTTCATCGAAAACAACGGGATGGCTTTCGGAATGGAAATGGGAGGCAGGACGGGAAAGATTCTTTTAAGCCTCTTCAGAATTGCTGCAATTGCCGGTATTTACTGGTTCCTTTTTTCGCTGATAAAGAAAAATGCAAATACAGGATTGATATTGTCGGTCAGCTCTATACTTGCAGGCGCCGCCGGGAATATAATTGACAGTGCATTTTATGGAGTTATTTTTAATGAAAGCTACATGCAGACAGCTGTCTTGTTTCCTCCGGAAGGAGGCTATTCCACTTTTCTGCTGGGGAGAGTAGTTGATATGTTTTATTTTCCTGTTATTAATACCCAATGGCCCGACTGGTCTCCATTCAGGCCTGGAGAATCGCTGATATTTTTCAGACCGGTTTTCAATATAGCTGATTCGGCAATTACCTGCGGGGTATTTGCGATAATCATTTTTCAGAAGCAATTCTTTAATGATTTGAAATAACAGAGTTGCTGGGTGCAAGGTCTTCACTTACAACAATCTCCGATGCAATTCAGCAGTGTGATTATTTTTTCAGCCTTTAAAAAATAATATGTGTTCTTACCTTCCCTTCTCGATCCCAGCACCCCTTTGTCCTTGAGAATTCCAAGATGATGCGAAGCTGTCGATTGTTCAATTCCAATGTGGTTATGAATATCTGTAACGGTCCTGGCCCCGCCCTCTTCCAGACAACCGATTATTGATATCCTTACTGGGTGTGCCATTGCCTTGAGCATTCCTGATGCCTTTTCAAGGCTCTCCGGATTAAGATTTTTTATTCCCATTAATATTCCATTTCTTTAGCAAATATATCATAATTTTCCAGAAAGGAATCAGATGCCAGTTTCATAAAATGCCCGGAAAAATCATGATTCTAAGTATATAAAACCTATTTTAGTATATTTGAAGAAATATCCATTTATGTCGGATCTGGCAAGGATAATTAAACCTGTTGAAGCAGAGATGGCTCAGTTCGAAGCTTATTTCGGCAGGACCCTGCAAAGTAAAATTCCCCTTCTGAAAATAATACTGAACTATATATTCAGGCGCAAAGGCAAGCAAATGAGGCCTTTGCTTGTTTTTCTAAGTGCCAAGCTTAACGGTGAAACAGGAGAACCGACTTTTGTTGCTGCAACATTAATCGAACTTCTGCATACAGCATCCATAGTCCATGATGATGTTGTGGATGATGCAACCGAGAGACGTGGTTCATTGTCAATCAATGCCCTTTGGAATTCCAAAATAGCTGTTCTTGTTGGCGATTATATGCTTTCAAAGGGGCTTCTTATCAGCATTGAAAAAAACCGGACAGATATGCTTGAAATTGTATCTGAAGCTGTAAAATCGATGACAGAAGGAGAACTTCTTCAGCTCCAGAAATCAAGGAAGCTGAATATAACAGAAGAAGACTACTTTCGTATCATCAGCAGCAAGACAGCAGCACTTATTTCGGCCTGCACGGCCTGCGGGGCACGTTCAGCAACCAGCAATCCCGATATTATTCAACTTATGAAAGAGTTCGGAGAATCTATTGGTATTGCGTTCCAGATCAGGGATGATATACTTGACTACGAAGGCAACGGACTGACGGGTAAGATATCGGGAAACGACATCAAAGAAAAGAAAATCACCCTTCCTTTGATTCACGCACTTGAAAAGAGTTCTGTTGTGCGAAAGAAAAGCATTTTGAAAATCATAGGAAACAGGAAGAAAACAAGATCTGATATTGAAGAGGTGATACGTTTTGTTTCAGAAAGCGGAGGAATTGAATATGCCGCCCTCAAAATGGATCAGTACCGTGATAAAGCCCTGGCAATACTTGACACATATCCGGAATCAGACGTAAAAATCTCACTCAAGGAATTCGTATATTACACTGTTTCGAGAGATAAGTAATTTTGACAGAACCCCCTTTTTGATTTCCCCCGCGGGGGGAAATGAAATCCACAACATAAAAATTAAATTTTCCCGTCGTAAGAGAGAAAGGCTAGGCTGCTTCGAGTTTGATCTTTGTTACCTTATCCATATCTTTTTCATAGTACCTCGATCCAAGATAAAAAAGGATAGCACCGGCCACAAGTACAAAAGGCAGGATTGAGAGGGCGTTTTTTATATTTGAAAGATCATAGATTTTGCCCACGACTATAGGTGCAGTCGATGAGCCCAAAAGGTTCTGAACCACCACAGCGATAGCATATGAAGTAGCCCTTAATCCTGGATGAATTACGTCCTGGGTCACAGCCGAAGCACCTGAAATGAAAACCATGATGCAAATCCCCATAAGAAGGAAAACAATATATTGAATTGCGCCCCTGAAAATATACAACGCAGAAAATAACAGTATAGCAGACGCCAGCGACGAAATGGCCGGGAGTAATAACCTGGCATTAATCTGAGTTTTGCGCCACCTGTCAGTCAGTATCCCCCCAAGAGGAGCTCCGACAAGCGCCAATACCATAACAGCACTGGCCATCGTGCCTGCTTTTTCCTGCGGCATTTCTCTCGTAATCTGGAAATATGTCGACAGCCATGTTATAAGCGAAGTGGTCACAAATACTACTGCTGCAATTCCAAAATAGGTATAAATGATAGAAGGTTTAGAGATAAACTCCCTAAATATGTCTTTCTTTTCCATTTTAATCTTCTTGTTGGCCTTGTCGACAAAAGAAAGATCGACGGTTTTATAATCTTTTACAAAAAGAAAGAGGATTGCAACAACCAGTCCGGGCAATGCAACAAGACCGAAAGCATGTTTCCAGCCAAGCCTGGTGGCAATAATACCTCCAAGGAGCACCCCTATTGCTGTACCGAGAGGTATGGAGGCGTTCCATATCCCCATCATTTTTGAACGTTTTTCAATAGGATATAATCCTGAGATCATTGCACTACCGCCCGGAGCATAGCCGGCCTCCCCTGCTCCAATCAGGAGACGGGCCATGAACAACTGGACAAAATTACCTGTCAGGGCACACAGGGCTGTGGCAAGGCTCCATACAATAGCCATCATCCCTATTGTTTTTGTCCGGCTCCATCGGTCAACCAGAAGAGAAACAGGAAATGTCAGTATCACAATAGCCCAGTACACAGCCGACATAAGCATGCCGCTCTGGGTATGCGAAATTCCCCAGTCTCTTTCAATGGATGAAAACATAGATGTAATAATGGACCTGTCGATATAATCGAACATATACAACAGAAACAGAAGCACAAACACATAATTGGAATACCCTTTGGTAAAAAGATATCCTTTTAGATCTTCAGTTTTTTTCATAGAGATTTTGATAGGTTAACCTTTCACCAAGTAAATAAAAATTACTTTTTGTTGTTGTTTTTATTGTAATTTTAAGTCTTTATACTTATTGAATACAGATTTTCCCAGGTTTAATTTCATTTCCGCAATATTTAAATACCAGACAGATGGCAACTCTAAGACAAATCGAGGAATTTCTTGGTTCCGGACCAATAGCTATGGCCGGAGTATCGCGTAATCCGAAAAAATTCGGTTTCGCAGCCTTCAGGGAACTAAAGGAAAAAGGATTGAATATTATTCCTGTAAATCCTTACGCTGACGAAATCCATGGATCAAAAGTATACCATGATATTAAAAGCCTTCCCGATAATGTAAGCGGGCTGATTGTAATGACAAGCAAATCCCAGACTGCCGGAGTGATAAGAGAAGCAAAGGAGAAGGGAATCAAACAGATCTGGTTACAGCAGATGGCCGAAACCAAAGAGGCTTTGAAAGAGCTGGAGGGCTCTGGCATTAATTACGTAATAAAAGAATGTATTTTAATGCATTACAAACCTCACAGCATTCATAAATTTCATGGTGCCATCAGAAAATTTTTCGGAAGGTTCCCTAAGTAGCAGTTGAAATTCGGGATACCTTTTGGTTTATATCTTATTATCCAGTAAATAACAAATTAATGTACGCTTCCGGTATTAACAGAGAACTGAGAATGAGTGACCAGTTTTTGATACCTGTCAGCAAACCCTTTTTTGCAGAAGGGAAATATGATATTTTCCCGTCGCTCAAAATAAATGATAATCAGATTTTTGCCGGATTCGAAACCCTGGCTGAAAAAATTCAAAACTCCGGCAAAGTTACAATAGACGGATATGGCGGTGTAAGTTTTGACCTTTTCCGGATCGGGCTTGATAATATCTTCCGGAAGAACGGTTATAAGGTTTCCTGGATAAATACTAACGACTTTATTAAGCCTGAGGAGCAGATAGTTGAAATGACTGCTCCTTTCCTTGGCGGCAATGATCCGCTTTTTGGTAAAAAGACCTCATTAACCCTTGAGGATTTTTTCATTCCCGGAAAACTTAAATCAGCCAGTCCCTGTTCTGACTCTGATATTAATATCCTGATGGGCCCCGGTGCGGTTCTGGCCGGATGGGAAGGACTGCTTATCTACATCGATATACCAAAGAATGAAATTCAGTTCCGGTCAAGGGCGGGATCTGTATCAAATCTGGGATACAGATTTTCCTCCGATCCAAAAAAGATGTATAAAAGTTTTTACTTTGTCGACTGGGTGGTTTTGAACAGGCATAAAGAAAAAGTTATACCTTCGGTTGATTTGTTTGTAGACGGACAGCGTCCTGAAATGCCGGTTTGGATGGAAGGAACAACATTGAGGGAATCCCTGCAGATAATGAGTTGCAATGTTTTCAGGACAAGACCCTGGTTTGAACCGGGAGTATGGGGAGGAACATGGATAAAAAAGCATATTCCGGGCCTTAACAAAAGTGTGCCGAATTATGCATGGTCATTTGAACTTATCACTCCTGAAAACGGACTATTGATAGAAAGCTCCAACATGCTCTGCGAGGTTTCGTTCGACTGTCTCATGTACCTCTATGCTGAAGCGATTCTTGGAGATCACAGCAGGGAATACGGGACCCTTTTCCCGATACGTTTCGATTTTCTCGACACCTTCGACGGAGGCAATCTCTCATTGCAATGCCATCCGCGGCCTCAATACATTAAGGAGAATTTCGGGGAAAACTTTACACAGGAAGAGGCATACTATATTCTTGATACAAAAAATGATGCCGTTGTTTTTCTGGGTTTTTGCGACAATGTTGAACCTGAGAATTTCAGGCGCGATCTTGAAGAAAGCTATGAAACCGGAAAGCCATTCAATTCTGATAAATTTATCCTTAAACATCATGTGAAAAAGCATGATCTGATGCTTATACCATACGGTACAATTCATGGGTCCGGAAAAAACAATCTGGTTCTTGAAATCAGCACCACGCCATATATTTTCACCTTCAAGATGTATGACTGGCAAAGACCTGACCTTGACGGAAAACCACGGCCGCTGAACATTGAAAGGGGAATGGCAAATCTTTTTTTTGACAGAAAAGGAGGTTATGTAAATTCAAGGCTTATTGCCAAACCTGAGATAATGGATGAAGGCCCTGACTGGAAGCTTTACCATCTGGCCACTCACGAAACTCATTCGTATGATGTTCATCGTTATCATTTTCTCAGCGTGATTGAAATAAGTACAAATAATAAATGCCTTGTAATGAGCCTTACTGAGGGGCAAAGCATTGATATTGAAACAAAAAACGGATTTAAAAAGACCTTTTTTTATGCGGAAACATTTGTTATTCCCGCGGCTGCTCAAAGCGTCAGGATATTAAATAATTCATCGACGGAAGCGGTTCTTGTAGAGGCATTTATGAAATAGAGAAATAGAGAAATAAAGAAATAAGGAAATAAGGAAATAAGGAAATAAAGAAATAAGGAAATATATGCAAAAAATATTAGTGTTGTTTTCAGTGATTGTTTATTGTTCGGTCTCCCTACTGAATGCACAATCTTTTATTCTACCTGATGACGAACTGGTGAATGGTTATTCCGATAAAGTATCTGGTACCGATTATGAATATCACTCATTTATGCCGGGTCCCCGGCCGAGCATTATAATAAGGGCTGAAAGCAGCAAAGACTTCATGGAGTGGCAAACGGAGGCTCCCCTTCTGCAGGATAAAAGGAAATATGCTGCTTTCATCTGGGTTGCTGCCATAGGCTCAAGCCCGGGAAATGCAGGCATGTCGCTTTCAACTGACCTGAATCATAAATTCAGTTTCAACACTGATGGCCGTCCGGCCTGGACAATTACTTCTGATGACGGGTCAAGCCTGAACTTCAATTCAATAATGACCGATCAGCATGGAGATCATCATGGTTACATGGTATTGCGTATCCCTTCCGCTAAGCTTACAAAAGGAAAGCCGCTCATAATAAAGGTGACAGGAAGCGAATCACATCTGACATCGTGGTATATGACTTATAAGCAACAAGTCAAAACAGGTGTTGCCCTCAATCCGTTTCCCGCTGTCCTTAAAAAAGACAATGCTCATCTTCAGCTCGTTGAGGCAGCAATATTCTATTTCGGTAAAGAGACTGACTGTAAAATCTATGCCAACAACAAACTGGTTGCCGGTACACGCCTCAAATTCGGGTACAACACTGTTAATATCGGACTTCCGGAGGTTCAGAAGCCGTCTCAGATCAATCTTAAAGTTATTGCCGGTGATTTTTCATTATCCAATACCGTTACATTGAATCCTGTAAAGAAATGGACCATTGATTTAATCCAGCACTCTCACACCGATATCGGGTACACCCGTTCGCAGACTGAAATCCTGGCGGAGCACCTCAGGTACATTGATTATGCTCTTGATTATTGTGACGCGACAGACGATTATCCGGAAAATGCAAAATTCCGATGGACCTGTGAAGCCTCATGGCCTGTCGATGAGTTTCTGAAAAGCAGGCCCGAAGAACAAGTAAGCCGCCTGTTAAAACGTATTAGGGAGGGCCGGATTGAAATTACAGGCATGTATTTCAACTTTGATGAACTTCCTGATGAACAGATCCTTGCCGCTTCTCTTGCTGCTGCAGGAAGGATTAAAGCCAGGGGTATCCCGGTAACCCTTGCAATGCAAAACGACGTGAACGGCATAGGCTGGTGTATGAATGACTACTTCAGCCAGCTGGGAATCAAATACCTTAACATGGGCACGCACGGACACCGCGCACTAATCTGTTTTGACAAGCCAACAATGTTCTGGTGGGAATCACCTTCAGGTAAAAGGGTTCTTACTTTCAGGGCTGAACATTACATGACAGGAAATACTCTTTTCGAAATTCAGAACGGGGATCTGAATAAATTCCAGTACAACCTGCTTACATATCTGAAAAGCCTGGAGAAACTTAAATATCCTTTCGATGAAATGGCCATTCAGCTGTCGGGTTACCTGACGGACAATTCTCCTCCGTCGACACTGGCAAGTGAAATGATAAGAAAGTGGGATGAGGTTTTTGAGTGGCCAAAGATCGCCACTTCGACAGCCGGATCCTTTTTCAGGAAAATGGAAAATGAACACAGCAGCGAATTCCCGGTGATAAGAGGAGCATGGCCTGACTGGTGGACTGACGGATTCGGATCAGCAGCCAGAGAGGTTTCTGCAACACGCAAAGCGGCTGCCAATTTTAAGGCAAACACAGCGGCTCTGTCAATGGCAGCTATTGCAGGAATAAAGCTGCCTGAAGGGATTGAAAGTAAAATCGATCTGGTAAATGATGCCTTGCTTTTTTATACCGAGCATACAACCGGATATTCTGAGAGTGTGAGGGAACCCTACAGTCAGCCCACAATGGAACAAAGGGCGCTGAAAGAATCATACGCCTGGGAGGCTGACCGGCGCACTGCATCACTTGGAGAGGAAGCCTTGGGATTGCTTCAAAGCATGTTTAAGAAGGAAAAAGAACCATCTTTGATCGTTTTCAATAGCCTCAACTGGAAAAGATCCGGAGTGTCTGTAGTTTATATCGACCACCAGATAATTCCGAGAGGAAGTACAGCAGGAATATTTGATAAAGAAGGTAAAAGGTTCCCTGCGCAAGCTGCTTCCCATAGAGCTGACGGGACTTACTGGGCGTTATGGCTGGACAGCATTCCTGCATTCGGATTCAAAAAATTCCTGGCCCGCCCGCTTAATGAGGAAAACAGCACCTCCGCCAAAGAAAAACCGGCACTCCTCGAAAACAAATGGTATACGATAATTCCTGATTATTCCGATGGCACAATCACATCGTGGTTTGATAAAGAATTATCCGTTGAGCTTGTTGATAAAAAATCGGAATACGGGATGTTGGAATTTATCCTCGAACAGCTTGGTAACAGGAGCCAGATGGAAAGAAAAATGCTTGTAGATTTCAAAAGAATTCCCATTGATACGGTATGGTTTGATTCCTTTACCAAAGGTCCGGTTTTCAACAGCATCAAATTCTATGGTGAATCTGCTACCTCCATAAATCCAAAAGGATATTCTTTTGAGATCAGGCTATTTAATACCGCGAAGAGAGTTGAAATTGTTTGTTCGATAATTAAAAAAAGTATTACTGATCCGGAGAGTTTTTATATTGCTTTCCCATTTGATATAAGCAACGGAAAACACTTTACCGAGGTGCAGGGGGGTATTATAGAAACAGGAAAAGATCAGATCAAAGGTTCGTCAAATGACTGGTATACGATTCAAAATTTCACATCTGTACGGAACGAAAAGGCTCAGGTGGTGATAGGTTGCACTGAAATGCCCCTGATGCAGTTCGGGGCAATCAACACAGGCCGATACCAGGCAGGAGCTTTGCCCCAGGGCACACATGTTTTTTCTTGGCCAATGAATAATTACTGGGTCACAAATTTCAATGCCGATCAGAGGGGAGGGCATACCTGGTCATATTATATGACAACTTCCGCCGATATTTCCGGAACCTTTGCATCGCAATTCGGCTGGGGATCGAGAGTACCTTTCCTGACAAGGATCCTGCCGGGGGAAGGTACCGGGGATAATAAAGAAGAGGGCTCATTTATAGAAGGATGGCCGGCGAATGTGGTACTCATAAGTGCCCGTCCCTTTGATGAGGGAAAGACAATACTTGTACATCTCCGTGAAACCGGAGGAAATGAAGTGCGTCTAAACCTCAGAAACGGATTAACCGGAGGTCAGCTGGAGATTTCCTGTACCGATGTCACAGGAAAAGTACTTCCGGATAATGAGACCATCATACAACCCCTTGAATCGAAATTCTTCCTTATAAAAACAGGTTTATAAACTTTAAAAAATGAACTTTGCCTTAAATACAAATAATAAGACAGTTTAAGTATTTTCTATGCAGGAATCAGGATATTTACACAGTATCGAGTTTGAGGTCCGCGATTATGAATGCGACCTGCAGGGGGTGGTAAACAACGCAAACTATCAGCATTACCTTGAACATGCCCGCCATCAATTCCTTATCTCAAAAGGCATCAGCTTTTCACAGCTTCATGACGAGGGACTGGACCTGATAGTTGTAAAAGTGGAGATTGAATATAAATATCCGCTCAAAAGCCGCGACAGGTTCCTTGTTACTGTCGATGTGAAAAAAGAAGGTAACATAAGAATTGCCTTCTGCCAGAAGATTTTCAGACTGCCTGATATGAAACTTGTTGTCAGCGCAAAGGTAACCGGAGCAGCGACAAAAAACGGCCGGCCGGTTTATCCGGACGAAGTGATCACAAAACTCGGATTGGATTAAATTAATAATGTCATAAAATGAAATCAACCCTTTTTTTTCTGAAACAGGCAGGTATTGTACTTGTCACGCTTATGCTATCCCTGAACTCATTCGCACAATCAATTGAAGGTGACTGGTTTGGTAAAGCCGATATAGACGGAATAGTTATTCGTCTGTCAATTCATGTTAAAGCTGATGATCAGGGATATACCTCGACCTGGGATAGTCCCGACCAGGGAGCCTTCGGTATTCCATCCTCAACAACAACATTTAAAAACCCTGATTTTTCCTTTACCCATGCAGGGGCCGGCTTTAAATATTCAGGACAGATAAATTCTTCCTATACGGAAATTACCGGAATTCTGGAACAGGCCGGCCGGAAACTGGATATAGTTTTTGGTAGAAATCCGGTCGCTGCCTCCCCGGGAAGTTCTGAAGTATTAAAGCAGAAATATGACAAGCAGGAGGTTTATATTACAATGCGCGACGGGATAAAATTATTTACATCAATCTATACCCCGAAAAACACATCAGTCCCTCATCCCGTCCTGATGAATCGTACTCCTTACAATATCGAGCCAGGGGGACAGGATCAATTTAATTTATTCCTGCAGGTATACTCAAGGTATATTGAAGATGAATATATCATGGTTTTCCAGGATGTAAGGGGAAAATATATGAGTGAAGGCCAGTTTGAAGATATCCGTCCGATAATCCCTCTTAAAAAAAGCAGCCAGGAGACAGACGAAACTACCGATACATGGGATAGTGTTGAGTGGCTGATAAAGAATGTAAAAAACAATAACGGCAATGTTGGGATCTATGGGATCTCATATCCGGGATTTTATTCCACCATGGGAACCATAAACGCGCACCCTGCGGTAAAAGCTGTTTCACCTCAGGCGCCAGTAACGGCATGGTTCCTGGGGGATGATTTCCACCATAACGGTGCGTTTTTTCTTCTCGACTGCTTTCCGTTTTATTTCAGTTTCGGCCAGCCGCGCAGGGAACTGACAAGGAGAGGGAAACCGTCTTTCACCTGGCCGTTGCCTGACAACTATGAATTCTTCCTTTCACTGGGAGCAATAAAGAATATTTCCCCGAAATATTTCGGCGACAGCATCAAATTCTGGAATGATGCCTTTGCACATCCCGATTACGACGACTTCTGGAAAGCCCGCGATCCCAGGCAATATCTTAAAAATATCAAACCTGCTGTAATGACTGTCGGCGGATGGTTTGATGCTGAAGATCTTTACGGAGCCCTCAACACCTATGAAGCAATTGAAACCCAGAACCCGCAGTCGGTAAAAAATTATCTTGTGATGGGCCCGTGGTCACACAGCCAGTGGGCATTCGGAAAGGCAAATAATCTTGGAAACATCTACTGGGGCCTCGATGCGAATGAAAAGTTCATAGAACAGGAGAAGCAGTTTTTCGATCTCTACCTGAAGGGAGAAGGCAACCCTGCAATTGCAGAGGCTACTATATTCGTGACAGGTTCAAATGAATGGCGAAATTTTGATACATGGCCGCCCAAAAATACATTTGAAAAAACTATCTATTTTCAACCCGGAGAATCGGCCGGTTTTGAGAAGCCATCAGCAGAGACTAGCTTTGATGAATATGTTTCAGATCCATGGAATCCGGTACCTTATACCGAGGATGTACATGCCCAGAGAACTGCTGAATACATGACTGACGACCAACGATTTGCATCACGCAGGCCCGATGTTATGGTCTATCAGACTGAAATAATGAATGAGGATATAACCCTAACAGGGCCAATTATAGCAGAACTGTTTGTTTCGACTACAGGCACCGATGCTGATTATATAGTTAAGCTGATCGATGTCTTTCCTGCCGATGCCAAAGCATGGGATGATAAGGACATAAAAGTACCGCTGGGCGGATACCAGATGCTTGTCCGTGGTGAGGTTATGAGGGGAAAATACCGGAACAGCTTTGAGAAGCCCGAGCCTTTCGTTCCCGGAAAGATCACAGAAGTAAAATATGAGATACCTGATGTGGCGCATACTTTTAAAAAAGGCCACAGGATTATGGTTCAGGTTCAGAATTCATGGTTCCCACTGGTTGACAGGAATCCGCAGAAATTTGTCAATATTTATAAATGTTCCGACAGCGATTTTCAGAAGGCAACGCACAGGATATATCATGAAGCCAAATATCCGTCGAATATAAAGGTCAGCATTCTTCAATAAAACAAACCGACTGAGGAATTTGAACATAAAATTTACTTATTTTGTTACCTGATAGGAAATTACTTTTATACAAACAGAATTATGGGAAAAAGAGATCTTACCCGCAGACAATTCATTGCAACACTTGCCGCAGGTACAGGAACAGTGCTGATCGGTAATGCAATCAGTGCAGTTCCAGCGACCAGCCGGCCGGAAATGTTTGATCCGCTCAAAACTGTGACTCTTGGAAAAACAGGCATTAAAACCACCCTTCTCGGAATGGGAACAGGCTACAGCGGCTATAACCGCTCTTCAAACATTACCCGGACAGGGGTTGCTGAATCAGTTATTAAAGCAGCATACGACAGGGGCATCAGATATTTTGACTGTGCCGACAGCTATGGAACCCATCCGTTCACAAAAGATGCTCTCAGGGGCATCCCTCGGGAAAAATATGTTATAGGCACCAAAATGTGGGTTACATCTGGAGGAATCCCTGAACAGGAACGCCCCGATTCTGCAGTAGTCGTTGACAGGTTTCGTAAAGAATTGAATACTGACTATATCGATCTTGTACAGCTGCACTGCATGACAAACGGCGAGTGGAGCGATGCGCAGAAAAGATTTATGGACGGCCTCGAAAATCTTAAAGCCAAAAAGATCATCAATGCGCATGGAGTTTCTGTCCATTCCTTTGATGCTCTCAAGGTAGCTTCAGAACATCCGTGGGTCGATGTTATTCATGTTCGCATTAACCCGTTTGGTGAAGCAATGGATCAGCGCGACCCCGCTCTTATTGTTCCTGTTATTGAAAAATTCCATAAATCCGGAAAAGGGGTGATAGGAATGAAGCTGATCGGAGGAGGCAAGCTAAAAGATGATCCGGCAAAAATTGATGAATCGCTGAAATTTGTTCTGGGACTGGGTACCGTCGATATGATAATAATCGGATTTGAAAAGCCGGAGCAGATTGATAATTACATTGAACGTATTAAAAAAATACAGGTTGCATAGATTTTAGGGGCGTAGCATGCTACGCCCCTACGATCATAATAAATAAAATAGATATGAAATCTAAAATTACAATGCTGGCGATACTGATAATATTCCCGATATCAGTAATATCGCAGGATTCTGATCTCTCTTCTATTCTGAAACCAGGAGTTGCACCTGTGAAACTTGCGGGAGATTTTGCATTTACTGAAGGTCCCGCACCCGACAAAGCCGGCAATGTGTATTTTACCGACCAGCCCAACGACAGAATAATGGTCTGGAGTAAAAAGAAAGGTTTGTACACTTTCATGCAGCCTTCAGGAAGGTCGAATGGTTTGTTTTTCGACAATAATGGGAATTTATGGTCATGCGCCGATGAACAGAATGAATTGTGGAGGATAAGTCCTGATAAAAATGTTGAGGTTGTTATTGATAAATTCAACGGGAAGCTGTTTAACGGACCTAACGATGTCTGGGTTGCCCCCGACGGAAGCGTTTTCTTTACTGATCCTTTTTATAAAAGGCCATGGTGGAACCATTCGGATATGCCTCAGGAAAAGCAATGTGTTTATTTCCTGAGTGCTGACCATAAGACACTGAAGCGGGTTGTAGAAGATATGGTGCAACCCAATGGAATTGTAGGAACGCCGGATGGTAAAATACTATATATCGCCGATATTGGCGGCAATAAAACGTGGTCGTACTCCATAAACCCTGACGGAACCCTTGAAAATAAAAAGCTATTCTGCGAACTCGGCTCCGACGGAATGACAATCGATACTGATGGAAATATATATCTTACTGGGAAAGGAGTCACAATCTTTGATAAAACCGGAAAAAAAATCGGTAATATCCCGGTGCCTGAAGCGTGGACAGCAAATGTCTGTTTCGGAGGAAAAAACAGGAAAACCCTTTTTATCACAGCCAGCAAGGGTTTTTACAAAATAAATACCCGGGTCAAAGGTGCCTATTAGTCAATACTGAAGCCTGATTAATCAATTTTTTACTTTTTTTCATATTTTATTGAAATAATATTCCCTATTATTGTACACTTTATTTGAAGTTCAGGATTGTAGTTTTTTTTCATTCGCGTTTTATAAAGTGGAGATAATGGAAGGAACAAGAAAAGCAAATGTCCGGCCCGGGATAGATGTAATGGTAGAACTTGCTGAGGATAAACGTACCGGAAAGCTTACAGGCGGAAAAGTAAAAGAAGTTCTTACAACAGCGCCAGTTCATCCTCATGGTATAAAAGTAAGGCTTGAAAACGGACAGATAGGAAGAATAAAGCAAATCATACAGCCAAACTGATTGCTGCCTTCCGGAATCTAATCAATTTTAATATTCTGATCCTCTTATTAAATCTGGATTTTTTCAGTTTCTGTATTGGTTGATACTGCCGACAGTATTATTCTGTCTGCAGGTCCATCCTTTAATTGTTTTTTAATTATTTTTGGAATGTATTAAAATACGCTTTCCCTACGTTTGTTAAGTTTTAAATCAAACCAATTGAAAATGAAGTACGAGGATTTAATTGTCACTACTTTAGGCAAAGGAAGTGTTGTTTCACCTCTTAAGGTTTCACAGAGGGAAGATAGTCCTGTTTACAAATTCGTTAATGATAATGAAAGGATCCTTTATGAGGTATCTCTTGACGATTTTAACAGGTACAAAGAGAGCGGTGAGATTCCGGTTTCGTTTGAAAAAGCCGGCCCGAAAGAAAACATATTTTTCGAACCTGCAAAAACAAAAGTCGCAATTGTGACCTGCGGCGGACTTTGCCCCGGGGTTAATAATGTCATACGTGCCCTCGTAAATCAGCTTGTATACAGATATGGCATTACCCGAATACTGGGAATTAAATATGGTTATGAAGGACTGATTTCAAGATACAACCATCCGGTAATTGAGCTTACGGCTCCGATGGTAAGCGATATTTATCAGTCGGGGGGAACTTTTCTCGGAACATCGAGAGGAAATCAGGATGTTGAAAAGATGGTTGATACACTTGAAATACTCAATATTAATGTTCTGTTTTGTATCGGCGGTGACGGTACTCTTCGGGGGGCACACGCAATTTACCGCGAGATTGAAAAACGGAGGCTCAGAATATCTGTGGCCGGTATACCCAAAACGATTGACAATGATATTGATCTGATTCATAAATCATTTGGATTTGAAACGGCATTCTCAATTGCCAACGATATAATCAGAAATGCCCATAACGAAGCTCATGGTGCAAACAATGGTATTGCCATGGTAAAACTGATGGGCCGTGATTCGGGGTTCATTGCAGCCAGTGCCGCTCTTGCCATTCAGGAAGTTAATTTTGTCCTTATTCCCGAAATATCCTTCGACCTTTACGGACCAAAAGGGTTTCTGAAAATACTCCGGAAGCGCCTTGAAGAGAGGCACCATGCCATGATTGTAGTAGCAGAAGGTGCAGGCCAGGATTTCTTTGATGCTGAAAATGCCGAACGGGACGCTTCAGGAAATATAAAGCATAAAGATATCGGAATCTATCTAAAGGAAAAAATAAGGGAAGAGTTTAATTCCAAAGGCTTTCCGCACTCTATTAAATACATCGATCCAAGCTATATCATCAGGAGCGCTCCGGCAAATGCAAATGACAGTAAATTCTGCAACCTGCTCGCTCAAAATGCAGTTCATGCCGCATTAGCAGGAAAAACTGATTTCGTAATCGGTTACTGGAATTATGAATTTACGCTGATCCCTATTTCTATGGCTGTGGCCAAGAGGAAAAAAATTGATATTGAAGGAGAACTATGGTGGAATGTGCTGGAGGCAACAGGACAGCCTATAAGTATGAAAAACAACTGAAATGATCAAAAACATCATTTTTGATCTCGGAAATGTTCTTATCAGTTTTATCCCTTCAGAATATCTGAAAAAGAGAAACTATCCTTCTAATATTCGAAACACAATCATCAACGACATTTTTCGAAGTGAAGAATGGAAGAAACTTGACAACGGAGACATCACAGTTCCCGAAGCTATCGATTCAATAGCCCTGAAATCTGCCCTTAACAGGGAGGAAATAGCCCTTGTTTTCAATTTCAGGACCGATATAATGTTTCCCCTTGATGATAATGTCAGACTGCTCCCTGGGCTTAAAAAACATGGTTTACGACTGTTTTACCTTTCTAACTTTCCGCTCGACAGTTTTGAGGAGGTAAAATACGATTATTATTTCTTCAGATATTTTGACGGTGGTATTATATCAGCAGAGGTAAAACTCTCAAAACCTGATATCAGAATTTACATGCATATACTGAATAAATACGACCTCAAACCAGAGGAATGTATTTATATTGATGATATCGAAGAAAATGTTGTTGCAGCTGAAAAAACAGGGATGCAGGGTCTCCTGACTAATGGCTCCGTGAAAATCTCAGCTGAGCTTGGAAAGGTTCTGAACATTAATCTGTAATTTGGTAAGAGTAACCCCCCGCTGTCGCTTCGCGACATCTCACCCCAAGTATATTTTTTGAAGATTTAGACCCCCTCTGTCGCTGCGCGACATCTCCCCCAAAGGGGGAGAAAAAATACTGCTTTACATTAAGTTTAGACCCCCTCTGTCGCTGCGCGACATCTCCC
>Ga0209254_10000100_pt1 | contig 53899 bp, 43 predicted proteins | sample FrelakmetDIP11DI_FD_187148 | JGI IMG/M metagenome (GOLD analysis project Ga0209254, IMG submission 187148) | Freshwater lake sediment microbial communities from the University of Notre Dame, USA, for methane emissions studies - DIP11 DI (SPAdes)... | ecosystem: Environmental > Aquatic >...
TCCGTCCCGGGGGCCTCCCCGCCGGGGCGGTCAGCGGGCTGGTTTTCTCGAAGATCTCGGGTTTGCCGGTTTCTTCGCGGCCGGAACCGGCTTGCCGTATTTTTTCAGGATCGGGGCGACTTTGATCGAGGTTGTATGGCCGTGATAGTCCTTGTCGATCTGGACGACGGGACCGATGGCGCAGCACCCCAGGCAGGCCACGGTCTCCAGGGTGAACTGGTCGTCGGCCGTGGTCTGGCCGGCCTTGATTTCCAGCTTCTGCTCGAACTCCTCGAGGACCTTGAGCCCGCCTCGCACGTAGCAGGCCGTCCCCAGGCAGACCAGAGCCGTGTGCTTGCCCCTGGGGGTGAGGCTGAAGGCCCGGTAGAACGTGGCCACGCCCACGACGTCGCACAAGGGGATGTCCAGGGCCGAGGCCACGGCCCGCAGGGATTCCCGGGGGAGGTAGTTGTATTCGGCCTGGATGTTCAGGAGGATGGCGATCAAATTTTTCTTGAGGGACTGGTGGGCGTTGATGATGGACCGGATTTTCTGTTGGCTGACATTCACGGTGTGTCCTCCAGTCTGGGGAATCGTATGTCGTGGGGGAGGGATCGGGCGGAAGCGCTCGACGCGGCCGGCCGGACGGGGAACCGTTCGGAACGCCGGACAGAAGAGAAGCCAGGGAGGCGTCCGGCATGGTGAGGGGCCGCTGGAGAGAGTCGATGACTGCGCATAAAATAAAAACCGATTTATAGCAGACCGAATTTGCCTTTGTCAAGTGAATTGCGCTCAGGTCCTGCCGATCCGCCTCAGGCCGGTTCGGAGCTTGGATTCGACCGCGCCGATGATGTCCGCGCGGAGTCCGGATGCGGCCATCGATCGTCGGATTCCGGGGGCGAGGGCGAACCGGAACACCCGGCCGTTCCGGCAGTGGCGGTACCGGAAATCGATGTCCGGATGGGCCAGGACTAGGGTGGTCATCGTCCCGGCCATGTTGGTCAAAGGCGGCCGGTCGATGTGTCCCAGACGGAAGCGGGCCGTGACCGTCGTGCCCTGACGGCGAATGGTGACGATCCGCAGGCCGCCGCCGCAGTGCTCGGCCGCTTGGGCCAGGAGTGGAAGTCCCAGGCCGGTCGCTTTGCCCTTCGTGGAAAAGAACGGATCCAGCGCCCGCCGCAGGGCGTTTTTCGACATCCCCCGCCCATTGTCTGAAATGCGGATGGTCAGGAGGTTCCGGCGTTGGTTCTCGTTGATCGTGATGGCGATGCTCGTCGCCCCGGCGACGACGGAGTTCTCGGCGATGTCGAGGATGTGGAGGGACAGGTCTTCCATCATGAGTCGCAAATCCTCCGTCCGTTCTCCGCCCGGAACGCCTGCCGGATTTCGTCCAGGGTCGGGCCCCCCAGCCACAGACCGGTCGAAGCCCGGCCGATTTCCTCGGGAGAATGGGCGTCGGAGAATTGGACCAGGGGAAGCGGGGCGCAGGAAGCGTACTTGATCCGGGCGTCGGCCAGGGTCATCAGGGGAGAGACCTCCAGGGCGTCCAGGTCGAGGTCGGGGGGGATGAATCCCAGCTGGGAGATCAGCCCGAAGGCTTCCCGGTCAATGTGGGAGGCGACGGCCAGTCCGCCTTTCTCGTGGACGAGGTCCACGACCTCGCGGACGCCGAGCCCCGTGGCGGCCATCAGGCAGCGCGGGTTGAATCCTCTCACTTCGTCGTTCGAGTCGACGATGACTTGATCCTGGACGACCGACTCCTTGACCGGGAGGCGGGGCAGCCGGCGGTAGACTTCGGCTTGGACCTGGAGGGCGGACTTCAAGGATCCGAACAGGCCCAGGATATGGACCTCTTCCTCGGAGGTGATCTCCATGCCCGGGAGGACGGTCAGTCCCGTTCCGTGCGCGGCCTGGAGCGCGGCCCGAGCGTTTTCAGCGGTGTTGTGATCACAAAGGGCGATGACCTCCAGGCCTTCGGCCAGGGCCCGTTCCACGATCCGGAGAGGAGAGTTCAGCAACTCGCCGCAGGGCGAGAGGCAGGAATGAATGTGGAGGTCGGCCCGGAAGCGCCTGAGCGCCATGGCCGCCCCTAGCCCTTGATCCCCAACCCGTAGAGCTTTCCCGCGAAATCGAAGGTGCTGAGCGGCGTGCCGAGGATCGTGATCTTCTTCTGTTCCGCTTGCTCGATGGTGTCCGCGGCCGGTTCGCGGCCGTTGACTAGGACGATGGCCGCCAGGTCCTTGAGGACCGCCACGGCGATGATGTTGGGATGGACCTGAAGCGTGACCCATAGCTGGTCCTTCCGGCTGTGGGCCATGACGTCGCTCAGCAGGTCGCTGGCGTAGCCTCCGGCGATGGTCCGCTGAAGCTCGGCCCGGCCGGCATAAACCTTCAGGTTCATCCGTTGGACGACCTCGGACAGGTTCATTTTTTCTCCTTCTCCATGAACGGGCAATCGCCGAGGATGGCCAGGCCGCGGATGATGTCGTCCGCCAGGGTCCGGCAATCGGGAGCGCCGCAGGCGCCGCAGTCCTTGCCCGGCAGGCGTTTGACGAGGCTGCTCCTCTTTTTGGCCTTTTGAATGGCCCGGACGGGATTGGGGTCGAGGGGAGTGGCCCGGATGGGCTTGACAGGATGACTGAACGACAGAAAATCCTTTTTGTAGAGCTGGCTGATGTCCGCTCGGTCGACGACCGACCGGTCGCCCAGTTGGCTGGCCAGCCGCAGGATGCGGCTCTTGGCCAGGAACCGGTTCTCGACCGCCAAGGGCCCGCCCACGCAGCCGTCCGGACAGACCAGGCATTCCAGCAGGTCCACGTCCTTGAGCAGGCCTAGCTCCACCTGGTTCAGGACGCGGATCGTGTCCTGGATCCCGGAGACGGCCACCGTCCGGTGCTGCTTCAGGCCCTTGATCTCTCCCCCGGAGAGGGCCGTGCCCAGCCCGATCCCGCTGATGATGGTCTCCGGGAAGAGGTGGCACATGATCGCGTCGTCCTTGCTCTGCTGGAGGGCGTTGATGATCGGCCGGTAGATGTCCTGGATGGAAATGGCGCCGTCCAGATAGGATTTTTCCATGGAGACCGGGAAATTGATCGAGACCATCTTGGCCGCGCAGGGGGTGATGTGGATAATGCCGATGTCGGTCGGGGCGACTTTCAGGATTCGGGGGAGGTTGGCCCGCAGGATTTTAGCCGCGATCTCGCGCGGCGGCTCGAAGGGCACGAGCAGGTCGCACAGCGTGGGGAACCGGCGCTGGATGAGGCGGACCACGACCGGACAGGTCGAGGCGATGTAGGGCCGGGGTTTGGGGTGATTGTTGAGGAACGTCTCGATGGCGGCCGTGTTGAGCTCGCAGATGGTGCTGAGCTCGTAGACCGAGTCGAATCCCACCCGGCGCAGGGCGAACAGGATTTCGCTGGGCAGGGTGGCGTTGTCGAACTGTCCGTAGAGGACCGTAGCGGGGATGGCCACCTTGTACTTGAACGCGTTCAGGTCGGAGAAGGAAGTGGTGTGGGATTCGATGGCGTCCTGGGGACAGAAGCGGATGCATTCCCCGCAGTCGATGCACAGCTCGCTGATGATGTAGGCTTTGCCGTTCTTGACCCGGATGGCTTTGGTCGGGCAGGGGGCCAGGCAGTGGACGCAGCCTACGCACTTTTTAGGGTTGATGTGGAGGGGATGAGGCTCAGCGTGCTTCATGATCTCCTTCCGCTCGTCCGGATGGTCATCTCCAGCTTCGTCCCGCGGCCGACCGTGGAGGTGATCCGGAAGGTATCGGTGTTCTTCTTGATGTTGGACAGGCCCATGCCGGCCCCGAAGCCCAGCTCCCGCATCTCCGGCGTGGCCGTCGAGTAGCCTTCGGTCATGGCCTTCTTGATGTCCTTGATCCCGGGCCCCTTGTCCTCGACCACGATCCGGATGAGGCGGGGCGTCACCGACAGCCCCAGGCGGCCCTCCCAGGCGTACATGATGACGTTCATCTCGGCTTCGTAGCAGACGATGGCCGCCCGGCGCACGACCTGGGCGTCCAGGCCGAGCTCTTTGAGAAGGGTCTTGACCTCGCAGGATGCTTCCCCGGCGTGCTGGAAATCGCCGCCATTGACCGTGAAATCCTCATGGAACGCGGCGTCTTCGGTCATCGGCGGCCTTCGGGGCCCGAGCGGGAGATGCGGGCGCAGGCCTCGTACATGGAACAACCGGTGGCGATGATGGGGATGTTGTATCTCCCGGCCTCGTCGATGACGGGACGGTCGGGCCGCTTGCCCTGGACGACGATGATCGCCCGGACTTCGGCCAGGCAGGCGGTCCGGACGACGTGGGCGTTGACCAGTCCCGTCAGGAGGATGGACCCGGCGTCCATGAAGGCCAGGACATCGCTCATCAGGTCCGAGGCGAAGATCGCGGCGCAGTCGACCTCCAGGTCGGAGCCCTGGGTCAGCAACTCCCCGCCGAGCATCGCCTGGATGTCTTTCAAGGTCATGACCGTTCCCCGGCCGGGCGGACGTTCGGAATTTCCGCCCGCCTACATCTTAATAATATATGTTCCCCCTCCAGCCCGTCAACTGGGAGGGGGAACCCACGCGGAACCGCTCGGACCAGCCGCGGCCGCGGTTTCCGCCCCGGCCTCAAAGGAAGGGCATGTAGCGGTCGATCTCGTAGGGGCTGACCTGGTGGTCGAATTCCGGGGAGACGCTCTTCTTGTAGTCCGCGATCTCCGCCCGCTTGTTGGCCGCGAACTTGGCGAATATGTGCGGGCCGAGCGTCTCCTCGAGGAGGCCGCTTTTTTCCATGAGGGACACGGCTTCCTCCAGGTTGCGGGGCAGGGTCTTGATCGCCAGCGCTTTCTGGCGGGCACCGCTCATCTCGAAGATGTTTTCCTCCACGGCCGGGGCGAGCTCGGTCTGCCGGCGGATGCCGTCCAGCCCGGCGGCCAGCATCACGGCCAGGGCCAGGTACAGGTTGCAGCCCGGGTCGGGCGAGCGCAGCTCGATGCGGGTGGCCTTCTCCTTGCCGGGCTGGTATTGGGGCACCCGGATGTAAGCCGACCGGTTGCGCTGGCCCCAGGCGATGTAGACCGGGGCCTCGTAGCCTTCGATCAGCCGTTTGTAGGAATTGATCCATTGGCTGAACACGGCCGAGATCTCCCGGGCATGGGCCATCAGCCCGGCCGCGTAGCGGCGGGCGGCGTCCGACAGATGGTAGGGGTCGCGTTCATCGAAAAAGAGGTTGGTCCCGCCCCGCCACAGGGACTGGTGGACGTGCATCCCGCTTCCGTTCTGGCCGTTGATCGGCTTGGGCATGAAGGTGGCATACAGGCCGTGCATCCGGGCCACCTTCTTGACCATGTACCGGAAGAGGACGCCGATATCGGCCATGTCCAGAGCGTTGCCGAAGCGCAGGTCGATCTCGTGCTGTCCGTGGGCGACCTCGTGATGGTCATACTCCGAGGCGATGCCCATACGCTTGAGGAGGAGCTGGATCTCCTTGCGGACCTCGCCGTGCAGCCCCGAGAAAAAGTAGCCGCCTTCGTCCAGGGGGCGGGGCTCCCGGTTGCCGGGGAACAGGAAGAACTCGAGCTCCGGTCCGACCTTCATGTCGTCGACCTCGAATTCCTCGCGGGCTTTGGCCAGGGTCCGCTTCAGGACGGCCCGCGAATCGCCCTCATAGGACCGGCCGTCCGGGGTCAGGATGTCGCCGAACATGACGGCCTCCCGCCAGCGGATGCCGCCGGCGAACCCCTGGTAGTCCCAGGGGAGAAGGCGGAAGGAGCGGGCTTCGGGGCGGATGACGAGGTCGCTCTCCTCGATGCGGACGAAGCCCTCGACCGAGGAGCCGTCGAATCCCTTGCCCTCGTCAAACGCCGAGGCCAGCTCCCCGCGGGGGATGGTGAAATCCATGGGCCGGCCCAGGATATCGGCGAAGACGATCCGGATGAATTCGATTCCGTTGTCCGGGTTCTCGACGGCGGCCAGCACTTCCTCCTGGGAGCCGTATCCATAGGCTTTGATCGCGGGAGCGTCGGAAATCACCATGATGCACCTCCGGTTTGACTGATTTGTCGCGAATAATACAAAGAATAATATTTATTGTCAACAAAATACTTTAATATCTTGACAATTGTTATTAATTTATAGTAAAAAAGATACAAATGTAACTTTTGGAGCCTAAAATATGCGCGACGACCTGGAAACCAAGATCATCAGAGCCCTGAACCGGAACGCCCGCCGGAGCTTCCGCGAGATCGCCCGGGACGTGGGCACCTCGGTGACGGCCGTGATCCACAAGGTGAAGAAGCTCGAAGAGGGCGGGGCCATCCGGGGCTACATCCCCGTCCTGGACCCGGCTCACTTCGGCTTCGACCTGATCGCCATCATCGCCTTGAGGATCTCCAAGGGGAAGCTCCTGGAAACCCAGAAACGCGTCGCCGAGGAATCCTGCCTGGCCGGTGTCTACGACGTGACCGGAGAGTGGGATTCCCTGCTGGTCGGCTATTTCCGGGACCGGGCCGAGCTGAACGATTTCATCAAGCGGCTTCTGTCCCTGCCCCATGTGGACCGGAGCGTGACCCACATCGTCCTGAACATCGTCAAGGACGAGCGGCGGCTGCCGGTCTAGGCCGTCCGCGATCCCCGCCCCATCGCCCGCAGCAGGCGGCCGGGAACGTCTTGACAGGGCCGGCGCTTGTGACATAATGATTTTTTTTCAAGAGAGAGGAGCATCACCATGCCCGATAAGGTCCATGCCACGATCGGCCGGCACTACATCGTGGAAGCGTCCGGCTGCGACCCGACGATCATCGGCAGCATAGAGAAGGTCCAGCAGATCCTGGTCAAGGCCGCCGAGATCGCCGGAGCCCAGGTCTGGGCCATCTCCTTCAGCCGGTTCCCGCCCAACGGCGTGAGCGGCGTGGTGGTCATCTCCGAATCCCACATCTCCACCCACACCTGGCCGGAGTATCGCTACGGCGCCCTGGACATCTACACCTGCGGCCAGGATGTCGACCCGGAAAAGGCCGTCATCTACGCCGTGGACGCGTTCGGCGCGGCGACGTCCCATGTCACGGAGATCACCCGGGGCATCGACGAAGGCGATGCCATCTTCTTCCACAGCTTCGTGACCTGGGAAGAAGACCTCAAGAAGCGGAAGGCGGCCAAGGATAAAAAAGCAAAGAAGAAAGACAAGGGCAGGGCCCAGTCTGGAAAAAAATAGGGCTGTAAAATTAGTTTACAAAGAGTAAACTAATCTTTTGAATTAGACGCTCTTCGCGGCGCATTCCTCTCCTTGGTTCATCCTTGGGAATAAGGATCGGCTTGGCACAAAAAATGCTTTAAAATTGGCGATGCATCCGCACAGAACGCCGAGGGCATGGCAGGGGCGATGAGAAACCATACCAGCCGCGGAGCTTTTTGGGGCGCCGTTCTCCTGAGCCTGACGATCCTCGTTCCGGCCTCCGCGGAGGAACAGAGCCTGGACGAATTCGTCGGCGGCCTTCAAGCCAGCTTGTCCGCCCGGGACCTGACATCCTACCTGAGCGCCTTTGTCCCGGAGCTCCGCGAGCAGGAAACGGTCTTCTTCCGGGAGCTGTTCGACGAATTCAAGATCGAGAAGGTCACCCTCCGCCGGGCCGGGTCCAAGACGGCCGTCCAGTCGGATGCTCCATTCTATATCCAAGCTTTGCTGGAAAGTTCCCACTCCATCCTGCTCGAGACGTGGCAGGTGTCCCTCGCCGCCCCGTCCGGCCCGCGGCTGATCAAGGGCAAGACCTACGCCGGCGATATCACCAGCCTGTACAAGATCGCGATCCCGGGCGGCCCGGTGGAGCGCGCGGCCAAGGTCGTCGTCGATCACCAGGACATCCGGCTGACGTTCACCGACGCCCTCGTCTTTTACGACAGCCATCCCGGCCTGGAGACGGCCCTCATCATCCTCGGCAAGGGACGGCTCAGCTACGCGCCCTCGGTCGCTTCCGAAGCGCACCAGCTGGAGCTTGCCTACGGCCAGGCCGTCCTGGCGGAAGGGCTGGAGTACGCCTTTCTCCGCTTTTCTCCGGGCTTCTTCAAGGAGAACATCCGGATCGAGCCGGGGACGCCGGGCCGGGCCCAGCCCGCTTCTCCGGCCGACCTGAAACGGGCCTACTCCATCTTCGCCAAGAACTATCCCCGTTCGTTCACCGTGGAGCATCCCTTGAGCGGCGGGTTGTACTCCACCTTGCCCCAGAGCGACGAGGCCGTGTTCGAGTTCCTGACCTCCTCCGGCCGGGAATTCGCCTACATCAACTCGCCCTTCGCCCCGGAATCGGTCCATTTCATCGACCGCGGCCAGGACCGGCTGGTAACCCTCTACGCCCCCCCGGAAGAGCCCGGCCAACGGCGGATGGTGGTCAGTTTCGGGGCGCGGTTCGACGTCCTGAACTACAGCCTGGACGTGGATTTCAACCCGGAGACGAAACAGCTTTCGGCCAAGGCCCGGATGGATATCCTGGCCAAGACCGATCGCCTGGACAACCTGAAGCTGTTCCTCAACCCCGCCCTGGAAATCGTCCATCTCTATGACGGCCAAGGACGGGAGCTGTTCTACACCCAGGACCGGGGCCGGGAACTGGTGTACGTCAACCTGCTCGACCCGGTGAGCCGGGAGTCGGCCTTCGAGCTGGAGGTGTTCTATCGGGGCCGGCTCGACCCGCCGGGGGCGACGCTCGATGTCCTGAGTCTTCCCCAGACCCAATCGTATGCCCTGCACCCCTTCGCCTATGATTCTTACCTCTTCACCCAATCCGCGCGGTGGTATCCCATGCCCGCGGACGAGGACTACTTCACGGCCACGATGAAGTTCATCATCCCCCCGCAATATGCCTGTATCTCCGCCGGGCGTCTCGTCGGCCAGACCCGGTTCAACGACGTCCGGACCGTCGAGGCCATCGAAAAAGTGGGCCACTCGGTCTTCATCTTCGAAGTCCGGAATCCCGTCAAGTACCTGTCCTTCCTCGTGGGCCGGCTGGTCAGGGAGAATACCGCCTCCGCCGGCCTGCCGGGCTCCCTGTTCGTGACTCCCAGCGTCTATGTCCGGGGCCGCGGGATGTGGGCCATGTGCCGGAACATTCTGGCCTTCTACGAAGACTACCTGGGCGCCTTTCCGTTCGAGAAGCTGGACATCGTCCAGCGGCTGTGGCCGAACGGGGGAGGGAACAGCCCCGCCTCGTTCGTCATCCTGAACGAAGTCCCCCGGCCGCCCGACGCCCGGGTCGTCCTCGACCCCCGCAGCCCCGTGGATTTTTCGCGGTGGAAGGAATATTTCCCGGCCCACGAGATCGCCCACCAGTGGTGGGGCCAGGGGATCAGCTGGGAGACCTACCGCGACCAGTGGCTCAGCGAAGGCCTGGCCCAGTTCTCCAGCATCCTCTACCTGAAGGAGCGCTACGGCGACAAGGCCTTCGCCTCCATCTTGAACAAGCTGTGTTTCTGGACGAAAAAGAAATCGAAGTGGGGGGCGGTCACCCTGGGGGCGCGCCTCAGCCATCTGGATTTCGAAGCCTACCAGGCCGTGGTCTACGACAAAGCGGCCCTGGCCTTGTTCATGCTCCGGGACATCCTCGGTCCGGAAACCTTCCGGACGGGCCTCCGGGAATTCATCGCCTCTTGCCGCTACACGGCCGCCCGGACATCCCAGTTCCGGAAAGCCATGGAAAAAGCCTCGGGGCTCGACCTGGGGCTGTTCTTCAGCGGCTGGTTCGATTCTTATGACCTGCCCCGGGTCCGGCTGGCCTGGAGCGTGTCGGGGAAGGACGGGCAGCATGTCCTCCGCCTCCGCGTCGAACAGGGCCCGGAGGTCTTCGTCTTTCCGCTGGCCGTCCAATGGCGGGAGGGCCGCCAGACCGTGCGGCACACGATCGTCGTCAAGGAAAAGGACCAGACGGCGGAGTTCATCCTCAAGCAAAAACCCGAGAGATTCGAGGCCGATCCGGACCGCGTCTTCCCCGGCACACTCGACGTCGTCCGCTGAGCCGGTCCGCGGCCGAAGCCGGCGGCTTCCTCCCCCGCTCAATGCAGGGCTTCGGGGTCCACCTTCAACCGCTTGATCATCTCGTTCAAGGTGGTGGGCTTGATGCCCAGGAGCTTGGCCGCCTGCTTCTGGACGCCCTTGGTCTTTTTTAGGGTATCCAGGATAACCTTCTTCTGGAAGGCCTGCATCTGGTCCTTGAACGTCTGCCCCGAGTCCGGGACGGGCCAGGCGTCGCTCGGCCGGGCCCGCGGCTTGAGGAGGAAGGCCGGCAGGCTGTTCAGGCCGATGATTTTCGTCTTGGCCAGGACGACCGCCCGCTCGATCAGGTTCTCCAGCTCCCGGACGTTGCCCGGCCAGTCGTATCCGTCCAGCACGCCGAGGACCTCCTCGGCGATGCTCTCGATCTCCCTGCCGTTCTCCTGACTGTAGATCTGGAGGAAGTGGCTGGCCAGGAGGGGGATGTCTTCCTTGCGCGCCCGCAGGGGAGGCAGGTCGATCTTGATCACGTTCAGGCGGTAGAACAGGTCCTCCCGGAAGAGCCGCCGGCGGATCATGTCCTCCAGGTCGATGTTGGTCGCGGCGATGATCCGGACGTCGACCTTGATGGTCTTGGTCCCGCCCAGGTGCATGAATTCCCTCTCCTGCATGACCCGCAGGAGCTTGGCCTGGGTCTCCAGACCGACCGTGGAGATCTCGTCGAAAAAGATCGTCCCCCGGTCGGCGGCTTCGAACAGGCCCATCTTGTTGCTGAAGGCGCCGGTGAAGGCGCCTTTCAAGTGGCCGAACAGATGGCTCTCCAGGAGGTCGGGCGGCAGGGAGCCGCTGTTGACGGTGATGAACGGGAACTCGGCCCGATCGCTGTTCTGATGGACCGCCCGGGCCACCAGTTCCTTGCCCGTCCCGCTTTCGCCTTGGACAAGGATGGTGCTTCGGGTGGGCGCCGCGGCCTTGATCAGGTCGAACACGGCGTCCATGACCGGGCTCTTGCCGATGATGTTGGAGAAGGAGAACTTCCGCTTGAGCTCGTCCTTGAGACGGAGGTTCTCCTCCCGGAGCCGTTTGTGCTCCAGGGAGCGACGGATGACCAGCAGCAGCTCGTCGTGCTTGAACGGCTTCTGAACGTAATCGAAGGCCCCCATCTTCATGGCCTCCAGGGCCGACTCCACCGAGGCGTAGGCGGTGATGATGATGATCTCGGCCTCCGGGTCCTTTTGGCGGACGGCCTTCAGGACCTCCAGCCCGTCCATGCCCGGCATGAGCAGGTCCAGGAGAGTGAGGTCGAAGCTCTGGTCGTTGTACTTGGGCAGGGCCTCCTCGCCCGAGGCGGAGATCTCCACCTCGTAGCCTTCGGCCTGCAGGATCTGGCCCAAGACCTCGTGGATGATGGGTTCATCGTCGATGAGATGGATGACTGCCGTGTGGGGCATGGCTATGTCTTTTCCCGGGGCGGGGTGGGCCGGCCGGTGATCCGCCGGATGTCCAGGTCTTTGGGGATGAGGATGGTGAAGGTCGACCCCTGTCCTTCGACCGAGTCCACCAGGATCTGGCCCTCGTGCTCCTTGATGATGGCGTAGCTGATGGACAGGCCCAGCCCGGTGCCCTTGCCGATGCCCTTGGTGGTGAAGAACGGGTCGAAGATGTGGGCCAGGTGCTGCTTCTTGATGCCGGTCCCGGTGTCGCTGATCCTGACCGCCACGAACTCGTCCTGTTCCCGGACGTCCATGCGGAGGGTCCCGCCGTTGGGCATGGCGTCCAGGGCGTTGAGGATGATGTTGATGAACACCTGCTGCAGCCGCTCGCCCTGGGCCCAGATGGGCTTCAGGACGGGGGCCTTGAACTCCAGGGCGATGTTCATGGCCTTCAGCTTGTATTCGATCAGGGCCGTGATCTCCTTGAGGCCGTCCGTCAGGCTCACCCGGCTGAAGGAGATCTCGGACGGGCTGCGGGCGAAGCTGAGCAGGTTCTTGATGATGCGGGCCACCCGTTCGGTCTGGGTCTCGATCTTGCCCAGGATCAGGGCGGTGGGCGCGTCGACCAGCGTCTTCTGCAGCATCTGGACGTAGCTGGAGATCCCGGTCAGGGGGGTGTTGATCTCGTGGGCCACGCCGGCCGACAGCAGGCCGATGCTGGCCAGTTTTTCCGAGGTCATGAGCTGTTGCTGCATCATGATCTTTTCGGTGATGTCCTCGAAGACGATGACCGTGCCGTAGGGGTTGAGATGGTTGTCGAGGAGGGGCGTCTTGGCGATGTCGAAGATCCGCGGCTGGCCCAGGGCGACCTGGATCTGGATCTCGCTCAGCAGCCGGAAATCGGCCTGGGTGTCGGTGGGGAAGATGGCCGCGACGTTGCCCTCGCCCAGGACGTCCGACAGGCTCTGGCCCAGGACGTCTTCCTTCTTCCGGAAGAAGGTGTCCTCCAGGACGCGGTTCCAGCCGATGATCCGTCCCTTCTGGTCCAGGACGGCCACGCCCACGGTCAGGCTCTCGATGATGTTCTCGCTGTAGTCCTTGAGCCGCTCGAGCTCCTGGGCCCGGTCGCTGGCCTGGTCGTAAAGGGAGGCATTCTCCAGGGCCAGGGCCACGGAGGAGCTGATCGTAGTCAGCAGCTCCCAGTCCTCGATGTTCAGGTAGGTCGTGTCCAGCTTGCGGCCCATCCCCAGCAGGCCGATGAGCTTGTCCTCGACCTTGAGGGGCATGAACTGAACGAACCCGAAGGCGGACAGCTTGTCCAGCGCGCCGCGCAGCTCCTTCTTCTCCGCCAGCTGGTAGTAGGTCAGGTAATCATTCTCCCGGAAGGCCTGGACGAGGGTGTCGTCCACGGGGATCCGGCGGGGCAGGCCGTCGAACTCCCCGCGGGCGCCGAGCACGGCGAAGCCTCGGCCCTCCCGCCCCTCGGGCAGGAGAAGGGCGATGTTCTTCAGGGACAGGGCGTTGGCCACGAGCTCCAGAAGCTTGCGGGACAGCTTGTCCAGGTTCCTCTCCCGGGACAGCTCTTGGCTGATGATGAGCAGCGTCCTCCGATACTTGTAGCTCCTTTTGTAGAACACGCGGTCCAGCAGCGTCCCGAAAAGCCGGCGCAGGGGGGAGAAGAGCGTTGCCCCGAGGATGATGGCCAGGACGCCCAGGATGACGGCCTTGGCCCGGTTCTCGGAGGCAAACGTCGTCTGGGAGCTGACCGCCAGGTACAGGCTGGCAACGACGAAGTAGGAGAAGGCCAGGGTGGCGGCCTTTTTCAGCAGGACCTCGAAATCCATGAGCTTGTAGCGGGACAGCGAGTAGGCCACGGTCAGGGGGAGGAGGGCCAGGAACAGAATCGTCAGCTCCGAGATCCGCGACGGGATCTGGCCCAGGATGAAGGGAATGCCGTAGAGGATCCCGAAGGGCAGGGCGCCGATTCCCAGCCCGTAGGCGATCCACATGAATTGTTTCTTGATCAGGACGCTCCCGGCCCGGGCCCGGCTGACCAGGACGATGGTTAGGATGAGCATCAGGAAGACCAGGAAATGCAGCATGTCGAATTTTTTCAGCCAGGCGTAAAGGGACAAGACCTGAGCGTCGTCCAGCGCCCGGGAGGCGGGCAGGAACAGGAAGGCCTTTCCCGCCAGGATGAGCCCGGCCGGGACATAGAAGGCGTAGGCCGCCGCCGGCCGTTTTTTGAGGAACTTCCAGCGCTGGGGGAAGATGACGAAATAATGGAGCAGCAGCGGCGGGAGGAGGAGGAACGCGACCTCGTTCAGCCAGTGGAAGACGCTGTCCGCGAGGCTGAACTCCCCGGTGGGCGAGAAGACGAAGACGGCGAAGATCGTCAGGGAGATCATGAAGAACAGCACGTTCGGGCCGGACAGGGGTTTCTTGGTGCTGAAGAAGACGATGAGCCCGATGACCAGGGCGGTCAGGCCGATCAGGGCCAGGTAGTAGTAGTTCAGGTCCGTTTTCTTCTTGCCGGGGAAGAGGTTGGGGTGCATGAGCTGGCCTTCCCGGCTGATCTCGTAGATCATCTTCTTGCCGGTGCCGGAGCTCACCCACAGGCTCTTGACGATGCCGGCCTCGGTCTTGACCAGGCTGTCGTTGATCTTGTACAGGATGTCGCCCTTCTTCAGGCCGGCCAGGTAGGCCGGGCCGTTGGCTTCGACCTTGACGGCCGTGATGCCGTTTGGAGTTCTCTTCCAGATGACTCCGTCGGTGGGCTCTTCCCAGACGATCTTATGGTAGATGTTCAGGCCGCCCAGCCCGAGGAAGACGAGACAAAGGGCCAGCGTCAGGGAGATCCTGAAGTTCATCGCCGAAGTCCCGCAGGTTCCCGTCGCGCCCCGGTTCCGGACGAACATCCGCCCCGAAGGCTCAATTCATCCAAAAAATTGAATCCAAAGGACAAAAAATATATCTCCGAGGCCTAATCCAGAATATGCCTGATTCCGGACCGAACAGCCCATTTTACTGCCGGCTGTGCCAGGAGGTTTCTCAGGACGACATCCTCCTTGAGACCCAAAGGCTTGGTATCCCTGGACAGGACGGTTTCCAGATAGTCCTCCGTCGTTTTACTCGTGGAATAGCCCTCCTGGCCCGGGCTCGGCGAGGGCAGGGCATTGAACCCGGCGACACGGCTCTGTCCGGGGACGATAGACGCGAACCCCAGCAGGAAAACCAACGCCGCCAAAGCCAAAACTCTGTTCAACACGCATCCCCAACATACGGCTTTTGCCCATTATTGTCAATCAGTCGGCCCGAAATCGCCCGGTTTGACAAACCCCGGGGGTTCGCCTATGATGAGAAAGTTATCGTCCTCGAAATCCGGCGAATTCGGGTCGAGCCTGATTATCTATGCCTTATTTCCTCTGCCGCCTGGCTGCCGACGACGGCCGTCTCCTGACCAAATCCTACCTGGCCGCCTCGCGCGAGGAATGCCGGAAGCATTTTGAGGCCGAAGGCTTTCATGTCCTGGCCGTCAAGCGGGACTTGAGGCCTGCCCGGCTGTCGATGCGGTCCCTGGACCGGAATATCAAGGACCGGGATTTCATCCTTTTCAACCAGGACCTGATGGCCCTCCTCAAGGCCGGCTATCCCGTCCTGCGGAGCGTGGAGATCATCTCCGCCCGGGTCAAGAGCGTGCCCCTCAAGGAGATCCTGCTCAAGGTCCAGGCGGACATCCGCAGCGGCAAGACCATCTCCGAGGCCTTCTTGCCCTACGAAGACCGGTTTTCCACGGTGTACACCGCCGCGCTCCTGGCCGGCGAGCAGAGCGGCAACCTGGCCGGCGCGCTGGGCCGCTATCTCGTCTACGCCCGGTCCGTCTCCCAGACCAAGTCCCGGATCCAGTCGGCCCTCGTCTACCCCAGCGTTCTGGTCGTGTTCTCCTTTGCCCTGCTCCTGGTCCTGCTCAATTTCATCCTGCCCCGCTTCGCCGGGTTCTACGCCGAGGTCAAGGCCGATTTGCCCGGCATCTCCAAAGCGCTGATGGCCTTGGCCCTGTGGGTGCGGCAGTCCACGGTCGTGATCGTGCCGCTTCTCGTCCTGGCCGTTATCGCTTTTATGATCGTGCGGCGGAGGGACTCGGTCCGGCTGCGGCTCGACCGGCTGAAGCTCAAGGTCCCCCTGGCCCGGTCGGTCTGGCTCGAATCCGGAGTATCGCTGTTCTGCCGGACCTGCAGTCTCCTTCTGGGCGCGGGCATCACCCTGATCTCCTCCCTGGATGTCGCCACCAAGTCCGTCCCCAACCGTTTCCTGCGAAGCCGGCTCGCGGGCGTGCCGGGGGATATCCAGAACGGTCAGAGCCTGACCGACGCCCTGACCCGGGCCGGTTTTTTCCCCGCCCTGGCCTTGGACATGATCCGCATCGGCGAGACCTCGGCCAACCTGGAGGGGATGATGTCGGACGTGGCCGACACCTATGACGACCGGGTCAAGTCCAGGGTCGACACCTTCGTCTCGCTCATCGAGCCGGTCATCATCATCGTCATGGGCCTGCTCATCGCCCTCATGCTCCTCTCCGTTTATCTGCCGATTTTTAATATAATTAAGGTGGCCCGCTGAAGCCCATGAACAAGCCGCCGAACAGGAAAGAGAACGACGCCCAAGGCCTCCTGTCCGAAGAGAGGGAGGTCCGCAAGCTGGCCGAGCGCTACCGGGTGCCCTTCATTGACCTGGCCAAGGCCGTGCCCGACCGGGAGCTCGTCCAGAGCTTCCCGGCCGATTTTCTCCACCGCTCCGGGTTCATCCCCCTGTCGAGCGACGGCCAGACGGTCACCATCGCCATCTCCGACCCGTCCAACATCACCACCATCGACGCCATCGAATCCTTCCTGGGCCGGAAGGTCCAGGTCATGGCCGCCTCCAAGCGGGCCATCAACGAGGCCCTGCGCCAGAGCGAGACCGCCCTGCAGGTGCTGCGGGACGCCACCGAGGCCTTCATCACCCAGATCGTGGAGAAGGACGGCGGGGAAGGGGAGGAGGTCATCTCCCTGGAGAAGCTGGCCGACCAGGACGGCTCGATCATCAAGCTGGTCAACACCATCATCTTCACCGCCGTCCAGAAGCGGGCCAGCGACATCCACATCGAGTCGCGCGACGAGGGCGTGATCATCAAGTACCGCATCGACGGCGTCCTGGGCGAAGCCATGGAGCCCATCGCCAAGAGGTTCCAGTCGCCCATCATCACCCGGATCAAGGTCATGTCGGAGCTGGACATCGCCGAGCGCCGCGTCCCCCAGGACGGCCGCTTCCGGCTGAGGATCAAGGACAAGACCATCGACTTCCGCATCTCCATCATGCCCAGCATCTACGGCGAGGACGCCGTCATCCGCATCCTGGACAAGGAGATGATCACCGAGGCCATCGCCGACCTGCGCCTGGACCTGCTCGGCTTCTCCGAGGACATCCTGAAGACGTTCCGCCGCTACATCCTCCAGCCCTACGGCATGATCCTGGTGACCGGTCCGACCGGCAGCGGCAAGACAACGACCCTGTACGCCGCCCTGACCGAGATCAAGTCTCCCGAGGACAAGATCATCACCATCGAGGACCCGGTCGAATACCAGATCGAGGGCCTGACCCAAATCCCGGTCAACGAGAAGAAGGGCCTGACCTTCGCCCGGGGCCTGCGCTCCATCCTGCGCCACGACCCGGACAAGATCATGATCGGCGAGATCCGAGACCCGGAGACCGCCCAGATCGCCATCCAGTCGGCCCTGACCGGCCACCTGGTCTTCACCACCGTCCACGCCAACAACGTCTTCGATGTCATCGGCCGGTTCCTGCACATGCAAGTCGATCCCTACAGCTTCATCTCGGCCCTGAACTGCATCCTGGCCCAGCGGCTGGTGCGGGTCCTCTGTCCCGGCTGCAAGACCCCGGTTCGGTACAAGGACTCCGTCCTCCTCGAATCCGGGCTGGCCCCCCGGTCCTACAGGGACCACGACTTCTTCGAGGCCAAGGGCTGTCCCCAGTGCAGCCTCACCGGCTATCGAGGCCGGACGGCCATCGCCGAGCTGCTGGAGCTGTCCGATCCCATCCGGGAGCTTATCCTGGGCAGGAAACCCCTGTCCGAGGTCAAGAAGAGGGCCAAGGAAGAGGGCATGGTCTTCCTCCGGGAAGTGGGCCTGGACAAGGTCTTGAACGGCGTGACCAGCCTGCGCGAGCTGAACAAGGTCACGTTCGTGGAGTGAGGACGGATGAGCCCGACCAGACGCCTGAAGGAATTCTTCACGCGCCAGCCCGTGCCCTCGACCGCTTTCCAGCTGACCCCGTCCCAACTGACGGGCGTTCACCTGGAAGGCCGGGACCACCGGAGCGGCCGCCACATCATCCTGCCCCTGCGCCCGGGAAGCCTGGAGCCGTCCTTCGACCGGGCCAACATCAATGACCCGGCCCATGTCTCGGCCCGGGTCGACGAAGCCCTGGCCAAGCTCGGCGTCCGGGACGGCAGCCTATCGCTCCTGGTCCCCGAGTCCGTCGTCAAGAGCACGATCCTCAGCTTCGATGAGCTTCCCGAGTCGCAGGCCGAACGGGAGCGGCTGTTCCAGTGGAGGCTCAGAAAACACATGCCCTCTCTCCCCGAGGACATCCGCTTGTCGGCCGATGTTTTGAGCGCCGGCCGTCCCCGAAGGGTCTTCGTCTCGGTGATCCATCGCCCGGTCCTGGCCGAATACGAAGGGCTGTTCGCCCGGAGGGGAGCCCGGGTTCGCGACGTCGGCTTGGCGACTCTGAGCCTGTCCAACCTTCTCGACCTCCCGTCCGAGCCGAGCGGCATTCTCATCAATATCGAAGAAGACTGTCTGAGCCTGCTGGCCATCGCGGCCGGGGAAGTGGCGTTCTTCCGGTCCAAGCCGTTCTTGACCGACGGCCGGGAGGGACGGTCTCTCGCCCGGAGGATGGAGCATGCCGCCCGGGAGATCAACAACACCGTGACCTTCCTGGAAGACAAGGAAAAGATGCGCGTGGAAACGCTCTGGCTGAGAGCCGCGCCGAGCGGCGCAGATGAGGACTCGGCATCGGTCCTCAAGCCCCTGGTGCCCCTCGCCCTGAAGCCTATCGAGCCGAGCCGATGGCCCGGTCTGAAGGCGAGGGAAGCGAGAATTCTGGCGCCGCTCCTCGGACAACTGGCTTAGGACGATGAACAACGCCCCGCATCGCATTCGACTCAACCTGGCCAGCTCGCCCCTCCGCAACAGGAATCTCTTCCATCTGCTGGCCGGCGTTCTCATTCTCCTGGCCGCAGCCGCGGCGGTTTGGAGCGGTCTCCTGTACGCCCGCTATCATGGACGGAACGCCGAAGCCCGGTCGGCGCTGACCGGCCTGGCCCTGCGGTCCGAATCGGCCCAAGCCGAGGTTTCGGCCTTTCAGGTGAAAAGCCGGGAGGCGGCCCGGACGCTCCGGGACCGGGTGGATTTCGCCAACGAGGCCATTTATCTCAAGGGCCTGTCCTGGACGCGCTTCCTGGCCGAGCTCGAAACGGCCCTTCCGCGGACGAGCCAGGTGGCCGCCCTGGCGCCCACCCCGCTCGGCAAAGGCCGGGTCGAGGTGCGGCTGCGCGTGGTCTTTTCCGGGCTCGACGACATGCTCGCTTTCGTCAACAACCTGAAAAGCCGTTCCTTCGCCAACATCCGGCTGATGAGCGAGGAGCGGCAGGCCGGACGGATCGTCTCGGAGGTCACTCTGAGCTATGAACAACGCCGCTGACCTGCTCACGCCGAAGGACCGGAGGATTCTGGCCGGGCTGGGAGCCGTTTGTCTCCTGGCCATTCTGTTTCTGGTCCTGGGCGGCCTGGGCCAGCGCCGCGGCGCCCGCACCCGCCTCGAATCCCTGGCCGCCGCGCAGAACGAAACCCGGCTGGCCGAAGCGGCCCGGGACTCGGCCCGGACCGAATGGCAATCCTGGGAGGACGCCCGGCTCGACCTGGCCGGCCTGCGCCGCGATTATTTCTATCGCCGGGCCGATGGCATCGCCCGGCTGCGGCTCGACCTCCAGAAGATCTTCAATTCCCTGGGGCTGGCTCCGGCCGACGTGAAGTTCGATTATACGGACTACGACAAAGAAGCGGCTCAGAAGGTGACGGTCACCTTCACCTTTTCCGGCTCCTACGGGTTGCTGAGACGGTTCCTGTTCGCCGTGGAGAAGTTTCCCAAGCTCCTTTTTGCGGAGCGGGTGGACTTCCTGTCCATCGAAACCCGGAGCGGGGCGCTCAACCTGAAAGTCGCCCTGGCGGCCTATTATGAGCTCTAAGCGCATCGTGGGGATGGCGGTCCTGGTCCTGGCGGCCGCCGCCGCCTGGTCCGCGGTCGAGGAGCGTCCCGCCTCGGAGCGGCCGGCTCGCCTCGTTCGCCTGGACCTTCTCCGGACCGGCGAGCCCAAGCTTCTCCCGGAGCGGCGGAACATCTTCGCCGAAGGGAGGGGGGAGCTGGAAGCGGTTGTCCCGCCGGTCCGCGGACGAAGGCCGGGCCCCGGCGCGTCCGGTCCCGGTGCGGCCGAACCGTCCGCGCCCCAGCCGGACATCCGCTACATCGGCTGGGTCGTCTCGCCCCGGGGCATCATCGGGCTCGTCCTGGTGGACGGGTCGGCCCAGTCCCTGACGGCGGGCGAGGCCTTTCGGCCGGGCTATGCCGTCTCGCGCCTGACGCGAGCCGAGCTCGACATCACCGGGCCCGGCGGAGTCGTGAAAACCTATTCCCTTCAGGGAGAGGACGAATGAAAAAGATCCTGGCGACAACGATGTTGATAGCCCTCCTCGGCAGCTGCGCCACCTTCAGCCCCTGGTACAATCAGGGCAACCGGGCGGAGATGAACAAGAATTGGGACGAGGCCATCGCTCTCTACGAGAAGGCCGCCCTTTTCCATCCCAACGAACCCGTCTACCGCCTGGCCCTGGCCCGGGTCAAGCAGGCCGCCGGCTTGTCCAAATTGCAGGAGGCGCGGCGCCTGGCCCGGCAGGGGAAAAAAGAGGAGGCCTTGGCCGCCTACGACCAGGCCCTGTCCTACGACCCGCTGAACGGCCTCATCCTCGCCGAACGCAACACCCTGGCCGGAGTGCCGGCCGTCGAAGACAAGGCGCCCTTGGAAAAGATCGAGCCGCCCATCAAGCTGAAGGTCAAGGAGGAGAAGCTCGTCCTCAATTTTCCCGGCGAAGCCGGCCTCCGCTCGCTGTTCCTGACCCTGGCCCGGACGGCCGGAGTGAACATCCTGTTCGACGAAACCTTCCGCGACATCCCCTTCACCATCAGCCTCAGCGAGGTGGGCTTCGAGCAGGCCCTGACCGCCCTGTGCGCGGCCACCAAGAACTTCTACAGGATCATCGACGAGCGGACGCTCATCGTCGTGCCCGACGTGCCCATGAAGCGCCTCCAGTACGAGCTGACCGCCATCCGCACCTTCCGCCTGTCGAACATCCGGGCCGAGGAGATCCTCCAGATGCTGCAGCAGATGCTCAGCCCCCAGTTCAAGGCGGTCAAGGTCCTGGCCGACAAGAACCTGAACATCATCACCGTCCGCGACACGCCGGCCACGATCAGCCTGGCGGCCCGGCTCATCCGGCTATGGGACAGGCCCCGGCCGGAAGTCATCGTGGACATGGAATTGATGGAGGTCTCCCGTTCCCGGCTCCGCCAGCTCGGGATCAGCCTCGACCAGAACGGCGTCGGACTCCGCTACGGCGCTCCGGCTTCGACCTCCGACGACTCGACGGACTCCACCTCCTGGGTCAACCTGGATGACTTGAGCTTGGGCCAGGCCGGCAGCTACTTCGCCAACCTGCCCGTCGCCTACCTCGAATTCCTCCAGACCGACTCGGACACCAAGATCATCGCTCAGCCCCGGCTGCGAGGGGTCAGCGACGAGTCGATCGAAACCATGGTCGGGCAGAGAGTGCCCATCCCCCAGACGACCTTCACCCCCATCGCCGCGGGCGGGGTGAACCAGCAGCCCGTGACGTCGTTCGATTACAAGGACATCGGGATCAACGTCAAGGTCAAGCCCCGGGTGCACGCCGAGGGCGACATCACCCTGGAGATGGACCTGGAGATCACCTCCCTGGGCGGGACGGGCTACGCCAACATCCCCATCATCTCCACCCGCAAGGTCAAGAACATCATCCGGCTCAAGGACGGGGAGACGAACCTGCTGGCCGGCCTGCTCCGGGACGAGGAGCGGAAGTCGCTGACCGGCATTCCCGGGCTTATGTCCCTGCCCCTCATCGGCCGGCTGTTCGCCCATGAAGTGACCAACCTGGAACAGACGGACGTCATCCTGACCGTCACCCCCTACGTCATCCGGAAGAGCCCGTCCTCCGCCGAGGACGCCAAGCCCATCTGGGTGGACGTGGACCAGGCCGCTTCGACTTCAGGCGGGGGAGGGGCCGTGGATTATGAATTGGACGAGCCCCTATCGAGCGCCCGGCGCCAGACTCCCACGGCCGAGCGTCCCGAGGCGGCCGGACCGTCCCAGATCGTGTTCAGCCCCAGCAATTTCGAGCTGCCCAAAGGCCGGGATTTCCAGATCACGGTCAATGCCCGAGGATCCCAGCCCGTGGGGAACTTTTCGGCGACCGTCACCTTCAACCCCCAGATCATGCGCTTGAAGGATGCCGAGCCGGGTGTCCTCCTCAAGTCGGGAGAGGGGAGCATCCCGTTCTTTAAGAACATCGACAACGCCTCCGGGACCTGCACCCTGGGTTTCACCAGCCCCGACATGATGAAAGGATTGTCCGGGTCCGGACCCCTGGCGATCCTGCTTTTTGAAGCGGTCGGCGCGGGCGAGGGGACGGTGACCGCCCTGTCCGTCGCGGCCAACGCCCCGGGCGGGAAACCCGTGCCATTCGAAGTCCGGCAGAGCCGCGTCGTCGTCCGGTGAAGGCCGCTTCCCCGAAGCTGCTCATCCTGACCGGGCCGGTCCATTCCGGAAAGACATCCTTCCTGCGGACGCTCGCCGCCGATGCCCGGCGGCGGGGCCTGCCGGCCGCCGGATACCTCTCGGCGGCCGTCTTCGACGGGGACGACCGCGCCGGCTACGACCTCGAGATCCTGCCCGAAGGCGCGTCCTATCCGTTCTTGCGCAAGGAGGGGGAGTCCGGCTGGCCTCGCGTGGGCCCGTACGTCGTCGTTCCCGATACCCTGGAGCGCGCCATCCGGACGATTCGGTCGTCGGCCGGAGCGCATCTCTTCATCGTGGATGAGCTCGGTCCGCTGGAGCTGGCCGGCGAGGGGGTCTGGCCGGCCCTCGAGGGGGTGTTCGCCCGGCCGCCGGCCGTCCTGGTCCTGACCATCCGGGATTCCCTGGTCGGTCCGTTTCGCGGCCGGATCCCCGGCGGCCGCTCCGCCCGGGTCCTGGACGTCGTCCGGTCGATCTCGACCGGGACGGTCCTCGGGTTGGCCCCGGTCCCTCCCCCGGCGGATTTGACGGGTTCCGGAGTCGATGATATAAGGAAGCCCTTGAGCGGCGATGAGCGTGTGATGACCGGAGCCGACCCCGAATCCCGAGGGACGATCTTGCGCCTGTTCCGGTCCGTGGGCCGGGCTTCTCTCCTGGCCGACATGCAGGACAGCCACAGCGGCAACATGTCGGTGAAATTCCTGGACGGGAGCGGGCGGGAGTTCATGGCTATCACCGCTACCGGCTCGCAGAAGGGGGACCTTGAGCCCGGGGACATCCGCTTCATCCCGGCCGGCGAGACGGATTACGACAAGTACGGGGCCTCGTCCGAGACCAACACCCACGCCGGGATCCTCGGCCTGCCCGGCGTCCGGGCCACGATCCACGTCCACGCCAAGGACCTGACGATCATGACCCTGGACGATTCGCCCAAGCCCAGCTCGCCCGGACCGTTCGTGCCCGTGGACCCCCTCGGGTTCCATCATCTGGGCGGCCTCGTCCCGGTCCTGTGGGTCTCGGAGCCGACCCGCTCGGCCGAGCTGGCCGCCGCCTGCCTGTCGGCCCTGGCCGACCACCCGGCGGTGGTCATCCAGACCCATGGCGTGTTCACTCGGGCCCGGACGCTGGCCGAGGCGTTCTTCCTGGCCCATATTGCCAACGCCTCGGGGACCGTCGTCCGGACGGCCGCGAGGCTGGGGGCCGACCTGGGAGGCCTCCGAAGCCGTCTGGGCAAGGACCCCGACCGGCAGTTCGACGGCCGGCCCGAGCCCTATTGTTTCGAGCCGGCCGACCGTTGCGATTTTCCGGAGGAGGACGGCCTCCGCCGGGAATTTGTCAAGACCGGGGCGAGGATCTTCGAGTCCGGGATTTCGCCCTTCCACACGGGGTCGATGTCGGTCCGGGGAGAGGGGGAGATGTTCTACGCGCCCAAAGCGTCCATGCCCCGCGAGGTCGGCGGGCCGCTGCTGAGGCTTCCCCTGAAGCCCGGCCCATCGGATCCGGCCGAACTCGGCCGGCACAAGGCTATCTACGCCGGGAGCGATTTCCGGGCGATCCTCCACTGCTATGTCCTCCAGGCCGAGGGCCAGGCCCTGGCGGTCCGGCCCGGGCCGGATGAGCCCTACGGCCGGATCATCCCCATCGACACCGAGGGGGGCTACCTCTATCCGGTCGTCCCCGTCGTCCCTCCTCGTACGGACGACCGGACGCTCATCCGTCTTCTCCAGGAGCACAAAATGATCGCGGTCCGAGGCGGCGGAGTCTGGGCCGCGGGCCGGCGATCCCTGTCCGAGGCCCTCCACCATTCCTCCTCCCTCAGGGAGATCTGCCTCTACCGGCTCGGCGCGGCGGAGCGCGGACTCGACCTGAGGAGGATGGAATCGGTATGCTGGAAGCGGCGCTGACCGGAGCTCGGCCGAGCGACCGGCCAAGCCCGGGAGACCCGGAGAGCGGCTACTTCAGCTTGGTCAGCGTGATCGTGTATCTTAAATAGTCCTTTTTCTCAGAATCCTGTTCTTTGCCGGTCTTGGTGTAGCCGTTCTTGAGCGGCAGGGCCTCCTTGGACAGAGCGTAGAGCAGCTTGGCTGTATCGAACTCATCCCGGTAGGGGGAATTCTTCAGGTAGGACGGGATGGGCTTGCAGAAGACGCACATCGTGTCCACATATTTGGGCGTCGGCAGGATCAGCCTCACGCTCTGGCCGGTCACTTCTCCTTCCAGCGGGACGCCCCTGTAGTCTTCCGCTCCCGGCTGCCCCTGGCAGGTGACGACCTTGCAGTCATAGACATCGGATTGGTAGATAAGCCGGATCGTCCGTCCGAAGTCCGTGACGGACCCCTCTTTGAAGGACCGGACGGATTTCACCTTACGGAGGACGAACTCGCAGGTCACGGTCTGCTCGGTCTCCGGCCGGAGCCTGAGCAGCTGGTCCTTTCCGTCCCGGTCCTTGTGCTTGTGGAGCAGCGGGACGGCGGGCGTTTCCCAGCCCTTGGCCGTCACGCGCCAGCGTTCCTCTTCGGCCGGGGCGAAGGACATCGTCACCGTGACCGATCCTTTGAGGATGTAGGTCGCCCCGCCGGGGTAGACGGGATCCGAACGGGATGAGATGTCATAGACCTTCCTGATCTCCCCGGCCTTCACTCCTTCCAGGATCTCTTTGGGCGTGGGCAGGCCCGTGTCGCACATCTTGCGACCGATCGTGCTATCGATGCCCGTGCCGTCGATCTCCAGCTCGTATTCGAAAGGGTCCCAGAACCGGCTGCAGCTCTTCTTGATGCCGCAGAAGTCCGCGGTCCGGGCCAGCCGGGATGAAACAATCTTTCCCTCCCGGCGGACCTGATCGGACAGGAACCGGAAATGCGCCCGCTGGTGTTCGGCGTCGGCCGGAACGACCTGGAAACAGGCGTTGGAAAGCTCGAAGGTTCTTTTCTCTGCGCACACGGAGGGAATATCCATGCAGCAGATCACTTGACCGAACAAGCTGAGCTCCGCTTTGGCCCGTCCGGGGCAGGGGAACTGGCACGGCTCGGGTCCCAGGATCTCGTAGCTCTGCAGCTCCTTCTTCTGGAGCTTGTCGAACCATCCGTAGTGCAGCATGAGAGAGGCCGGGTATTCCTCTTTCAGGATGAGGGTGGCGGTGTCCGTTCCGATGTTGTACCAATGGACCGTGTCCTCAAGCTCCCAGAGGACGGTGATCGTCAGGGGATGGCATTGGACGTAGGCCGGGTCCCGGTCGCCCACGGCCTTGCGGTAACCGGCCTGGGACCGGATGTACTTCTTCATCTGCTTGACCTTGTAGCAGGGGTCGTCGGACTGGTTGGCCCCGGCGGTGATGTCCTGGCCGGCCGGGACGGCGGAAATGAGCAACCCCAGGCAGACCAGGAGCAGGAATAGGATTCTCGTCTTGGACATGGCCCGGAACCTCCCCTCTCCGTCCTTTTTATCCCAGGGCGGCGGGCCGTGTCAATTCCCGCCCGGCCCGATCATTTCAACTTGGACAGGGTGATCTTGTAGATGAGCCAATCCTGGATCTTTTGGGTCTTGGAGAATCCGTTTTTCAGGGGCAGGGTCTCGGCGTTCAGCTTGTTGACCAATTCCCCGGCCCCGAACGCGTGGCGATAAGGGACCTGGCTCAGGAACGACTTCAGCGGCTTGCAGAAAACACAGGCCTTGTCCGCGTCCAGGGTTTTCGGCCACTTGAGGGTCACGCTCTGGTCGATCACCTCTCCATCCAGGACGCCTCCGGCGTAGCCCAAAGCCGGGTCCTTCCCGGGGCAGGGGACGATATCGCATTTATAGAAGCCCGTGTCTTCGTAGGAGAGCTTCGGGGAGAGCGTGTAGCTTGCCACGGTCCCGTTCTTATAGCTCCGGTCCGACTTCACCTTGCGGAGGGTGAATTCCCCGACCAGGTGATGGTCCAAGTTCATCCAGACGGAGACTTGCTTCTGCGCGCCGGAGGGTTCCTTGTAGAGGATGGGCGGTCCGGTGTTGTCGATCTCTCCGGCGGCAACCGTGACCCGCCAGCGCTCCTCGGTCGCGGGGGCGAAGTCCATGGTCACCTTGGCCTTGCCCTTGAGGGTGTAGGTGAAGCCTTTGGGGATGGGCTCCGTGTATTGGCCCGCGAATTCGAAGCTCTTGGTCAGGCTCCCAGTCTTCAGGGCCTCGAGGATTTCGGCCGTCGAGAGCGCCGTCCGGCTGTGCATCAACCGCTGCGCGGGATAATTGTCGTCCGTCCCTCCGACCCTCAGCTTGTAGCTGAAGGGGTCCCAGAAGCGGCCGCAGCCCTTGGGGACCGAGGCCTTGTTGATGGTCAGCTCGGCCGACCGGATCTCCCCCTCCGCCAATTCGCCGCCGTCTCCCCGGAAATGGAGGGAGGTCGACTGATTGTCCTTCGTGGCGGGGACGGCTTGGAAGAAATCGGTCCGGAGGTCGACGTTCCGCTTTTTCCGGCAATACGGATAATCTTCGCAGCAGACGATCTCGCCGATCAGGCTGTTCAACTCGGCCCGGGCGCGGCCAGGGCAGGGCGCGTAGCAGGGCTCGGGACCGAGGATCTCGAACTTCTCGATCTGCTTCTTCTGAAGGCCGTCGAACCATCCGTAATGGAGCATGAGGTAGGCCGGGTATTCCTCGGTCAGGGTCAGCTCGGCCCCGTCCGTCCCGATGAGGTGATCGACGCGCTCGACGAGATCCCAGACGACGGTGATCGTCAGGGGATGGCATTGGATGTAGGCGGGGTCGCGGGAGCCGACGGCTTTCTTGTAATCCGCGGACTCCAGGATGGCTTTCTTCATCTGCTTGATCTTGAAACAGGGGTCGTCGGACTGGTTGGCTCCGGAAAAATCCTGGCCGGCGGGGGCCCAGGCCAACACGGGGATCAGACAGAATGCGGCGATCACAAGGAGTCTTTTCATGGTCATGGCTCTCCGCCTCCCGTCGGACAGGTTGTATACCCAAGCGAAGGGACGTGTCAAACCCGGGACGCGCCGGCGGCGGTCACTTGACCAGGGCGACCTGGGCGGCCAGAAATTCGGCGATGGCCTTGGAATCGAAGGGCCAGGCATAGACGAACAGGGTGTGGGGGTGGTTCTCCCGGGCGACCTGGATGGCCGCCGGGATCTCCCGCTCGGCGTGGTCCCCGCCGCGGGTCATCATCAGGGTGACGACGATGACCTTCCGGGATTTCTGCGCGGCCAGGTTGAGGGCCTCTTCCAGGCTGGGGGCGCAGAATTCGTTGAAACCCAGGATCACTTCCCGGCCCAGGGTTTTTTCCAGCTGGACGGCCATCTCGCTCGACCCCGAAAAGAACGGGTCGTTGAAGGCCGTCCGGGGCCAGGTCCGGATCTTGCGCTCGAGCTCCCGACAGCGGCGGCGCAGGGCTTCGCTGTGCAGATCGCCCCTCTCCCAGCGGTGGTGGAGGCCGAAGTACTCCTCCAGGTCCTCCTTGGGAAAATCGTTGGCCGGCGCGCCGTGCATGGCCAGGACGATCACGCTCTTGGCGGCATGCTTCATAGATGTAATTTTATCATGGTTTCCCGGAAACTCAAGATGGGCCCGGCGGCCGGACGGAGCATCAGTCCCGGCTCGCGGCCGTGGGGAACACCCGGTTCAGGAAGTCCAAGCCGCCCCGGGGGTCGGGGGAGTAGCCGTCCGCGCCGATCCGGTCGGCGAAAGCCTGCGTGACCGGCGCTCCGCCCACGACGACCCTGACCTCCGGAAAGCGGGCCTTGACCGCGGCGGTGATGGCTTCCATGTGGACCATGGTCGTGGTCAGGAGGGCGCTCAGGCCTATGGCCTGGGGACGATGCCGCTCGACGGCCTCCAGGAACCGGTCCGGGCCCGCGTCCACTCCGACATCGACGACCCGCCAGCCCCCGCCCTCCAGGATCAGGCTGACGATCTTCTTGCCGATGTCGTGGAGGTCGCCGCTGACCGTGCCCATGACCACGGTCCCCCGGTGGCGCACCTGGCCGCTCGAAAAATAGGGCTGGAGGTGCTTGAGCCCGGCGGTCATGGCCTGGGCGGCCATCAGGACGTCCGGCAGGAAGATCTCGCAGTCGCGGAATTTCCGGCCCACGACGTCCATGCCCGCCACCAGGCCGGAGTTGAGGATATCGGCCGGCGTCAGGCCGGCCGCCAGGGCCTCCCGGACGAGCTCGTCCGTGCCCGGCTCGCCGCGCAGGTCGGCCGGATAGGCGGACGCGGCGTCCGCTTTGCCTCGCTCGACACGCCGGGCGATCTCGTTGAGCCGTTCGTTCATATTCGCCTCAATTATAAGGGGTCGTGTCTACACTTTCCACTTTTTAAATTGAAGATCGACAAGGATCCTAGTGTAGACGCGACCCCAATGCCCCAAATTGACTTCCCCGGCTGATTCCGCTAGAATTTTTGCCACCCTGGCGGCGTAGCTCAGTTGGTTAGAGCATGCGGCTCATATCCGCAGTGTCGGGGGTTCAAATCCCTCCGCCGCCACTTCCTCCGCAGCCCGTCATGATGAAACCGAATCCTCAGCAGCAACTCATCGGCCGGTTCGAACGCGCCTTGAAGACAGGCCGGCTCGTGCATCCGGGCGACAGGATCGTCGTCGCGTTTTCCGGGGGCTCCGACTCTTCGGCTCTGCTGGCCCTCTTTCTTGAGATCAGGGAGAAATGGTCGCTCGACCTCGTTCTGGCCCATCTCGACCACCGTCTGCGAAAAGGCGCAGCGGCCGACGTCCGCTTCGCGCGGGAGGCGGCGCGGCGCCTGGGACTCAGGGCTTGCCTCGGCCGGGCCGACGTGAAAGGACTGGCCCGGGAGCGCCGGCTGAACATCGAAGAGGCCGGCCGGCTGGTCCGCTACGAGTTCCTGGCTAAAACGGCGCGGGAGGTCGAGGCCTCCCGGGTCGCCACCGGCCATACGCTGACCGACCAGGCCGAAACGGTCCTCATGCGCCTGCTGAGGGGCAGCGGCCGGTCCGGCCTGACCGGGATCCATCCTGAAAAGGACGGCCTCATCATCCGGCCCCTGCTCGACTTCGAGCGCGGGGAGCTGCGGGCGTTCCTGAAAAAAAGGGGATGGACCTGGCGCGAGGACGAGTCGAACCGGGACCCGAGCTTCCTCCGCAGCCGGATTCGCCGGGAGCTCATTCCGCTCCTCGAAAAGAAGTTCGAACCGGCCGCGGTCAGGCATCTGGCCCAAGCGGCGGCCATCCTCCGGGACGAGAACGCGGTGCTCGCGGACCTGGCCGGCCGCCGGGCGCGCGCCGTTTTGAGCCGGAACGAATCAGGCCCGGTCCTGGACCGGACCCGGCTCCGGCGGATTCCGGCCGGCCTGCGGAGGCTCGTCGTTCGCGTCTTCATCCGGGAGCTCAAGGGCGACCTGAGGGACGTATCCTTCAAAGACGTCGAGGCCGTTGCGGCACTCGGGCCGAATAAGGAGATCGTCCTCAACTCCGGCCTTATCCTGCGCCGCGAAGGAGACCGGATTTCGAGAAAACGGCCGCCGCAGCCGGCTCCGAGATTCGATTTCCTATGGGACGGCCGAGGAATCCTCCCTATCCCGGACGCCGGATTTTCGCTCCGGGGGCGGTTCCTCTCCAGCCGGCTGGCCGGCTCCCTCGATTTCGACGACGAGCGCCGCGCCTATTGCGACGCCTCCCGGCTCAGCTTTCCCCTGCGGGTGCGGAAACGAGCGGCCGGCGACCGGTACCGGCCTCTCGGCGCGCCCGGGGCGAAAAAGACCAAGGAGATCCTGCGGGCCAAGAAGGTCCCGCTCGCGATGAGGGACCGGCTGCCGGTCGTCTGCTCGGAGGGGCGGATCGTGTGGATTCCCGGTCTGCCGGCGGCCGAGGAATTCCGGGTCAAGCCCGGGACGAAGAAGATCCTGCTCATCGAAAAGTCGGCTCGGTAGCCGTCAGCTCAGATAGGTGTCCTTCCAGATATGGAAGACCAGCAGCGACCAGAGCTGGTGGCTGTAGTTTTCCCGGCCCTGGAGATGGGACTCCAGCATGCGGCGGACCGGCTCGGGATTAAAGAACCCGTCGGCCTTGATCCGGTCCGGGCTGAGATGGCCGAGGAGCATGTCCTTGAGCTCGAACCGCAGCCAATGCTTGATGGGGATACTGAACCCTTCCTTGCGCCGGTAGATGTTCTCCCGGGGAAGGAGCCGCTCCATCGTCTTCTTGAAGATCCACTTGGTCGTCAGCCCGCGCAGCTTCCACCGTCCGGGCAGGCCGAAGGCGAATTCCACGACCTTGTGGTCCAGGAGCGGAGCCCGGGCTTCGAGCGACACGGCCATGCTCATCCGGTCCACCTTGACCAGGATATCGTCGGGCAGGTAGGTCTTGAGGTCCAGATACAGCTCGGCGTTAACCGGGTCGAAGCCCGGCATCGCGGCAAACACCCGGGCGAAGGGGTCCAGAGCGCGGGCGTCCCGGATTCCGTCCAGAGCTTCGACCAGGGCCGGACTGTAGAGCCGGGTCTTGTCCCGAGCGGACAGAAAGGTCATCCAGCGCAGGTGCCGCGAGGCGGGGTCGAGGGCCAAGCCCTGGGAATAGCGGCGGGCCTTGTTCCAGGCGCCTTTCTTTTTAGCGGAGGGCGGAAGCGCCCGGGTCAGGACCGAAGCCGCCCGACCGGCCAGTGAAGCGCCCGGCAGACGGCCGAGCTTTTGGGCCTGGTAGTGCTCGTATCCGCCGAAGACCTCGTCGCCGCCGTCCCCGGACAGGACGACCTTGACCCTGGCTCTGGCCATTTCCGAGACCAGGTAGGTGGGGAAGATCGAGAAGTCTCCCAGCGGCTCGTCCAGGTGGCGGACGAGCTTTTCGGTGAGCTCGAGCGCCCGGGGCCGGAGGATGAGCTCCTCGTGATCGGTCCCGAACGCCCGGGCCGTCTTCCGGGCGAAGGCGAGCTCGTTGTAGGACGCGTCCTCGAACCCGATGGAGAAGGTCTTCAGGGGGGAGGCCCCCAGCTCCCGCATGAGGCCGACGATACACGACGAATCGATGCCGCCGCTGAGGAAGGCGCCCAGGGGCACGTCGCTGATAAGCCGCAGCCGCACGGATTCCTTGAGGAGCTCGAACAGGCGGTCGCAGGCGGCCGGGACTGAGCGCGGCGGAGCTTCGGCGTCTGACGCGGCGCCACGAGGCTCGATGTCCCAGTAGCGACGGACTTCGACCCGGCCTTGTCGAAAGGTGAGGAAATGTCCGGCCGGCAGCTTAAAGATGTTCTTGTAGATCGACAGCGGCGCGGGGATGTATTCGAGGGTGAGGAAAATATCCAAGGCTTGGGGGTTGAGCTCCCGGACGACCCGGGGATGGGCGACCAGGCACTTGAGCTCGGAGCCGAAGACCAGGGTCCCGTCCCGGAGGAGCGTGTAGTGCAGCGGCTTTTTCCCCAGCCGGTCCCTGGCCAGGAGCAGGGTCTCCTTTCGGTCGTCCCATAGGCCGAAGGCGAACATCCCCCGGAGGCGTTCGAAACAGCCCTCTCCCCACTGTTCGTAAGCGTGGACGATGGTCTCGGTGTCGGTGCGCGTCGCGAAGACATGCCCCTGGGCCCGGAGCTCGTCCCGGAGCTCGCCGAAGTTGTAGGTTTCGCCGTTATAGGCGATCCAGACCGACCCGTCCTCGTTCCCCAGGGGCTGATGGCCGGTCTCGAGGTCGATGATGCTCAGCCGTCGCGCACCCAAGGCCATGCGCGCTCCGAGATAGAAGCCTTCGTCATCGGGGCCGCGGTGGACGATCGTCCGGAGCATCCGGCCGAGGATCTCGGCCGAGGGCGGCTCACCCGGAGGATTGACGAACCCGCAGAGGCCGCACATCAGGATTCGGGGACGAGCTCGAGGTTAAAGAGGACGCCGATGTTCCGATGGTCCCGGTTTGCCGAACCCTCGAAGTAGGGGATGGCGTATTTCGACGACCTAATCTTCATTTTATACAAGTGGGCCTGCTTGATGACGAAGCCCGGGCCCACCGGGAAGCGGAGAGTCCCCGTTTCGTTCTCCTGAAGGGTGAGGCGCTCCGTCCGGCCTTCGACCGAGACCGTGATACGGTTGTCTCGACGGGGGCCGTTCTGAAGATGGAAGACGATCTCCTTGACCGGGAAATAGGTCTTCAGGATGACCTCCGCCGCGGCGTTGCCCGCGGTCCAGATGCCGTCGGCCTGCCGGGGATTGAAGTTGTCGTCCAGGAAATGGAGGAAGCCGCGCGCCTCGGGGGAGCCCACCGGGACGCGGAAGGCATTGGGATTGGTATTGGTCGGGAGCTCGTTGATCTGGGTCAGCTCCACGGGCAGGAGCTTGAACGGCAGCCGCTTGGCGTGGGTGGCCGGCCAGGCCGAGGCCTGGAGGGGATTGATGAGGATCGTGCCCAGAAACACCGCGGCCATGGCCCAGCTCGCGACGACCTCCCCGCGCTTTCTCAGGAGGGACGGCAGGAATAGGAACAGGGGATAGATGTTCAGGAAATAACGGTTGGCCAGAGTCCCTCCGCCGCCCCCGAAGTTGTCCGGCATGAGGATGATATAGATCAGGATCTCGGCGGACAAGGCCAGCAGGACCAGCCACTGGGCCAGGGATCTCTTGCCGATGACGAACAGGATGAGGGCCAGCAGGGCTGGAAAGAAATACCAGGCCACGCCCATGAACCGGCCGAAGAAATAATAGAAGATGTTGAGGAAGACGAATTTCACGGGGTAGAGCTTCTGGAGGTAGCCCTCCGAGGTCATGGTGTGCCCGGCCGAGTCGAAGGTCACTCCCTCGTGCTCAAAGGGGAAGCCGCCCTCGGCGCTGTAGAACGACTTGCGCTCGCCGCCCTGGTAGTTCCAGTCGCCGGTCAGGGCGTAGTTCGCCCCGAACAGGATCCCGGCGCTCAGGGCGAAGGCCAGGACGAGCCCCGCCGCCTTGAGCCAGCGCTTGCGGCACAAGGACCACAGGACGAGCGGCCCGAGCAGGACGATGTTGGGCGGCTTGGAGAAAAAGGCCATCCCGGCCAGAAAGGCCGCCAGGTAGTCCGAGCCGTCGGACATCAGAAAACGGTTGAACCAACCGGCCGGCGCGGGCGACGGGACCGGAGCGGTCTTGGCCAGCCACAGGAAGAGGATGATGAAAGCCAGGCTGAAGTTGAAGAAATCGGGCGAAATCCAGAGAAAATACACTCCGGCCACCGAGGCGAAGACGAAGGTCAGGATGACGACGAGCGACAGGCCGGGCGGGTTGGCCCGCGAGAAGTAATAGAACCCGCAGGTGAGGACCAGGGCCAGGAGCAGCGCGTGAAAAACGAGGAAGCCGTTAGGGCCGAACACCCGGACGAAGGGCGCGGCGAACAGGCTGTAGACGAACGACTTGGCGAAGAACAGCTTGCCGTCCTTGCCCTTCTTGAGAAAGATCCCCTGGGGCCCGGCCTGGAACTGGCTGAAGTAGCGGATGAGGTCCCGCCGGGTGTACTCCAGGTCGAAATCCTGAGCGATGCTGGCCGTCATGGAAAAATAGATGGCCTGGTCGCCGAAGAGAAATCCCCGCTCGAGGAGGGGCAGGTTGAGGAGGAGCGCGACGCTCACAAAGAAAAGGATGATCAGGCCCAGGGCGACCAGGGCTGTTTTCCTGCCGGGGGTCATGAGCCAATCTGTATCATATCTCCCCCCTGAATTCAACTTCGCTCCGGGCGGTCTGGAAGGGGAAGAATGGTCCGATCAGCGGCCGTAGAGCCTGAGGTAGGCCGTGACCATCGTTTCGCCCCAGAGCAGGGCGATGAAGGCCGCCGGCGCCAGGAACGTCCCGAACGGCAGGGCGAATTGGAGGTCCTTCTTTTTTCGGATGATGAGGAGGATGCCGGCCAGGGCGCCCACAACCGAAGCCAGGATCAGGGTCAGCAGAGTCAGCCGCCATCCCAGGAAGGCGCCGATCATCAGCATCAGGGTCACGTCTCCCAGGCCCAGTCCTTCCTTCTTTCTCAGGGCGTAGTACGCTCCGTAGACGATGAGCAGGAAACCGCCCCCGGCCGCGGCCCCGATCAGGGACTGGACCGGCTTGAGGTCCGGACGGAAGAAGGAGTAGGCCAAGGCCAGGGCGAACCCCGGCAGGGTGATGAGGTCCGGAAGGATCTTGTGGTGGAAGTCGATGAAGCCCAGGATGATGAGCCCGGTCGTGAACAGACAGGACGCCCAGAAATGGAGTCCGGGCCCGTACCGGAGATAGATGAGCAAGAAACAGACCGGGGTCAGGACTTCGACCAGCAGATAGACCGGGCTGATCCTCGCCCCGCACTTTCGGCATTTCCCCCGGAGGATGATGTAGGAGAACAGGGGAATGTTGTCGTAGAAGGGAATCATCGCCCGGCATTGGGGGCAGAACGAGCGAGGCTTGAGCAGGCTTAGCCCCTGCGGCAGGCGGAAGATGACTACGTTGAGGAAGCTGCCCCAGGCCAGGCCGAAGACGACGATGAGGATTATCGCTTCCATGGGATGGTGGCCGATTTGACCTCGCCGGTCTGCGGGTCGTAGAGGTAGTCTTGCCCGTCCAGGTCCAGGGGGAGGTTGGACAGGAACCCGGACCGGACCAGCTGGCCGAGGTTCATGGGCAGGCGGCCGAACTTGCTCCGGAAGTCCCTGACGGCCGAAGCGATCCGGGCCGTGTCCCTGGCCGCCTTGACCTGGTAGAGGTGGTTCGAGGCGACCTTCTTGATCCGCTCGTCCGGGGCGGACTGGAAGACGTCCTGCCAGGTTTTCCAGGCGGCGTCCAGGTCCTGGGTCCGGAACGAAGCGTCGGCGTAGAGACGGCGGGTGATGGCCGGAGCGCCGGGAAGGTCCATGGCCCGCTTGAAATATTTCCGAGCCAGGCCGTAGTCCTTCTTGAACAGCAGGGCATAGTGGCCGGCCTCGAAGGGGAACAGCCACTCTCCCGGATTCTTCTCCATGCCCCGGTCCAGCATCTTGAACGCCAGGTCGAGGTCCCGGGCTTCATAGACGGCGATCAGGGCTCCGGTCAGGTAGGGGTCCTCGTAGTGCGGGTCGAGCTCGGCGATCACGCCGAAGATGCGGTCCAGGTTCCGGTAACGGTCGGGAATGCCGGTGTCGCTGTAGTACTGGATGGCCCACAGGTAGACGAGGTCGGCCAGGACGGACTCGTAGCCGAGCGAGGTCAGGCGCGCGCCCTGCCCCGACGGAAGATAGACGATGGACGCCCCCCGGACCTGGGCCCGGTCGAATCCCTCCAATTTCAACTTCAGGCCGACGGTCCCCGCGGCGCCCAGGATGAGCAGGGCAATGAGGAACAGGGGGGACGCGCCCTTATCCCCGGAGCTTCCGCGACTCATAGGAAATCCCGCCTGCGGAAGACGATGACCGCCAGGGTCAGGATGAACAGAGTGTAGAGGGCTCCGTAGAGCAGGGAATAGGCCAGCAGGCCGGCCGGCAGGGCCAGCCCGTGGACCGCCTCGGTCTTGAGGTTGAAATTCTCCAGGTCGGGGATGACGGCGTACAGGACCTGGCCGAGGACCCGGCCCGGTCCGGGACGCAGCTTGCGGAGCAGTGTCTCCAGGCTCCAGGAGAAATGCCCGATGATGTAAAAGGACAGGGTGAACAGGGCGCTCAGGATCGGCGTCGAGAAGCAGGAGAATAGGATGGCCACGGCGGTGATGAGGACGAACTCGACGAAGATGAAGGCGATGGCCAGAAGCAGCCGCGGCTCGATGCGGAAGGTATGGAGGAAGACGAGCGCCAGGAAAATCAAGCTCATAGCCGCCAGCATGACGAACAGGGTCAGGACCAGGCCGAAGAACTTGCCCAGGATGAACTCGTGGCGGTAGAGGGGCTTGGACATGAGGGTGAAGATCGTCTTCTTGTCGATCTCCTTGTAGACCAGCCCGGTCCCGATGAGGATGGCCATGAGCGCGCCGAACAGGGAGATGGAGGCCAGGCCTACGTCCTTGATGATCTTGACCCGGTCGCCCACGGTCAGGAGGGCCAGGATGCGGGCCAGGAGGATGGACAGGCCGGCGAAGAACAGGAGCAGGTACAAGATCCGGTCGCGGATGGCCTCCTTGAAGGTGTTGACGGCGATGGCCCGGATTCTCATTCTTTCTTCACCACGTCCACGAACAGGTCCTCCAGGGTCTGGGTCCGGGGGATGAGCGACAGGACCGCGCCCCGGCGGGACAGGATGTGGGCCAGGGCGGCGTCCACCTGGTCCTCCCGATGGATCTTGAGCAGGGTCCGCCCCCCGGCCGCGGACAGGCAGTCCCCGAACGGCCGGAGCTCGGACTCGGGCACCCCGGAGGCTTCGACCTCGGTGAACAGGACCTTCTGGGAAATGAGGTCGCGGAGCGCCCCCTGGCTGACCACCCGGCCGTCGAGGATGATGGCCACCCGGGAACAGATCATCTCGATGTCCTGGAGGATGTGGGACGAGAGCAGGACGGTCTTGCCTTCGTCCCGGAGGCGGAGGAAGATGTCCCGGAATTCCTTCCGGCCCAGGGGGTCGAGGCCGCCCATGGGCTCGTCCAGGGCGACGAAGGACGGATTGTTGACCAGGGCCTGGGCCAGGCCGATCCTCTGGAGCATGCCCCGCGAATATTTCCGAAGCTGGACCCGGGCGGCCCGGGTCATGTCCGTGAGCTTCAGCAGTTCGGCCACCCGCTGCCGGCGGACCGGCCGGCTCAAGTCAAAGAGCTGACCGTAGAAGTCGAGGAACTCCTCTCCGGTGAGGTACTCATAGAAATAGGGATTTTCGGGGAGGAATCCGACCCGGGCCTTGGCCTTCAAGGCGAGGTGGGGCAGGCCGAAGAGCTCGATCGTCCCGGCGTCGGGAAAGATCAGGCCGAGGAGGCACTTGAGGGTCGTCGTCTTGCCGGCGCCGTTGGGTCCCAGGTAGCCGAAGATCTCCCCCTCGGCGACCTCGAAGGAGATGCCTTTCAGGATATGTTTCTTCTTGGGGATGAGGCCGGGAGAGAACGACTTGCGGATGTTTTCGACCCTAACTACGACGGCCATGATGGAACCGCCCCATTATAGGCGAAGACCAAGAAGAAAATCAAAGGCTGCGGCCGCGGCCGTCCGAACCGCCCGCCGAATTTACGGCCGGTTTGGCCGAGCTCGCGGAACAGCGATAGCGGATTATTTCAAGCCCTTGATCTTGAGGGCGTTGGCCAGCAGCTCTTTCTGGGTCAGGAGATGCTCCCGGTTCTGGGACAGATGGAAGCCGAGCTGGTCCCGGACCTCGGCCGTCGGAGCGGCGGCCACGGCCTCCTCATACAGTTTGATGAGCTCCTGCTCGGCTGCGGCCAGGGCTTCCACGGCGGCCCGTCTGTCCGCCGCGGGGAAGAGGTCGGCCATGGGCCGGACGCTCCGCTCGCTGCCGTCCGGACGGCGCTCGGCATTCTCGATCCGGATCAGGCTCCCCAGCTTGATCAGCAGGCCGGAGTTCTTGTCCCAGTGGCGCATGTGGTCGATCGAGTTCTTGAACAGGCGCGCCCCCAGATCCTGGCTGCCGCTGAACAGAAAGACGAAGTAGAGGTAGCGGTGGACGATGTCGTTCTCCCGGCGGGTGAGCTCGTGGAGGAGGGGGACCGGTTCCTGGGTCTCGGCCGCGGGGTCGGGCTGGATGATCCGGACCTCGGCCTCGCCCCGGCCGGTCATGGTCTCGATCATGGCCTGGAACTGCTTCCCGTGGCGGACCTCGTCGGCGGCGATGTTGAGCAGCATGTTGTGGATCTCCGGATGGGCGCCTTCCGCGAAGCGGGCCGACTGGTAAAGGTCGGTGACGGTGTCCTCCGTGTCCTTGTCGCGGCGGAGGTTGTCCAGGATGCGGGGGAAGCGGATGACCTCGTCCGTCTTGAAGCTGGGCGAGATGCCCAGGTCGTGAAGGACGAGGCCGAATTGCTGGGAGTGGTACATCTCGTCGATGGAGATCTGGATGGTCTGGCCCCGGACATCTGTCTTGGCCTGGAGGACGGGGTCCTCATAGAAGTACTTGGCCTTGGGCATGGAGTAGGCATGGAACAGGTACTCGAAGGACACCGCCCACTCGTGCTCCAGGGAAATGGTCAGGAGCTCGACCAGGTCCTGGATGGTGTTGATGTCACGGATCTTTTTCATAGGGCCTCCTTGAGCCGATGGTCAGGGAAAATTATACCGTCAAGGGCTGAAAAAGCAAAACCCGGCGGGGACGGGAGAAGGCCGCCGCTGAAGGGGGATTTTCGCGGCCCACGGGGCCCGGGAGCCTCATCGCGCCTAAGATGAGAAAGTTCACCCTGTGTTTCATCGGGGAGGGCGATTGTCGGCCGCGTCGTTCGGCGGCATAATGGGACCAATGATAGGCTCCCAGCCTATCGACTACCTCATCCAAGGTAAAGCCGAGGTTTTGAAAAGGGAGAGAGGAAGGATCCCCTCTCCCTCCCTATCCAAAGGCGTCATCCACGAGTCCCCCTTATTGTAAGGGGGACTTTTCCTTTTCGCGGCTTGGTGTATAATGAACGAATTATGACCGATTTCGGCGGGGCCATCCGGACGACGACCGAATACGACATCGCCATCCTGGGAATTCCCTATGACGCCAAGTCCTCCTACATGCGGGGCGCGGCCCAGGGGCCCTACGCCATCCGCCACGCCTCCACCGGACTGATGATCAACGAGTTCACCGAGAGCGGGCTGAGCTTGGAGCTCGAAGCGGCCGTGATCGACGCAGGAGACGTGGACGTCTCGGGCGATTACGACGCCGTCGCCGGCCGCATCCGGGAGTCCGTCCAGGCTATCCTCGTCCGGGGCGCGGCGCCGATCGTCCTCGGGGGCGACCATTCCATCACCTACCCGATCGTCCAGGCCGTGGCCAAGTCGCACCAGCCCCTCGACATCCTTCACTTCGACGCGCACCCCGACCTCTACGACGAGCTGTACGACGACCCCCATTCGCATGCCTGCTCCTTTGCCCGGATCATGGAGGAGGGCCTGGTCCAAAACCTGGTCCAGGTCGGCATCCGGGCGGCCTCGACACCCCAGCGGGCGAACGCCGCCAAGTACAGAGCGCGTTGGGTCGAGATGAAGGACCTGCCCGACCGGCTGCGCCTGGAATTTCACAATCCCCTCTACATCTCGTTCGATATGGACGCGCTCGACCCGGCCTTCGCCCCGGGCGTATCGCACCATGAGAGCGGCGGCCTGACCTCGCGCCAAGCGATCGACATCATCCGGGCGGTCAAAGCCCGGGTGGTGGCCGCCGACGTGGTCGAGCTCAATCCGACCCGAGACCCCCTGGCCATCAGCGCGGCAGCCGCGGTCAAGATGGTCAAGGAGATCGCCGGGAAGATCATCGAAAGCAGGCGCTCCGGCTGAGCCGTCCGCCTGCCCAAGGAGGAATCGCCGTGAACAGAACCCTCATCCTGACAGGAGCCCTATGCCTTCTGGCCGCGGCCGCGCTGGCCCAATCGCCGGCCCGGCCGGATTTCAACACATACTTCACGGACAAGACCCTGCGCGTGGACTATATCCATGTCGGCGACAGCCGGACCGAATCCGTCACCATCGACCGGGTCTACGAGCAGGGGATCTGGGCCGGCAGCCGGCGCAACCTCATCGACCCCTTCGACATCGGCCGCTACCTGGTCAAGGTCGTCGACCGGGCGACCGGCAACGTGATCTACTCCAAGGGATTCGACAGCTACTTCGGCGAATACCGGACGACCGAGGACGCCCAGAAAGGATTGGCCCGGGCCTACCACGAATCGGCCCTGATCCCCTGTCCCAAGGCCAAGGTCAAGCTGGTCCTCGAGTCCCGCGACCGGGAGAACGTCCTTCATCCCCTGTTCAGCGCCGAGATCGACCCGGCCTCGCAGGACATCATCCGCGAGCCCCTCATCGGCGGGGTTCAGGTGTTCGAGCTCCTGAAGAGCGGGGACCCGCAGGCCAAGGTGGATGTGGCCTTCATCGCCGAGGGATACACCCGGGCCGAGGAGGGCAAGCTCCGCTCCGACCTGGACCGGTTCACCCGCGTCCTGTTCTCGGCCGAACCCTACCGCTCGCGCCGGAGCGACTTCAACGTGTACGGCGTCTTCAAGCCCTCCGAGGAGAGCGGCTGCGACGAGCCGTCCCACGGCCTGCACCGGAGGACGGCCTTGTCCTCAACGTTCGATTCCCTGGGCTCGGAACGCTACCTTCTGACGGAGGACAACACAGCGCTCCGGGACATCGCCGCCCACGTGCCCTACGACACGCTGTACATCATGGTCAATCACAAGCGCTACGGCGGAGGCGGCATCTACAACCTCTTCTGCACGTTCACCGTGGACAACCAGTGGTACGAATACCTGATGCTTCATGAATTCGGGCATTCCTTCGGCGGTCTGGCGGACGAATACTACACCTCCGACGTCGCCTACAACGAGTTCTACCCCAAGGGCGTGGAGCCGCGGGAAGCGAACATCACCGCCCTGCTCGATCCGGCCCGGCCGAAATGGCAGGACGCGCTCACGCCGGCGATGACCGTCCCCACGCCCTGGGAGAAGGCGGCCTTTGACGCTATGGACCTCGGCTACCAGAAGATCCGCCGGGAGGTCAATGCCCGGATTGCCAAGATGAAACGGGACAAGGCTCCGGAAGCGGACATCGCCAAGCTGGAGGAGGAATCCGAACGCCTGTCCAAGGACAACGCGACGAAGGTGGACGACTTCCTCAAGGCCAGTCAGTTCGCCGGGAAGGTTGGGGTCTTTGAGGGCGCGGGCTATGCCTCCCAGGGGCTGTACCGGCCGATGCTGGATTGCTTGATGTTCACCAAGGGCAACAAACCCCTGTGCCAGGTCTGCGAGGCGGCCGTCGCCCGGGTCATCGCCTACTACTCGGAATAGCGGCCGGGCGGGCCGTCACGGCGCGGCGCGGGCCGGCTCAGGACGCGGACCGCGTTTCGAGCGGAAGCTCGATCAGAGAGCTGTCCGTCAGCTTGAAGCTCGCCGCCACGGCGCTTTTCTCGCGAACCCCGCCGTCGGCGAAACGACAGTTCAGGATGCCGTCCACCGCCAGGCCGGTCCGGAGGCGGTGCATCTCCGTCAAGGCGCCGTTCCAGCCCTCCAGCCAGATCTCCAGTTCCTTCCGCTGCTGCCCGTTGCCTTGGAACAGGACGAGAAGGTTGATGTCGCTCGACTCTCCGTCCGCCCGGCAGGCCGTATCCTCCAGCTGATACATCGCCTTCACCCCCCACCGAACGGCCGGGCATTGGGCGGCAATCCTCTCGGCCATCCGCCGACGCCAGTTGATGCGATCGGTCCGGTCCTTGAAGCCGGACCGTGCCAATTCGGGTACGGCCAGGGACATCCAGCCGGGTTCGGTGAAAAAGGCCATGCCCTGCTCACTCTGGGCATTCATCACCACCTGGAGGGTTTTCCCCTGTACGGATTGAGGGACATCGATCAGCCGGATCGCGTCCGCCAGGTGCCGATATTCGGGGAGCATCTCGGCCAGCCGGTTGGGAGCCGACAGCAGGAAGGCGTCGTTGAAGAACACGCCGGGGTCGTCGGGATAGAGGGCCAGGTATCGGATGTTCGATTCCACGAGGTCCTGGAAGAAGTGGGTGCCGAAGGATACGTCGGGGACGTAGTTGCCCTTCTTGCGAGCCACTTCGATCAGCATGGCGGCGTTGTTGATGTCCGAGTAGGTCACCTGGACCCCGAGCTTGATGTCGCCCCGGCTGCCCCACCGCCCGGGGCCCATGAGGATGAACTTGCGGCGGGGGAGGATCTTGTTGAGCTTGCCCACCGCCTGGCCCACGGCGGCCAGGTCCGGGAACGTGGCCAATTCTCCATAGCGGTCGGGTTCGACGTAGACGATATGGCTGATATCGGCCACGCGGCCGTTGGAGATGAACTTATTGGCCGTGAACAGGACGGATTCCTGGGGCAGGCCGGCGGGGATGTCCACGGCCGATTCCTCGGCCGATTGGCTCTGCGGGCGGCATTGAAGGAGGTAGAAATCCGTCCCGTCGTAGGCAAATTCGACGTCGACCGGGATGCCCAGCGCCGATTCGAGCGAGTCAAGAACGGCCTTGAGCTGGCGGATGAACGGCGTCCCGGAGATCAAGCCGTTGAAGGAGAAAATGATGTCTTCCTTGGCGAAGTCGGTGAGCAGGCCCTGGGGGGGCTGGAGGTGCTCGTCGCGGAAGACGGAAATGAGGTTCTGCAGGGAGGGATAATCGGCCCCGACCTCCCGGAGGAGTTCCTTGATGTCCATCGTCCGGAAGCAGTTGTCTTCGAGGTCGATGACGTCGATCTTTTTGGGGGTGTAGCGGACGATCTCATCCAGGGAGACGTTGACCCGCAGATTGGGCTGCCCCGGGGACACGAGGATCGGGTAGTCATCGCTCAGCCGGTCCACGGCCCGCGTGCCCAGGCCCGGAACGAGCCGCAGCAGCCCGTCCTCCCGCCGGATCCGGGGAGACCAGCGGAATTCATTCCGGGAAAAGGCGACTCCGGCGAACGTCGGGAAATAGTAGCGGCCCACCCGGCGCCCGACCACGGCCTGGATCATGATCCCCATCTCCTCATGGAAATCGAGCAGTCCGCGCTCGGCCCGGTACTGGATGGGATCGGGGCTGTAGATGGACGCATAGACCTCGGCCACCGCGTCGAGGAGCGCCTCCAGCCGCTGTTTCTTGTCGCCGGTGTTGGCCAGGAACAGGCTCTTGTACTTGCCGGCAAAGGCCGTTCCCAGGCGGTCTTCAAGAAGGCTCGAGCTTCTGACGATCAGGGGGACCTCCCCGAAATCGTCCAGGGCCACGGATAAGCCCTTGACGATCTCCGGGGGGAAGACGCAATTCTTGAACACCTGGACCAGCTGGTGGTATTCCTGGCGGACCTCCTCGATGTCCTTGTATTTCTGCTCGGTCATCTCCTCCAGGTTGTTGTACTTGATGAACGACAGGATGCCGTCCGAGGAGATGTACCAGGTCTTGGGCCGCTTGACGCTGCCGATGTCTTTGTGCCGGCGGGCGGCTTGATCCAGCACCAGGCCGGCCAGGAAGAGTCCGGCGCTCTTTCCTCCCAGCTTGCCGTGACTGTCGGGAGCGAAGATAATCCGGCCCATGATATCGAAGAAATCCTCCAGGTCGACGTACTTTTTCAGGATGTTGATGTACTCGAGCTGCTCGGTGAAAAAGCGGCGGATGAGGGCCACCCGGACGCTGTCGGCCTTGGCCCGGGGAAGCTGCCGGCTCTCGGACTGGAGCAGCTTGTAGTGGCGCATGGAGTTGAAGACTTCGGTCAGGCTCGCGTAGACGTCCTCCAGGGCCTCCACCGCGGCGCTGGACCGGTCCTCGTTGGTCCAGCGCTGGATCCGGCAAAAGATCTCATCGTCCGTCAGGTTGGCGGAAGCGATCCGGAAGGTCTCCTCGCTGAACTCGATGAGCCGGTCGATGGATTCCTTTTCCTGGGGCCAATTGGCTTCGCCGGACATCCCCTCCCGGACCTGGCTTTCTCCGTGCCGCGCGAGCAGGGACCGGGCCTCGCTCACGCCGCGCCAGCTCAGGTAGTTCATCATTTTGCGCGAGATCCGGAGGAAGAGGCTCTGGTCGGTGTTGCGGAGGAGGTCGAGGGCGATCCGCCAGTGCTTGATCGGTTCGGCCGCTTCCGCCGGCCTCTGTCTCTTTTCCTCGAGGACCGACTGCAGCCTTTGGTGGAGGATGAATTGGCCCAGGCGCTCGGCGATGGTCTGGATCAGCTTCGTCTCTCCCTTGAGAAACGGCCCCTTGTCGGCCTCGGGCTTCGGCTGACTGTAGGACACGAACAACTGGCCGACGGGATGGTCCTGGACCCGGATCTCCGCGCTGAGGGCCTGAGAGCCGGCGGCATAATCGGGAGACTCATAGGTGTCCGAGCCGTAGACGATCCGCGCCTGGCAGTGTTCGGCGTATTGCCATCCCGGCGGAACGGCGGCGATGACCTGGCGGAAGACCTCATCCAGGGGAGGGGAGAAGTTGCTCAGGATTTCTTCGATGCGGTAGAGGCAGTTCAGCTCCTTGGTGCGCTCATAGAGACTCGAGAAGATCTCCGTCCCGGGCCTGGAAGGATTCTCACCGGCCATCAATCCGACTCCGCGTTCAGCTCCTAAACCCAGCCGCGGTCCCGGCAGGCGCTGGCCACCCGGCTCACGGCGATGACGTAGGCCGCATCACGCATGAACAGCTTCCGCGACTTGGCCAGTTCGTGCACGGCCAGGAACGCGGAGGTCATCTTCTCATCGAGCTTGGTCAGGACCTCGTCCTTGGTCCAGAAGAAGTTCTGGTTGCACTGAACCTGCTCGAAATAGCTGCAGGTGACCCCTCCGGCGTTGGCCAGGAAATCGGGGATGACATACAGGCCGAGCCGCTTGATGACCTCGTCGGCCTCCGGCGTGGTCGGCCCGTTGGCCCCCTCGGCGATGATCTTCACCCGCGGCTTGATCTTCTTGACGGTCTCGGCGTTGATCTGATTCTCGATGGCCGCCGGGATGAGGATGTCCACGTCCTGTTCGATCCAGGCGTCTCCGGGCAGCCGCTCGTATTCCAGCGCTTCCGCCTTGGCCTTGTCGATCCCGCCGAAGCGGTCGGTGATGGTCAGGAGCTCTTCGAGGAAAACCCCCGATTTTTTCCGATAGGTATAGGACGTCTGGTCGGTCTGGTCCCAGCAGGAGACGCAGACCACCTTGCCGCCGAGCTGAGTGAACAGCTGGATGGCGTACTGGGAGACATTGCCGAATCCCTGGACGGAGGCAAGCGTGGAATCGATTTTGATGCCCATCTCCCGAAGCGCTTCCCGGATGGTGTACACCACGCCGTAGCCGGTGGCCTCGGTCCGGCCCAGCGAGCCGCCCATGCCCACCGGCTTGCCGGTGATGAATCCCGGATATTTGGCCCCGTGGATGGCCTCGAACTCGTCCAGCATCCAGAGCATGTGCTGGGGGTTGGTCATGACGTCGGGGGCGGGCACGTCCCTCAGGTGGCCGATGTCCCGGGCGATGGCCCGGATCCAGCCGCGGCACAGCCGCTCCTGCTCCCGGGCGGACAGGTCGTGCGGGTCGCAGACGACGCCGCCCTTGCCCCCGCCCAGGGGGATGTCGACCACGGCGCATTTCCAGGTCATCCACATGGACAGGGCCCGGACCGTGTCGATCGTCTCCTGGGGGTGGAACCGGATCCCGCCCTTGCACGGACCGCGCGAATCGTTGTGCTGACAGCGGAAGCCGCGGAAGACGCGGACGCTGCCGTCATCCATGCGCACCGGGATGCTGAAGTGGTATTCCCTCATAGGCTGCCGGAGCAGGTCCCGGGTGGGGGCATCGAGCTGAAGAAGGTCGGCCACAGAGTCGAACTGTTTCTGGGCCATTTCGAACGGGTTGAATCCCTTGACTGCCATCAATCGAACTCCTTGAGAAGAAAATGACGCGCTAGGCGGTTTTGTTCTCCACAAAAGGGAGCCATAATACTAAAAGAATAGGCGGAAAATAGCAACCTTCGGAGCCCGGAGCGGCCCTCTTCGAAAAATGCCCCTCAAGCCCCCCGGGGGGGAGGTGCGGGCTGTTGTCAGCAAAAGGGGGGTTGATGATGGGAACCAAAAGGTGGGGGCTTTCTCCAGCCCGCGCAAGAAAGCCGAATTCATTATAACAGAAAAAAAGGCCGTGTAAAGAGTCAATGTAAAATTTCCGGCGTCTTCGCCGCCGGCCGGAGCCGTTGCTTTTTTCCGGGGGTTGTTCGAAAATGGGGTCCGGATCTCCCGAGGAGGGGCCATGGACGAAAAAAAGATCGAGATCAAAGTGGACGAGCAGGTGGCCGTCGGCCATTACGCCAACCTGGCCGCCATCCGGCATTCCAAGGAGGAATTCATCTTTGATTTCGCCTTCCTCTTCCCGGACGGCCCGGTGGGCAAGCTGATGTCCCGGGTGATCCTCAGTCCCTCCCACGCCAAGCGCTTCCTGGAGGCCCTGGAGGCCAACCTCAAGCGCTACGAGGACAGCTTCGGCCCGGTGACGCCGGCGGATATCCCCCCGCCGGTGGGCTTCGTCCAGTAATCCGCCGCTTTTTTTGACGGAGCCTCGGCTCCCGAGTATACTGAACCCATGACCACCTCAGCCTCAAAGCTCATCATCGGCTTGGCCTGTCTCTCCCTGCTGGCCCTCTCGGGCTGCCGGGGAAAAACGAGCGAAGAATCCGCGTCGGGCGGAGTGAAACGTCCGATCATCGCCGTGATTCCCAAGGGCATGACCCACGAGTTCTGGAAGTCCATCCATGCCGGCGCCGCCCGGGCTGGACAGGAGCTCGGGGTGGACATCATGTGGAAGGGTCCCCAGAAGGAGGACGACCGGGCCCAGCAGATCACCGTGGTCGAGGACGTCATCAGCCGCGGAGTGAAGGGCATCGTCCTGGCCCCGCTGGACGACCGGGCCCTGATCAATCCGGTCCGTGACGCGGCTCGGGAGGGCATCCCGGTCATCATCATCGATTCCGGACTGCAGGGCCAGGATTATGTCAGCTTCGTGGCGACGGATAACTTCCAGGGCGGAGTCCTGGCCGCCCGGCGCCTGGGCGAGCTGCTGAAGGGCAAGGGTGAGATCTTCCTCATCCGCTATCAGGAGGGCTCGGCCAGCACCATGGAGCGGGAGCGGGGCTTCCTGGAGACCGTCCTGAAGGAATTCCCCGGCCTGAAGCTTCTGGTCAAGGACCAGTATGCCGGGGCCACGACCGAGACCGCCTTCCAGCTGGCCGAGAACCTCCTCGGCCGGTTCCCCGACGTCCAAGGCATTTTCTGCCCGAACGAGTCGAGCACCTTCGGCACGCTCCGTGCCCTTCAGGAACACGGATTGGCCGGCAAGATCTTCTTCGTCGGGTTCGACAGCAGCCCCAAGCTCGTCCAAGCCCTGCGCGACGGGCAGATCAACGGGCTCATCCACCAGAACCCGATGAAGATGGGCTACCTGGGCGTGAGCCTGATGGTCAAGCACCTGCGGGGCGAAACCGTGCCCAAGGTCGTCGACACCGGCGTCTACCTGGTGACCCGGGACAACATGGACGAGCCCGAGATCCGGGCCCTCATCTCGCCGGATTTTTCTCCCCTGAACGATTGATGAGCGCTCCGCCCGCGGCCGCCCCGGCCCTGGCCATGCGGGGCATCTCCAAATCCTTCGGCGCCACGCAGGCCCTGGACGCGGTCGACTTCGAGCTCGAGGCCGGCCGGGTCCACGCCCTCCTGGGCGAGAACGGCGCGGGCAAGAGCACCTTGATGAAGATCCTCAGCGGCGCCATCCGGCCCGACGCCGGCCGGATCCTCCTGGACGGAGAGCCCTACGCCCCGGCCGGCCCGCTCGAGGGGCGGCGGCGGGGCATTGCCATGATCTACCAGGAGCTCAACCTGGCCCCGCATCTGACCGTGGAGGAGAACATCGTCCTGGGCCGGGAGCCCCGCCGTCTCGGATTCGTCGACCGCAAGGCGATGAGGGACCGGGTCCGGTCCGCCCTGGAGCTCGTCCGCCATCCGGAGATCTCGCCCGAGGTCAAGGTCAAAGGCTTGAGCGTCGGAGCCAAACAGCTCGTGGAGATCACCCGGGCCCTGTTCGAAAGGACCCGGATCCTGGTCATGGACGAGCCCACCAGCAGCCTGTCCTTGGAGGACACCGAGCGGCTGTTCGAGATCATCGGCCGGCTGAAGTCGGAAGGGGTGGGTATCATCTACATCAGTCATTTCCTGGAGGAAGTCCGGAGAGTGGCGGACACGGTCACGGTCCTGCGCGACGGCCGCCGGGTCCATTCCGGGGAGATGGGCGGAGTGACGCTGGACGACTTGATCCGGCTCATGGTCGGCAAGGAAGTCCGGGAAATGTTTCCCCGTCTGCCGCATACCGTGGGTGAAGTCGTATTGTCCGCCCGCGCCGTCCGGGGCAAGAGGATGGCCGCGGCCGTAGACCTCGAGCTCCGCCGGGGAGAGATCCTGGGACTGGCCGGGCTGGTCGGCTCAGGCCGGACCGAGACCGTGCGCTCCCTGTTCGGCCTGGACTCCCTGGGTTCAGGCGAGGTCGAAGTCTTCGGCCGGCCGACCGTCCGTCCCTCTCCGAGCCGGATGATCCGGAGCGGCCTGGGCTTCCTGAGCGAGGACCGCCAGGGCGAAGGCCTGGCCCTGCCCCAATCGCTGGCCGACAACCTGACCCTGAGCTCGTTCAGCCCCTACGTGCGGCTGGGCTTCCTGAGAGTGAAGTCCCAGCGTCAGGCGGCCGAGGAGTGGATCCGGCGGATGAACATCAAGGCCCGCCATGCCCGCCAGCCCGTGTCGAGCCTGTCCGGCGGAAACCAGCAGAAGGTGGCCCTGGCCCGGCTGCTTCATCAGCGGGCGGAGGTCCTGCTCCTCGACGAACCCACCCGGGGGATCGACGTGGTCAGCAAATCTCAGATCTATGAGTGGATCGGCCGCCTGGCCCAGGAAGGCAAAGCCGTCCTGGTCGTCAGCTCCTATTTCCCTGAACTGCTCGGGGTCTGCGACCGGATCGCCGCGTTTCATCGGGGCCAGGTCGTGGACATCCGGCCGGCGGCGGACTGGGACGAGCACCGGCTGATGACCGCGGCCACGGTGGGGCGGGCGGCCTGAGGCCCGGGCCCGGCTGAGGCGGAGCGGAGCGGGAGAAGATATGATGAAAGCGAACAAACGGCTGATAGCGGCGCTGAACCTGCTGGCTCCGTTCCTAGGCCTGCTGCTCGTCGTCGTCCTCTTTTCCCTGATGCCGGAGATCCAGGACCGCTTCCTGCGGCTGGCCAACTTCAAGAGCGTCGCCACCCAATCGGTCATCGTCGCCCTGGGCGCCTTGGGCATGACCTTCATCATCATCAGCGGAGGCATCGACCTCTCGGCGGCCTCGAACATCGCCCTGGCCTCGGTCATCACCGCCTACGCCGTCAACGCCGGCTGGCCCCCGGCCGCGGCCCTGGCCGCTGGAGTCGTGACCGGAGGACTGGTCGGCCTGGTCAACGGCAGCCTGATCACTTCCCTCCGACTCGTGCCGTTCATCATCACCCTGGGGATGATGGGCATCGCCCGGGGTGTGGCCAAGTGGATCGCCGGCAACCAGAAGATCGACGCGCCCATAACTTGGCTCAACGACCTCATGGCCAAGAATCCCCGTCCGTCCTGGCTTCTCCTGGCGCCCGGGGTGTGGCTGATGATCCTCCTGGCCGCGGCCATGGCCGTGGTCCTGCGCCGGACGGTGTTCGGACGGCACGCCCTGGCCATCGGCTCGAACGAAGCCACGGCCCGCCTGTGCGGCGTCCGGACCGTGCGGTCCAAGATCTGGATCTACACCCTCTCCGGGCTGTTCTGCGGCCTGGCCGGGGTGATGGAGTTCTCGCGCCTGACCGTGGGCGACCCGACCGTGGCCGTCGGCCTGGAGCTGGACATCATCGCCGCGGTGGTCATCGGCGGCGGCAGTCTCAGCGGCGGTCAAGGGAGCATCATGGGGACGATGATCGGCGTGTTCATCATGGCCTTCCTCCGGAATGGCAGCACCATGATGGGCTGGCCGAACTACATCCAGGAGATCATCATCGGCGTCATCATCGTGGCCGCCGTGGCCCTGGACCAGGTCCGCTACCGCCGGGAGAGCTAGGGAAGGGAGATGCCCATGGCCGGACGCCGCTTCCTCAAGGTCATCCACAGCCGGGCGCCGCTGCGCATCAACGACATCGGGGGCTGGACCGACACCTGGTTCGCCGGAACAGGAACGGTCCTCAACCTGGCCGTTGACCCGCCGGTCGAAGTCCAGGTCAAGGTCCTGCTCAACCGGGAAGGGCTCCGGAAGCGCGCGGAAGTCTTTGCGGAGAACTACGACGAATCCTTCCGCTTCGACCCGGACCGGCCGCGGCTCGACCGGCATCCTCTCCTACAGCACACCGTGGCCGCCATCCCGGTGCCGGACCAGTTCCGCCTCGAAGTGAGGATCTTTTCCCCGGTCCCGGCCGGGATCTCCACCGGGACCTCGGCCTCGGTGGCCGTAGCCCTGCTGGGGGCGCTGAACCTGGCTGCCGGAGGCCGGAGGTCGCCCCTTCAGATCGCCGCCCTGGCCCACCGGGTAGAAACCGAGGGGCTGAAGCTTCAGAGCGGCATCCAGGACCAGATCAGCGCCGCCCGGGGCGGGATCACCCACATCCACATGCCGCGCTACCCGCGGGCCCGGGTCCGGAGCGTCCCGCTGGGACGGGGCATCTGGGACGACCTGAACCGCAGGCTCCTGCTGGTCTATCTCGGCCGGCCTCATCGCTCGTCGGCCATGCATGAGCGGGTCATCGCCCGGCTGGAGGAAGCGGGGCCGGGCTTCCGTCCCCTGGAAAGCCTGAAGGGTTTGGCCGATTGCGCCCGGGAGGCTCTCCGCGCCGGAGACCTCAACGGCTACGGCCGGATCATGATCCGGAACAATGAATGCCAGCGGGACCTCCACCGCGACCTCATCTCGCCCGAGGCGGACGAAATCTTCCGCCTGGCCAGGAAATGGAAGGCCGCGGGCTGGAAGGTGAATGGCGCGGGGGGCAAGGGCGGATCTCTGACCCTTCTCACCAACGCCGACGACGTCTTGCGGCGGCGGCTCGTCCGGGACATCCAGTCTCTCGGCCGCGGGATCAGGCCTTTGCCCGCGACCCTGTCCCCCCTGGGCCTGCGCGCCTGGCGGTCGTTCTAGGGCTTTCTCGCCGCCGGGTCCTTCCCCTCAAAGGATTCCCGGAGTCCGAGTGTCTAATCCTGTGACATCGGACGACAAGGAGGATTATATGAATCTCAAAAAGATGGTTATGGCGGCCTTGGTGACCGGGCTCATGCTTCTGGCGAGTTCGGCCTGGGCGCTCCAACAGGATGAACCCCAGGCTCCGGCGCGCGAGGGCCGGCTCGAGCACCGGCTGTTCCGGCATCTCGACCTCACCCCGGAACAGCAGGCTCAGATCGACGTCCTGCGCAAGGCTCAACAGGACAAGCGGCCGGCCTTCCGGGACGAGATGCGGAAGCTGAGGGAAGATTTCCGCGGCCTCAGGTCCAACCTCCAAACCGACCCGGCCAAGGCCGAAGCTCTCATCGACCGGATGGCCAAGCTCCGGGCGGACTGGATGAAAACCGGGCTCCGGCACCGTCTTGAAATCAGCAAGATCCTGACCCCCGAACAGCGCGAGAAGCTGGCTTCGCTCCGCGAGAAAATGGAACGGACGATGAACCGCTTGGGGAGAAGGGGACAGGGCTTCGGCCGGGCTATGGGACGCCGAGGCTTTAACCGTCCCGGAATGCGCTTCAACAGGATGCGGCGCTTCTATTGACCGACGCGGCCGCCGCCGGAGCGAAGCCAGTAAGCCGAGCTCCGGCGGCTTTTTTTTGCCCGTTTTGACATGCGAATAAGTCATTTGTCCGAAAAATAGGACAAGAAATCTTCTTTATTCTTCGGGATTCCAGCGCTTTTCCTCCAAAAAGAACTTGGCACGTTCCCTGCAATTGATTTCGGCGTGAAGAAGGAGGAACTGAAATGAAAAAACTATTCACGCTATTGATCGCCTGCGCAGTGTGCCTTCCCGTTCTGGCCTGGGCAGCGGCCGAGGAAGGGTATTACAGCCGGAGCTACGCCCGGCTGAACTATGTCTCGGGTGATGCCTATGTCCAAAGAGCCGGCGACCTGGGTTTCGAGGCCGGCGTGGTCAACCTGCCCGCGTCCGAGGGCGACAAGCTCGGAACGCGGGAGGGGAGAGCCGAAATCCAGTTCGGAGGGAGAAACTACCTCCGGGTGGACCGCCTGACGCAAGTCGAATTTGTGAGCCTCCCTCAGCAGGACACGGACCCTTACAAGCTCCATCTGCTGAGCGGCAGCCTGTACCTCAGGGTGGGATCCCTGGTCATCGACAAGGGTTTTGAGGTCCACACGCCCGACGCGTCCTTCTATGTCCTGGAGGAAGGCTTGTACCGGGTCAACCTCATCGGAGGCGGCCAGACCGAGCTTCAAGTCATCTCCGGCTCGTGCGAAGCCGCCGGCGAGGGCGGTTCGGTCGTGGTCGGCGCCGGCCAGCGGATCGTGGCGTCCAACGGCCAGCTCCGCTCCCAGCCCGAAGCGTTCGCCTCGGTGCAGGACGAGTTCGCCCGTTGGAGCGAATCCCGTGAGGCCCTCCTGGCCCAAAGCAGTTCGTCCTCTTACTTGTCCGGCGAGCTCGCCGAGTACGGGTCGGAGTTCGACGAATACGGCACCTGGAGCTACGAACCCTCCTACGGCTACGTGTGGGTTCCGCAGACCAGCTACAATGACTGGCGGCCCTACTACTACGGCCGTTGGGTCTGGTATCCGATCATCGGCTGGACCTGGATTTCGGACGAGCCCTGGGGCTGGGCCGCCTATCACTACGGCCGGTGGCATTGGGGCCGTCATCTCGGCTGGTACTGGATCCCGACCAGCTATTGGGGGCCGGCCTGGGTCAGCTGGTGGTGGAACAACGACTACTACGGCTGGTGCCCGCTGAGCTATTACAACCGGCCCGTGGTCATCGTCAACAATAACTTTTACGGAAACTACAACAACGACTACTTTCCCGTCGAGAACCGCGCCCTGACCATGATCAGCCGGAACCAGCTGCAGTCGCCCCATATCTCCGACGTGGCCCTGAGCCGCGACCGCATGGAGCGGATGGACCAGATCCGCCTCTCGGACCGGCAGCCCGGGATCACCCCGAGCGTCGACCGCGGGGGGAAGGTGTTCCGCGACGGCCAGAAAGTGTTCTCGGCCGCGGCCGGCCGCAAGGTCGACCGGGCCTTCGGCTCGAACGAAATCGGCCGGGGCTCCCTGAACCGGACGACCTCCGGGTCCGCCATCAGAGAGCGAAGCTCCGCCGGCCGGGAAAACGTCAACCGGAGCGGCGCCGTTTCCTCCCGGTCCGGTGAGACCAGAAGCTCCGGCACCATGTTCCGGGAGACGCAAGGCCGGAGTATCCGGTCCTATCCCTCGAGCGGGTCCGATTCCCGGTCCGGGTCCTTTCGTAAGACCCTTCCGGAGCGATCGTCCCGCAGCGGCGCTTCGTCCGATTCCCGGGTCCGGGGCAATTCTTCGTCTCGGGAGGGAACGTCAGGCGTTCGGCGCACCGACTCGACCTCGGGCGGCAATTCGGCCCGAACCGTGCGCCGGGACTCTTCGTCCTCGGGTGTGTCCGGGAGCGGCCGGGCCATCCGGGAATACCGATCGAACGGGTCCAGTCCCGTCTCCAGGTTCCGGTCCTCTTCCGCGACCGGATCCTCCACCCGTTCCTCATCCGCGCGGCAATCCGAAGGATGGACGTCCCGGACGAACGACCGCTCGTACCGCTCCGGTTCCATGTCCGGCAGCGTGACCCGGAATTCCGGTTCACGGACTTCGTCCGGCAGCCAGCGGGAGATCCGCAGCTATTCCAATCCGTCTCGGAGCTCCGGCATCTCCACCCGCTCGTACAGCCCGTCTTCGCGGAGTACCAGCGGCTCGTCCCGCTCGTATAGCGCGCCGTCCCGGAGCTATTCCTCACCCTCCCGCTCTTACAGCAGCCCCTCCAGGAGCTCTAGCGGTTCGTCTCGGTCGTATAGCGCGCCGTCCCGGAGCTACTCCGCTCCGTCCCGCTCCTACAGCTCTCC
>Ga0209254_10000101_pt1 | contig 53451 bp, 50 predicted proteins | sample FrelakmetDIP11DI_FD_187148 | JGI IMG/M metagenome (GOLD analysis project Ga0209254, IMG submission 187148) | Freshwater lake sediment microbial communities from the University of Notre Dame, USA, for methane emissions studies - DIP11 DI (SPAdes)... | ecosystem: Environmental > Aquatic >...
GGCGACAATCTGCTGCGGCGGCAAATTCGCCTGCGTGATCAGGCCCTTGATCATCGCCTCGCCCATCGCGCCTGAACCGATGAAGGCAAATGTTTGATCGTGAAGCATGGTGTCACCTCCTGGATGAAGTTCGCTGGAAAGTATAACACGTGAGGCGTGAACCGTGCGGCGTGATTTGTCGCTCATTCCCTCCCTCATTTTCTGGGCGTCACTCCATCACGACCTCCATTGACCGGGTAAGAGCGTAGTGCTATGATCGCTTTGCCAAAGAGTTCGAGGCGATCGCGGGCGGACTTCGATCCGCCTGAGGAAAGTCCGAACTCCACAGAGCACGCTGCCGGATAACATCCGGGCGCGGCGACGCGCGGAGCAGGGCCACAGAAACAGACTGCCCACGCCTTCGGCGCAGGGCGATGGTGAAAAGGTGAGGTAAGAGCTCACCGGCGGCGCGGTAACGTGTCCGGCCAGGCAACCCCCAGCAGGAGCAAGGCCAAGCATGCGAGCGGCTTCCCTCTCCGGAGAGGGAGCACAGCGGTGGCTCGCCGCCAGTCTCGCGGGTAGGCCGCACGAGCCGATCGGTGACGATCGGCCTAGAGAAATGATCACCGCCCGATTTCGATCGGGAACAAAATTCGGCTTATCGATCTCTTTGGCACAAGGTAGGGGCGACGCTTTCGCCCACAGGTTCGAGTTGATCGGCGTCACGTTGCAGCACAGGTCCTCAACGCCGATCGTGATTCCTGTGCGAAGGCATCGCCCCTGCTTTTAGTTTTCAGCACCCCCAAAGCTCGATCTTCAAACTCCTTACAAACCGATTACCCCGCTTTTTCCAACAAAACCTTAAAATTCTTGCTCAACCAGTAGACACGAAGGCAGAAAGTGGTGTATACTGAGCAAGTCCGTGGGGAAAAGTGGGGAAAAGTGGGAGCGCTTTTCCCCACTTGGGATAAAAACAGACTAGAAGTGGGAGAAGTGGAACATATGTTCTTAGGTGAATACGCCCACACTATCGATGACAAAGGCCGCCTCACGCTACCAGCCAAGTATCGCACAGATCTGGCTTCCGGGGTAGTGGTCACACGCGGCCTTGATAAGTGTCTGTTTGTGTTTCCTATGGAAGAGTGGAAGAAGTTGTCGGAGAAGGTGAGCGCCCTCCCGCTGACCGATATGCAAGCGCGCGAGTTTCGGCGCTTGCTGTTTTCTGGTGCAACCGACGCTGATCTGGACAAGCAAGGCCGCGTGCTGCTGCCGCAATACCTGCGCGAGTATGCCGAACTGAACGGCAACGTCATCGTGGCAGGCCTGAACACACACATGGAAATCTGGGCACCTGACGCATGGAATACTATCCGCGCCAATCTCGACTCGGCCGCCAACGTCGAGCAGTGGGCCAAACTGGGTATCTAGCATTTGGTCTGTCGTTCGCCTCGATCTTCGCGCTGCCCATGCATTTGCGGGTGGTGACGACGCAGCACGTTTCGGTGCTGCTGCACGAAACGCTCGACGAGCTGGCGATTCAACCGGGCGGTCGTTACATCGATGGGACCGTAGGCGGCGGCGGTCACAGCGAGGCGCTGCTGGCCAGCGCGCCCGACGTGGAAGTGTTAGGCCTGGACGCCGATCCGGCTGCGCTTGAGCGCGCGGCACTGCGCCTGCTGCCGTTTGGTCCGCGCATCAAATTGGTCAAGGCAAACTTCTCGCAGATGAGCGCCGTAGCGCGCGCCAATGGCTTCGATCAGGTCGATGGCGTTGTGCTTGATCTGGGTCTGTCGTCCGATCAGCTGGGCGATCCCGATCGGGGTTTCGGGTTCATCGCAGGCGGGCCGCTCGACATGCGTTTCGATCAGACGCACGGACAATCGGCCGCCGATCTGATCAATCTGCTCGATCAAGACGAGCTGGCCGATTTGATCTATCGGTATGGCGAGGAGCCGGCGAGCCGGAAAATCGCCCGAGCGATTGTAGCTGCCCGGCCGATCACCACCGCCGACGAATTGGCCAACGTGATCGAGAAAGCCATCGGGCGGCGCGGGCGAATTCATCCGGCGACGTTGACGTTTCAAGCGCTGCGCATCGCCGTGAACGACGAATTGGGTTCGCTGATGAGCGCGCTACCGCAAGCGACCGAACTGTTGCGCCGCGGCGGTCGGCTGGCGGTGATTTCGTTTCACTCGTTGGAAGATCGCATCGTCAAAGAGTATTTTCGATCGGCGTCGCAAGAGCATCTGGCGCAGCCGGATGATCCGCCGGGGTTGGTGTATCGCTCGACGGCGCTGCGCGTGATTACGCGCAAACCGATCGTAGCGTCCGAGGCCGAAGTGCTCAGCAATCCGCGCGCCAGAAGCGCCAAGTTGCGGATTGCGGAGAAACTCTAAACGCTGTTGTCCAACTGGAGTGGGGGTCAGTCAACATGCCAGCCAATTCCAATAACAAAAATGCCAATCAACGGTTAACGGCCTGGTTAAATCAAGGCTTGAAGCGTCAAAACTGGTCGACGCGGCGCGTGGCGCAGATGGGGCTGCTGATCGCGCTGGGCGTGGTGGTGGCGGCGTTGTATCTGCTGCAGTCGAGCCAGATTGTCACGAGCACGCGGCAGGTGCAGCTGCTGCGCGAGGAACTGGCCGAGTTACAGCAAGCAAATGCCGATCTGGCAATGAACATCAGCCTCATGTCCACCCGCGCGCAATTGCAGCAGCGGGCCAATGAGTTGGGTTTTGCCACCACTGGAAACTTGCTGTTCGTCGGGGTGCCGCACATGCCCCAGGACGATTCGCCGTCGATTGCCAATATCTATTCTCCTGAGCGCTAGCCGATAGCCAGTCGCATCTGGCGGAGTGGAGACCATGGACTCATTTCGCAGCCGGTTTAACGTCTTCTTGATCATTGTGTCGATCATTGCGGCGCTGGTGGGCGTGCAGCTGATCCGCTTTCAGCTGATTCAGCACGTCGAATCCAAACGCGACGTGCCGGAATTGCTGAAAGTAGAGCCGGCGGCGCGCGGCCGCATCTACGATCGCAACGGCTATCTGCTGAGTGGTGACGAAACGCATTTTGAACTGGCGTACGATCGCAACGGCGCGAACTATGGGCGGTTCATCGAGGAACTCGCACCGACGCTAGGCATTACGTCGTCCGAGATTCTGGCGTTGAAAGCCCAGCCGGCGATCACCCACAAACAGTTGATTAAGGACCTGCCTTACGATCAGGGCAGCCTGGTGCGCGAGACAGATGTCTGGGGCTTCACGGCTCATCCTTACTGGAAACGCGCTTATCCCGAAGGCTCGCTGGCGGCGCACGTGCTGGGTTTTGTAAACGATGATCGCCTGGGGTTGTACGGTGTCGAGGGTTGGTATAACGATGTGCTGACACCCACCCGACAGGCCGACGGCACATTCGCGCCCGGCGCCGATCTGGTGCTGACGATCGATCGGAATGCGCAGGCCATCACGGAAGAAGAGCTGGCGTTGGCGCTGCGTGACACCGGTGCCGAGTCGGGATCGATCATCGTGGCGAACCCGCGCAACGGCGAGATTCTGGCGATGGCCTCCACCCCCGGTTACGATCCCACTCACTACGCCGAAATCGCTAACGCGCAAGAGGAAAAAGCCTTTGTCAATCCCAATGTCAGCGATCTCTTTGAGCCGGGCTCCATCTTCAAGGTTCTAACGATGGCTGCCGCGTTGGATTCTGGCACGGTCACACGCGACACCGTATACAACGATACGGCCAGCATCGAAGTGGGTGGGCAGGTGATCTGGAACTGGGATCGCGGCGGGCATGGTCCCACCGACATGACCGGCCTGTTGGCGAAGTCGTTAAACGTGGGTGCTTCCACGCTGGCCATTCGTATGGGACAGCAAGAGTTTTACAAGTACATGCGCGCCTTTAACCTGGGCCGCCCGACCGGGATCGACTTGCAGCACGAGGCGGCCGGCCTGCTGATCACTCGCGACAAAAATCCCGATCGTTGGTCGGAGGCGATTCTGGCATCCAATTCCTTTGGCCAGGCGATTGCGACGACACCCCTTCAGATGGTGGCCTCGATTGGAGCCGTAGCCAATGATGGCGTGTTGGTGCAGCCGCATCTGGTCAGGAAGATCATTCGCGGCGATCGAGTGGACGAAGCCAAGGTAGTTGCCGTGGGTCGTCCTATCTCCAGCGAAACAGCGCACACGCTAAGCGACATGCTGGCCGTGGCGGTGCAGCGCGAGGTGCCGGAAGCACTGGTAGACGGCTATACTATTGCGGGCAAGACCGGCACGGCACAGATTCCCGTGCCCGGCGGCTACGACGATCCGTGGACGATTGCAACATTCATCGCCTACGCGCCGGCGTACGATCCGCAAGTCATTGTGCTCGTCAAACTCGATCGGCCTACCAGCTCGATGTGGGGATCCGAAACGGCCGTACCGGCCTTCCAGCGTTTGGCGACGCGCTTGTTCCCAGTGTTGGGCATCCTGCCGGATAGTCAAGTGGCACTGAACAAGTAGCAATGATCAATACACAATGAGCAACGATATGCTGACGTTAGCTGATCTTGTCGAAGGATTGGCAGGCCGCCGGCCAAGCGACGCTGCTCAGCCGATTCGCCACTTTGTGATCGATTCACGCGAAGCAGGGCCGGGCGATGTCTTCGTCGCCTTTCGGGGCGAGAAGACCGACGGGCATTTCTACGTGACCGATGCGTTCGGGCGCGGGGCGGTGGCGGCCCTCGTCGAGCAAGACGTGCCGATCGAGGCGCTGCTGCTCGATCTGCGGCATAACGTCACCCAGCGCGCGATCAAGCAGTGGACACTGCCGGTGATCTTCCGCGTCGATAGTTCCCTGATCGCGTTGCAGGAACTGGCCAAGTGGTGGCGCATGCGCCTACATGACCTGCGGGTGATCGGTATTACGGGCAGTGTCGGCAAGAGCAGCACCAAAGAGTTGATTGCCACTGTGCTCGAGCGCGACTATGTGATTTTGAAGAGCGAAGGAAACCTGAACAATGAGATTGGCTTGCCGTTGACACTGCTGCAATTGACAACGGACCAACAGCGCGCCGTGTTGGAGATGGGGATGTACGCTCGCGGCGAGATCGCGCGCCTGGCGGAACTGGCCCAACCGATCGTGGGTGTGGTCACCAACATCGGGCCGGTGCATGTGGAGCGGCTGGGATCGATCGAGGCGATTGCCGAGGCCAAAGCGGAGTTAGTACAGGCGCTGCCGCCCGAGGGCGTGGCGATTCTGAACTACGATGACGAACGCGTGCTGGCCATGCGCGATCAGACGCACGCTCGGGTGCTAACTTACGGGCTCGATCCGCAAGCCGATCTGTGGGCCGATGAAATCGCCAGCGAGGGGCTGGAAGGCATTCATTTCACGCTGCATTATCAGGATGAGGAGTTTCACGTGCAGGTGCCGCTGTTGGGACGGCATAGCGTTCATACGTCATTGCGAGCGGCGGCCGTGGGCCTGGCCGAAGGCATGGCATGGGATCACGTTTTGGAAGGTCTGCAAGATCGCCGCGCGCAGCTGCGGTTGGTGGCAGTGCCCGGTCCCAACGGATCGACGATCCTGGACGATTCGTACAACGCCAGCCCGGCCTCGATGATTGCGGCGCTGAACCTGCTGGCCGAGCTCAACGGGCGCAAGATTGCGGTGCTGGGCGATATGCTGGAACTGGGCGAGTATGAAGATGAAGGGCATCGCATGGTGGGGCTGCGCGCGATCGATGCTTCGGACATTCTGGTCACGGTGGGCGAACTGGGCCACACGATCGCGCACGAAGCATTGAGCAACGGCATGGTGCCGGATCGCGTGAAGGTGTGCGACACCAATGCCGAAGCGACGGCCTACCTCGATGCGCTGGTGCAACCGGGCGACATGATTCTGATCAAAGGTTCACGCGGCCTGCACATGGAAGACATCGTCAATGCATTGGTGAGGGGCTAGAGAAAAGTAGCAGGGTGCGAGAGGCAAGATGCAAGACGATCTCCTTGCCTACTTCTTCAACTCGATAGGGACTTATTTTGGCGGCTTCGTTATTCTTGGGTGGTTTGGCCTTTTTATTTGCAGTGGTGTGGGGCGCGCCGCTGATTCGTCTGTTGCGCGCCAAACGCGTCGGCAAGCAGATTCGCATCGAAGGGCCGCAGACGCACCAGGTGAAGGCAGGCACGCCCACCATGGGCGGCTTGATGATCGTCGTGCCGGTCGTGGTGATCAGCGGTGTCTTGGCACTGATCAACCTCAGCGTGGAGATGAACCAGGGCCGGCCCATCGCCAATATCGGCCAGCAGATTCTGGTGCCGGTGGGCACGATGGTCGCCTTTGCCGTCCTGGGCGCAATTGACGATTGGCAAAACGTGCGCGGCAAGCGGGTGAAGGGTGAAGGCATGTCGGCGCGCGCCAAGATGGCGTTTCAGGTCCTGATCGCCACGGTCGTCGCCCTGGTGCTGCATTTCGGACCGTCCCAACTGCGCAGCGTCGCGCTGCCGGGCGTTTTCGACAAGATTGATATTGGGCTGTTGTGGATTCCAATTGCCGCATTCTGGATCGTAGGCTTCAGCAACGCGGTGAACTTTACCGATGGGCTGGATGGGTTGGCCGGCATCATCTCGGCGACGGCCTTTATGGCCTATGCGGTGATTGCGTATCTGCAATCGTTTGTCGGCGCACAGCCGGGAGTGCAGCCGCAAGTGTCGAGCCTGGTACCGTTTTCGTTGATCGTGGTTGGAGCGATTCTAGCGTTTCTGTGGTTTAACGCACATCCTGCGCAGCTATTCATGGGCGACACCGGCTCGTTGTCACTGGGCGCAGCGCTGGCGGTGGTGGCGTTGATGACGGGGCAGTGGCTGCTGCTGCCGATCATTGCGCTGGTGCCGGTAGTTGAAACGCTGACAGTCATTTTGCAGGTGAGTTACTTCAAGGTCACCAAGCGTCGCTATGGGGCGGGCCGCCGCCTGTTCAAGATGGCGCCGCTGCACAATCATTTTGAGTTGAAAGGCTGGAGCGAGACGCAGATTGTGCAGCGTTTCTGGCTGATTGGCATTTGGGCGGCAATGATCGGAATTGCGCTGGCGTTGCTATAAACATGCTGATATCGATCGGTGATCAACATTTTGTCGTTTTGGGACTGGCCCGGCAGGGATTGGCTGTGACGCGCTGGCTGGTGGAGCAGGGCGCGCAGGTGACCGTGAGTGATGCCAAGCCTGAGGTGGAACTGCAAGACCCGATCGCGGCTCTCCGCGATCTCGACGTGAAATTCGTGCTGGGCAGACATCCGCTTTCGCTGCTGGACGAGTGCGATGTGCTGTGTCTGAGCGGTGGTGTGCCGATCGATCTGCCCATCGTCAGCGAAGCGCAGCGGCGCGGCATTCCGTTGACGAACGACGCGCAGCTCTTTGTGGAGCGTTGCCCGGCCCCGATCGTCGGCATTACCGGTTCAGCGGGCAAGACGACGACGGCGACCTTGACCGGCGAGATTCTCAAAGCCGCGCACCACACGACGTGGGTCGGCGGCAACATCGGCAATCCGTTGATTGGCGATCTGTCGGAGATACTGCCCACCGATCGGGTGGTGATGGAACTCTCGAGTTTTCAGCTGGACGTGATGACCGTCAGCCCGCACGTGGCGGCCGTGTTGAACATCACGCCCAATCATCTCGATCGGCATCCGTCGATGGAGGCGTACATCGAGGCCAAGCGGCATATCTTGGACTATCAGTCGTTCGACGATGTAGCCGTGCTGGGCTACGATAACGAGATTTCGCGCGCCTTGTCGGGCCGCGCCAACGGCTACGTGCGTTTCTTCAGCCGCGAGAAGATCGTGGGACGCGGTGCGTTCTTGAAGGGTGATCGCATCCTGGTGGTGCAGAACCGCGCAGAGGAAGTGTGCCGGCTGGGCGACATCCAACTGCGCGGCGATCACAATGTGTTGAACGTGCTGGCCGCGTGCACCCTGACCTCGGCGCTGGGTGTGGGTGTGGAACCAATGGCGCAGGCCATTCGCGACTTCAAAGGCGTAGCGCATCGGTTGCAGTTGGTACGTGAAGTCAATGGCGTGAAGTACTACGACGACAGCATCGCCACGGCACCGGAGCGCTTGATAGCCGGTGTGAATGCGTTCAGTGAGCCAGTCGTGCTGCTGGCGGGCGGACGTGACAAGCATCTGCCGTGGGAAGAAGCGGCGCAGTTGATCGTGGAGCGCGTGCGTGAGTTGATCGTGTTTGGCGAGATGGCCGATCTGGTGCAGGCGGCTGTCGAGACGCAGCTGAAGCGATCGGGTGAGCGGATGCTCGAAGAGATTCATCACGTCAAGACGCTCGAGGACGCAGTGGCGACCGCCGCGCAAGTGGCCCGATCGGGCGAAGCGGTGCTGCTGTCGCCGGGCGGCACATCGTACGATGCGTTCCAGGATTTTGCGGAGCGCGGTGACAAGTTCCAGGAGTTGGTGGGCGGATTCTAAGGGGGCGGTGATGGCACGGTTCATGCAAGTTCGATCTCATCCATCCAAAAGCAAAGCGCAGCCATCGAGTTTTGCCGGGCTGCCGCGCCTGGATTACATGCTGTTAGGCGCAGTGGGCACGCTGACGCTGCTGGGGCTGATGCTGGTCTACAGCGGCAGTTACGATCTGGCCTACATCACACAGGAAGCGAATCCGGCGTACTACCTGATGCGCCAGCTGTCGTTCCTGGTGATTGGGGTGCTGGTGATGTTCCTGCTGGCGCGCAGCGATTACATGAGCTGGCGCCGCTGGTCGGTGCTGTTGATGGCGGGCGCGTTGATCCTGTTGGGCGTTGTGTTGTTATTTGGATCGGAGCGCTACGGTGCGCAGCGCACCTTGCTGCAAGGCTCGGTGCAGCCCAGCGAGATCATCAAACTGATCACGGTGCTGTACATTGCCGACTGGCTGGCTTCCAAGGGCGATCGGCTGCACGACTGGGGCTATGGCCTGGTGCCGTTCGCGGTGATCATCGGATCGATCACGGGCATGATCCTGCTGCAGCCCGACTTCGGCACTGCCATCACGATTATCGTGACGGCCGGCGCGATGCTGTTCATGGCCGGCATCGACTGGAAGCAAATGCTCTTTGCGCTGGTCGTCGCCGTCGCTGCGATCATTATCATGATGTTGATCTTTCCGCATACGCGCGTCCGCTTGGATCAGTATGTGCAAGGTCTGCAAGATCCGACCAAGGCCAGCGAGCAAATGCAGCAGGTGTGGCTGGCCATGCGCATGGGCGGCCTGTTTGGCGTGGGGCTGGGCAACGGTCTGATCAAGGTCGGCTATCTGCCGTTAGCGCATACTGATTCGGTTTTTGCGGTGGCGGCGATTGAGCTGGGCCTGCTGGGCGTGGCTGCCATCATTGCGTTGTACGGCATCATCGGCTGGCGCGGCTATCGGGTGGCCTTGAATACCGGAAACAACTACGGGCAGCTGCTGGTCTTCGGCGCGACGACCTTGATCATTGTGCAGGCTGTGATCAACATCGCGGTGATGGCCGGCGTGATGCCCTTGACGGGTATTCCACTGCCGTTGTTGAGCTACGGCGGATCGTCGCTGGTGGCGATGCTGGCCTCGGTGGGCGTTATTCTCAGCGTGTATCGCGGCACACGCAAAGGATCGGTGTTTGGTGGGTATCTGGGTCGCAGCCGGCGGAACCGGCGGACACGTCTATCCGGCACTGGCGATCGTTGAACGGTTGAGGATCGGGGATCGAGGATCAGAGGTCGCGGATCGGCGATCAGCGATCCTATGGATCGGCGGTGAGGGCGGCGTGGAGCAGGCGTTGGTGGAGCGCGCCGGGATTCCGTTCACGGCGATTCCGGCGGGCGGCCTGCACGGGGTAGGCATCGTGCGCATGGCGCGCAATGCGCTGAAGTTGGCAGCAGGCACGTTAAAAGCGTGGCGGTTGATCGGTCAGCACAAGCCACGGGCGATGTTGACAACCGGCGGGTTTGTGAGCGGGCCGGTGGCGGTGGCATGCTGGCTGCGGCGTGTGCCGATCTTGTTGTATCTACCGGACATCGAACCGGGGCTGGCGGTGAAATTCGTGGCGAGGTTTGCGGCAAAGATTGGCATGACGACGGAAGATTCACTGAAGCATTTTCCGGCGCGCAAAGTGATCGTGACGGGCTACCCCACCCGATCGGATTTTGCTCAGGCCGATCGGCTGGAGGCGATCCGCAAGTTCGAGTTAGTGGAAGATCGCAAGACGCTGTTGGTGTTTGGTGGCAGCAAAGGGGCGCGCAGCATCAATCGCGCACTTGCCGGTGTGATTGAGCCGCTGCTGGCGAAGGTTCAGGTGATCCACATCAGCGGATTGACTGACGCGGCGGAAGCGCAAGCGAAGCGCAATTCACTGACGGAAGAGTTGAAGCGGCATTATCACGTGTTTGAGTACGTGCATGACATGGGTTTGGCGTTCGCGGCGGCGGATCTGGTGGTCTCACGGGCGGGTGCATCGATTTTGGGTGAGTATCCATTGTTTGGCCTGCCGTCGATCTTGATCCCGTATCCGTATGCGTGGCGCTATCAAAAGGTAAACGCCGATTATCTGGTGGCGCGCGGCGCGGCGGTTCGCTTGGACGATGAGACTTTGAGTGACACACTGCTGTCGACGATTGAGCGCTTGATGAGCAATGAGGCGCAGCTGCGCGCGTTGAGCGCGGCAGCCCGATCGCTGGCGCGGCCTGATCCGGCTTTGAAGTTGGCCCGGACGCTGCAGGAGCTAGCGTCGGCATGACGGTTCCGCTACCCAATCCCTGGATTACCAGTGAAACCGTGCTGATCCTTCTGGTGCTGCTGTTCTTTGCCCTGTGGGGGTGGCGGCATGGCCTGGATGCGGCGATCATCTGGCTGCTATTCGTGATCTTCGCCATGTGGGCCGCGCCGGAACTAGCGGCTCCGCTGGGCAAGATCGTCAACGCGGTCGTCGGTATGGTGCGGTTGTTGCTCAGCGGGCAATTTTCCATGGACAATTGGTCGGCGGTGATCAATGCGCAGTCGCAGGTGGTGGAAGCGCCGGTCAATGTGCAGGACCCCAACAGCTCGTCGATGCAGCTGATGACGTTGCTGATCTTTGGGTTGATCAGCTACATCGGGTTCCGGTATGCACTGAAAAGGGCGGGGGGCAAAGACTCGGTTATCGCCTCATTTTTTGGGGCAGTGGGCGCGATTGTGGTAGGCTATCTGATTACCCGCTTTGTGCTGGATCAGCTGTTTTCGTTTCCAGAGGCGGCACAGGCGGTGGAGATCACGCCGAGCGAATATCCGCCGCTTGAAATCAATGCGACGGTATTGCTGTTGATAGTCTTGGTATTGGTCGTGTATGGCGTACTGCATTCATCAAAACCGCCCGCCAAGAAGGACTAAGTCGATCGGCCATGGTCGAAATACAGGAATTGTTTGCCATACTGATTGTAGTCATGGGCGTCGTCGGCATGGTGCGCGGCTTCTTGAAAGAGCTGGGTGTCACGTTAGTGCTCATTGCCACTCTGTTTGCCCTGGACCGGCTGATTCCCATCATCAACGGGTTCATCAACAGCGGCGGTTTTGGATTCTTGAGTCTGGGACCTGTTCCGGCGACGCAAAGCACGGACAACATTCTGTTTGTGCTGTTTGCCACTATCCTAGCCGCTGCGACCTTCATTGCGTATCACGGCGAGACGCTGGCTTATGAGGGCAAGAATCCCACGGGCATTGTGGGCGCGCTGCTGGGTTTCTTGATCGGCGCGGTGAACGGATACCTGCTGTTTGGCACACTGTGGTGGCTGGCCAATTTTTACCAGTATCCCTTTAACATGGTGACTACGCCGCTGCCTCCCACTGCCCAGGAGATTGTGGTGTCTGGTTTGCTGCCGCTGGAGTTGCTGGGCGGCGGCATGGTGGCTACGGATTCATGGGGATTGCTGCCGTTTATCCTAATCTTATTGGTCATTCTAAAGGTCCTTCGATGAACGACTGGATTCAACTGCCGCCCAACGCACGCCTGCACATCGTGGGCATCGGGGGGGCTGGTATGAGCGCCATCGCCAACGTGTTGATGGAGCGCGGTTATCGCGTTAGCGGTTCCGATCAAACGGACTCAGACGTGACGCGTTGGTTAAGCGAGCAGGGCGCTGAAGTGTTCATCGGTCAGCGCGCCGAGAACGTAGGAGCAGTGGATATGGTCGTCGTATCGTCGGCCATTCGCGCCGATAATCCTGAGCTGATCGCTGCACAAGAACGCGGCATTCCGGTCAACAAACGTGCCCAATTCTTGGGATGGCTGATGCAAGGTTCGTTGGGTGTAGCCGTGGCGGGCACGCATGGCAAGACCACCACCACTGCCATGATTGCTCATACGTTGATGACCACGGGGCGTGATCCCAGTTTTATTGTGGGGGGCACGATCAAATCGATCGGGCGGTCGGCGCACGCCGGGCGCGATCGGGAATTCGTCATCGAGGCCGACGAGTACGATCGGATGTTCCTGGGTCTCACGCCCACGATCGAAGTGATCTTGAACGTCGAGCACGATCATCCCGATTGCTATCCCACGCTCGACGAGATGCTGGACGCGTTCCGGGAATTCATCCACCGTTTGCCGGAAGACGGTCTGCTGGTGGCGTGCGGCGAAGATGCGGCGGCCAGCATGCTGGCCCGCGAGATGTCGCGGCGCTTGTTGTACGGTTTCAAGCCGTCACTCGATTGGTACGCCACGGACATCCGCCCGAACAATGCAGGTGGCATCGACTTCCTGGCGCATCACGCCGGAAAAATGCAGGGCCTCGCGCGGCTGCGTGTGCCGGGCAAGCACAATGTGTTGAATGCGCTGGCCGCGCTGGCGGTGACCGATGCGCTGGGCGTGCCATTCGGCGCGGCGGTGGATGCGTTAAGCGAGTTCCGCGGAGTGGGGCGGCGCTTTGACGTGCGCGGCGAAGTGAAGGGCGTGACGATCGTCGACGATTACGGGCATCACCCCACGGAGATCAAGTCGACGCTAGCAGGCGCGCGGCTGCGATACCCCGGGCAGCAAATCTGGGCCGTGTTGCAGCCGCACACCTATAGCCGCACCAAGACGCTGCTCGATCAGTTTGCGGCGGCGTTTGAAGATGCCGATCATGTAATCGTCACGGCGATCTATGCCGCGCGCGAACGCGATACGCTGGGCATCGGCAACCGAGATGTCGTGGCAGCGATGCATCATCCGGATGCGCGGGCGATCGCTGCCTTGGATGATGTGGCGCAGTATTTGCGGGCGAACACTCAATCAGGCGATGTCGTGATCACGTTCAGCGCGGGGGACGCGAACAAAGTCAGCGAGGCGTTGCTGCGTGATGCGTGATGCAGTACATGATGCATGAGACGTGATGCAATAAAAAGCCTTGGGGTTAGTACAATGGGAAAGATGACAATTGCAGTTGGACAATACAAGAGGCCGAAGAGCACTGCGCAGTTCGATAAGCTGTTGAAGGCGTGGCAGCGTGGCGAAGACGTAGCGTGGGCGGATTTGATGGCGGCCTGGGTGAAGGCGCCGATCGCGCCGGTAACGCGGGAAACGCTGCTGAAGATCGTTCAGTGTCTGAAGAAGAGGTAGCGATGTCAACGCACACGTGCTGCGCAGTGCCAAGTAGGAAACGAATCAACGAATGATGAATCTCGCCGGCTTTCAATCGGCAGTGGGAATCGTGCAGGCGGCCATTCGCTTGAATGAGCCGGTGGCGCGCTATACCACGGCGCGGATCGGCGGTCCGGCGGATGTCCTGGTGGAAGCGGCCAACGCGGAGGACTTGAAGAACCTCGTCGTGGCCGCACGGAAGTGGGATTTGCCGATCACGATTTTGGGTGGCGGGGCCAACGTGCTGGTGAGCGATGCCGGCATTCGCGGACTGGTGATTATTAACAAGGCGAAGCACATCGAGTTTCGCGCGGGCGCGCAGGTGCGGTGTGAATCTGGCACGGTGCTGCCGACGCTGGCGCGAGAGTGTGTGGCGCGCGGGCTGGCGGGACTGGAGTGGGCCGTCGGCGTGCCGGGCACGGTGGGTGGCGCAATAGTGGGCAACGCGGGCGCACACGGGCGTGACATCGCCGCCGATTTGCTGTCCGCTACGATCCTGAATGAAGCGAATGAAGTCGTGGAGTGGTCCAACGCTGACTTGCAGCTCGAGTATCGGAGCAGCAGGATCAAGCGGGATGCACGGGACCGGATGCAAGAGGCGAGAAGCAGGAGGCAGGAAGCAGGAGGTAAGAAGTACGCACCACGCACTACACCATTTGTCGTTCTGGCGGCGACCTTTCAATTGACAGCGGCTGATCCAGCTAAATTAGCCCAGAAAGCAGATGAATTCAATGACTATCGCCGTCGCACACAGCCACCGGGGGCCAGCCTGGGATCGATGTTCAAGAATCCGCCGGGCAATGCGGCTGGCCGGTTGATCGATCAATGCGGGCTGAAGGGCACGCGCGTGGGCGATGCGGAAATCTCAACGCTGCATGCCAACTTCTTTGTGAATCACGGGCGGGCCAAAGCGAGCGACGTGAAAACACTCATCGATGTGGCACGGCAGCGCGTGAAAGAGAAGCTTGGAGTTGAGTTGGAGTTGGAGATCGAGTTGCTGGGGGAGTGGGGATTGAGGGAATGAGGGACGGAGAGATTGCGGGATACAGCCACACGCTGGCACGGTGACCTGTTTACCGATCAACTGATCCTTGTGCAACCGATCAATTAATGAACTATCGGACTATCAAACTGCATGACTAAGCGACTAAGAGTCGGCGTCATCTTCGGCGGTAAATCGGCAGAGCATGAAGTCTCGCTGAATTCCGCGCAGAATGTGATGCGAGCGCTCGATAAGAACAAATACGAGGTCGTGCCCATCGGCATTAGCAAAGAAGGCCAGTGGCTGCTGCGCGGCGATCCGCTGTTGGCGCTGACCGGCGGGCAAACCTCGCTGCCCGCCTTGCTGGAGTCGGGCTATCAGATCGTCGACGATCTTTCGGCAGGGCGTGAGGTGATTCCGGGCAGTCACGCGGCCAGCCTCCCGGATGTCGATGTGATCTTTCCGGTGCTGCACGGTCCGTTCGGCGAAGATGGCACCGTGCAAGGGCTGCTGGAACTGGCGGACATTCCCTACGTGGGCGCGGGCGTCCTGTCGAGTGCAGTAAGCATGGACAAAGCGGCGATGAAGGATCTGTTTCGCAGTCACGATCTGCCGACGCCCAAGTATCTGGTGTTCAAACGGCACGAGTGGGAACGCGCACCCGATCGAGTGGCTGGGGCCGTCGAGCGGGAGATCGGTTATCCGTGTTTTGTGAAACCGGCTAACATGGGATCGAGCGTGGGCGTGAACAAGGCACACTCTGCGGTTGAACTGGCGCACGCCATGAGCGAGGCCGCGCTGTACGATCGCAAGATGCTGGTGGAGTATGCTGTGCCGGACGCGCGCGAGATCGAATGCAGCGTGCTGGGCAACGATGATCCGATCGCGTCGCTGCCGGGCGAGATCGTGCCGGGACACGAGTTCTACGATTACGAGGCAAAATATCTTGACGATTCGTCGCAGTTGTTGATCCCGGCCCCGATCGATCCGGCGCTGACTCAACGGGTGCGCGAGTTGTCAATCAGGGCCTATCTGGCTTTGGATTGTGCCGGCATGGCGCGGGTGGATTTTCTGCTCGCGCGTGAAACCGGCGAGCTGTTGGTGAGTGAGGTCAATACCATTCCGGGGTTCACGCGCATCAGCATGTATCCCAAGTTGTGGGAAGCGACCGGTTTAACCTACAGTGAATTGATTGATCGCCTGATTCAACTGGCGCTGGAGCGCCACGCCGACAAACATCGACCGCCGGCGAACTCGGAACATTGAAACAGTTGTAACGCAATTGTCAGTCCACTGCAGCGTAAGGGTAGGAAGATCGCAGGCTGGACTTGAGCGAGGACACTCATGAAAGCACGCTCGCAAGCAAAACCGAAACGTTTTCGCCGTTACGACTCGACCGGGTTGTCGGGCACGTGGGAAGCGTTGCCAAGTCCGCAGCTGCGCCACCACTTTGTGGGCGGCAAATGGATCGCCCTGGCCCTGGTCGCGTTGCTGGTCATCGGCGCGATCCTGTACCTCTGGTTGAGTGACACGTTCTACGTGACGCGCCTCAGCATCACCGGCAATGTACTGACGCCGGCACAGGAGATCGCGCAGATCAGTGATATCGGCGGACAGCACATGCTCTGGGTTAATCATGCCGCAGCCAGTGAGCGCATCGCCAACGGCATCCCGTCGGTCAAGAGCGCCCGGGTAGACTGCCAGCTGCCCAATCGCTGCGCGATCAAGGTGCAGGAACGCCAGCCCAGCGTGGCGTGGCGCTTTGGCGGCGCGGTGACGTGGATTGCGGAGGATGGCATGGCCTTTGCCGCGCACCGCGATACGGACCTGCCGCTGATCACGATTGAAGCGGCGCAAGGCCCGGCGCTGCTGCCGGGCAAGGAAGCCGATCAGCGCATCGTGACAGCCGCCGTCGCCGTCGCCAAAGCGATACCCCACGTGCGCCAGTATAAATTCACGGTGGAGCACGGCCTGGAATTTCAGAGCGAGCGCGGTTTTCCGGTATACCTGGGATTGGGCGAGAATATGGCCGATCGCGCCATGATGTGGAAGGCAACGGAAGCCGAACTGGATCAGCTGGGCGTGACGCCGGAATTTGTGGACTTGCGCTATCCGGTTGCGCCATACTTTATCAGTCGTGAACAATGATCAACGAGGAACCCCACTGTGCCTCAGCGCGGAAGTGGGGAGATCAACAAATCAACGATTGCATTGATCATTGAAAACCGAAAATTGATCATTGTTGGAGGTAGGCCGTGGAACGAACCATTGTCGGGATTGATGTCGGAACAACCAAAGTCTGCACCGTCGTCGGTGAAGCCGTCGAGAATGAGCTGAAGATCGTCGGCGTGGGCGTCGCGCCGTCGCGCGGCATCAAGAAGGGGGTGGTGGTCAACGTGGTGGAGGCCGCGTCGGCCATCAAGGCCTCGATCGAGAAAGCGGAACGATCGAGCGGCTACGAGATTGCGCGCGCCTTCGTCAGTGTCACCGGCGGGCACGTCTCAGCCATCAATTCGCGCGGGGTGGTGGGCGTCAATCGCGGCGATAAGGGCATCACCTCCGACGACGTGGGCCGCGCGCTGGATGCGGCGCGCGCCATCGCCATTCCGCAAGATCGCGAGGTGCTGCACGTCATTCCGCGCGGTTACTCGGTGGACGGGCAGGACGGAGTGAAAGAGCCGGTAGGCATGATCGGCTTCCGGCTGGAGGTGGAAGCGCACATCGTCACCGGGCAAGCGTCGTCGATTCACAATTTGATGAAGTGTGTGGAAAGCTGCAACGTGGGCGTCGACGGTTTGGTGCTCGATCCGATCGCGTCGGGCGAGGCGGTGTTGACCAACACCGAACGGGACATGGGCGTGGTGCTGGCCGACATCGGCGGCGGCACGACCGATGTGGCGATCTTCATCGAGGGCAGCGTGTGGCACACCACGGTGCTGCCAGTGGGCGGCAATCACATCACCAATGATGTGGCCGTCGGGATGCGTGTTCCGTTCGAGGCCGCGGAGCAACTGAAGATCGAGCATGGCCACGCGCGGCACGAGACGATCGATCCCACCGAGGTGGTGCAGGTGAAAGCCTTCGGCGACGGCGGCGTGACGCGCGTGCAGCGGCGCGACCTGGCCGAGATCATTGAAGCGCGCACGGAGGAGATCTATCAGTTAATCATGCAGGAGATCAAACGATCGGGTTACGATGGCCTGCTGCCGGCCGGTGTGGTCATGACCGGCGGCACGGCACAACTGCGCGGCCTGCGCGAGCTGGGCCGCCAGGTCTTGAACCTGCCAGTGCGCGTCGGCACACCGCAGAATTTGCTGGGATTGACGGATGCGATCGATTCACCCGCCTATGCCACGTCGGTGGGCTTATTGTTGTGGGGACGCGATCAGGCGGGTGCACAACCGCCGCCGGTGCGCAAGGACAAGAAGGGCGGCGATTGGAGCGATCGGTTTGGCGGATTTATCAAGACCCTGCTGCCGGATCGCAATGGATGACGTTTGAGTGGTCACGCTGCCTAGCGCGCTCGCCGTGCGGAAAGGGTGTGAGCGAAGCGCCTCACCTCAGCGCACGAGACTCTTTGTTCACGCCGTGTCCCAGCCACAGGCTGGGCGGCGCGCTAGGCGAAGTGACACAAATTGACACGCGCGAAGTGGAGCGCCAGATCGCGCGACGGGCATCAAGAAAAAATTGGGTCTTGATTCTGGCGCTCGTTATCACTATAATGCAATGCATATCCGAGGAGGGATAGACATGCAACCGTACGATCCGATTGGCCCAGAGCAGTATGCCCAGATTAAAGTCGTGGGCGTGGGCGGTGGCGGCACCAACGCCGTCAACCGCATGATCAACGAAGGCTTGCAAGGCGTGGAGTTCATCGCCATCAATACCGACGCGCAAGCCCTGATGTTGTCGAACGCACCCAAGCGGGTGCGCATCGGCGACAAGTTAACGCGCGGCCTCGGCGCGGGCGGCAACCCCGAGCAAGGCATGAAGGCCGCCGATGAATCGTCCGATGATTTGTATGGCGTGCTCAAGGGTGCCGACATGGTGTTCATTACGTGCGGCATGGGCGGCGGCACCGGCACCGGCGCCAGCCCTGTCGTGGCGCGCATCGCCAAAGAAGTCGGCGCCTTGACGATCGGCGTAGTGACGCGGCCTTTCACGTTTGAAGGCCATAAGCGCTCTGCCTCGGCGGAGCAGGGTATCAATGCGCTGAAAGAGCACGTCGATACGTTGATTGTGATCCCGAATGATCGGCTGCTGGAGATTGTGGACAAGAAAGCGCCATTGCAAACGGCTTTCCGCACTGCCGACGATGTGCTGCGCCAGGGTATTCAAGGTATCAGCGAGCTGATCACCGTGCCCGGGTTGATCAATCTGGACTTTGCCGACGTGAAAGCGATCATGTCGGAAGGCGGCGCGGCATTGATGGCGGTCGGCAGCTCTACCGGCGACGATCGTGCGGCGCAAGCGGCACAGCAAGCGATCACAAGCAAGCTGCTCGACGTGACCATTGACGGCGCGCGGGGTATCTTGTTCAATGTGACCGGTGGACCGAGTATGACGTTGTATGAAGTCAATCAAGCAGCGGCGCTGATCAAAGAGACCGCGCATCCCGATGTCAATCTGATCTTCGGTGCGGTCATCGACGAGAAGATGGCGGATGAGATTCGTGTGACGGTGATTGCCACCGGATTCGATCACACCGGGCCGACGGTGCGCCGCCGCGTCAGCATGCCGGCGCAGCAACCGGCAGCGGTGAGTGCCACCAACCGATCGGCCGGGGCGGCCCCGCAGAGTGAGCAGTCTGCTTCATCGTCTGGATCGAATCTGTTCGACTTCCCGGTCAAGCAGCCGGTGGACGTCGAGAATCTGGAAGTGCCAACGTTCCTGCGCAAGCGCGGGCGATAATTCCGGGTGGTGGAACGCCAATCCCTTATTCAGGCCAGCACTCTAGCCAACGGGTAGCCGACAGTGTCCAAGGAGGTTACCATGGCTGATAGTGTGTACAAAGTAGTCGAGCTGGTTGGATCCAGCAGCGAGTCGTGGGAGAAAGCGGCGACGATGGCTGTCGAGACGGCCGCCAGATCTTTGCGTGATCTGCGTGTGGCGGAAGTGGTTGAGCTGGACATGCAGCTGGACAACGGCAAAGTGGTGGCTTATCGCGCCAAAGTGAAGGTCTCCTTTAAGTATCACACGGGCGAAGACTGAGACGATCACGTGCTAGGTGCTGGCCTGCTCCCGCGTGGCACCCACCTGCTCAGCGAGCAGCAACGTTTCAACTCACTGAATGGATGTGAGCTGATGGCATTGCGCCGATATTCGATCGTTTGAGCACCCCCTCCTCCTCGGCGATCGACGCGAGGACTCCTCTGGCCTACACTGCCGGAGGAGTCTTCGTATTTGAACGGTTGGTTTATGCCGTGTGACATGCGTGTCCATAGTCGGTTAAAAGATCTGCGAACGACGATCGGATGCGAGTTTTTTAAGGTTTCTCCATTGACCTCGGTGCGTTGACTGTGCTACACTATGCGCGCTCTACTCCCCAGATATCGTGTTTTCTTGCAGGCTAGGTCCTATATCTAGCCGTACAGTCATGCTGCGCTTGCTTGAGGGTATATCTGGAACAAGCGTGTGATTGAAGTGAAGAATAGACCATCGTGTCCGTTGCGCCGCCGTACGTCAGTCTATCGATAGTCAAATCATGAAGTGTCCTTACTGCGAATCTGACAATACACGCGTCATCGATACGGCGCACGAGACCACCGGGCCGGGCATTCGCCGCCGCCGTGAATGCAACGACTGCACCAAACGCTTCTCGACTCTGGAGCGTGCGATTCTCGATACGCCGATGGTGGTGAAGAGTGACGGGCGGCGCGAGCCGTTTGATCGGGTCAAGCTGCTGGGCAGCATTCGCATGTCGTGCGCCAAACGCCCGATCGCGAGCGCGTCGCTGGAAGGGCTGGTCAATCAGATTGAAGCGCGGATTCAACAGACAGGCAAAGCCGAAGTGCCGACGAAGATGATCGGCGATCTGGTGATTGCCGGATTGAAGCAGATCGATCAGGTGGCCTACATCCGTTACGCCACCGTGTATCTGGGTCTCGACGACTTGGAGAGTGTCCGGCGGGAAATCGATAAAATTCTCGAACGCTAGTTAGACGCCCGTCGCTGCCGGGGGTGAAATATCCCTCGGTCTGCGCGGGCGTTGTGTTTCTCTATAGAACTCCTGCCGGCAGGTGTTGGGCAGATCTGGACAGTTGTTGAGATGGATGAACTTTATAGGAGGATGGCCGTGTTGGAAACAACTCACGCTGTGGCAACTCACACCAACGAACAACCGATTCCATTAACGAACAATGCGCGTGTCGTCTTGATGAAGCGCTACGTACGGCGCGGGCCAGACGGCCAGCCGAGCGAATCCGTAGAGGGGATGTTTCGGCGTGTGGCGCGGGCGGTAGCCGCACCCGATCGTGATCACGGCGCCGATGCAGGGACAACCGAGCAGGCTTTCTACCGGCTCTTAACCGAGCTGCGTTTCTTTCCAAACTCGCCTACCTTCACCGGAGCGGGAACGCCGTTGGGCCAACTGGCGGCGTGCTTCGTATTGCCCATTAGCGACGATATGGGGCGGGACAGTGCCGGGATTTTTCAGACTTTGCGCGACGCGGCGTTGATTCAACAGACCGGCGGCGGCAACGGCTTCAGCTTTGGCCACTTGCGCTCCAAAGGCACGTACGTCGCGTCGAGCGCCGGGCAGGCCACCGGCCCCGTCGGGTTTTTGCGCGTGTATGACAAAGCGTTTGGCGAGATCGCACAGGGCGGAACAAGGCGTGGGGCCAATATGGCCGTGCTGCCGGTGCATCATCCCGATATTATCGACTTCATCAATTGCAAAGTCAGCGAAGATCAAATTACCAACTTCAATATCTCGGTGGGCATCACCGATAAGTTCATGGAAGCGGTGCGCGATGACACCGATTTTGAGCTCATCGCGCCGCAGAACGGCACAGTCCAGAAGACGGTGCGTGCGCGTGAGGTCTTCACGGCCATCGTCAAGAACGCGTATCGCAATGGCGAGCCGGGCGTGTTGTTCCTCGACGCTGCGAACCGATCGAATCCCGTGCCGCATTTGTATGCGCTGGAAGCCACAAATCCGTGTATTACCGGAGAAACGCTGATCTATACGGTGAATGGCCTTCGACGTGCTGATGAACTCGCCGCACATGGTCAGGCGCAGCCAGTAGTGATTGATGGGCGCTTTGGCACCGAAACTCATTTGCCCGCTTCCACCGTATTTCCGACGGGTATCAAAGAGGTGCTGCGTTTGCTGACGCGCGAGGGTTACGAGGTGCGCTTAACGGCTAATCATCAAGTCATGACGTCGCGAGGCTGGGTAGCGGCAGGCCGGCTTCAACCGGGCGATCGTGTTCACATCCTTAACCGACAAGGGGGCTTTGGCACAGGCGGCTCGCTGGAAGCCGGACGGGTGCTGGGTTGGCTGGTTGGTGATGGAACGATCACTGCTGTGCGCGCCGTATTATCCTTCTTTGGCGAAGAGAAGCAGGAACTTGCGCCGCTGTTTGCCCAGAGTGTGACGCAGTTGGTTGAACGTGAAGCACAGCTGCGGGCATACCCCGTTGGTATCATACAGGTCGCCGACCGCGATGAAGCGCGAGTTGCTTCAGAGCGTCTGAAGAGCTGGGCCGCGGAATTTGGTCTAACGACCACCACTCAAAAACTGCAAGTACCTGGCGGCGTACTGGCCGGCTGCGAACTAATGCAACGCGGCTTTCTGCAGGCGCTGTTTACTGCTGACGGCTATGTGAATGACGGTGGTGAAAAAGGATGCTCAGTGCGGTTAAGTTCCAGTCACTTGCCATTGCTGAAAGATGTGCAGCGGTTGTTGCTGAACTTTGGTATCGCCAGTCACATCTACGAAGAGCGACGAACTGGCGGTTATCGGCCGATGCCTGACGGCAAGGGCTCCAAGAAAGAGTATTTCCACAAGCCGCAGCATGAACTAGCAGTTAGCAAAACCAATCTTACAACGTTTGCAGACCGTATTGGATTCCTGACCGATGCGAAGCAAGTCAAATTGGCCGCTTATTTAAGTCGAATGCAGCGCGGCCCTTATGCCGAATCATTTCTAGCCACTGTGAAAGCAGTTGAGCCAGACGGTTGCGAGATGGTGTATGACCTGCAACAGCCGCACACTCACTCCTTTATTGCGAATGGCCTGGTTGTCCACAATTGCGGTGAACAATGGCTCGGGCCGTACGAAAACTGCTGCCTCGGCTCGATCAACCTGGCGCAGCATATGAAAGTAGTCAACAGCGAGGCGCAAGTCGATTGGAAGAAGCTGCAAGAATCGATCGTGCTGTCTACGCACTTTCTCGACAACGTGGTGACGGCGAATCAGTACGTGCCGGCAGTGCCTCAATTGCAGGAAGCCGCGCATCGCGCGCGGCGCATCGGACTGGGTATCATGGGTCTGGGTGATCTGATGTATCACCTGGGCATTCGCTATGGCAGCGAGGAGGCGCAGGCGTTTGCGTCACACGTGATGGAGTTCGTGCGTTATCACAGCATGAAGACCTCTGTGCAGATGGCAAAAGATCGCGGCGCATTCCCGGCGATCGAAGGCAGCCTGTACGATCCGAAGAATCTCAAGTGGACGCCGCCGCAATCCTTGGTCGAGTACCGGCATGATTGGGGCCGCCCCGCGATCGATTGGAATGAGATCGTGCAGGGCATCCAGCAGCACGGCATTCGCAATGCGGCGCAGACTACCGTCGCGCCGACAGGCACCATCGCCACGGTGGCCGGTTGCGAAGCATACGGCTGCGAGCCGGTGTTTGCCCTGGCGTATCTGCGCCATGTCGTCGATGCTGAAGCGAGCGGCAAAGATGGTCGCACGACGCTGACCTATGCCAGTCCGTTGTTCGAACAGGCGCTGATCAAAGCGAACGTCGACGCCGCGACACGCCAGCGCATCTACGACGAGGTGATGAATCACGGCACGTGCCAGAACGTCAAAGAAGTGCCGGAAGCGGTGCGCCATGCCTTCGTCGTGTCGGCCGATATCACACCGGACGAGCATGTCCGCATGCAGGCGGCGATTCAAGCGTTCGTCGACAACTCGATTAGCAAGACGTGCAACTTCCCCGAAAACACGCAGGAAGAAGATGTAGCCAAGGCATACTTCCTGGCGTGGGAGTTGGGCTGCAAGGGGTTAACGGTCTACGTCACCGGTTCGCGCGACAAAGTGGTGTTGGAAACCAAGGCCACGGCGCAGAAGAAGGACGACAAGAAAGAAGAGACGCGCAGCGCGGCGCCCGCTCCCGAACCTGCACATATGCACGCACACAAGAAAGCGCGCCCGCGCAAGCTGCGGGGTGAGACGTTCCGCATCGGCACGCCGCTGGGCACGGCGTTCATCACCGTCAACGTGAACGGCGGCGATCAACCGTTTGAGGTGTTCTTGAACGTGGGCAAAGCCGGATCGGACACGGCCGCGGTGGCCGAAGCGCTGGGCCGCATCATGTCGCTGGTGCTGCGCCTGCCTTCGCCCATGTCACCGACCGATCGCTTGAAGATGGTGGTCGATCAACTCGCCGGGATCGGCGGCGGTCGATCGTTGGGCTTCGGGCCGAATCGCGTCCGTTCACTGCCCGATGGGATTTCGCAAACCCTGGCGGAGTATCTCAGCGGCGTCGATCCGGCCAAGTTCGGCAACGGCAACGGTCATGGTCCTAACGGGCAGCATGCTGAAACAACAGCGCATGCGCTGCCCGAACCGGCCTCGTTGAAGATTGGCGATTTGTGCCCCGAATGCGGCGAGGCGACGTACGTGAATGAAGAAGGCTGCCGCAAGTGCTATTCATGCGGGCATAGTGAGTGCTAGAGGGTTTCTAGAACACAACCTCCTGGAGGTTCCGAACCTCCGGGAGGTTTTTCGTTGTGCTCAACTGGCGGCCGGTTGCGGCGCGGCTTGTTCTTGCTCGTGGACGCGCATGTGCCACATTTCGAACATCGGCGGAACGCGCTTGCCCCATTCGGCGCGCGGGCCGATCGGGTGGCGGTGTTCGCCCTCTGCGCATTCGCCCATCATCGCAAGCCGCTGATGGCGCATAAACATCATCAGCCCTCCGGCGATCAACAAAATCGGTACAACTTTACGTGCAAACATGTTGCTCCTTTGCGAGAGTGAATTGTAAGACTCTGCCTTACTCAGTGACAGTATCGCGCCAAATGATGAAGTGATTGTGAACGTGCGATGAAGAGATTGCGGAAGATAGAAACTACGTGATGGGCAGCGTGAAGGTAATGGTCGTGCCTTGGCCCACTTCGCTTTGTGCCGTGATCGTTCCGCCGTGCGCTTCCACCAGATCTTTCGCAATCGCCAATCCCAACCCCGAGCCGCGCGAATCGCTGGATTTGGTGTAGCGCTCGAAGATGTGCGGCAAATCCTGTTCGGCGATGCCGCGCCCGGTATCGCTGACCACGACTTCGATGTTCTCTGCCTTCCATGCGCACTGCACGCGGATCGATCCGCCGTTGGTCGTGTAACGCAGCGCATTGGCGATGAGATTCGTCAGCACCTGCCGGATGCGCGCCGGATCAATCTCGATCGCCGGGGGATCAGATGCAACCTCCACGCTGAGACCCACGCCGCTCGCTTGCGCCTGCCTGCGAAACGAAGCGATCACTTCGTTGATCAACAATCCCAGATTGGTTGGCTCACGCTTCAGATTCAGCGTGCCGCTATCCGCCTCAGCCAGCGTGCGCAGATCGTCGATGAGGCGCGACATCACGCGGGTTTCTTCCACCAACGATTCGAGACGAGCCGCGTCCGGCTGATAGAGGCCGTCGAGCATGCCTTCCAGATTGCCCTGCAACACGGTGAGCGGCGTGCGCAGTTCGTGGCTGATGTCGGCCAGCAGGCGGCGGCGCTGCTCGTCGTTCATTTGCAGCCGTTCGCTCATGCTGTTGAAGGCGTGGGCGAGGTGGCGCACGTCGCGCGGGCCGCGCTCGGCGACGCGCGTGGTGTAATCACCATGCGCCACCTGATCGGCGGCGTCCATCATCTCCTCGATCGGTTGCGTGGCACGCCGCAGACTCCGGCCAATGATGAAGATGCCCGTGCTGCTGAGGAACATCAACAGCGCGAGCAGGAAGATAGCTGGAAGCCGCGGGAGATTGTCGGGCGAGTTGAGGGCGTTCGCCGTCGAGATGATCAGCCACATGAAGATGGTGCAGCTGCCAAAGATCAGGCTCGCAAAAAACAACAGCCCGCAGCCGAACCTCCAGAAGAAACGATGCGGTCGCTGACTCCATTGCGGCGAGCGAGTGGGCAGCCACGGTTCGTTTTCGGGCCACCATGATGGGCGGTTGGGCGGGCGATGAGGTGAGCTGGTCATGATAGTCGATCGTCATTGCGAGGAGGTCGTAGACCGACGAAGCAATCTCAGCGACAGACAAGGAGATTGCTTCGCCGCTGTGCGGCTCGCAATGACACAGCATTAGTCATCTGCAAACTTGTAGCCCATGCCGTAGACTGTGAGAATGTAACGCGGCTCGCGCGGGTTCGCTTCGATCTTGCGGCGGATGTTCTTGATGTGCGCGTCGATGGCGCGCTCATACGATTCAAAGGCGATGCCGTGCACCGCATCGAGCAGCTGGCCGCGCGAAAAGACGCGTCCTGGTTGACGCGCCAAGGTCGCCAGCAACTGAAACTCGGTCGTGGTCAGTTCAATCGGTCGATCACTCACGGTCAAACGCAGGCGCGGCACGTCGAGCATGAGATCGGCGGCGCGAATGATCGTTTCAGCGCTGGTGGATCGTTCGGTGCGCCGCAACACCGTGCGCACGCGGGCTACCAGTTCTTTCGGACTGAAGGGCTTGGTAAGGTAATCGTCCGCGCCTAACTCCAGCCCGATCAGCTTGTCAGTCTCATCAGATCGCGCCGTGAGCATGATGATGGGCACGTCGGAGTCTTTGCGGATCGATCGGGTCACGTCCAGCCCATCGGTCTGCGGCAGCCCAAGATCGAGCACAATCAGATCGGGCTTGCTCGATCGAGCCGCGTGGAGCGCGGCAGGCCCATCGGCCGCGGTGATCACCGCAAAGCCCGCATGTTCCAGATAGTCGCGGGCCAGCTGCACGATCTTCGGTTCGTCATCGACCACCAGAATCGTTTTCATCGCAGGTGATTATACACCGCCGACTTCCGAAGTCTCCGGAGACTTCGGAAGTCGGCGAGTTTTGCCTTATACTTGCGGCTGATTCATCTTCTCGTGCAGCTTACGATGCAGTTCCTCGACGCGCGGCGGGACTTGATCGCCGTTGGGGCCGTTCATGCCCCACGAACCATGCCGCCAACCGAGACGCGGGCCAAAGAGCAAGCGACCCAGGCCGAAGAGCAGCGGGAAGAGCAAGAACAATCCCAGGATGGCGAAGCAGCCAAAGCCCCAGAAGCCCCACGGTTGATAGCTCGGTGGGTAATAGGGCACGGGCGCGCCATCGGACAGTTGGCCGCTCATCGCTGCGCCTTGCGCCATCCCTGCATTGAAGATAGCGATACCCGTGCCGATGATCAGGGCCGCCACCACGACGATAAAGACGATTCGCAAAAAGGTACGCATGTTGCCTCCACTGTTTGAAGTTGCAGGCATTATGCGACCACATTGTGAATTGATTGTGAAGCGGCTGTGGAGGAGTTGTGCAGAAAAAGTACGGCGCAAGGTGATTGCCTCGCGCCGTAGGAAGTACACGCCTTCAATGTCGGCTATTTACAGTGTCTTCAAGGTCAGCGGTAGATAGATCTTGTGCAACGCGCCGGGCGCCCAATATTCATCGGCGCCCAAATCGGGCGCGAGGTAGGGACGCGGCTCGGGATCGATATCGTTCTTGATCCCGGCGTCTATTCCTTTGTCGATGGCGGCTGATCCGGTCAGAATGTGATACCCGTCAACTTCGAAAAGCGGATTGCCGGTGTAGTTGTTTGCTCCGATGTTGATCGTTCCAGCGCCACCGGTATTGGCGCCGTTGCCATTCCACAACGTGCTTTCCAGCGTGACCGTATTGCCGCTGGTCACGTAGACGCCCACAGTTTGATTGACCAGTATCGTGTTGGTCAGCGTGATGTTGCTGTGCGACGGATTTCCCAGATACTCGGTCACGTGAATGCCGCGACCGCTGCCACCGGTGTTGCGAGCCAGCGTCGTGTGCACGAAGCGAGCTGAAGAACCTTGAATATACAGCCCACTTCCCTCGCCGTTGTTGATCCGATTGTCAGCGATGATCATGTTCGTCAATGTGATCATGGGATTAACATCCAGATATAGCCCGCCCCCATCGTACGCGGACGTGTTGGAAAGCACCAGGTTCTGGCTCAAGCTGGTTTGGCTGTCAGACAGATTCATTCCACCCCCTCGATCACCGGCGGTGTTCGCTAGAACTGTATTCCAAGCGATGGTGGCGGCGCTACGGTCGACGAAAAATCCCCCACCGGTCCGGCCGGCCGTGTTGCCTGTCACCATGTTGCCGTTAAGCATAGCGCCGTTGCCAAACAGCACATACACCCCGGCTCCATCGGTGGTTGCCGTATTCGAGAGAACGGCGTTGCCGTTCACCATGGCAGCGCTTTGAATCAGCCATAAGCCGCCACCGCCGTAACCGGCAAAGTTGGCGGCGATTCTGTTTCCGCTGAGAGTCGCCGCGCTCCCAGCGATGGCGAGTCCACCCCCGTCTTCGACCGTCGTATTGGAGAGCACAGCATTGTTGTTGAGCGCGGCTGCGCTGAATGACACGTACACGCCGCCGCCGTGGTGACCAGCGGTGTTGGTGAAAATGGTATTTCCGATGAGCTTGGCTCCATTGCTGTGGTTTACGTACACGCCGCCTCCATCAGCCAAGGCGGTATTGGAGTACACGCTGTTCGCTTCAAGCACAGTCGAGCTCGACTCCAGCCGAATTCCGCCGCCCATTTCGGCTTCATTGCCATAGATGTGGCATTTACTCAACCTGGCGGCGGCCTGGTCCACGTAGACGCCGCCACCAAAGCTCAACGTAGCGGGGGCACGACCACCCGTCAGGCGCAGTCCCTCAAACATGGGAGCGATGTTGCCGAAGACATGAAATACGCGGCCTTGTTGTTGTGCGTTGAAAATGGTGGCGTTGACGTCAGGGTTCGGCGGCTCGCTGAAAGCGGAGGTATACCCGCCCCGAATGATCACGGTCTTGCTGATATAGACCACTTGCGTGACTGTGCCACCTTCATACGGATTGGAGCGTGAACTTACGCCGGTGTACTGACCGGCGGCGACTTTGATCGTGTCGCCGCCGGCGGCGAGATCAACCGCGTGCTGCAGAGTCTGGCACGGCTGGCTGGAAGAGCACACGGGGTTGTTGACGCCGGAGGGCGCGACGTATAATGTGCCGGAGTTAGCGGAGACGGGCATTGCTGCGCCGGCCCATCCCAGCAGTAGCCAGATCCCGGCCAGGGCGAACAGTGCGAGGAGGACGGCCGACGAACCGTGCAAGTGACGAGAAGGCATGATATGTCTCCTGGTACCGCAAATTGATCAAGGGAATTCATTCAGCGGACGGCGTGTTGGCGGCGAAGGATCAAGTTTGGCAGAAGCGGGAGGTGCCCGCTGGCAGATTGACGCGGCGGGTCGAGATAGAGACGAGGTTACCAGTCTGGCTGCAGGGATGTAACCAGCCAGGGCAACCGTTCGCGCGCGGACAATGACGCTGGCGCAGCTGAACATGAATCGGATGACCCCGATCAGTCTCCCCTGGCAATCTATCTGATCAAACGCGGTGCTGAACTATATGCGGCACCAGATACGAATAAGTGGATTATACCTTACTCGTTACTCATTGTGCAGCACGCTTTCGATCATCTCCCACGTCAAGTCTTGCATGGATTTGACCACGAGATCGGCCTGCAAATGCGGATGCGTGCTCAGCACGCCGATGGCCTTCATACCGGCCCGGTGCGCGGCCTCGATGCCGGTGGTGGCGTCTTCGATGACCAGGCACTGCTGCGGTTTCACGTTCAGGTGTTGGGCCGCGGCGAGAAAGATATCAGGCTCGGGCTTGCCGCGCTGAACGTCGGCCCCGGAGATCATTGCCTCAAATGTTCCGTTGAGATGGAGCACATGCGCGATGGCAGCGACGTTTTCCGGCGGGGCTGACGAAGCGACCGCCTGTTTCCAGCCCGCTGCCTGAAAGCGCTGAATCCACGTGGCCACGCCCGGCAGCAGCTCGATGCCTTGCGCTTCGATGAGTTCGCGGTAGCGTGCTTCTTTGGTCCGATCGACATAGGCGGCTTCGGCAGGCGACATTTGCGGGAACAGCAGCGGGATGATCTCGCTGTTGCGCATGCCCACGGTCTGATTCCAGACGCCATGCTCCACCGTGCGATTGATCTGTCGCAGGATATCCTGCCAGGCCTGCCAGTGATAGGGCATGGAATTGATCAGCGTGCCGTCCATATCCCACAGCACGGCGCGCGCCTCAGGGCGCGGTTGATCATTCGTCGGGTTCATGTACAATCTCCAGTGCCGTTCACGAATTTCACGGATGCCACGAATGAATCCAAATTTGTGGCTATCCCAACGTCATGCCCGAGTGCATCCGCCTTACCCGCCGCTTTGGGGCGGAGGCGCGCTGGGCGTATCCGGCATCTAGCTGTAGGCATGCTTCTGGATTCCCGCCACAAGCACGCGGGAATGACGATGCAGCAAAGGCCGGACAGATACTGAAATTCATGCGATTCGTGTACTATATTTTTCCTCAGGACCACAGCATGGCCAAACATCTAGTTCTAGTGGCAGGCAACATCGGCGCGGGCAAAACCAGTTTGACGGAGCGGCTGGCCGCGCGCCTGAACTGGTCGGCCGATTATGAATCCGTGGCCGACAATCCGTATCTGCCTGATTTCTATGCCGATATGCGCGCGTGGTCGTTTCACCTGCAGATTTTTTTCCTGGGGCATCGCGCCGCGCAACACCGGCAGCTGGCGCTCGATCCGCGCAGCGCCATCATCGATCGTTCGATCTACGAGGATGCGCACATTTTCGCGCGCGCCCTGCACGAGATGGGCAACCTGAGCGAGCGCGATTATACGTCCTATTTGCGATTGTACAACCTGATCGTGGAGTCGCTGCCGGTGCCCGCCTTGTTGATCTATCTCCGCGCGCCGGTGGAGGTGCTGATCGATCGCATCACCCGGCGCGGCCGATCGATGGAGAGCGGTATCAGCGCCGATTACCTGCGCCTGCTCGATCGCTACTACGACGAATGGCTGACCGAGTTCAATCACTGCCCGGTGCTGACCATCCGTAGCGACGATCTGGACTTCGTGCACCGCAAGAAGGATTTGAGCGTAGTGGTGCAGCGGATCGAGGATCGCCTGACAGGGCGGGAAGAAGTGGTGTTTAAGTAGGACGTGTCATACCGGCGCAATGGAGAGGGCTTGGTGCTTCTCGTACAACGCGACACCCACTCGCTGGATGTGCGCGATCACATCGGGGTCGGCGATGTCGGCGTAAAGCGAGAGGTCAATCGTGTAGGGGAGCAGCAGATCGTCGAGTTCATCCATGATCTGGTACAGCACTCGCCGGGTCAAGTCGGACCCGCCGCGCAGAGTCAAGTCAATGTCCGAACCGTTCTGGTAATTGCCTTTGGCGCGCGAACCATACAGAATCGCCGCGCTGACCTGCGGGTGACGCGCCAGGACGGCGGAGATTTGCTGGATGACAGCTTCTTTCAAGCCATACTTCATGTCGGTTCTTCCCGTTTGATGAAGTCCATTTTATCCTGAAACGCGGCAAATTCTGGAAAGTACGTCTCGAGAATCGCGCCCGCGATCTGTGCGGCGGTGTTGGCATCGTAGGTGTGCGAAGTCAAGTTCCGGCTCTTGATCATGTCCATCCACGCCTCGCCGTTTTCGATCAGACCGCGCTTGAAGGCTTCACGCGTCGCGTCCCTGGAGCCATAGAGATCGTGCGCGCCGCGTTCTTCCAGAAAATCCTTCAGGGTGTTCCACGCCAGCTCATGGGTGAATTCAAAGGCCTGAATCAGGCCTTGCTCTTCAAGCCTGGAAAGTCTTCGCGTGTGCGCCAATTCGACCGCTTCTTTCAATTGTAAAAAAGCCTGCGAATAATGAGCAAAGCGTTGAATCCAGCGGATGTCCTGGTCGCTCATAGCGATCTCCCTGAGCACGATTCCCAATCTATTATACAACATGCCGCTCGCCGGGTGGCTTGGCGGGGCGGGAGGAAGTGGTGTTTCAGCAGTGCGTATTGCGTGGTGCGTGACGAGTGAAAAGTGAAGAGTGATAGAAGCGCGAGGGCGTGAGGGGTGACATGCTCTCGCGCTTTGTTGTTTGATGTGGCTGATTGACGCTGTCTTCGGCGATGATTCCATTTCCCGCCGACCGTCTTATCGATAACGGAATACTCGTCGGATTCGAGTGGTTCGTGGGGTGCGAATTAGCGGGCGAGCAGCGCTGATCTAACGGCCTCGGCTTCACCCGCTCGCCACCTACACAATCGCCAACCGTCAAAACTGATGCTCAACTTTGGCAGCTGGGCGGGGCGGCTGCACGCCGTGTTGGGCGCGACCAATCAAGACAAGCTTACTCTACCACGGCTGACATGCTGTTCAGGTGAATCCACCATGCATTACTATCCGAGTTGCGTAACTTCTGCGACACCTGCTTACCCGATTCTGTCTGAAGATAGTCATCGTTTCTTAACCAAGCCCGTCTCCCTTGAATCCCTTGATCCAAATACTCCTTTGCTGAAAAAGCATGTTCCAACAAGTCTGCATCTTTGGCGACACGCGCCTCAAGCGTTTCACCGTTTTCCAACTCTAGATACAAGCCGGTGAGCAGCTGACCAAGTCGGGCGGGCAATTTGCGGTTCTGATCAGCCACCGCGTGGTGCTCCGCGTCCGCTGGGTCTCGATAGCGGCCCGCTACATTGTCGGTGTCACCGACTCGCACTTCGCCGATTTCGTGAATCAGGAGCATTGTCGCAACTTTTTGGATGTCCGCGCCTTCGAGATCAGCCAGAATCATCCCAATCAGCGCTGCGCGTTGCGAATGCGAGGCGAGCGTACTACTCGATTGGCTCATGAAGTGATCAAAGCCAGCAATATGCCGCCGCTTCATCACCCCTAACTCGAAGATGTAGTCAACTATTTCATCCACGTTTTATCTATCCTGGTGATTGCCTATGCCACGCCGCGCCCAACACGTTCTTAAGCAGACCGAGTTCTGTATAAGACGCTATTTGGGGGGACAGCCATTCTCCTGTATAACAGCCTATGTGCGGATTATACCGCCACGAGCTCAGATAATGACAAACATCATGAATCAGCCCGGTGCTCACCATCCGCAGCGACGATCTGGACTTCGTGCACTGCAAGAAGGATTTGGGTGCGGTCGTGCAGCGGATCGAGGATCGCTTGGCGGGGCGGGAAGAGGTAGTCTTCAAGTGAGACGGGAAGCGCGGCCTATTGTCATGCTGAGTCCCGCAGGGACGAAGCATCTCTTATGCTGGCGTAGAGACCCTTTGCTGCGCTCACGCCGTGTCCGCGAAGCGGCGACGCGCTAGGCGGGGTGACACTATTTGAACTTTGCACAGCGCATCGAAGATCGCTTGACGAGGCGCGAGGAAGTGGTGTTTAAGTGGCGAGTGATGAAAGCGCGCGGGCGTGAGTGGCGACACGCTCTCGCGCTTTGTTGTTTGATGGGTCTGAACTAATCTGTTTTGAGCGATGGTTCCATTTCTTATCGCCCGTCGTATCGATAACGGAATGCCTGGCGGATTCAAGTGATTTGTTGGGTGCGGATTCGTGAGCGAAGAGCGCAATCTAATCTATCTTGAGCGATGGTTCCGTTTCTTGCCGGCCGTCTCATCGATAACGGAACATTTGGTGGATTCAGGTGGCTAGTGAGGTGCGGTTAGGCACTACTGCTCCGCGTACGTGATCCGCACATCATCGAAGCTGCCGGAGAGTTTGCCTTTGGGCTCCACATCAAAGAACATCCACGCCCACCGGCCCATCTCCTTCGTCGGCAGGCTCTTGCGGGCTTGCCCATCGACGTAGAAGGTGATCTGCGCTCCGTCCCAGCCGATGGCGAGTTCGTGCGTGGCGGGCATGCCTGTGCCTTGCAGCAGGGTATACGTTTGCTCGGTGCCGGTGCTGGCGTGCCCCACGTACGCTACCACCGATCCGTCCGAGGGAGCCATCGCCAGATAAACCCATGAATCGGGGGCGTCGTCCAGCCCGTTGACTTCCAGGCCGATGTCGCTGAAGCCGGCGGCGTCGAGCAGGGTAATGCGGGTGGAGATCATGCTGAACGGTCGGGAGGCATCGTGGCGCAGGCCGCCGTCCAGAAAGTCCTCAGTCGCGTTGACGAAACTGTAGGTCACGTGACCGTTTTGCAGCGAGATGGCCGGACTTGGCACCGTGGTCGTATAAGTCCCGCTGTAATACCAGATGCTTTCATCGATTGCGGGCGCGCTGAAATCGTCCAGCAAATTCGCACCGAGTTGGACCGATGAGGAGGCCGGGCTCGATCGGGTGGATAGGACGAGGGCGACCACGGCGATCACCGCGACCACCGCGATAGCGATCCCCGCCACGATCGGCCACGGACTGCGGCGTGACTTGATCGCCGGAGTGACAGACCGAGCGGGAATGCTGGGTGGTGCAACCGTTGGCGGCGTCACCGCCGAATCGAGGGCAAACTCGAAGGCCTCGGCAAATTCCACGGCGTGCGCGTAACGCTCTTCGCGCGCCTTGGCCAGCGCCTTCAGAACGACCTGCTCGATCTCCGGGCTGATGTCCGGATTCTTGGTCCGCAGCGGTGGCGGCGGTTCTGCAATGTGCTTGAGCATCACCGCCAGGGGCGTTTCAGCGCGAAAGGGCACATCGCCGGTGAGCATTTGATAGAGCACCACGCCCAGCGAGTAGATGTCGGTGCGCTGATCGATTGGCGTCCCCTGCGCCTGTTCGGGCGACATGTAATCGGGTGTGCCGACGCCGGTGCCGCTGACCGTGATGTTGGACGTGTTAGTCATCAACTTCGCCAGGCCGAAATCCATCAGCTGCACCCAGCGGCCATCCTGCAACAGCACATTGCTGGGCTTCACGTCGCGATGAATGACGCCCTGCTGATGCGCGTGTTCCAGCGCCTCGGCCATCTGGCGCAGCAACGGCGCGGCCTGCCGCGGATCGATCAGGCCTTTGGTCATGAGATCCTTCAACGTGCCGCCGGAGACATACTTCATCACCAGGTAGGGTGTGCGGGCTGCTTCGCCGTAGTCGTACACGGGGAGGATGTGGGGATGATCGAGTTTGGCGATGGCCTGCGCTTCGATCTTGAAGCGTTCCAGAAAGCCCGGCTGGTTCAGCAGAAACTCCGGCAGCACTTTGACGGCCACGATGCGATCGAGCCCCGGCTGGTACGCTTTGTAGACCGTCGCCATGCCGCCGCTGCTGATCGGTTCGGTCAGCTGATATTGTCCGAAGGTCTTGCCGCTGAGGTCAGCCATGAGAAGTGATAAGTGAAGAGTGAAGAGTGAAGGGACTTATGGGCTGTTCGCTTTTCACTCTTTACACTTCAGTATTTACGCTTTCCAATTACGCGCCAACTCCACCAGCGCGCGCACGCCGAAACCGGTGCCGCCGCGAATGACGTAGGGCAGCTTGACGCGCGGCGTGAGTGGCGTGTAACCGGTCGTGTCGGAGGCCATGCCGGCGATGTCCCAGTGCGCCCACGGATACGACGTGAATTCTTCCAAAAACACGGCGCTGGTTCCCACGCCGCCGAAGCGCCCGCCGGTGTTCTTCATGTCGGCATTATCGGTGCGAATCTTGTCGCGATACTCATCGTAGAGCGGCAAGCGCCACAACTTCTCATTGGTGTTGTTGCTGGCGATCTTGATCTGGCGTGAGAGCTCGTCGTCGTTGGAAAAGAATCCGGCGGCGATGTTTTCGCCCAGGGCGATGACGCACGCGCCCGTCAACGTCGCCAGATCGATCACAGCCTGCGGCTTGAAGTCTGCGGCGTAACACAACGCGTCGGCCAGGATCAAGCGGCCTTCGGCGTCGGTGCTGATGATCTCGATCGTCTTGCCGTTGCGTGCGGTCAACACGTCGGCCGGGCGATAGGCGGTTCCGCTGGGCAGGTTCTCGCACGTGGGGATCAAGCCCATCACGTGTACGGGCAGCTTCAGGCGCGCTACCGCCTCCACGGCGCCGATGACGGCTGCCGCGCCTCCCATGTCGTTCTTCATCGCTTCCATACCTTCGGCGGGCTTGAGGCTGATGCCGCCGCTGTCGAAGGTGATGCCCTTGCCTACGAAGATGATCGGCGCGGCATCTGAGCCTTGATAGTCCAACTCGATGAACTGCGGCGGATTGGCCGTGCCCTGCGTCACCCCCAACAGCGCGCCCATCTTCTGCGCGCGCATCCATTCGATGTCATGCACTACGCACTTCACGCCAACTTCCTGCGCCATCTTCATGGCAGCTTGCGCCAAATTCTCAGGCAGCAAATAGTTGGGCGGCTCGTTGATCAAATCGCGGGCACGATTGACGCCCAGCGCAATCCCTTCACCGGCTTTTGCACCGCTTTCGATCGCAGCGAGCTTGCTCTGGTCGAATTCCACCACGGTTAACGACTCGACCGGGCCGCGTTCGCGCGGGGCGTTGCGATGCTCACGCCATTCATATAAACCCAGCAGCACACCTTCGACCACAGCCTGCGCCGCGGCTGCCGCATCGATCTGCCCTGTGCCCGCGCCGTGCGCTACAGTTGCGATTGATGTGCAGCCGAGATCGCGCGCCTTGCGCGCCGCGATCGCCGCGGCCTGCCGCACCCGATCGAGATTGAAATCGACGACCTGGCCCAGCCCCACGATGATGACGCGCTTCGCCGGAACGGCGCCGCGCGCATACAACACGCTCAGCTCGTTCAGCTTGCCGCGATAGTCGCCGGAACGGATCACGTCGGTGATCGCGCCATTCAACGCCTTGTCTACCGCACCGGTTGCGCCGGCAGGCACTTCTACACCTTCAAAGAGATTGACGATGATGGCATCGGCTTGAGTCGCTTCAATCGATCCACGTTGTACTTTGACGTCCATGTTGGCTCCTGTAGTGGGTGAAGTTCGGGGTTGTGTGCATTATACACCACGTCACACGTCACGGCGTGGCGCGATAGATGACGAGATCGCCTTGTTGAAAGACAATCTCGCGATCGGGCGCCACAGGCCGATCGGTTGGGGCGACCACCAGTGTGATCTGCCACCGATCGATCAATTTCTGCCGATCGATCTCGGGCGTTGACGGATCGAAATAGCGCTCAACCGCCGCACGCTTTGCTTGAAAGCCGATCGTTTCGATCGGGTGGCCGACGAACACGCGCGCATCAGCATACATGGGCTGCAGGTTACCGAAGCGCCAGTCGGCCAGCACCACATCTCGATCGGTGGTGTGCGCTCCCAGCCACTTGAGCGCAGCCAACTCATCAGCCGTCTGATACAACGGCGGGCGCGGCGTGCCGACAAAGGCGACGCCCATGCCGATGACGACGAGCGTCGAGATCGCCGACAGCGCCAGCGCGCCGACTGCGATCGTCCGGCGCAGCGGCACTTTGGAATCAATCAGGCGCAGCAGTGTGTACGCGCCAAAGATGCACAAGGGAATTTGCCAGCCCGCGATCAAACGGCGGCTGATCGCGATGGGTAGATAGGCCATGAGCGGCCCGACGATCAGCCACGCAATCAAGAACGAGGGATGGCGAGACAGAGAGACATGGTGACGACGAGCAAAGTAGAGGTAAAGCCCGGTGGCTGCTAGGATAATTAGCGGCGCAAAGCCGACGAGGAAGTCAAAGAGATCGGGCGAGGTGAATTCGTTTTGCGCCGACCACGCGGCGAGGCCGGGACTACTGCGAAAGACGAAGACGAGATATGCGCCATACAGCCCCGCGCCGATGCACGACAAAGCGACGAGGATAACCTCGCGCGACGGAATCGCGCGGCGCTGGATCGTCAGCACGATGAGATAGGCGCCGAAGATACCGACAAACGCCGGGCCATATGCTTCGCGTGACAGCGCGGTGAGCAAACCTAACCCATTTGCTACTATGATTCGCCGCCACGGCCATCCGTTTACGCGGAGCGATTGCTCATCCGTTGCGACGTTCAGGGTATCCAGCGTGTAGCCGATCCAGATCAAAAACAGCGCGAAGCCCAACATCACATGCGGCGTGCCGTACAGAATGGAGAACACAAACGCATCCGGCGCGATGAGTTCGTAAGCCACGTACTTCTGATTGGCGAACGTGCTGGCTAGCAAACCCCAGCCGCCGCTGAAGAGCAATAGCCACCACGTCCACACTTGCCAGCGTTGATCAGATACAAAACGCGCGATGAATTTGGCGAGGACAATCAACAACAGCAGGCTGCTTAAGAGGCGCGCACCATGATAGAGCAGGGGATAAGACAGGCCCAACGGCGCGAGCTTGCCCAGGATCAGATAGAAGAGATAGACAAAGCCGCCGGTTTGATATACGTCTTCGCTGGTATACGGCAGATGAAACTCCCATGCGCCCTGCGCGCCCTGCCGCATTTTGGTGAGGTACGAGTAACCATCTTGCTCATAGAGGAAGAATCCGCCGAATTGATTTTGTGGTGTGGAGGAAGCGTAACCGATGAGATAGGGCAGATTCGCCCAGAGGAGGGCGACGACAGCCCAAAGGATGAAACCTGAGGGATGAGGGATGAAGTTTTTAATCTTCATCCTTCCGCCTTCACACCGCACTGCGCACGCGCAGCGAGTGCAAGGGTCCTTCATCCTTTTTTGCTGCAAGGCGGCGATAGGCTTTCTGCATCACCAGCGCGTCCACTTCCATCAGCGGACTCTCGCACAGAATGCGTCCGCTGGCCCTGGCGTCGATCAGCGCCCGGAAGAGCTCTTTGTATTTCAGATCGGCTTCTTTCAGCGACAGATGTTTCTTCTCACCCTTCGGGCCGTAGTCGATACCCGAAAGATGGATGTGCAGCGACTGCAAGCCGCGTTTGCCAAGTCCATCTTTGACCAGCTTCAGCGCCGCGCTGAATTCTTTGTACGAATTGAAACTACCGTTGCCCGCACGCGCATGCAAGTGCGCAAAGTCAATGCAGGGCAGCACGCCCTCGATCTCACGCGACCACGCGATCGTTTCCTCCAGCGTGCCCAGCATGGCGCTCTTGCCCATCGTTTCCGGGCGCAGGATCACCTTCACACCCTCAGCCTCCAACTGCGCGGCCACTTCAGTCAGACGCTGGACTGCGATCTTGTTCGCCGCCGTCGGTTCATCCTTCATGTACGAGCCGGGATGAAAGATGATGTCAGTCGCACCCGCTTTGTACCCGGCGCGCGCTGCCGCCAGCAGCCGATCGCGCCCCGCCTGCCACATGTCCTTTGTCTGAGCGTTAAGGTTGATGTAGTAGGGTGCGTGAACGCTCAATGCCAGTTTCGCCGCAATGGCTGTGGCTTTGATCGTCGCGCAGGTTTCATCGCTCACGCGCACGCTCTGCACCCACGCCATCTCCAACGTATCGAGCTTCAACTCGCGCAGGCGCAGAATACCGCCCGGTGTGCCACCTGGTTTCTTGGGTGTACTGAGGGGAGAACCTACCGTGCCGAAGAGGAAGTTAGTCATCTAAACCACCCGGGGTGCGTGTGTGTCAGGCCGTACTTCAGGTGGTAGCAGCCCCAACACAAAACGCCAGAATTGCTCCGCCTCCTTGACTGCCTGCTGAAATTCCTCTTCGTCCGGTTCAAGGTTTTCACTGGGATAGCGAAACGCAGCAGCATACGGTGTGAGGTGAAGGCCAATCTCCGCTTACTCCGCCATGCGTGGTTCAATAACCGCCGCCGGCACTGCTAGAAGCCGAATATCGTGGGTCTTTTCAAAGCGCTGATCATGGAAGACGAGAAACCCTTTGACGGATTTTCGGCGGCTGTTGGCAGTGATAAATCGCCGTATCAAAATAGGGATCAGGCCCGGCGCCCAACTTGCGCGCGGTGGCAAGATCGCGTTGAGCTTTATGCAGCCAATTCTGCACTAGGCTGCGTTTAGCTTCGTCGATCATACAGGACCTTTCCGCGTTCCAGGATCTCGCATTCGAGCGAAGCATATACATGCCGATAACGTTCGACTTCGGCGCGGGTCTTGACCAGCACATCCAGCGGCACAGGCAAGTCGCGCAACCGGCGATAAGCGCGTTGCGCACGTTGGACGGGCTTTTCCGCGCTGTCTGTGACAATGACCAGCAGATCCACATCGCTGCCGGCAGTGGGCTGGCCCCAGGCTTGTGACCCAAACAGCACAATCTGTTCGGGCTGAAACTCCGCCACCAATTGACGGGTCATATCTTGCAGCAGATCAGGTGAGATGTCTGGCATAGTCCCGACGCCAATCCGGTCTACTCAATCGCCACGATCTTGAACTTAATCCTGCCGTTGGGCGCTTCCACTTCCACTTCGTCGCCGATGTGCTTGCCCAGCAGCGCCTTTCCCAGCGGGCTTTCATTGCTGATCTTGCCCTCCAGCGGATTGGCCTCGGCTGCACCTACCACACTGAACGACTCTTCGTCGTCAAAGCCCGCCTCCTGCACCTTAATGCGCGAGCCGATGCGCACCTCGCCGCCGCTCTGCTCCGTAATGATCGTCACGTGGCGCAGCATCCCCTCGATAGTGCGGATGCGGCCTTCCAAAAAGGCTTGATCTTCCTTGGCCGTGATGTAATCGGCGTTCTCGGACAGATCGCCCTGCTTAATGGCAAAATTCAAGCGCTCGGCCAGCTCGCGGCGCTTATTGGTCTTCAAGTCGTCCAGTTCGGCTTCCAGTTTCAATTTGCCTTCTGGCGTCAGATACGTGGTCGTTTCCTCTGGCATGCTCGGTGATGCTCCTCCACAGTCGATAAATCAAGTATAACACGATCGGGTTGGGGCTTACCGGGATCCGATCAATGCCAGCAGCCGCGGCCCGAAGATTAACAGCCCCACGATCACCGCGCCAATCGCGCCGACCAGCACGGCCCCGGCTGCCGTGTCCTTGGCGATTTTGGACAAGGGATGGGGTTCACAGCCCACTCGATCGACCGCGGCCTCGATCGCGGTATTGAACAGCTCGGCCGACATGACGATCATGATCGTCACGACGAGGATGGCCCACTCGCCGGTGCTGATCTGTAGCAGCAAACCGGCGATGCTGACACAGATCGCCGCCGCGATGTGAATGCGCAGATTGATCTGCGTCCGCAGGCCATGGCTGACACCGGCGAAGGCGTGATCGAAGGAACGAATGAGGCGTTGCATAGCAATGAACAATGATCAATGCGGGCAATCGATCAGAGTTTGGACGCGGCAATCCCGGCGCCAATCTTTTTCAACACCACGGCCTGTGCTTTCCACATGACGTTCTTCTCGGCTGCCGTGTCATGATCGTGGCCCAGCAGATGCAGCACGCCGTGCACGACCAGTAATTGCAGTTCAGCCTCTGGCAGGTGACCACCCGCTTGCGCCTGCTCGCGCGCTTTGGGATACGAGATGACCACATCGCCCAGATAAATGGTAGCGGGGCCCGGCTGATCATCGGTAGAAAAAGACAAAACATCTGTCGGGGCATCCACCTCGCGAAAAGCCCGATTAAGCGCGCGCAGCTGGGCATTGCCCGTGATTACGATCGTCAATTCAACGCGGCGCCTGATGCGTTGTTGCTCCAACGTAGCCTGCGCCGCCTTTCGCAAGACGGCCGGCTTCACCGTTGCTTGATAACGCGCCGCCACCTGCACGTCAATGCGCGCTGTCTGCGCCTTACGCGTTGACGTGGTCTTCGCCTTCGCTGCTGTGTGTGATTTCTCCATCGATCGATTCCTCTGTCCCTTCTGCAGTGTTGGTTTTCGGCTCGCCGTCTATGACAGCCGCTCCATTTTCCTCCGCGCCGTTCACACGCGCCACGCGGAGCGAGGGTTCCGTCTTTTGTTCTTGACCCGGATAGCGCAGGCGCGGATGATAGATGCCTTGCAGCGTTGTGACAAACGATTCGCGTACCTTGTCGAGATCGGCGATGGTCAGCGGGCACTCGTCCAGCTGTCCCCACGCGATGCGATCGCCGATGACTTTGCGCACCAGCTCGTTGAGTTGATCCGGCGCATCGGGACGATTGGCGCGCACCGCTGCTTCACAGCCATCAGCCAGCATCAGCAGGGCGGTCTCCTTCGACTGCGGTTTGGGGCCCGGATAGCGAAAGGCCGACTCGTCCACCCCCGCCGCGCCGTTGGGCGATCGCTCGACGGCCTGTTGATATAAGAAGCTAACGCGCATTGTGCCGTGATGCTCGGGGATGAAGGCGCACACCCGTGACGGCAAACGATATTTTTTCGCCAGCTCCAGGCCTTCGGTCACATGGCTGGTGATGATCTCGGCGCTGGTGCGCGGATTGAATTGATCGTGGACGTTGGCGCCTTCCACCTGATTTTCCACGAACATGTAAGGCCGCACCATCTTGCCGATGTCGTGATAGTACGCCCCCACGCGCATCAACAGCGAATTCGCGCTGATGCGTTCGGCGGCTTGCTCCGCCAGATTCGCCACCATCAGCGTGTGGTGATAGGTGCCAGGCGACTTGTGCAGCAACTCGTTCAATAACGGATGGGTGGGTCGCGCCAACTCCAGCAGCTGCACGGTCGTCGTCACGTCAAAGAGATTGCCAATGAGGAAGAGACCGACGAGCGTCAGGCTGGCCGAGAGGCCCCCGTTTAATGCCGCCGCCCCCATTAAGGTGAGCAGCCCAACGGCATCAATCGTGCCGCTGGGGGCGCGGAATGTTAGAATCATCAGGCTGTTCGCCAGAGCAACATACACGCCCGCCAGAAAGAACTTGTTGAGATGCTCAGCGTTACCAAGTGTCCAAATGCCAACCAGGCCGCCGACGGCGGCATACGCGGCCACCTCGAATGAATTAGTGGCGATGATCCCCACGAGTCCGGCCAACACGATCGTCGCCGCCATCGCAATTCCCGGCCCCACCAACACGGCGACCAGCATGGAGAAAGCCGCCGCCGGGTAAACGAACGGCAAGACGGTGCGATTGACGGTCATCAGCTTGGCCATGATCAGAAAGATCAGCAGCAGCAGCATGAGCAAGAACAAAGCACGCGGTCGCGAGATGAGCTGCGGCTCATAACGCCACACATACAGGCCGATGAGCAGGCCCGCGAGCAGCGCGGCTAACGCATAGCCGAGGACGCTGTTCCAACTGGTCTGTGGCAAGCGCAGCCCCAGCTGCTCCAGCGCTTCAATCTGCAGGTCATTGGCGACCTCACCCTGCCGCACGATGATTTGCCCAGCTTCGATCGCACGCTGGCGCGGGACGACCTTATCGCGCGCAGCCTGGCGCGCGGCCGCCGTTGCGTCGTCGTTGCGAAGACGGTTGGGAATGATGAAGTTCTGGGCGATCTGGCTCACCAGCTGCGTCTGCTGCTCGTTCAGATCGATCGCGACACGCGCTGGCAGCCGGGCCTTGGTTGCATCCACATCACTGTCGCGGATTTCATCACGTAGGGCCGAATCGATGACGGCCACCACTTCTTGCGCCACGCGCTGCCACGTTTCTTCCGGCAGATCCAGCATCTGATCGATCACGTCGGGCACCAGTGGTACGTCGTCAATGCGGGCCAGCAGTGCCTGCTTTTCGGCGCGCGAACCGATCGGGTCGGCACGCACCGCCCGGATGTAGTCCAGCACATTGCGCGCCTTAGCCACCTGCCGGCGCGGCACACCGAGATCGAGCGGATCGTATACCAGCGCCACGTCACGCTCGGCATCGTCACGGTCGCGCTGGGTGAGGATTTCACTGGCGTAGCTGATGGACCGTGGTGCACTCAGGTCTTCACGGGCGACGTCGCCTTCGTCCAGCGCCACCCGGCCGGTGGTAAACAGCGGTACGATCAAGATGGCTGCCGTGCCCAGCACAAACAACGCTCCGATCAGCCACACGCGAATGTCGTGACGCTTTGTGTTTCGATCGGGATTGAGTTTGGCCGTCGGATTGAAGTACATAGTCCAACAAAACGAGGAGCTTCACAGCTCCTCAGGCTGGGCATCGTTCACTTGACGTTGCTGCCGAAAGTAGTCTACCGCGTGACTCGGGGAGAGTCAAGTTACTGCGTGACGGCTGCCAGAATGCCGGAGATGTCGACCCGGTCCGCATCAAACCACTCAATTCGCGGATCGGCGGGGCGGAACCAGGCGTATTGATGCCGGATGAAACGATGGGTGTGGTGTTTGATCTCGCGCGCGGCGTCGGCCAGTGTCATTTCACCGCGCAGCACTGCGCCCATCTGTGGATAGCCCAGGCTCGATAGTGCAGGCAGGCTCCACGCGTACTGCGCCGCCAGGCCGCGCGCTTCGTCCAACCAGCCGCGCGCGATCATCGCGTCGACGCGCACATCAACCCGGCGATAGAGCTCGTCGCGTGGCAAGGTCAGGCCGAGGCGGCGCACGGCAAACGGCGGGGGTTCTGTTTTTCCGGCGGCGCTGAACTTCTGCCCGGTAGCCAGATACACTTCCAGAGCGCGGATGGTGCGACGCACGTTACGCGGATCGATCTTCGCAGCGGCCTCCGGATCGATCTGGGTTAGCTCGGCATACAACGCGCCGCCACCTTCACGCGCGGCGCGATCTTCCAGTTGAGCGCGCAGCGTGGCATTAGGCGGCACGGCAGGGATTCGCAAGCCTTCGGTCACGGCGCGAATGTACAGTCCGGTGCCGCCGACGAGCAGCGGCCGTTTGCCGCGCGCGAAGATGTCGGCAATCGCTGCGTAAGCGTCGGCTTGATATTCAGCCAGTGTGTAGGCTTGATCGGGATCGACCCGATCGATCAGGTGATGGCGGGCGCGCATCAGCTGAGCGGGCGTGGGTTTGCCGGTGCCGATGTCCATGCCCCGATAGATCTGGCGTGAATCCGCCGAGATGATCTCACCGTCGAGCCGCTCAGCGAGTTCGATCGCCAGCGCGGTTTTGCCCACACCGGTCGGGCCGATGAGGCAGATGAGTAGAGGAGCGGTAGGAGCATTCATGGCGCATGATGTTTGATGCGCAATCATCACGCATCACGTAGTACGTCATCACGTTTCTTCAATCGCATTCTCGATAAGGTTGCAGCGTTTCACCTCGCCACGCGAATCGATCTCTATAGCGACGACGTCGATGCGCCAAGCGCGATCGGTCTGGCCGTGTTCGTCGAGGTAAGTCTGCGCGGCGGCAATGAGCTTGGCGCGCTTGGCGGGCGTAATCGATTCTTCGGGCGTCCCCAGCCGATCGCCGCGCCGAGTGCGCACCTCCACAAAGATCAGCGCGCCGCCTTTCTCGGTCACCAGATCGTTCCGCCCACCGCGCAGCGCCAGTTGCGCTCGCGAATGTCGTAACCGTGTGCGTTCAGATATTGGGCGGCGTACTGTTCGCCGCGCCGGCCCAGCGTGTGGCGTGCGTTGGTCATGGGTCACCGTCACACAATCGTAACGGATTGCTCCACGGGCGTCAAGCGTGGTTGTCAATTGCCTCGGCAGTGTGCTAGAATATCTCTATCTCTGTAGCACGGGAGCCTCCCCTCATGGAGAAGTTTGATATTCTGCGGCGGACGGATGTTTTCTACGATTTGACCAAGGCGCAGTTGGAGATGCTGGCTTCCATCTGTGAAGAGCGCGTGGCGAAACTGGGGGACATCCTCTTTGAGGAAAACAGCCAGGGCGACGAGATGTTTGTCATTGCGCGCGGCGCGGTGGAGATTCTGGTCGATCCGTCGATTGTGGGCGGGCCGGGCGCCAAGAAACGGGGCAGCATGCCGGTGACCATTGCCACGCTGCGCGGAGGGCAAACCTTCGGAGAAATCGCCCTGGTCGATCAGGGGTTGCGCACTGCTTCGGCGCGCTGTGCGGAAACCGAGACACAGTTGTTGTCGCTTCAGCGCAATAAGTTCATGCTGTTGTGTGACACTTATCCGGAGATGGGCTATCGCGTCATGCGCAACATCGCCGCCGATTTGGCCTTCAAGATTCGCGGCAGCGATCTGGCCATTCGCGAGCAGTTACTGTGGCGACCGCGCTCGGCTGCGTAGAAATCTGTTAGACTTCGACCTGGCACGTCCACCAGACCTGCCAGGTCTTTTTTTATTGAGGGGAGAGCATGCACGCCGAAATCATCGCTACCGGCAGCGAACTGCTGCTGGGGGAAGTCGTCGACACGAACTCGCCGTACATCGCGCGCAGATTGCGCGAGATAGGCCTGAATCTGTACTACAAGACCATCGTCGGCGATAACGAGCAGCGGATGGAAGAAGCGCTGCGGATTGCGCTGCACCGATCGGACGTGATCATCACAACGGGCGGCCTCGGCCCCACGGTGGATGATGTGACACGCCCGGCGGTAGCGCGCGCGGTCGATCGCGAATTGATCTTCAGCGATGAATTGCTGGCGCAGATTCAAGCGCGCTTTCGGGCTTACGGCGTGCCGATGGGTGAGAACAATCGCCGTCAGGCTTATCTGCCGCAGGGCGCCGTCCCGATCGAGAACCCTGTGGGCACCGCGCCATGTTTCATCGTCGAAGAGCAGGGACCCATCATCATCAGCTTGCCGGGCGTGCCGCGCGAGATGGAATATCTGATGGAGCACGTGGTGCTGCCCTACTTGAAAGACAAGCTGCACCTCACGGACGTGATCGTCATTCGCACTTTGCACACCGTGGGACAAGGTGAAAGCCGCATCGACGAAGCGATTGGCGATCTGGAGACTTCGGCAAATCCCACGGTGGGCTTGTCGGCCAAAGCCGGGCAGGTGGATATCCGCATCACGGCCAAAGCGGCGACGCCTGAAGAAGCACATGCACTTAACGCTGGGATGGAACAGCGTGTGCGTGACAAGGTGGGCCAGCACATTTTTGGAGCGGATGCTGACACGTTGGAAAGCGTCGTGGCGCGGTTGCTCGCGGACAAGCACCTGAGTTTAGCCAGCGCCGAAGCAGGCACCGGCGGTTTGCTGGGCGGACGACTCGCGCGCTTGGGCGAGGCGTTTCACGGTGCAGCGATGATGGCCGATGGGGCGTTGATCGATCTCGCCGCCGTGACCGAAGCGGCCCACGCCATCCGATCGGATCGCGGCAGCGACTTCGGCCTGTGCGCTTCCGTGATCGCTTCCCCCGATCAGCGTGGCTTGAAGTTGATGATTGCGCTGGTGACGCCCGGCGACGTGAAGACTGTAGAGCGCGGGTTTGGCGGGCACTCGGCGCTGGCGGGGCAGTGGGCCTCGACGGCGGCGCTGGGGTTGGTGTGGAGAAACGTGAAGAGTGACGAGTGATGAGTGAAAAAGCAATAAGGCCATGACGAAGTGAGATATAAAATGCTGTCTAGCCAATCGTTGACACTTCGGGCTAAGAGCTGGTATCTGATTCTCTTGGCACCGCTCATGTTGGTTCTGTGTTCGGGTTGTAGTCAATCACCAGCAGGAACATATTCGACAGATGAGGCAATTGCTTTACGGCGTACTCGCTCAACCGAAATGGCTGATCAACTCCAATTCTCGTTTAGGCTGGATCCCGAGGAGGTCCCTATCGGTCAGGAGATATTCTTCGTCGTGACACTAACGAACACCACTGATTTACCGATTGTTTTTCGTGAACCGAAGCAGAGCGGAGTTCATGAAAGAGAGTCTTACGACAAGACACTCTTGTTTTCCGTAGAGCCCATGAGTGGAGAACTGGAAATTGCGTACCCTGGTGATATGGGGTTTGTTTACATGCTTCCAAAAGAAATACAACGTGATATGTTTATAACACTGCCGCCGCACAGCTCTCGTGAGTTTCGGTTACAGTTGCCGCGCATGGTCTACACTAAAGCATCCTCTGCGACTGTTTTCCCCGAAGAAGCCTTTTCATTACCAGTCGGTCAATACCGCGTTCAACTAACCTACTATAATGACGCCATTGGATACGATATAAAGGGGATGAAGGACGCCGATATCGTCGACCTCAATGCCTGGGTGGGAAAGATAGAAGTCAAACCAGCAGTGATGACCATCAAGCCTGGGAAATGAAACACAGCTAAAGCTGCGCGTTTCACTCTGAGGTCAACTCATACCTCGTCACCTGCACCTGCGGGTACTCCGTGCGGAACGTAAGCCGTGGGCTTGATCCACTGCGCGCTTCAGTTCGGTCAGGAAAAGGTGCTATACTTGCCACAGACCTGAGTGCCCTGCCAGAGAATTGCCCGGGAAAGAGGTTAGGTGATCATGGCAACGACTTCGCAATCTCCTACTGTTGAACAAACGATTATTCGTATCCTGCGCCATTTGCCGCCCGAACGCGCCAGGCAGCTCGTCGATTTTGCGCGCTTCCTCGAATTTCAAGCGACGGCGCGCTACACCGATTGGCTGGAGGAGACAGAGGAGAGCATCCGCGCCAGCGAAGAGAAGTGGGATCAGCTTTTGGCTGAACCGGCGGCGAAGAACCTGCTGCGTGACATGGCGCGGGAAGCGCGCGAGGAATATCAAGCCGGGCACACGACCGACATCGAGATCGCCGACGATGGGCGGTTGACCTCGGCATGAAGTCGCAAGCCACTCCCAAATTTTGGAAGTTATACGCGCGCCTGCCGCAACATCTCCAACAACGGGCGCGTCAGGCGTATCAACTCTGGCAGGTGAATCCGGGTCATCCCAGTTTGCGCTTTAAGCGCGTGGATGACGAGGAGCCAATCTACTCGGCCCGCATTGGCGAGGATTATCGAGTGCTTGGCTTGTTAGAAGGCGATACGGTCATCTGGTTCTGGATTGGCGCGCACGATGAGTATGAACGCTTACTGAAGTAAAAAGGTAGTACAGAACGTAGCGCGGCCATGTTCAGCGCAACGGATAGGCAACAGATAAACGGAAGGTGTTGATCGGCGATCCGCTTGCGCGAAGAGGGTGTGGTGTATCTGTTGCCGTGCTATTGTCTCAACTCATACCTCGTCACCTGCACCTGCGAATAATCCTCGCGAAAAGTAATCTCTCCATTCGCTTCCAGCCAGCGTTGCAGCAAGTTGCGCGCATCCCACATCGCCGCTTCGGAGGAGACCAGCCACACCGTGTGCTGACCGGCAAACATCGGCTGGATTTGCGCGAGCACGGTGTCATCGCTGCTTTGGTAGCCGTTGACGTCGCCGGAGAAGTTGGTGTACGGTCCGCTCATGGCTTGATACGGTTGGCGGAAGTAATAGTCGAACGTGTGCTGCACATGTGGGATTTGAAACACGACGAGATCGCCGGGTTGGATCTCATGCCCGATCGCTTGGGCTGCCGATCGAAAATCGGATTTGAAGGGCGTGGTCGCTTGCGTGATCACGCCCACGCTGTTCATCACGATCAGCGCTGCGAAGACAATTGCCCCCAGCGGCTTGATCCAGTCCCACAGCGCATACACCCCCAACGCCACAGCTAGATAAAATGCCGGCTGCACCCAGATCAAATAGCGATCGGTGAAGAGCGGCCGATTGAGCGAGATGAGGGCAATCGCCAGCGCAGGGATCAACGCCCACGCCGCGATGCTGATTCGCGTGAGAATCCGATCGGGTATGGTAGGCGGCCGCGGCGGTGTATCGATCGAGATCAACCCGAAGATTGCCAGCGCGGCCGCCGTGCCGGCCGCGAGCGTCATGATCGACGTGTCCAAGCCGCTGAGAATGCCGCTGGTATAAGCGCGGCCCAGTACGCTCAACATCTCGCCTAGCGTGTAGGGCGTAAAGCCCGTGCTGCCCGGCTGAAAGATCAACTGCACACGCGGCAAACCCACCGGCAAATAGGGCACGGTGACGCAGGCCAGGGCGATGACGCCCGCGACGAGATGGCGACGGCTATACGGCCACCACAACAGAAACACGATCACGTGCACGGGGATCAACAACGCCGCCAGAATGTGCGATCCCATCGCCAATGAGGTGCATACCACCACGCCGATCCAGAAACGCGGGCGTCCCTCTTCCACTGCGCGCCGCAAGAAATAAACGGACGCCAGCGCAAACAGCGTGATGAGCGTATACATCTTGGCTTCCTGGCTGTACCATACCTGATAAGCCGAGAATGCCAACAAGGCCCCCGCGATCAAACCCACGGCCCGATTGAATAGGCGCGTCCCCAATGCGATGATGAGCGCCACGCAGATCACGCCGCACAGCAACGAGAAGTAACGCAGCGCAAACTCGCTGTAGCCGAATAACCCGATTGCGCCGCGCAGGATGAGGAAATACAACGGGCCGTTGAAACCGGGCTGCGTGAAGGCCGCCAGCAGTTCGGGGATGTTAGGCGGGCAAGTGGGCGTGAACGACAGCGCCGTTTGCGGCAGTTCTTTCAATAGCGGCGCTTGCGCAAAACAAATCGCATCCACCTCGTCGCGCCACAGGCTTTGGAAAGTGAGGCTGTGCAAGCGCACGAGAAAGGCGAGGAAGATCAGGGCATAGGGCGCAAAACGCAAGGCGAAATGCAAGATGCAAGATGCGTGAAGCGTGGTGCGTGGTGCGTGAACAGGAGAAGGCGCCGAGTGCATGGGCATGAGTGACAAGTGAAGCGTGCGGCAAGTTGTTGTTACGCAATACGCAACACGCAATCCGTTTGGATTATACCGCACCGCGTCTTACAGGCAGGCTTTGCACTTTTGACAGTCTGTGCCGGGTGTGATACAACTGCGAGCAGTCGATTTCCAGGGAGGAGAAGATGCGCTTCATCAAAGGCCTGCTGTTGTTTCTATTGGTCATCGTCGTAATTGTGGCTGTCGTCATCGGCGGCGGTTACTTGTATCTCACGCGCCGCGCCATGCCTCAAACCGATGGTACCGTGCAGCTGCCCGGCCTGCGCGCCCCCGTCACGATTATCCGTGACAAGAACGGTGTTCCGCACATTTACGCCGGCAGCCTGCACGATCTGTTTTTCGCGCAGGGTTACGTACAGGCTCAAGATCGCTTGTGGCAGATGGAGTCGTTTCGAGCGGGCATCGCAGGCACGACGTCGCAACTTCAGCCGTCGATCGGCAATCTAGCGGCGGATAAATTTGTCCGCACGCTGGGCTGGCGCCGCGCCGCTGAAGCCGATTACGAAGCGGCGGGTCCCGAGGCCAGAGAAATTTTACAGGCCTTTGCCGACGGCGTGAATGCGTATCGCAACGCGCAAAACAGCAACGTGCCCAGTGAATTTTTCATCGTGGGGGCGTTTGGCAGTAAAGGCCCCGGCTTTCTGCCCCAGCCGTGGGACGCCATCGATTCGCTGCAGACGGCCAAATACATGGCCTGGGACTTGAGCGGCAACGCCAGTAACGAAATGTTCCACGTCAAATTGATGCAGAAGTTCGGCGAAGCCAGTTATCCCGACGTCGTCACGACGTTGCAGCCGCCCTATGACTACAAGAACATGCCGATCATCGTGCCCGAAGGTGTTGTCTGGAAAAACGTGCCGGCGCATCTCGCCCTCTTCGACGGTCTGGACATGGTCTTCGGTAAGCGTGATCGCGCTCTAGGTTCTAACAACTGGGTGGTCAGCGGCAGCCGCAGCACGACAGGTCAGCCGCTACTGGCTAACGATCCACATCTGGGTTTTCAGATTCCCGCCTTGTGGTACTTCAACTCTGTCCATTGTCAACCGGTCAGTGCCGAGTGCCCGTTTGATGTGATCGGCGCTTCACTACCGGGAGTGCCCGGCATCGTCATCGGCCACAATGCGCGCATCGCCTGGGGCGTTACCAACGTCGGGCCAGACGTGCAGGACTTGTTCATTGAGAAGGTCAACGACACGACCAATCAATACGAGTACAAGGGCCAACAACTCGATCTGAAGATCATTCCCTCCAGCTGGACGATCCAGGGCAAATTGCCGGAAGGTTACCAACCGTCGAGCAACGAAGTCGACGAATACGATCCGTCGACCGATACGACGAAGATCACCTTGAACGTGCGCTACACCGGCCACGGTCCGCTCATCACGGATGTCGACGCTGCTTATGCGGTGGATCAGCAGCCGGTGGCGTTTTCCTGGACGGCCATCAATGCGCCAGAGACAACGCAAGAATCTTTCTTCGGCATCAACGTGGCGCAGAATTGGGAAGACTTCCGCGCCGCACTGAGCCTTTTCGGCACGCCCAGCCAGAACTTCATCTATGCCGATGTCGACGGCAACATCGGCTATCAGACGCCGGGTCGTATCCCGATTCGCGCCAAAGGAGATGGTCAACTGCCTGTGCCGGGCTGGACGGGCGAGTATGATTGGACTGGCTATATTCCGTTTGATGAATTGCCGCGTGCCTACAATCCGCCTGAAGGTTACATCGCCACGGCCAATAATGCCGTCGTCGGACCGGATTTCCCGTATTTCCTGTCCATGGAGTGGGATCGCGGTTATCGCGCGAAACGGATCGTCGATCTGATCGAAGCCAAGGACAAACTCAGCGCCGATGATATGGCGGCCATTCAAGGCGATGACCTGGACATTGCGGCCCAGCAGATCGTCCCGTCTCTCAATGGTCTCCAGGGGCAAGGCGATGCCCAGAAAGTTCTCGATGCCATCCAGCAGTGGGATTTCCACACCAGCGAACAGAGTGTCGGCGCCAGCGCCTATCAAGTCTTCTGGCTGCACTTACTGCGCAATACCTTTGACGACGATCTGGGCGACCTGGCACAGGATTACGTGAGTGGTGACGACGTCAACCGTCAAGCGATGATTCTGCTCTTAGCACAGCCCGCCGCCAAATGGTGGGATGATGCAGCCACATCCGATCGGGTGGAGACGCGCGACGATATCCTCAAACAGTCACTCACCGACGCGGCTCAGGACTTGGTGGCACAATATGGCAGCGATCCCAACGGTTGGCAGTGGGGTAAGCTGCACACCGTCACTTTCGAGCATCGTGCCCTGGGCGATCAACCTGTGGCATTTATTTACAACCGCGGCCCGTTTCCAGTGAGTGCTTATTCTGCACTGGTCAACAACACCGCCGGCAGCTTTGGATTCTCCTATCAACCGGGCAATCCCAAACTGACGGATATCATGAAGGAAACTTGGGGGCCGTCGCTGCGGCAGATTGTCGATCTCGGCAGTCTGAATGACTCACGCTTTATTCACACCACAGGGCAAAGTGGCTTGCCGACGAACTCTCACTACGATGATATGACTCCACTCTGGCTGAAGATTCAGTATGTTCCCATGTGGTGGAATACAGCCGACGTCAAAGCCAATGCAGAAGGGACCCTGACCTTGACGCCGTAACGCGGGTGACACCGATTAACTCAACTGTAACCCAGTCGTTATCGCCACCTTGGCTCGATTTGCCTATAATGGACATTGTGTACTAAAATCACGGTAGCGCAACATACCCGTAACACACCGCGGTCGAGCGCAAAATCAAATTAGGAGGCTTAGAATGAAGATTGTCCCGCGTATCGTCGTACTCGTCGTCGTTCTTGCATTGTGTGTGATGGTGCTGCCGGTGTCCGCCGCGCCCCGCGCCCAGTTTCCAAACCCGCTTGGCACACACACGGTGCAGCAGGGCGAGTGGATCTACTGCATCGCCCGCGCGTACAAAGTGTCACCCTGGTCCATCGCCTCGGCCAATCGAATTGCATGGCCCTACTGGGTTTTCCCGAATCAGGTACTGACCATCCCAGCCGATCCGTGGTACAACATCCCGGCGGGCCAGACCTGCGCCGCGCAGTTCCAGACCCCGGCTGGTTGGCCGCCGCCGCAGCCGACGCCGGTACCCACGACAGTTCCGCCGACGCCAGGGCCGAC
>Ga0209254_10000102_pt1 | contig 52873 bp, 57 predicted proteins | sample FrelakmetDIP11DI_FD_187148 | JGI IMG/M metagenome (GOLD analysis project Ga0209254, IMG submission 187148) | Freshwater lake sediment microbial communities from the University of Notre Dame, USA, for methane emissions studies - DIP11 DI (SPAdes)... | ecosystem: Environmental > Aquatic >...
CTTGGTGCCGGCTACAGGAATCGAACCCGTGACCTTCTGATTACAAATCAGCTGCTCTACCTGCTGAGCTAAGCCGGCTCCGTTGGACCGGGCGGGGCGGCGCTGCAACGTTGCCCCGCCTGGAAACACTCTCGCTGCGCTTCGTATCGCCTGGAAGGGCCGCTGTCGCATCGCCAGGTGCACGTGCCTCTTCGGCAGGCGCGACCAAAGCGCAGCTACGCCCCTTCGACGACGACCATGTTGAAGTTGGCCCCGTCCAGCCGGTGCTTCCGCGCGGCCTGGTACTCGGGCGAGTGGTAGAAGGCCTTCGCCTTCTCCACGGATTCGAACTCGAGCACCACGAAGCGCTTGCCGGGGAAGCCGCCCTCGAGCACCTCGAAGGGACCGCCGCGCGCGAGGTACCTGCCGCCGCACTTCAGCGTGGCGGGGCCGGCCTCGGCGGCGTAGGCCTTGTACTTGTCGAGGTCGGTCACGTCGACAATGGCGATGATGTAGCCGGCGGGCATCGGCCGCTCCTCACGATGACTACTTGACCACGCGCAGGCTGGGCTTGCCCGCGGGCGGCGAGGCCGGCGGCTCGGGCTCGTCGTCCGAGGCCTTGCGTCCGGTGCGCGTGGCCAGCGCCTGGCCGCTCGCCTCCCAGCCGGTCTTCTTTTCGATCTCGAAGCTCATGCCGTGGCCGTTCTCGCGCGCGTAAATGGCGGAGACCTGCCCGACGGGAATCCAGAGGTCCTTGGCGACGCCGCCGAAGCGCGCCGAGAACTCGACCTGCTCGTTGCCCATCTTGAGGCGGTTGGCGGCAAGCGGTCCGATGTTGAGGACGATCTCGCCGTTGCGCACGTACTCCACCGGGACGCGCGTGTTCGCATCCACGACCACGGAGATGTACGGCGTGTAGCCGTTGTCCACGCACCACTCGTAGAGGGCGCGCAGCAGATAGGGCTTGGTGGAGGTCGGGTCCGCCATCGCAGAAGTGTACCGCGAGCCGGCAGGCGGGCGAGGAGGCGCCGGGTACCCGTCCCGGGACTACTTCCTCATCACCTTCTCGGACGGGGTCAGGGCGTCGATGAAGGCCGGGCGGCTGAACAGGCGCTCGGCGTACTTCATCAGCGGCGCGGCCTGCTTGCCCACGGAAATGCCGTAGTAGTCCAGCCGCCACAGGAGCGGGCTGATGGCCACGTCCAGCATGGAGAACTCGTCGCCGAGCATGTACTTCTGCTTGTTGAAGACCGGCGCAATCTCGGTCAGCCGGTCCGCGACCTGGGCGCGCGACTTCTCCTGCTGCTTGGCGTTGCCGTTCTCGAGGGTGTCGATCTGGCTGAAGAGCTCCACCTCGAAATTGAAGAGCATCAGCCGCGCCCGTGCGCGCCACACCGGGTCGGCGGGCATGAGCTGCGGATGCGGGAAGCGCTCGTCGATGTACTCGTTGATGATGTTCGCTTCGTAAAGGATCAGGTCGCGCTCGACCAGCACCGGCAAGCGGTTGTACGGGTTCATCACCGCGATGTCTTCCGGCTTGTTGTACATGTCGACATCGATGATCTGGAAGTCCATGCCCTTCTCGTAGAGCACGATGCGGCAGCGCTGGGAGAAGGGGCAGGTGGTGCCGGAATAGAGGTTCATCATTTACGGATCCTGAAAGTAATGAGGCGGGCCCGCGACGCGGCGGGCCCGCCCAAGTCACCGCGGCGAAAAGTGCCGCGCGGCCGCGGCGTACGCGGCTCGAGGAAGTGGTGCGCGGCTAGTGCACGTCTTTCCAGAACTCCTTGTAGAGCAGCCAGCTCACGAAGATCAGGATGCCGAGGCCCATCAGCACCCAGTAGCCGATCTGCTGGCGTTTGACCTGGGCCGGCTCGCCGGCAAAGACGAGGAAGTTCACCAGGTCAGCCACGGTGCGGTCGAACTCGGCGGAACTCTGCGACCCGGCGCGGACCATCTCGAACCGCGGCTCCATCATCGGCTTGCCGTGGTCCATGACCGGCTTGCCGTCGCGGGTGACCGGAACCATGGTCATGGTGCGCTCGCCCTGCAGCGGCCACAGGATGTGCGGCATGCCGACGTTGGGGTACACGGTGTTGTTCCAGCCGGTCGGCGTGGACGGATCGCGGTAGTAGCCGCGCAGGTAGCTGTACAGCCAGTCCGCGCCGCGCGAGCGGGCAATCACCGAGAGGTCCGGCGGCGCCGCGCCGAACCAGATCTTGGCGTCCGCGCGTGTCATCGGGGTCGCGATGGGTTCGCCCACCTTGTTGGCCGTGAACATGAGGTTGTCGCGGATCTGGTCGTCGGTGAGCCCGATCTGCTGCAGCGTGTTGTAGCGCATCAGCGCGAGGCCGTGGCAGCCGAGGCAGTAGTTCATGTAGACGGCCGCGCCGCGCTGCAGGCTGGCCGCGTCGCGCACGTCGGGCCGGAAGCCGTCCAGCTTCACGCCCTCGGCGGCGACGGCGGGGAGCGCCGCGGCCGCCGCCAGCGCGGCGGCGGCGAGGAGGCTCTTAATGCGCATAGCTCACCCTTTCAGGAACGGGCTTGGTCTTGTCGATCCTGGAGTACCAGGGCATCAGCAGGAAGAAGGCGAAATACAGGACGGTCCCCGCCTGCGCGACGCGGGTGAGGATGTCCGTCGGCGGCTTCACACCCAGATAGCCCAGCACGACGAACACGATCGCGAACAGGATGAGCGCGAACTTGTAGATCGGCCCCTTGTAGCGGATCGACTTGGCGGGGGAGAGATCGAGCCAGGGCATCGCCATGAAGATGAGCACGGACAGCCCCATGAAGATCACGCCCCAGACCTTGGCCTCCATCAGGAAGCAGAGCGCGATCGCGACCACGGCGGCCGCGGGCACGATCAGTTTCCAGATGCCCTTGTAGTCGCGCCAGTAGAGCAGCGTGAGAACGGCGATGCCGGCCGCGACCACGTACATGAACTCCGTGGTGGTGGCGCGCAGGATGGAGTAGAAGGGCGTGAAGTACCACACCGGGGCGATGTGCTCGGGCGTCTTCAGCGGGTCGGCGGGAATGAAGTTGTTGTATTCCAGGAAGTACCCGCCCAGCTCCGGCGCGAAGAACATGATCAGCGAGAACAGGAACAGGAAGACCATGGCCCCGAAGATGTCCTTCACCGTGTAGTACGGGTGGAACGGGATGCCGTCGAGCGGGATGCCGGTCTTCGGATCCTTGAGCTTCTTGATCTCGACGCCGTCGGGGTTGTTGGACCCGGTCTCGTGCAGCGCGATCAGGTGCGCCGCGACCAGGCCGAGCAGCACCAGCGGCAGCGCAATGACGTGCAGCGCGAAGAAGCGGTTCAGGGTGGCATCCGACACCACGTAGTCGCCGCGGATCCAGATCGAGAGATCCTCGCCGATCACCGGAATCGCGCCGAAGAGGTTCACGATCACCTGTGCGCCCCAGTACGACATCTGCCCCCACGGAAGCAGGTAGCCGAAGAACGCCTCGCCCATGAGGGTGAGGAAGATCAGGCAGCCGAAGATCCAGGTGAGCTCGCGCGGCGGGCGGTAGGAGCCGTACAACAGCGCGCGGAACATGTGCAGGTACACCACGATGAAGAATGCCGACGCGCCGGTGGAGTGCATGTACCGGATCAGCCAGCCGTAGGGCACCTCGCGCATGATGTACTCGACCGAGGCGAATGCGAGGTTCGCGTCGGGCTTGTAGTTCATGGTGAGGAAGATGCCGGTGACGATCTGGTTGACCAGCACCAGCAGCGACAGGGAGCCGAAGAAGTACCAGAAGTTCATGTTCTTCGGCGCGTAGTACTCGGCGATCTGCGACTTCCACAGGACCGTGAGCGGGAAGCGGTCGTCGACCCAGCCGAGCGCCTTCTGCGCCCAGGTGCCGCCGTTTGCCGTGGTGGTTCCGTTGGCCATGCTGGTCATGCTCCTTTCGTGTCTTCGCCGATCACGATCTTGGTGTCGGACACAAACTTGTACGGAGGCACAGGCAAATTGGTTGGCGCCGGCATGTTCGCGAAGACGCGTCCGGCGAGATCGAAACGCGAGCCGTGGCAAGGGCAGAAGAACCCGCCCGACCAGTTGGCGCCCATCGACGGATCCCCGGCCTGCAGCTTGGACGTCGGCGAGCAGCCCAGGTGGGTGCAGATGCCCACCAGGACGAGGTACTCGGGCTTCTGCGCGCGCGCTTCGTTGCGCGCGAAAGGCGGCTGCTCGGACTGCCGCGATTCCGGATCGGCAAGCAGCACCTTGTCCTTCTCCAGCGCGGCAAGCATCTCCTTGGTCCGGCGCAGGATCCAGACGGGCTTGCCGCGCCATTCCACCGTCATCAACTGCCCCGGCTCGAGGGCTGCGATGTCGGCCTCGACCGGCGCGCCGGCCGCCCTGGCGCGCTCGGACGGCTCGAAGCTGGCGACGAACGGCCAAGTGACGGCGGCGCCGGCCGCGCCGCCCAGCACTGCACTGCCGGCGATGAGGCGCCGCCGGCTCTGATTGACGTCGGAGGTCATGACAGGGACTAGCTCCTGAACGAGGCGAATGGGAAGTCTGGTGACGCGGCAGGGCGATCAAAACGCCAAAACAGGCGAATTATAGCCCAAGCGCATGGCGAAGCGAAAGTTTTTCGCTGCAACCCATTGAACCAAAAGCATAAACCATGAGCTTGCGGCGCACCATCAAAGCCCCTGATGGTGGCGCATCCACGCCTCAGACGGGGTTGTCGATGTCGATGTAGCGATGGTCGAGGCCGAAGGTTTCCGCCAGATGGCGGCCGAGGGCCTGCACGCCGTAGCGCTCGGTCGCATGGTGGCCGGCGGCCACGAACGCCACGCCGGTCTCGCGTGCGAGATGCACGTGCTGCTCGGAGATCTCGCCAGTGAGGTACGCATCCACGCCTGTTGCAATCGCAGCCTCGAAATAGCCCTGCGCCCCACCGGTGCACCAGGCGACGCGCTTCAATACGCGCTCACGGTCGCCGATCACCAGCGGATGCCGGCCGACGGCATGCTCCAGCCGTGCGCGAAACGCATCGAGCGTCTCGGGCGCGGCGAGCGTGGCGTGAGAGACGAGGTCCTGCTCGCCGCAACGGCCTTCGGCGACGAGCCCGAGCCGGAGCCCGAGTTGCGCGTTGTTCCCGAGCTCCGGGTGCAGGTCGAGCGGCAGGTGGTAGGCGAAGAGGCTCGCATCGGCGTCGAGCAGCGCGGCGATGCGGCGGCGGCGCGCGCCGACGATGCGGCCATCCTCGCCGCGCCAGAACCAGCCGTGGTGGACCAGCAGGGCATCCGCGCCCGCGTCGGCGGCCGCTTCCACGAACGCGAGGCTCGCCGTCACCCCCGAGACGATACGGCGCACCTCGGGCCTGCCTTCCACCTGCAACCCGTTTGGGCAATAATCCTTGATCCGGGAGACGTCTAGCAGCCGGTCGAGGTAGCTCGCCAGTTCGTCGCGCTTCATCGCGCCGCCTTTCCAGTTCGCCGCACCCGGCCGGCGCCGGGTGTCCGCAAGTTCCAATTGTATTCGGGTGCGGGATCCCGCCCGACGCGTGCAGGGCTCGCCCTGCCGATTCCCCCGTCACCCGCAACCAACGAGGCCCCGCAAGGGCGCAAGGACATGACGCTTCGCAAACTCTGGCTCGTCTTCGCTCAGGCCGTCACCGTGGCGATGGCGGGGCTGTTCGTCGTCGCGACGCTCAAGCCCGACCTGCTCTCCGGCCGGCCCGGACCGGTCGGCGCGGCATTCCCCGCCGCCCCGGTGGTCATCAGCCAGTCGGGCGAGGCGGCCCGCGTCGAGGGCACCAAGGCCAACTCCTTCAGCACCGCGGTGCAGAAGGCCTCTCCCGCCGTGGTCAACGTCAGCACCGCGCGCGACCTGCGCAGCATTCCCGGCCATTCGTTCTCCCAGGACCCGCTCTTCCGGCGCTTCTTCGGCGAGCCGGGCGGGCCGGACGACGAGCCGCGCTCGCGCGGGCTCGGCTCCGGCGTGATCGTGAGCCCGCAGGGCTACGTCCTCACCAACAACCACGTCATCGAAGGCATGGACGAGATCGTGGTGTCGCTCAACGACGGGCGCGACCTGCGCGCGAAAACCGTGGGCGTCGACCCGGAGACCGACCTCGCGGTGCTCAAGGTCGAGGGCGGCACGCTCCCGGCGATCACCTTCGGCTCGCTCGAGAACGTGCAGACGGGCGACGTGGTGCTCGCCATCGGCAACCCGCTCGGCGTCGGCAAGACGGTGACCATGGGCATCGTTTCGGCACTGGGGCGCACCGGCCTCGGCATCAATACCTTCGAGAACTTCATCCAGACCGACGCGGCCATCAACCAGGGCAATTCCGGCGGCGCGCTGGTGGACACCTCGGGCAATCTGATCGGCATCAACACCGCGATCCTGTCGGGCTCCGGCGGCTCGATCGGCATCGGCTTCGCGATCCCGGTGAGCACCGCGCAGACGGTGCTGCGCCAGATCATCGAGAGCGGCGCGGTGACGCGCGGGTTCATCGGCGTGGAGGCGCGCGAGATCACGCCCGAGCTGGTGCGGGAGGCGAAGCTCGTCCCCGGCCCCGGCGCGTTCGTCGCCCGCGTGCTGCCCGACGGGCCTGCGGAGCGCGGCGGCGTGCGCTCGGGAGACGTCCTGTTGGCGATCAACGGCAAGCCGGTGGCCGACCCTTCGGCCATGCTGAACATCGTCGCTGAGCTCGCGCCTGGCAGTCAGGCAACCATGAAGCTGCGCCGCGGAGAAAAGGACGTGGACGTCGGCGTGACGGTCGGCAAGCGCCCGGCCGCACCTACGGTGAAGCGCCGCTAGGCCGGCGCCTACTTAAGGTTCCGGCTTTCCTCGACGGCCTGGTCCAGCTCACGAGTCATTTCGGCGTCCGAGGGGGCGCGCCAGTCGGTCTGCCCAGCGGGCGGCTTGAAGAAGCGCGCCAGGAAGATTCCGAGCTCGTACAGCAGGCACATGGGAATCGCCAGGGCGAGCTGCGAGACGACGTCCGGCGGCGTCACGATGGCCGCGACGACGAACGCGCCCACCACGAAATAGGGCCGGAACTCCTTCAGCTTCTGGACGTCGACGACCCCGAACCGCACCAGCACGATCAGCGCCACGGGCACCTCGAAGGTGAGCCCGAAGGCGAGGAACATGGTCAGCACGAACGACAGGTACTGCTCGATGTCCGGCGCCGGAGTGATGCTCTTCGGCGCGAAGCCGGCAATGAAACTGAACACCTGCCCGAACACGAAGTAGTAGCAGAACGCCACGCCCAGCACGAAGAGCAGCGTGCTGGTGACGACCAGCGGCAGCACCAGCTTCTTCTCGTGGGCGTACAGCCCCGGGGCGACGAAGGCCCAGGCCTGGTAGAGCACGAACGGCAGCGCCACGATGAACGCGACCATCATGGTGACCTTCAGCGGCACCATGAACGGCGTGATCACGCCGGTGGCGATCATCTTGGTGCCTTCCGGCAGGTGGGCGACCAGCGGCGCGGCGAGAAAATCGTAGATCGGCCCGGAGCCCGGCCAGATGAAGATCACGATGAACACCGCCGCGACCGCGAGCAGCGCGCGGATCAGCCGGTCGCGCAGCTCGACGAGGTGCGAGATGAAGGTGTCCTGGATCTCGCTCATGGATTGGCGGGAATGCGCGGCGCGGCGTCGCCGGGCGCGCCGGGCGCCGGCGCGGGAATGGCGGCCGGCGCAGGGGTGGAGGGGGGCTCGGCGGAGGCAGGCTCGGAGGACGTCGCCTGCGTCGCAAACGCGTCCTGGGCCGCCTGCACCTCCGACGAGACCGCGTTCACCTCGCGGCTCACCGAAGTCTCGACCTCGCGCGCGGCGGACTCGAACTGCGTCTTCATCTTGCGCAGCTCGTCGAGCTCCATCTCGCGGTTGATGTCCGCCTTCACGTCGTTGACGTACCGCTGCATGCGGCCGAACAGATGCCCGGCCGTCCGCGCGACCTTGGGCAGGCGCTCGGGGCCGATGACGATCAGGGCCACGATCCCGATCACGAACAGCTCGGAAAAGCCGATGTCGAACATGGTGCGGTTACCGCAGGGCCAAAAAAAGACGCCGGGTCGGGCCCGGCATCGTTGGCTGGAGCTCGCGCCGGAGACCGGCCGTCAGGCCTTGGTCTCCTTCTTGACCTCGGCGTCGATGGTCTGGCCGGTGACCTGCTGGGGTGGCGTCGCCTCGTCCCCCCCCTTCATGCCTTCCTTGAAGCCCTTCACCGCGCCGCCGAGGTCGGACCCCATGTTGCGCAGCTTCTTGGTGCCGAAGACCAGCATGACGATGACCAGAACGATCAGCCAGTGCCAGATGCTGAACGAACCCATGATCCTTCTCCTTCACTCTCTGGTGAGCATCGGCCCGAGCACCTGCGGCCCGCCGACGACGTGCACGTGCAGATGATACACCTCCTGCCTCCCCACCCGACCGGTGTTCACGATCATCCGGAATCCGTCGGTGGCCCCCTGTTCCCGGGCAAGCCGACCGCTCAGGGCCATGATGCGCCCCAGCACGCCGGCATGGGCTTCGGTGACTTCGGCAAGCGAAGCGACGTGAAGTTTCGGGATCATGAGGAAATGCACCGGCGCGATCGGCCGGATGTCGTGAAATGCCAGGATCTCGTCGTCCTCGTACACCTTGCGACAGGGGATCTCCCCCCGCACGATCCTGCAGAAGAGGCAGTTCGGGTCGCTCGACATGGCCGCCGCTACCGCCGCTCGGCCTCGATCCTGACGCCGTCCTGGCGCGCCGCCTTTTCGTCGATGCCGGAAATGCCCTCCCGACGGCGCAGTTCCATGAGGACGTCCGACGGACGCAGCCCGTAGTGTGACAGGGCGATGACGCAGTGGAACCAGAGGTCCGCCATCTCGCCGACGATGCGCAGGCGGTCGCCGTCCTTGCCGGCCATCACCGCCTCGGTGGCCTCCTCGCCGATCTTCTTCAGCACGGCGTCCTCGCCGCGCGCGAGCAGCCTCGCGACGTAGGAAGCGTCCGGATCGCCCGCCTTGCGCGACTCGACCGTGTCGGCCAGCCGCTCGAGAATGTCCTGAATGCCGGTCATTTGTCGTAGATCTCCCGCGGATCCTTCAGCACCGGCTCGGTCTCGACCCAGCGGCCGTCCACCAGCCGGCGAAAAAAGCAGCTTGCACGCCCCGTGTGACAGGCGATGCCGCCCGCCTGCACAACCTCCAGGACCACCACGTCGCCGTCGCAGTCGAGGCGGATCGCCTCGACCTTCTGCGTGTGCCCCGACTCCTCGCCCTTGTGCCAGAGTCGTTCGCGCGAGCGGGAGTAGTACACCGCCTCGCCGAGCGCGCGCGTTTGCGCCAAGCCCTCGCGGCTGGTCCACGCGACCATGAGGATACGCCCCGTGCCCGCCTCCTGCGCGATGCAAGTCACCAGGCCGCGCTCGTCCCACTTGACCGCGTCGAGCCAGGCGTCGTCGCCGCCCGCACTCACGGCAGCCTCACCTCAACACCGGCCTTGGCCATGTACGCCTTCGCCTGGCCGACGGTGTACTCGCCATAATGGAAAATGCTCGCAGCCAGCACCGCGTCGGCGCGCCCTTCGGTGACGCCCGCCGCGAGGTGCGCGAGGTTGCCCACCCCTCCGGAGGCGATCACGGGGACGTCCACGGCGTCGCTCACCGCGCGCGTGAGCGGGATGTCGAAGCCCTCGCGCGTGCCGTCGCGGTCCATGCTGGTGAGCAGCAGCTCGCCCGCGCCCGCGGCCTGCATGCGTCGCGCCCACTCCACCGCGTCCAGCCCGGTCGCCTTGCGGCCGCCGTGGGTGTACACCTCCCAGCGCCCGTCCGCGCGCTTGGCGTCGATGGCCACCACGATGCACTGCGAGCCGTACCTGCCGGCGGCGTCCTCGACGAGCTGCGGGTTCTGCACCGCCGCCGTGTTGATGGAGACCTTGTCGGCGCCCGCGTTGAGCAGGCGCCGCACGTCCTCGACCTTGCGCACCCCGCCGCCGACGGTGAGCGGAATGAACACCTGCGCGGCGACGCTCTCGATGACGTGCAGGATGATGTCGCGGTCGTCGGAGCTCGCGGTGATGTCGAGGAAGCACAGCTCGTCCGCTCCCTGCTCGTCGTAGCGGCGCGAGATCTCCACCGGGTCGCCCGCGTCGCGCAGCTCGACGAAGTTGACGCCCTTCACCACCCGCCCCGCGGTGACGTCGAGGCAGGGGATGACGCGCTTGGCGAGGCCCACGTCAGGCCTCTGCGCCGGGGGCGTCGCCGGGCGGGCTCAGCCGATCGGCGGTCTCCTGGGCCTTGCGGAAATCGATGGTGCCCTCGTACACGGCGCGGCCGGTGATCACGCCGTCGATGCCCTCGCCCTCGACGGCGCAAAGGCGCTCGATGTCGCCGAGGTCGGTGAGGCCGCCGGAGGCGATCACCGGGATGCGCAGCTCGCGGGCGAGACGCACGGTAGCCTCGATGTTGATGCCGGAGAGCATGCCGTCGCGGCCGATGTCGGTGTAGATGACCGACTCGACCCCGTAGTCCTGGAACTTCCGCGCGAGATCGATGACGTCGTGCCCGGTCATCTTCGACCAGCCCTCGACGGCGACCTTGCCGTCCTTGGCGTCGAGGCCGACGATGATGTGACCGGCGAAGGCGGTGCAGGCGTCATGCAGGAAGCCCGGGTTCTTCACCGCGGCCGTCCCGATGATGACGTAGGCGACGCCGTGGTCGAGGTACTTCTCGATGGTGTCCAGGTCGCGGATGCCGCCGCCGAGCTGCACCGGCAGCTCGTCACCCACCGCGTCGAGGATGCCGCGGATGACCGCCTCGTTCTTCGGCTTGCCGGCGGCCGCGCCGTTCAGGTCGACCACGTGCAACCGCCGCGCGCCCTGCGCGAGCCAGTGCTTCGCCATGGCGACAGGGTCCTCGGAGAAGACCGTGGCATCGCTCATGTCGCCCTGCTTGAGGCGCACGCAGCGCCCCTCCTTGATGTCTATGGCAGGGATGATGACCATGGCTCGGTCGGCGCGCTTGGATGGGGGGCGAGGACGATCGCGCGGGGCGCGAATGGAACCGATCAGGGATGCCAGTCGATGAAATTTCGCAGCAGCCGGAGGCCCGCGGCGTGACTTTTCTCTGGATGGAACTGGGTCGCGAAGATGTTATCCCGCGCCACCGCGCAGGTAAAGGGGAAGCCGTACACCGCAAACCCCGCGACCAGCCCCGGCTCGCCGGCCTCGACGAAGTAGCTGTGGACGAAGTAGAAACGCGCGTCGTCGGCGATGCCCGCCCACAGCGGATGGCCTTCAGCCTGGCGGACCTCGTTCCAGCCCATGTGCGGCACCTTGAGCTTCGTCCCCGCCGCGTCGTGCATCAGCTCCGCCGGGAAGCGCCGCACGCGGCCCGGCAGCAGGCCGAGGCCGGCGACGTCGCCCTCCTCGGAGCGCTCGAAGAGCATCTGCAGCCCGATGCAGATCCCCAGGAACGGCTTGGCGCGCGCGGCCTCCTCGACCGCCCCGCGCAGGCCGGACGCCTCCAGCTCGCGCATGCAGTCGGGCATCGCGCCCTGCCCGGGAAAGACCACGCGCTCGGCGGCGCGCACCGCCAGCGGGTCGGCGGTGACCCGCACCTCGGCGCCGGGCGCGACGTGCTCGAGCGCCTTGGATACCGAGCGCAGGTTGCCCATGCCGTAGTCGACCACGGCAATGCTCGTCACGACTAGAGCGTCCCCTTGGTGGAGGGCACCACGCCCGCGGCGCGCGGATCGGGCTCGGCAGCGGCGCGCAGCGCGCGCGCGAACGCCTTGAACACGGTCTCGCACTGGTGGTGCGCGTTGCGGCCGCGCAGGTTGTCGACATGCAGCGTGACCAGCGCGTGGTTCACGAACCCCTGGAAGAACTCGTACACGAGGTCCACGTCGAACTCGCCGATCAGCGCGCGCGTGAACGGCACGTGGAACTCGAGGCCGGGCCGGCCCGAGAAGTCGATCACCACGCGCGACAGCGCCTCGTCGAGCGGCACGTAGGCGTGGCCGTAGCGGCGGATGCCCTTCCGGTCGCCCACCGCCTTCGCCACCGCCTGGCCGAGCGTGATGCCGATGTCCTCGACGGTGTGATGCGCGTCGATGTGCAGGTCGCCCTTCGCGACGATGTCGAGGTCGACGAGCCCGTGGCGCGCGATCTGGTCGAGCATGTGGTCGAGGAACGGCACGCCCGTTTCCAGCCGGGCCTTGCCGGTGCCGTCGAGGTTGACCGAGACGGTGATCTGCGTCTCGGCGGTGTTGCGCGCGATCGTCGCGGTGCGCGGCGTGTTCACAGGGCTTCTCCGAGTGCGGCCATCATCAGTTCGTTCTCCCCGGGCGTCCCGACGGTGAGCCGCAGGCAGCCGGCGAGCAGCGCGTGAGCCCCGTTGAAATTGCGCACCAGCACGCGGCGGGATTTCATGTGCGCGTGGACGCGGTCCGCGTCGGGCACGCGCACCAGGATGAAGTTCGCCTCGCTGGGAAACGCGGTGACGCGCGGCAGGTCGGCGAGGCGATCGTACAGCCCCGTGCGCGCCTCGCGGATCGCGGCGGCCTGCGCCTCGAGCGCGTCGACGTGCTCGAGCACGCGCTCGGCGACCGCCTGCGTGAGCACACTCACGTTGTAGGGCGGGCGGACCTTGTCGATCTCGCCGGTCCACGCGGGCGCGGCGGCGGCGTAGCCCAGGCGAATGCCCGCGAGGCCGAGCTTGGATACCGTACGCATCACCATCAGGTTGTCGAACTCTCCCAGGCGGTCCATGAAGGTGCGGCCGGCGAAGGCGTGGTAGGCCTCGTCGACCACCACCAGCCCGGGCGTGGCGCGGATGACCGCCTCGACGGCCTCGGCCGGAAACAGGTTGCCGGTCGGGTTGTTCGGGTAGGCGAGGAAGACCAGCGCGGGACGATGCTCGGCGATGGCATCGAGCATGCGCCCGAGGTGCAGGGCGAAGTCCGCCTCGAGCGGCACGCCGACGTAGTGCATGCGGTGGAACACAGCGTTCATGCGGTACATGACGAACGAGGGCTCGGGCGCGAGCATCACCGCGCCGGGCCGCGCGAGCGTCTGCGCGGCGAGCGCGATGATCTCGTCGGAGCCGTTGCCGATCAGCAGCCCGGCCGACTGCGGGATGGCGAAGACGCGGCGCAGCGTCGCCTTGAGCGCCGGCGCAGCCGGATCGGGATAGCGGTTCACCTCCAGGCCGGCCACCATGCGCGCCACGTCCTCGCGCAAGCCCTCCGGCAGGCGGTAGGGATTCTCCATGGCGTCGAGCTTCACCATCCCGGTGGCGGGCGCCACCGGGTAGGCCTTCATCGCGAGGATTTCCTCGCGCACGAGTTTCCCGGGATCGACGCTCATGGCTCGAGCCTGTACTCGGCCGAGCGCGCGTGCGCCGGCAGGCCCTCGCCGTAGGCGAGCGACGCGGCGATGCGCCCGAGCGTCTGCGCGCCCGCGGCGGACACGCGGATGATGGACGAGCGCTTCTGGAAGTCGTACACGCCGAGCGGCGACGAGAAGCGCGCCGTGCGCGACGTGGGCAGCACGTGGTTGGGGCCCGCGCAGTAGTCGCCGAGGGACTCGGAGCTGTACGCGCCGACAAAGATGGCACCGGCGTGGCGCAGCCGCGGCAGCCACGTGTCCGGGTCGCGCACCGAGAGCTCCAGATGCTCGGGCGCGATGCGGTTGGCGATGTCGCAGGCCTCCGCGAGGTCGCGGCAGCGGATCAGCGCACCACGGTCGGCGAGCGAAGCGCGGATGACGTCGCGGCGCGGCATGTCAGCGATCTGCCGGTCGATGCTCGCCGCCACTCGATCCAGGAACGCCGCGTCGGGCGACACCAGGATGGCCTGCGCCACCTCGTCGTGCTCCGCCTGGGAGAAGAGGTCCATCGCGATCCAGTCCGGATCGGTGTGGCCGTCGCAGATCACCAGGATCTCCGAGGGCCCCGCAACCATGTCGATGCCGACCACGCCGAACACGCGCCGCTTCGCGGCAGCGACGTAGGCGTTGCCCGGCCCCACGATCTTGTCGACGGCAGGCACGGTCTCGGTGCCATACGCCAGCGCGCCGACCGCCTGGGCGCCGCCGATGGCGAACACGCGCTCGACGCCGGCGATAGCCGCCGCGGCGAGCACCAGGGGGTTGCGTTCGCCGTCCGGCGTGGGGACGACCATGACCAGTTCGCCAACGCCGGCCACCTTGGCCGGCAGGGCGTTCATCAGCACCGACGACGGATATGCCGCCTTGCCGCCCGGGACATAGAGACCGGCGCGGTCAAGCGGCGTGACCTGCTGGCCGAGCACCGTGCCGTCGGGCTCGGTGTACTGCCAGGACTCCGCGCGCTGGCGCTCGTGGTAACCGCGCACGCGCTCGGCAGCACGCTCGAGGTTCTCGCGCAAGCCGGGATCCAGCGTGTCGCGGGCGCGCACGAGCTCGGCGCGAGGGATCTCGAGGTCGGCGGCACGGGCCACCTGCACGCGATCGAAGCGCGCCGTGTATTCGAGCAGCGCGGCGTCGCCCCGCCGGCGCACGTCGGCGAGGATGTCCGCCACGACCCGGTCCACACCCTCGTCCTGCGCCGCCTCGAGCGCGGTGAGCGCGGCGAGCTCGGCGTCGAAGCCGGGCTGGTCGGTGGCGAGGCGGCGGATCGCGACCCGGCCGTGCGAAACACCGCTTCGCAGCGCCTGATTCACCGACGCACCGGGAGGTACGCGCGGGCCTTGCGCATTCCTAGGCATGGGCGGCCACCGCGCGCTCGAAAGCCTCGATCACCGGCTGCAGCAGGTCGCGCTTCATCTTCAGCGCGGCCTGGTTGACGATCAGGCGCGCCGAAATCGGCATGATCTCCTCGACGGCCACCAGGGCATTGGCCTTCAGCGTGTTGCCCGTGGACACGAGGTCGACGATGGCGTCGGCGAGCCCGGCCAGCGGCGCAAGCTCCATGGAGCCGTAGAGCTTGATCAGGTCGACGTGCACGCCCTTGGCGGCGAAATGCTCGCGGGCGGTGCGGATGTACTTGGTCGCCACGCGCAGCCGTGCGCCGGAGCGCACCGCGGCAGCGTAGTCGAAGCCCTCGCGCACCGCCACCATCATGCGGCAGCGCGCGATGCCGAGGTCGAGCGGCTGGTAAAGCCCGAGACCGCCGTGCTCGTGCAGGACGTCCTTGCCGGCGATGCCGAGGTCGGCGGCACCGTACTGCACGTAGGTCGGCGTGTCGGAGGCACGCACGATCACCAGGCGCACGTCCGGGCGGGTGGTCTCCAGGATGAGCTTGCGCGAGCGCTCCGGATCCTCCCGCGATGCGATGCCGGCGGCGGCCAGGAGCGGCGCGGTGTCGGTGAAGATGCGGCCCTTGGAAAGGGCTATGGTGATGCCTGCCACGATGGCTGGATGCCGAGATAAATCAGGATTTTAGCGCGAAGCCCGCGGTCGTTGCACGCGAGCGACCGTGAACGCGCCGTCAGTGCACCCTTCTGATCCGCGCCCCGAGCCGGGAGAGCTTTTCCTCGATCGCCTCGTAGCCGCGATCAAGGTGGTAGATGCGGTCGATGACCGTCTCGCCGCGCGCCACCAGGCCGGCGATGACCAGGCTCGCGGAGGCGCGCAGGTCGGTGGCCATGACGCGCGCGCCCTGCAGGCCGGCCACACCCCGCACGATGGCGGTGTTGCCCGCGGTCTCGATGTCGGCGCCCAGTCGGGCGAGTTCCTGCGCGTGCATGAAGCGGTTCTCGAAAATCGTCTCGGTGATCACGCCGGTGCCCGCAGCGATGGCGTCCAGCGCCATGACCTGTGCCTGCATGTCGGTCGGGAACGCAGGATACGGCGCCGTGCGCACGCTCACCGCGAGCGGCGGCTCGCGCATCTCGATGGTGATGCTGTCCGCGCCGGCCTCGATGCGCGCGCCCGCCTCGCGCAGCTTCTCGACCACCGCGTCGAGAAGCCCGGAACGGGTATGGCGTAACGTGACACGGCCGCCCGCGGCCGCCACGGCGACCAGGAAGGTCCCGGTCTCGATGCGGTCCGGCATGATGTCGTGGGTCGCCCCGTGCAGGGACTCCACGCCCTCGATGGTGATCACGTCGGTGCCGGCGCCCGCGATGCGCGCGCCCATGGCGTTGAGGCAGTCGGCGAGGTCCACCACCTCGGGCTCGCGCGCCGCGTTCTCCAGCACCGTGGTGCCTTCGGCCAGCGCGGCGGCCATCATCAGGTTCTCCGTGCCGGTGACGGTCACCAGGTCCATCACGTGCCGCGCGCCCTTCAGGCGTTTTGCCTCGGCGATGATGTAGCCCGCCTCCACGCGCACATCCGCGCCCATCGCGGCCAGGCCCTTGATGTGCTGGTCGACCGGGCGCGTCCCGATCGCACAGCCGCCCGGCAGCGATACGCGGGCCCGCCCGTGGCGCGCCACCAGCGGGCCCAGGACGAGGATCGACGCACGCATGGTCTTCACCAGGTCGTAGGGCGCGGTCGGGTTGTCCAGGCGCGCGGCGTCCAGCGCCACGCCCATGCGCTCGTCCACGACCACGTCCACGCCCATCTGCGAGAGGAGGCCGAGCATCGTGGTGACGTCGCGCAGGTGCGGGACGTTGGTGAGCCGCAACGGCTCGGGCGCGAGCAGTGCCGCGGTGAGCAGCGGCAACGCGGCGTTCTTCGCCCCGGAGATGCGCACCTCGCCCTCGAGGGGCGCCCCGCCTTCGATCGCGAGCTTGTCCATACCGTCGGCGCGCTAGCGCGCGCCCCACTCCTCGGGGGTGAGCGTCTTCATCGACAGCGCGTGGATCTCCTGGCGCATCCGGTCGCCCAGGGCGCGATACACGATCTGGTGCTGCTGCACCCTCGACTTGCCGCGGAACTCCGCGCTGACGATGACAGCCTCGAAGTGGTGGCCGTCGCCGGCCACCTGCACGAATTCGCAGGGCATGCCCTGCTCGATGTAGGACTGGACGTCCTCGGGACGGACCATGGGCGACACTCCTTCGTTCACCGGCGCAGCCGCCACCCGGACTTGAGCAGCGCGAGCGTCACCGCGGTGAGCACGGCGAAGAACGCCGCCATCACCGCGATCGAGACGCCCGGCGGCGTGTCGGACACGCCGAAGAAGCCGTAGCGGAAGCCGTCGATCATGTAGAAAAAGGGATTGAGATGCGATACCGCCTGCCACAACTCGGGCAGCGAGTGGATGGAGTAGAACACGCCGGCGAGAAACGTGAAGGGCACGATCACGAAACTCTGGAACGCGGCGAGCTGGTCGAACTTCTCCGACCAGATGCCCGCCAGCACGCCCATCGCGCCGAGGATGGCGCTGCCCCCGAGCGCGAACAGGGCCGCCCACAAGGGGTGGGCGACAGGCAGCGCGACGAACGGCAGCGTCGCGGCCAGCACGCCGGCGCCCACGACCAGGCCGCGGACCACGGCGGCCAGCACGTAGGCGCCGAAGAACTCGACGTACGACAGCGGCGGCAGCAGCACGAACACGATGTTGCCGGTGACCTTGGACTGGATCAGGCTCGACGAGCTGTTGGCGAAGGCGTTCTGCAGCATCGCCATCATCACCAGCCCGGGGACCAGGAAAGCCGTGTACGGCAGCTTGCCGTAGACCGTCACCCGCTCCCCCAGCACCTGCGCGAACACGAGCAGGTAGAGCAGCGTGGTGAGCACCGGCGCCGCGACCGTCTGGAAGCCGACCTTCCAGAAGCGCAGCAGCTCCTTGTAGAACAGGGTGCGGAAGCCGATCACGCGAGGGCCCGCTCGGGCTGCGCGGCGCGCGCGTCGTCGTGCATGATCTGCACGAACACGTCCTCGAGGTCGGGCTGCACGAGCTCGATCTCGCTCACGCCGCACCCCGACGCGCGCAGGGCGGCGAGCACCGGCTCGACGTCGCCGTAGCCGTCGAGCCGGAAGGTGCGCGCCGTGCCGTTCTGGTCCGCGAGCCGCGCGCGCAGCCCCGCGGGCACCTCGCCGTCGAAGCGCACGCGCAGGCGCAGCGCCTCGTGGCGGCCGACGAGGTTGGCGGTGGTATCGAGCGCCACGAGCCTGCCCGCCTTCAGCATGGCGATGCGGTGGCAGAGCGTCTCGGCCTCCTCGAGATAGTGCGTGGTGAGCACGACGGTATGGCCGTCGGCGTTGAGCCGGCGCACGAACTGCCACAGCCCCTGGCGCAACTCGACGTCGACGCCGGCGGTCGGCTCGTCGAGCACGATCACCGGCGGCCGGTGCACCAGCGCCTGCGCCACCAGCACACGGCGCTTCATGCCGCCGGAGAGCGCGCGCATGTTGGCGTCCGCCTTGCCGGTCAGGTCCAGGTGGTGCATCACCTCGTCGATCCACGCGTCGTTGCGCGCGAGGCCGAAGTAGCCGGACTGGAAACGCAGCGTCTCGCGGACGGTGAAGAACGGATCGAACACGAGCTCCTGCGGGACCACGCCGAGTAGCCGGCGCGCTTCGCGGTACTGCGTTACCACGTCCCGCCCGAGCACCGCGGCGGTGCCGGAGTCGGCGCGCGCGAGCCCGGCGAGGATGCTGATGAGCGTGGTCTTGCCGGCCCCGTTCGGCCCGAGCAGCCCGAAGAACTCGCCCTGCCGCACGGCGAGGTCGACGCCCCCCAGGGCCTGCACGTCGCCGTAGCGCTTCGCGAGGCCGCGTATGTCGATCGCGGCGGTCATGGAACGGGGATTTTACGCCCGGCGGTGCGGACCCGGCCCGGCGAGGCGGGCGGCGTCAGCGCTGCGGGCCGAGGAAATCGGAGACGTCGTAGAGCCGCGCGAGATTCTGCATCGCCGGCGGGAGGTTGACGAACGCGAGGCTCCGACCGGCGGCCCGGGCATCGCGCAGCCATTCGAGGGCGAGCGCAATGGCGCTGGAGTCCACGTGTCCAACCGACCCGAAATCCACCGTGGAAAGGCCCTGGCGCAGGTACTGGTCACCCGCGGCGAGCAGCCTCGGCACCGTGTCCGCGTTGATCGGGCCCTCCAGCACGAGACGGTCGCCCTCGAGGCGGGTCGGCACTAGCTGCTCTTGGTCTCGAGCTGGCGGTTCTTGTCCGACAGCGTCTTGATGAGCCCGTCGACGCCGGCGTTGCGGATCTCGCTGGCGAAGGTGTCGCGATAGGTGGTGACCAGCGACACCCCCGCCACCGAGACGTCGTAGACCTTCCAGCCCGACGCGGTCTTCTCCATCGCATAGTCGATCCCGATCGCCTCGGCGCCGGACTGCTTGACCTCCGAGCGCACCATCGCCTCGGTATCCGCAGGCTGCATGCGCAGCGGCTTGAAGTCGATGTTCTGGTTGCGGTACTGGGTGAGCGCGCTGGAGTAGGTCCTCACCAGGAGGGTGCGGAACTGATCCACGAGTTGCTTCTGCTGCTCAGGCGTCGCCTTGCGCCAGTTCGGCCCCATCGCGAGGGCGGTCATGCGGGTGAAGTTGAAGTGCGGCAGCACCTTCTCCTCGACCAGCGCGATGGTCTTCTTGGTGTTGCCCGACTGGATTTCCTTGTCGGCGCGGACGATGGCGAGCACCTCCTGCGTCACCGACTTCACCAGGACGTCGGGCATGTCCTGGGCGGAGGCCGGAGCAATTGCGGCGAAAGCGAACAGGCAGGCGAGTAACAAGCGCAGCATGACAGAACCTCTAGCGGGAGCGGGCGACGAGCGCCGCCGGCTCGGCGGACAACACCGCCTCGTAGTTGGATGGGATCTTCGGCTCGACCACCTGGAGCCGCGGCCCGGCGTAGGGCGGGACGCTGACCCACGTCAGAGAGGGCGGCTCCCGGGTTGGTTCCGCCTCCAGCGAAATCGCGGGCGCCTCGCCCTGCTCCTGCTTCTCGCGCGGGGGGTTGCCGTCGTAGACCAGGCTGCGGCGGCGCTGGAAGTACGCATTGCGGACGAACACGTACCGGTCGAGCGCGGCCTCCTCCAGCAGGCTCGTCGTCCCCAGCAGGTTGGCGCGGATGTTGATGGTGTCGAGGATGGTGAGGCCGTTCCGCCACGCGACGCGGTGGCTGAAGTCGAGGTCGGTGGGCAGCCGCCAGGGCAGGTAGGCGAAGCCGTCTGCAATGAGGCCGGCGCCGTCGCGCACCGAACTCGGTCCGAGGATGGGCAGCACAAGATAGGCGCCGGGCTCGAGCCCCCAGCGCCCCAGGGTCTGGCCGAAGTCCTCGTTGTGCTTCTCCATCCCCATGTCGCTCGCGATATCGGTGAGGCCCGCGAGCCCGAAAGTCGAGTTGGTGATGAAGCGGAACAGGTCCGAAAGACCCTCCTCCACCTTGCCCTGTAGGAGGTTGTTCACCCCGATCCACGGGTCGCGAAGATTGGAGAAGAAATTGCGCACCCCGGTGCGGACGAACTCCGGCGTCACCGCGACGTAGGCCTCGGCGATCGGCTTGACGGCGAAGCGGTCCACCTGCTCGTTGAACTCGAACACCACCCGGTTCACCGGCTCGATGGGGTCGCGCGGGTCCGGCGCCGTGGTCGCGCAGCCGCTCAGCGCGGCCGCAGAAACCAGCGCAGCAACTCGGCACAAACTCCTGATGTGCATAACTATTTTTTCTCGTTACCTTCCGAGGCCTTACTGTACAGGAACTGGCTGATCAGGGTTTCCAGCACGATGGCGGACTGGGTAATTTTTAACGTGTCCCCGTCCTTGACATCCACCGTGTCGCCGCCCGCGGCGAGGCCGATGTACTGCTCCCCGAGGAGGCCGGAGGTGAGAATCTTGGCAGCGGTGTCGCGCGGGAACTTGAAGCTGCCTTCGACGTTCATGCTCACCACCGCCTCGAAGGATTCGTTGTCGAAGACGATGGATCCGACCCGTCCGACGACCACCCCGGCGCTCTTCACCGGTGCGCGCACCTTGAGGCCTCCGATGTTATCAAACCTCGCCTTTATGACATAGGTATCGCCGGTGCCGAGCGTCGCGCTGCCGGCGACCTTGAGGGCGAGGAAGCCGATCGCGGCCAGGCCGATGGTCACGAAGATTCCCACCCAGACGTCGATGGTCCTGCGATTCATCATGGTTGTCTTCCTCAGGCGCCGCGGAACATGAAGGCGGTCAACACGAAATCGAGGGCGAGGATGGCGAGCGAAGAGTTCACCACGGTGCGCGTGGTGGCATGCGACACGCCCTCCGCGGTCGGACTGGCATCGTAGCCCTCGAACACCGCGATCCAGCTTACCGCGACGCCGAACACCACGCTCTTGATGATGCCGTTCACCACGTCCTCGTGCAGGTCCACCGAGCCCTGCATCTGCGACCAGAAGGAGCCCTCGTCGAGCCCGATCAGCACCACGCCGATCAGGTAGCCGCCGAAGATGCCCACCGCCGAGAACAGGGCCGCGAGCAATGGCATCGAGATGACCCCGCCCCAGAAGCGCGGCGCCACCACCCGGGCGATGGGATCCACCGCCATCATCTCCATCGCGGAGAGCTGCTCGGTGGTCTTCATCAGGCCGATGGCGGCGGTGATCGCGGAGCCCGCGCGGCTGGCGAAGAGCAGCGCCGACACCACCGGCCCCAACTCGCGCGTGAGCGACAGCGCGACCAGGATGCCGAGCGCCTCCGCCGAGCCGTAGCGCACCAGCGTGTCGTAGCCCTGCAGCCCGAGCACCATGCCCACGAACAGCCCGGAGACGACGATGATGATGAGCGAGAGCACGCCGGCGAACCAGATCTCGCGCATCGTGAGCCCGAAGCGCCGGAAGCTGGTGCCCGAAGCCTTGAGCACCACCCAGAAGAAGCGGGTGGCGTAGCCCAGGCGCACGATTGCGCGGTTGACCCGGCTGCCGATCAGGGCGAAGACGTTGAGGAGCGCTTGCACGGTCAGGGCAGCAGGTCGGCGCGGTAGTCGGGCGCGGGGTAGTGGAAGGGCACCGGGCCGTCGGTCTCGCCGTAGATGAACTGGTGCACGAACGGCAGCGTGCTGGCGCGCACCTCGTCGGGCGTCCCCTCCGCGACGATGCGCCCGTCCGACACGAAGAACACGTAGTCGACGATGAGCAGCGACTCGTGGATGTCGTGCGTGACCACGATGGAGGTGCCCCCCAGCGCGTCGTTCAGGTCGCGGATCAACTCGCCGATGATCGCGAGCGAGATCGGGTCGAGGCCGGTGAACGGCTCGTCATACATCATCAGCGCCGGGTCGAGCGCGATGGCACGCGCCAGCGCCACGCGTCGCGCCATGCCGCCGGAGAGCTGCTGCGGCATCAGGCTGGCGGCGCCGCGCAGGCCGACCGCGTGCAGCTTCATGAGCACCAGGTCGCGGATGATGCGCTCGGGCAGCCTGGTGCGCTCGCGCATCGGGAAGGCGACGTTCTCGAACACCGACAGGTCCGTGAACAGCGCCCCGAACTGGAACAGCATGCCCATGCGGCGGCGCAGTTCGTAGAGGCGGGCGGTGTGAATCGAGCGCATCGACTGCCCGAACACGCGCACTTCCCCTCCGGTCGGCCGGAGCATGCCGCCCAGCAGCCGCAGCAGGGTGGTCTTGCCCGACCCGCTGCCACCCATGATTGCGACGACCTTGCCGCGGGGGATGCGCAGCGTGATGCCGGAGAGCACGGGGCGGCTCGCGTCGTACGCGAACGACGCGTCCTCCACCTCAACCACGTAATCGGTCGACACCCGGCTCCTGCAGCGCGCTGACAAAACAGGCGATTGTATCGACTTCGCCTGCGAGGCGGCATACGCCCGACGTTTATCACGCGCCGGGCGCACGCGGTCCGCTAACATAGTTGCGTGCCCGCGCCCCTGCCCGCCCCCGCCCCGACTCCGCCCGCGCTGCGTTTCGCCGGCGTCGCGAAGCGCTACGGCCGCGCGGAGGTGCTCCGCGGCGTCACGCTGGAGGTACCCGCCGGCGCGGCTTTCGGCCTCGCGGGCCTGAACGGCGCCGGCAAGACGACGCTGCTGAAGTGCATGCTCGACCTCGCCGCGCCGGACGCGGGCCGGATCGAGATCTTCGGCGTGCCGCACCGCGTGCCGGCGGCGCGTGCGCGCGTGGGCTTCGTGCCCGAGCGCTTCGTGCCGCCGTGGTACCTCACCGGGCGGGACTTCCTGCGCTTCATGCGCGACCTGGACGGCGTCCGATACGGCGAGGAGGAGGTGCGCGCGATGCTGGCGGCCCTCGACCTCGACGTCGACGCGCTGTCGCGGCCGGCACGCGCATACTCGAAGGGCATGACGCAGAAGCTCGGCCTGGCGGCGTGCTTTCTCGCGCGGCGCGACCTGTACGTGCTCGACGAGCCGATGAGCGGCCTCGACCCCAGGGCGCGCGCGTGCCTCAAGGATCTGCTCGCCGCGGAGCGGGCGCGCGGTGCCACGCTGTTCTTTACGTCGCACGCGCTCGCCGACATCGAGGCGGTGTGCGACAGGATCGCCGTCTTGCACCGGGGTGTGCCGTATTTCGCAGGTGCGCCCGGGGCGCTGTGCGACCATTATGAGGAGAGCTCGCTTGAGCGGGCCTTTCTGCGTTGCATCGAGGCCCCGGCGCCATGCCCGACAATAACAAGCCCACACTGCTCATCGTCGACGACGACCCGCTGATCTCGGACACGCTGTCCTATGCCCTCGGCAAGGACTTCGAGGTCATGGTGAGCGACTCGCGCGGCCACGCGGTCAGCCTGCTGCGCCAGCTGGACGAGGCGCCGCAGCTCGCGCTGGTGGATCTTGGCCTGCCGCCGACGCCGCACCGGCCCGACGAGGGCTTCCAGCTGATCTCCGACCTGCTGGCGCACTCCCCCGCGATGAAGATCCTGGTGCTGTCGGGGCAGAACGACGCCGCCAACGCGCGCCACGCCCGCGCGCTCGGCGCCGCCGAGTTCGTCGCCAAGCCCTGCGATCCGGAGAACCTCAAGCGCATCCTGCTGCACGCGCTGCAGTTTCGCGCCGCGGAGATCACCGGTGGCCCGTCGGCCGACGGGGACATGCTGGTGGGCCGCAGCCCGGCGATGCAGAAGCTGCGCAGTCAGATCTCGCAGTACGCCGACAGCCCGTTCCCGGCGCTGATCGAGGGGGAGTCCGGCAGCGGCAAGGAGATGGTGGCCAACGCGCTGCACCTGCTCTCCTCGCGCAAGGACAAGCCCTGCCTCGCGCTCAACTGCGCGGCGATCGCGCCGACTCTGGTGGAGCCGACGCTGTTCGGCTACGTGAAGGGCGCGTTCACCGGCGCGCTCACCAACAAGTCCGGGTATTTCGAGGATGCGGCCGACGGCACCCTGTTCCTCGACGAGATCGGGGAGCTGCCGCTGGAGCTGCAGGCCAAGCTGCTGCGCGTGCTCGAGAACGGCGAGTACCAGCGCGTCGGCGAGACGCAGCGCCGCTACTCGCGCGCGCGGGTCATCGCAGCCACCAACCGCGACCTGCGCCAGGAGATCAAGAAGGGGCATTTCCGCGCCGACCTGTACCATCGGCTGTCGGTATTCACCATCAACGTGCCGCCGCTGCGCGAGATGGAGGACGACAAGCAACTCCTCCTGCAGCACTTCAGCCGCTTCTATTCGGAGCAGGCGAGGCTGCCGCAATTCACGCTGGACGATTCGGCCGCCAAGATGTGGCGCGACTACCACTTCCCCGGCAACGTGCGCGAGCTGCGCAACATCGTCATCCGCCTCACCACCAAGTACGGCGGGCAGAAGCTCTCGGCGCTGGAGCTGGAGCCGGAGCTCGACGTCGAGAGCGCGCCGGCGCAGCCCGACCTGGGCATGCCGAACGACCCGGAGACCCTGGTCGAGCAGGCGCAGGCGCACCTGCAACGCGAACGCGGCTTCAACCTCGATCACATGCTGAAAGCATGGGAGCAGGGCTACATCGAGGCGGCCATGAAGCTCACCCGCGGCAACGTGAGCCAGGCGGCGAAGCTCCTGGGCATCAACCGCACCACGCTCTACAGCCGCATGGAGTCGCTGCAGAAGCAGTGACGCGGTTACAGCCGGCGCCGCGCGCCTGCGGTGCGGCACGCTGCGCACCGCGCGCCGCCGCCCCCCTCCCGCTCTTGCGCGGGCGCGATTAGACTAGTCCCGTCGAATCAGGAGGACCGCGGCCGCTCATGTATCTCAGCCACTTCGGGCTCACCGAGCCGCCGTTCCGCATCACCCCGCATACGGAGTTCTTCTTCTCCGGTGCGAACCGCGGCGCAACGCTGGAGGCGCTGCTCTACGCGATCACCCACGACGAGGGCATCGTCAAGGTCACCGGCGAGGTCGGCAGCGGCAAGACCATGCTGTGCCGCGTATTGGTCGAGCGGCTGCCGAAAAGCGTCGAGACCATCTACCTCGCCAATCCCTCGCTCTCCCGCGACGAGATCCTGCACGTGCTCGCGGCCGACCTGCAGGTGGAGTCCCGCGGCGAGCGTGTCACCATCCTGCTGCGCGCCCTGCAGGAGAAGCTGATCAAGCTCTACGCCGCGGGGCGCCGCGTGGTGGTGCTGATCGACGAGGCGCACGCCATGCCGATGGAGACCCTGGAGGAGGTGCGGCTGCTCTCCAACCTGGAGTCCAACCGGGCGAAGCTGCTGCAGATCGTGCTGTTCGGCCAGCCCGAGCTCGACGATCACCTGGGCGTGCCGAACATGCGCCAGCTCCGCGAGCGCATCACCCACAGCTTCAAGCTCGAGCCGCTGGTGCGCTCGGACATCGACAGCTACGTCGACTTCCGCATGCGCGCTGCCGGGTACAGGGGCCCGAACGTGTTCGCGCCGCAGGCGCTGCGTGCCATCGCGCAAGAGTCCGAGGGGCTCACGCGGCGCATCAACATCCTCGCCGACAAGTCACTGCTTGCCGCCTTCGCCGACAGCTCCCACCAGGTGACCGCGAAGCACGCGGCCGCCGCGGTGCGCGACTCCGGATTCAAGCGCTCCGGCATGCGCGTCGGCGGACGCTGGGCGCTGCTGGCCGCCGGGGCCGCTGCCGGGCTCGCGCTCGGCTTCGGTTGGCATCTTTTCCAGACGAGCTCGTCGCCGACCGCGCCCGCGGCGTCGCCTCAGGCGGGGCCGGGCAATGCCATCCGGCAGGCGCCGGAGCCTGCCGCGACGCCCACGCCCGCCGCAGCACCGGTTCCGCAGGCCGCAGTTCTTGCGCCGTCGTCCGGCCCCGTCGCCGCCCCCCCAGGCGCCGCACCGGCACCCGCACCCGCTGCTTCGACGCCGACAGCCGCACCAGCCGGCACGGCCCCTGCGACCGGCGGGCAGCCACCCGGGTCAGCCACGGCTGCCGCACCCGCGCCGGACACCCAGCCGGCCCCCCCGGCGACTCTCGCCACGGCCACCGCCGTGACAGCGGCCGGCGCCGTCACGCCGCGGCAGCCGCCGCCGCCCGCGGGTGGCAAGCTGGCGCTCGATCGCTTCGCCGCAACGCAGGCGTGGCTGAACGCGGCCCCCGGTGGCCACTACTCCATCCAGCTCGCGACCATGAGCGATGCCGAGACCGACGACCTGGAGCGCCTGCTGCGCCAGGCGGCGGAGCTCCTGAACCCCAACGAGCTGTACGTGTACGGCGTCAGGATCAACGGACGGCAGCACTATCGCGCCGCCTACGGCGACTTTCCCAGCGCGGACGCGGCAGCCAAGGCGATAGACGACCTTCCGGCCACGCTGAAGTCGCGCCGGCCCTATCAGCGCAGCGTGGAGTCCATGCGCGCCCAGAACCTGCAATAGTTCCGGTTCCGTCCTGGCCTTCGAGCCGCATTTCTCCACATACGCTTTGGTTAGCGAAAACAATTTGTTGCGGTTGTGTTGTTATACTGCACCTTGAGTAAACGCGTTGTCCCTCCACGCATAACAAGGCATCGGGTCGATATGCCGCGTCATCTGCTCGTCCTCGTACTTGCCACCGCGCTGGCCGCATGTACCCAGCCCATGCGCAAGTCGGAAGGGCACCTGTCGGAGACCACCGTCCCGCAGGCGGGCAACATCCCCGCGCCGGTCCAGGCCCTTCCCGTCCTGCCCAAGCCGCGACCGATGGTGCGGCAGGAAACCTACAGCGTCGTGGTCAACAACGTGCGGGTGCAGGAGCTCCTCTTCGCGCTCGCCCGCGACGCCAAGGTCAACGTCGACATCCATCCCGGCATCACCGGCCTGGTCACGCTCAACGCCATCGACCAGACCCTGCCCCAGCTCCTGTCGCGGATCTCCAAGCAAGTCGACATGCGCTACGAGCTGGACGGGCCCAACCTGATCGTGATGCCCGATTCGCCGTACCTGCGCGTCTACAAGATCGACTATGTGAACATGAAGCGGGAGACCACCGGCACCGTCGCGGTCTCCGGTCAGATCACCGGACAGACCGCGGGGGGCGGCGGTGCAGGGGGAGGGGGCGGGGGAGCAGGAGGCGCGGGCAGCGGCTCGCAGAACACCTCCACCGTCCGCGTGGTCAACACTTCCAACAACAACTTCTGGGACACCCTGGTCGACAACATCAAGGACATCCTGCGGGAGACCGACAAGATTCTTCCCGCGGGCCCCACCCCGGTGGCCGCCGCGGCGCCCGCGCCTGCAGCGTCCGGAGCCGGAGGTGGCGGAGGCGGCGGAACGGGCGCCCTGGCGCCCGCCGGACCGTTGCCCAACGTGTCCTTCCGGGAAGCAGCGGCGGTGATCGCCAACCCCGAGGCGAGCGTGCTCACCATCCGCGCCACGGCGCGGCAGCATGAGCGCATCCAGGAGTTCCTTGACCAGGTCCTGGTGAGCGCACGCCGACAGGTGCTCATCGAGGCGACCATCGTCGAGGTGCGCCTCTCCAACAACTACCAGCAGGGCATCGACTGGAACTTCCTGACCACGGCAGGCGGCCTGCCGTTCATCCAGGTGAGCCCGACGGGCAGCCCGCCGGGCACGCCGACGCAGTCGCTGTTCACCATGAACCTCGCTTCCGAGCGCTGGAACTTCAACGCGACCATCAAGCTGCTCGAGACGTTCGGCAACGTCCGCGTGCTGTCCAGCCCGCGCATTACCGCGCTCAACAACCAGACAGCGGTGCTGCGCGTGGTGGACAACCGCGTGTACTTCACCATCACTGCCAACACCACGCAGAACCAGACCTCGTCACTCACGACGTTCACGACCACGCCGAACGTCGTCCCGGTGGGGTTCGTCATGAACATCACGCCGCAGATCAGCGAGACCGACAACGTCGTGCTGAACGTGAAGCCCTCCATCACGCGCATCGTGGGATTCGTGAATGACCCGAACCCGGTGCTCGCGGCGCTCGATCCGCCGGTGATCAGCCGCATTCCCGAGATCCAGACCCGCGAAATGGAGTCCATCCTCAAGCTCACCAGCGGGCAGGTGGCGGTGATGGGCGGCCTGATCCAGGACAGCCTCGACTCGGCGCAGGACACCATTCCTTTCGTGAACCGGATCCCGTTCATCGGGGACCTGTTCTCGAACCAGAACATCACCAACACGAAATCCGAGCTGGTGATCTTCATGCGCCCGCTGGTCGTCAAGGAGAGCAGCCTCGATGGCGATTTCCGCGGTTACCGCACGTTCCTGCCCGGCGACGACTTCATGAAGCAGCCCCACCCGGCGCGCCGCACCTGCCAGTGGCCGGACATCGAAGGCTGTCCGCGATGAGCGCGCCGGGCCGTCCCAAGCGCTCATCTGTCGCGCGCAGCGCGCGGGTATCCGTGTGCGCGCCGGGCCGTCCCAAGCGCTCATCTGTCGCGCGCAGCGCGAGGGCAGTCCAGTGAGCCTGCTGCTCGAGGCGCTCAAGCGCGCGGAAGCGGCCAAGCAGCAGGGCGCCCAGCCCGGGGCGGGGGAACCGGCTTCGCTCTCCCTCGAATCCGGCCCGCCAGCCGAAGCCGCGCCGCCGCTGATGACGCGCGACCGGCTGCCCGACATCACGCAGCCGCTCGAGATCCTTTCCGACGACCTGCCCTCCTCCGCCGCATCCCGCACGGAGCCGCCGCAGGCCGCGCCCGCGATGCGCGCGCCCGCCGCATCCCGGGCGCGCGAGTTGCTCCTGGAAGCCGATCCAGTACCTCCTGCCGCGCCAGCATCGCGCAGCGCGGGGGAGAAGGAGGCCGTCAAGAAACTCTTCGAGGCGAAAGGCGTGGATTACGACCCCTACCGCTTCATCAAGCTCGTCGTGGGGCTGGCGATCGGCGTGGTCGTCGCCTACGGCGGCTATCTCTATTACCAGTTGCAGCCGCGCTCGGCCATGGTGGTCAACACGACGCCGCCGCCGCAGAGCCCTGCTCCCGCCCCAACATCCCCGACTGCGGTGGCCGCGGCTCCAGCCCCGGTCGCGCCTGCACCGGCAGCGGCCCCCACACCCGCGCCCGCTGCGGCCCCGGGCCCCGCGTCGGTCCCTGCGTCCGCGGCGCCTCCTACCGCGCCCGCCCCGACGGTGTCTTCGCAGCCTGCACGGGCGACCACGCTAGCGACACCACCCTCGGCAGCACCCGCGTCCGCCGTGCCGGCACGCACGGCCCCGGCCGCGAGCCGTCCCGTGCCCCGCGACGCGACACCCGCTCCGGCCCGATTCGCGGCCCCCTCCGCGCCTATTGCCGAGTCGCCGGTCGACCGGGGCTATCGTGCTCTCGAGGCAGGTGATCTCGAAACCGCGCGGCAGGAGTACACCCGGGCGCTCGCGATCGACCGGTCGAACCGCGACGCGCTGCTCGGCCTCGCCGCGATCGACATGCGCACCCAGAACTACGCCGCCGCCGAAGCGCGCTACGTCCGCGTTCTCGAGATCGATCCCCGCGATCCCTATGCCCAGGCGGGCCTGGTGACGCTGCGCGGCCGCAGCGACCCGGTGCAGGCGGAGAGCCGGCTCAAGGGGCTGCTCGCAGCCCAGCCCGACGCGAACTTCCTCAACTTCTCGCTCGGCAACCAGTACGCCGCCCAATCGCGCTGGAGCGAGGCACAGGCCGCCTATTTCAAGGCCTACACGACCGATCCGGACAATCCCGACTTCGCGTACAACCTCGCGGTCAGCCTCGACCAGTTGCGCCAGCCGCAGCTCGCGCTCGAGTACTACCGCAAGGCGCTCGCCGCGGCGGCGTCCCGGCCGGCGGCGTTCCAGCGCGCGCAGGTCGAGAGCCGTATCCGCGAGCTGGCGCCGTAGCACCCGGAGCCGGAGCTCCGCTGCATGAACTCGCCAGCGTCCCCCCAGGCCAAGCGGCACATCGGCCAGATCCTCATCTCCCAGGGGATCCTGACCGAGGACCAGCTGCGCATCGCGCTGCTCGAACAGCTCAAGAGCCGTCAGCCGGTCGGCAAGCTGCTCGTCCAGCTCGGCTTCGTGTCCGAGGCGACGCTGCGCGATGCGCTCTCGGAGAAACTCGGCCTGCAGTCGGTCGACCTCTCGCAGATCGTGGTGGACCCGTCCGCGATCCGCATCGTCCCGCGCGATTTCGCCAAGCGTCACAACCTGTTCCCGGTGGCGCTGGACCGCGAGCGGCGCCGCCTGATCCTCGCGATCTCCGACACCAACAACATCGTCGCCCTCGACCAGGTGCGCGCGCAGCTGCGCGGCGAGCTCGAGATCGAGGTGCGCCTCGCCGGCGAGAGCGAGATCGCCCGCGCCATCGAGCAGTTCTACGGCCACGAGCTCTCGATCGACGGCATCCTCCACGAGATCGAGACCGGCGAGATCGACTACCAGAGCCTGCAGGCCTCGGGCGACGAGTACTCGCAGCCGGTGGTGCGGCTCATCTCCGCACTGCTTGCCGACGCGGTCGAACGCGGGGCGTCGGACATCCACTTCGAGCCGGAGCAGAACTTCCTGCGCATCCGCTACCGGATCGACGGGGTGCTGCGCCAGATCCGCAGCCTGCACAAGACCTACTGGCCGGCAATGGCGGTGCGCATCAAGGTGATGAGCAAGATGAACATCGCCGAGACGCGCGCGCCGCAGGACGGACGCATCTCGCTTTCGCTCACCGGCAGGCAGGTGGACTTCCGCGTCGCGTCGCAGATCACCACGCACGGCGAGAACATCGTCCTGCGGATTCTCGATCGCCAGAAGGGCATCGTCCCCCTCGACCAGCTCGGCCTGCAGCCCGACCAGCTCGCGATGCTGAAGCGCATGATCGCCCGGCCCGAGGGCATCATCCTGGTGACGGGCCCGACCGGCTCGGGCAAGACCACCACGCTGTACTCGATCCTGAACCACATCAACCACGACGGGGTCAACATCATGACCCTCGAGGATCCGGTCGAGTACCCGATGACACTCATTCGCCAGACCTCGGTCAACGAGGCCGCGAAGCTCGACTTCGGCAACGGCATCCGCTCCCTCATGCGCCAGGACCCGGACATCATCCTGGTGGGCGAGATCCGCGACGAGGACACCGCGCAGATGGCCTTCCGCGCGGCGATGACCGGCCACCAGGTCTATTCGACCCTGCACTCCAACTCCGCCATCGGCGCGGTGCCGCGCCTGGTGGACATCGGGCTGTCGTCCGAGATCATGGCCGGCAACATCATCGGTGTCGTGGCGCAACGACTGGTGCGGCGCCTGTGCCGCCATTGCCGCCAGCCCTACGAGGCGAACCCCGCGGAATGCCGCCTGCTCGGCCACAAGGGCGAAGGCAAGACGCCGACGTTGTTTCGCGCGGTGGGCTGCGACCACTGCGACTACCAGGGCTACCGCGGCCGGATCGCGATCATGGAGCTCCTGAAGGTCGACGGAGAGATCGACGAGCTGATGGCGCATCGCGCCACCGCCCGTGAGCTGCTGAAGGCCGCCGTGGCCCGCGGCTTCAAGACCCTCGCGGACGATGGCGTGCGCCGGGTCCTGGACGGCTCCACCGCTCTCGACGAGCTGATGCGCGTGGTCGACCTCACCGACCGCATGTAGCTCCACTCCACCCGGGTCCCCCGGAAGCGTGACCCCCGTCACGCATTCGTCATAAGGTCAAGTTCTCCGTCCCTGCGCGACGCGGTATTCTTCACGTCTGTCCGGAGGAGTCTCCACGCCTGCCATGGCGCTGTTCAACTACAAGGCGATCGACGCGAGCGGCAAGGCCATCATGGGCCAAATCGAGGCCCTGAACCTGGTCGACCTCGAGCTGCGCCTGAAGCGCATGGGCCTCGACCTGGTGGTCGGCGGCCAGTCCCGGCGCACGTCGGCGCAGGCCGGGGGCGGCGTCACGCGCGAGGACCTCATCAACTTCTGCTTCCACCTTGAGCAGCTCACCAATGCGGGCGTGCCGCTGGTCGAGGGCCTCACCGACCTGCGCGACAGCGTCGACAACCCGCGCTTCCGGGAGGTGGTGTCGGGCCTCATCGAGAGCATCCAGGGCGGCCAGAACATGTCCGGCGCGCTCGCCAACTACCCCGGCGTGTTCAGCTCGGTGTTCCGCAGCCTGGTCAAGGCCGGCGAGGACACGGGACGGCTGCCCGACGTGCTGCGCAGCCTGGTCGAGAACCTCAAGTGGGAAGACGAACTGCGTGCGCAGACCAAGAAGCTCGTGGTGTATCCGGCGTTCGTGGGTACCGTGGTTCTCGCGGTCACCATGTTCCTGATGGTCTACCTGGTGCCGCAAATGGTCAGCCTCATCCGCAACATGGGCCAGACTCTGCCGCTGCACACCCAGGTGCTGATCGCGGTGTCGGGCTTCGTGAGCCAGTACTGGTGGGCGCTGATCGCCGCGCCGATCATCGCGTTCTTCTCGCTGCGCTGGCTCGCCACCAGCAACCCGGCGATCCGCTACCGCGTCGACGCTCTCAAGCTGAGCATGCCGTGGATCGGCCCGATCCTGAAGAAGATCATCCTGTCGCGCTTCGCCAGCGTGTTCTCGCTGATGTACGCGTCGGGCATCACCATCCTCGAATCGATGAAGGCCGCCGAGGAGACCGCCGGAAATCTCGTCGTGCAGGAAGCGCTCAAGTCCGTCAGCCAGCAGATCGCAGACGGCAAGACCGTCACGCAGGCGTTCCAGGAGGTCGCGCTGTTCCCGCCGCTCGTGGTGCGGATGCTGCGCGTAGGCGAGGCCACCGGCGGGCTCGACACCGCCCTCACCAACGTCTCCTACTTCTACAACCGCGAGGTGCGCGAAGGCATCGCGCGGGTGCAGGTGATGATCGAACCGGCGCTCACCATCGTGATGGGCGCGCTGCTCGGGTGGGTGATGCTGTCGGTACTCGGGCCTATCTACGACGTGATCTCCAAGGTCAAGATCTGATGTCGGAGCGCCATATCCTCTATCTCACCAGCACCCGCGCGGTGCTGTTCCGCTGGGCCGGGGCGCGCCTTTCGGCGGAGGGAAGCTTCCCGGCCACCGAAGAGGGCGCAGCCGCCTTTTCCCAGCACATCGCCGACCGCCGCATCGGACTTTTCTATCTCCTCGCGGACGTGGTGGAGGAGGACTTCCACCACGACACCATCCCGTTCGTCCGCGGTGCCGACCGCCGCGCGCTGCTGGAGCGCAAGCTGGCGCAGCGTTATCGCGACACGTCGCTGTCGCTCGTGCTGTCGACCGGCACCGAGAAGACGCAGCGGCGCGACGAGCGCCTCCTGTTCAGCTCGTTCACCAATACCCAGCAGTTCCAGCCGTGGCTCGCCGCGGTGCGCGAGCGCGAGCTCGCGGTCGCAGGCGTCTATTCGGTGGCCCTGGTGGCCGGTTCGCTCGCCGCTGCGCTGGGCCAGAAGAAGGGGCCGTGCCTGCTGGTCACGCTCGAGGAGGCGGGGCTGCGCCAGAGCTACGTGGAGGGCGGACGGCTGCGCTTCTCCCGTCTCGGACCGCTGGATGCCGCCTCGGCCACCAACCCGGATCGCGTCGCGGAGGCATTCGACCGCGAGACAACGCGCGTGTATCAGTATCTCGCGGCGATGCGCGTCTTGCCGAAGGACGGAGGGCCGCTCGAGACCGTGCTGGTCGCGCCGCCGGGGCAGTACGAGCGCATCGTGGCGGCTACGCCGCGCGTTGCGCAGCTCAAGGTTTCGGTCGTGGAGTTCGAGACCGCCGTCCGCGCCACCGGCCTGCGCGGCATGCCGGAGGGAATGGGCGCGGAAGCGCTTTACCTCCACCTGCTGGCGCGCCGGGCGCCGCGAGACCAGTACGCGCGCGAGAACCTGCGGGGTTCCTTCCGCATCTGGCAGTGGCGCAATGCCCTGCTCGCGGGTGGCGCGACGCTGTTCGTCGGATGCCTAATCTACGCCGGCCTGAACGTGGCACGCATCCACTCGGTCAACGAAGAGATCCGCGCCGATCACGAGCAGTCCCGCGCGGCCGCCGCCCGGTACGCGGGCATGACGTCGAACTTCCCTGCGATGCCCACCACGACGGAGAACCTGCGCACGACCATGCAGAACTACGGCACGGTAGTGAAGCAGACGCGCTCGCCGTCGCGCCTGCTGGCCGATCTGTCGCGCGCCGTCACCGCATCGCCCAGGATCGAGCTCGAGAGCGCGAGCTGGGAGAATGCGGCCTCGCTCAGGAAGGTGAAGCCGGCGGCGGCGACGCCGACGCCGGTGCCAGGCCTCGCGCCCTCGGCAGCGACCCGATACGAGGTGGTCGAGCTGTGGGCCAAGGTGCTCGGGACGCGCGCAAACGACTACCGGCTCACCATGCAGCTCGTCAACGATTTCCTCGACCAGTTGCGCAAGCAGCCCGGCGTCGAGGTGATTTCCACCGAACTGCCTTTCGACATCGGCTCCCAGAAGACCCTGTCGGGCGACGTCGGCGTCGAGCAGCGGACGGAGGAGCCGCGCTTCAAGGTGGTGGTCGCGAGGAGGGTAACGCCATGAAGCTGGACGGCAAGGCGCTCCGTCCGCTCGCGCTGCCGGCGCTCGCCGCGGTCGCGATGCTGGCGGCCGGCATCGCCGCGGTGGTTGCCTCCAACCACTACCTCGCCAAGGCGCGCGTCGAGCGTCAGGCGGCGGCCGAGGACCGGCGCGGCGCGCAGGACAAGCTCGCGCGCGCGACCAGCGAGGAGCGCGAGATTCGCGACAAGCTGGTCGACTACCGCAGGCTGCTCGATCGCGGCATCGTCGGCGACGAGCAGCGCCTCGACTGGGTCGACACCATCGGCCAGATAAAGAACGCGCGCCGTATCCAGGACATCAAGTACAGCATCGCGCCGCAGAAAGCCTTCGAGCTCCAGGGCGCCGGCCCGTCGGGCGGCGACGTGGAGTTCCGCGTGAGCGAGCTCAAGCTGGAGATGCAGCTGCTGCACGAGGAGGACATGCTCGGCTTCCTCGAGGACCTGCAGCGCCAGCTCAAGACGCACGTCATGGTGCGCTCGTGCGCGATCCAGCGGCTCGACCGGGGCGCCGGAATCGAGCGCTCCGGCACGTCGCCCCGCCTGCGCGCCGACTGCTACGTCGACCTCATCACCATCCGCGACCGCAAGCTGAAGCTGTGATGACCAGGAGAGATGCCATGGGACGACACGATCCGAGTAGATTCGCTCGCGGCACGGTCCGGCGGCTGGCAGCAGCAGCCGCCGCCGGGCTCGTCGTCGTCGCGCTTCCCGCCGCCGCGCAGGACAGCGAGCTCGGCCGGCTGTTCTACACCCCGCAACAGCGGGCGGAGCTCGACAAGCGCCGGGTATCGAACGTACCCGCACAGACCGAGGCGGCACCGGTCGTGCAGCAGCCGGACGTGACGTTGAACGGCTACGTGGGGCGTTCCAGCGGCAAGACCACGACGTGGGTCAACGGCGTGCCCAAGTACGACACGGTGCGCTCGCAGGACCCCTCGCGCCTCTCCATCGACGCTGGCGACGGCAGGCGCAGCATGAAAGTCGGCGCGACACTGAATACGAGCCGCGGCGAGGTCCGCGACGTATTGGGCGATGGCCAGATTCGCATCAATTCCCAGCCGTAGCGCCCGCACGGCCTCCCCGCGCGGAAGGCGCGCCCAGCGCGGCGTCGCCCTGCTGATGGTGCTGCTCGCGGTCGTGCTGGCGGCGGGCTACGCAGGCCTGCGCGGGCTGTCCGCCGCCTACGCGAAGCCCGAGCGCGACGCGCGCACCCTCGCGGCCATGCAGCAGGCCAAGCAGGCGCTGCTCGGGTATGCGGCGAACCGCGCGCGGCTTTTCGCCCTGGACCCCCCGGGCACGACGCTGGACGTGCCGGGGGCGCTGCCTTGTCCGGCTTTGAATCTGACGACCCTCGTCGCCGCGAGTCAAACCGAACAATGGGGCCGGGCGCGCAGGACATGCTCGCCCACGACGCAGCGGATGGGTCGCCTCCCCTGGCTCACCCTCGAACTTCCGCAGATGGTCGACTCGACCGGCGCCAGCCTCTGGTACGCGGTATCGCGCGATTTCCGCTACGTGCAGGACGGCTCGGCGCCGTCCACCCCGGCGGTCAACGCGCACAACCGGGGCCGGATCCGACTGGTGTCGCCGACGGGCGCGGTCATACAGGACCGGGTCGTCGCGGTGATCATCGCGCCCGGCGCGACGCTGGCGGGTCAGAGTCGCGGCACGCCGGCGCAGATCGACGACCCGCTGAACCACCTCGAGGCGTTCGCCGTTGCGCCGGACGCCAACACCGATTTCAGCTTCCGCCTGGGACCGGCGACCGACGGCCCGCCGGCCTTCAACGATATCGTGCTGCCCATCACCGAGGCAGAGCTGTTCGACGCCATCGAGAACGCGATCGCCGCGCGGCTGGAGGAGTCGATCATGCCCCTGCTCGCGCGCCACCGCGCCTTCTGGGGTACGCTGCCTTTCGCCACGGGCTCGTTCGATCCTTCCCAAACGGCCACTGCGCTGACGGGAAGCATCGACGCTCTGTGGGGGCACCTGCCCGTCGCCCAGCAGTCGGCTGCATTCACCGGCTGGACCCAGCTGGTAGGCGGCACGGCGACGGTCACCGCATGCAGCGGCCCCTTCGCGGCGGCACTGCCCAACGCGGTGTTGGAGTGCCAGGTGACCGGCGCCCCCGGCACCACCTTCACCGTGGAAGCGACCGTGAGCAACGTGAACGCGGGCGTGTTCGCCGAGCCCGTGGCGAGCGTGAGCCCCGGCGGCAGCGCGGGCATCACGCTCACCGGGCAGCCGATCACCGCGTCCCTGAACGCCACGGTTCGCATCCAGGGGACCGTAATCACCGGCGGCAGCCTGCAATTCACGGTCACCGGACCCGCGCAACTGCTGAACGCTGCCTCGTCTCCACTGCCGCCAGCGGCGGAGTGGTTCCTGCACTCCGGCTGGGCGAAATTCGTGTATTACCAGCGCTGCTCGGACGCTTCCACAACGTGCCTGACGGTGAACGGCATGACGGGCGCCCCGACCGCGGCTCGGGCGACCCTGGTGCTGGCCGGCCGCCCGACCCAGAAGATCGCCGGCGGCCTGCTGCAGAACCAGAGTACGGTCACGACGGTAGGTGTGGGCGAGTACCTGGAGCCGCCGCACGACGCGCCCGGAGGATCGGTATTCCAGCGTGGCCTGCGCACCGCGGGCTTCAACGACCGCGTGGTGGCGATGCCATGAGGCGAGCGCGCGGATTCACCCTGACCGAGCTCGCTATCGCGCTGGCGATCATTGCGTTCCTGCTCGGCGGCGTGGTGGTGACCCTCCAGTCCCAGATCGAGGCGCGCAACCAGGCCGAGACGCGGCGCACGCTGGATCTCGCGGTGGAGTCCCTGATCGGCTTTGCGATCCACCGCGGGCGGCTGCCCTGCCCGGCCACGCTCGGGTCGCTCGGCCGCGAGGACATTGTCATGACCGGGATGCCAGGCGGCATCTCCTTCGACGATTGGGGCAACTGCGCGGTCGCAGACGGGTTCCTGCCCGCCGCGGATCTCGGCATCACGCCGACGGACAGCCAGGGATTCGCGATCGATGCGTGGGGCTCGAACGTCGGCGGGCTCAACCGCATCCGCTATGCAGTGTCCCGCGCGCAGGTCACCGTGAACGGCAACGTCGTGTGGGCGTTCACCGGCAAGGATGCCGTGCGCCGGACCGGTTTCACCGTGCAGCCGGAGATCTGGATCTGCGGCGTGGCGCCTGCAGCACTTGGCGCGACCAACTGCGACGCCGGTGTGGTCGCGATGCGCGCCCCCGCGGTTGTCTATTCCCTGGGTCCCAACGGCGGCATCGCGGCAGCGCAGACCCAGGCCGCGTTCGAGGCGTCGGCCGCCTCGGCGGACGAGCGCGAGAACTACAACACCAACCCCCGCATCTTTGTCGCCCGTCCGGCAACGCCCGCCGGCGCCAACGAGTTCGACGACATCGTGAGCTTCCTGTCCCTCAATGTGCTCTACAACCGCCTGGTCGCCGCCAACCCGCTGTGACACCGTCGCGCCCGTCGAGACGACGACGTGCACCGCTGGCGCGGATGTGACCGATGTCACGCCGGCAGCAGCGGCGGGAACATGGCTTGCTTGATGACCTCCGCCCCTCGCCGCCCGACAAGACCGACAAGCGCATGAGCTACCTCTCCGTCCTCGTCAGCCGCCTGCGCACCGCGGGGATCGAGCCCGGCGACTCGGACGAGATCAAGCTCAAGAAATCGCTGCTGCTGCTCGCGATGGGCCTCACCACCGCAGCGCCGGTGCTGTGGCTGGCGCTCTACTGGCTGATGGGCCTCAACATCAGCGCGTCGCTGCCGTTCTACTACCAGCTCGTCTCGCTGGCGACGCTCATCTACTACCTGGTGAGCCGAAACTTCGCAGCGTTCCGGCTGATGCAGCTCTGCCTGCTGCTCTTCTTCCCGTTCGTGCTGCAGTGGTCGCTCGGCAACTTCATCACCGCGAGCGGTGTGGTGCTCTGGGCGCTGCTCGCACCGGTCGCGGCGATACTGCTGTTCAGCGCGCGCGAGTCGATCCCGTGGTTCGTGGCGTACGCGGTGCTGATCGCGGCGTCGGCGTTCTTCGATTACCAGCTCGTGGAAACCTCCGCGCGCACCGCGCCGATCCCGCCCCGCGCCAGCGTGATCTTCTTTGCGCTGAACTTCGTGTCGGTCTCGGCGATCGTGTACTTCCTGCTGCGCTACGCCGCGATCGAGCGCGACCGGTCGAAGGCGAAGCTCGAGGAGGCGCACCGCCTGCTCCAGGCCGAACAGGATCGCTCCGAGCGGCTGCTGTTGAACATCCTTCCCGGACCGGTGGCGGAGCGGCTGAAGCAGGACGACGGCACCATCGCCGACGGCTTCGCGGATGTCACCGTGATGTTCGCCGACATCGTCAATTTCACGACACTCGCCGAGGGAATGTCGCCAAACTCGATCTTCGCGATGCTCAACAAGGTGTTCTCGTCGTTCGACTCCCTCGCCGAGAAACACGGCCTGGAGAAGATCAAGACCATCGGCGACGCCTACATGGTCGCAGGCGGCCTGGACGAGGACGGGGAAGTTAACTACTCCGAGGCGATCGCCGACATGGCCCTGGAGATGCGACGCGTGCTCGCCAACGATCTGCAGATCAACGACCACCGTCTGGAGATCCGTATGGGCATCGGCACCGGTCCGGTGGTGGCCGGCGTGGTCGGAAAGAAGAAGTTCATCTACGACCTCTGGGGCGACACGGTCAACATCGCCAGCCGCATCACCTCGGAAGGCGTGCCCGGGATGATCCAGGTGGACCAGACCACCTACCGCAGGCTGCGCAACCGCTACGAGTTCGAGCAACCGCAGACCATCTACCTCAAGGGCAAGGGCGACACGGTCATCTACCGCCTGAAGGGCAAGAAAACCGCGGTGTCGCAGCCGGTGCAGGCCGTCACCGGCTGACTGCCCGGCCGTACCGTCCCTTAAGGCACCGCGCCGGCTACCGTGTCGGCACGGCCCGCGGCGCCGACACGCAACTGCCCGCGCAGTTGGAAGCACACGCGCCCGGAGTCATTGACCACCAGCTCGAACTCGAACCCCGAGGCCTCCGCCTGCCGCGCCACCTGGTACAGGCCGATCCCGTAGCCCGTCTCCGACGGGACCGGCCCGCGCAGCAGCCCGCGCAGGACGTCCTCCGCCACGGGCCGGCCGGTATCGCACACCCGCAGCACCAGCGCGGAGCTGCACTCGAACGTCACCGTGACCTCGACCTTCGGATCAAGCTTGCGTTTCTCCCAGGCGTTCTGGATCAGGTTCTCCAGCGCGCTGTCGAACAGCTCCTTCGGCAGCAGCACGCCTTCGGGGTCGTCCACGCTCTCGAACGTGACGCCGCGCGTCTGGTACAGCCGCCGCGCCTGCTCCCACCACGCCGCGGCCTGCGAAAACCGTCCGCTCTCGATCTGCGGCTTCTGCAGCTTGTCCAGCGTCTGCTGCAGGCGCTGCGTCACCACGGGCAGGTGGCGGCGCACCAGCGCGTTGAACGCCGCCGGATCGACATCGGGACCGCGCTCGGCGGCGGAGCAAAGCACGTTTAGCGACTGCAGCAGGTTTTTCACGTCGTGCGTCATGCGAGCGCCGGTCTCGTGGAGCGCCTGCACGTAAGTCTGCTGCTGCAGCTTGAGCTCGCGTTGCTTCGCCAAATGGAACTGCGCGATGAGCTGCCCCAGCAGGTTGAAATGCCAGACGAGCGACGGGCTGGTCTTGTGACGGCTGTAGAGCCGGATGGTCACGTCGCGGCCCGCGTATTCCACGCTGTGCGCTGTCGTCGTGCCGAACTCGCCGCGCTCGGCGGCGCTCTGCCACGACCCGCCGGTCACCCAGCCGATGCTGGCGAGCCCGCTGCAGGCCTTGCGCAGGAACTGGTCGGGCTGGGATTCGCTGCGTGACAAGTCGGCGAGGAAATGGAGCCACTGCTCGAACGGCAGGCCGATGCTGAGCAGGTAGCGCGAGAAGAACATGGACAGCCCGGAGAACCCCGCGCGCGGATTCCAGGCGAGGCTCAGGAAAAACAGCACGCCGCCGATGACCAGCAGCGTGAACGTGAGCGCCGCCGGATAGGTCACGCCGCCCACGGTCATGAAAGCGAAGCTGCCCAGCACCAGGGCGGCGAGCAGCAGGAAGATGACGATGGCGTAGAAGAAGTCGACGATCTGCGGCTCGGCCGTGTCGCCCTCTACCGGCACGGCGGCGAGCACGAGGAACAGCACCGGCAGGCCGTACTGGGCGAACAATTCGAACTCCTTGCCGCCGCGCAGCCCCGGAAACCCGCTCGGCACCACCCAGACCAGCAGCAGGAGCACCAGATACAGGAGGACCGTGAGGTAGAAGATCCGCAGCCATCGCGCCTGGAACAGGAAGACCTTGCCGCCGACGAGGCCGGCCAGCATGGCGACCCACAGCGCGAGCACCCAGGCGTTCAGGTACAGCAGGATCCCGGCCGTGATGACGGTGATCCCGACCGTCTGCACCACGTTCAGCCTCTGCGCCCCCTGCATGAACGGCTGCCAGATGATGAACAGGCCGAAGTGGGCGACCATGAACGCCCGCGCCCAGATGTCGCCGGTCCCGCGGAGCGCCGCGATGTGCAAGAGCACGAGCATGCCGACGAGCAGGGGCCGCCACCGGGTGCGGGTGACCTGGTCCGCGATCCTGTAGAGACTGCTGCTCACTTCACGAACCAGCCATGTGCGGGGTTGCCAGGAAGACGCGCGCTCATTAGTCTAGATCCTCGACGCAGCTTTTATGCCACGCGGCAAAGCTCTGACTATGCTCGGATTCGCACTGCCGATCGCACGTTACACCCTGCTCGAGGCGATGCGCAATCGACTCGTGTGGCTGCTCGTCGCAGCGCTCGTCGCAGCCATGGTCGCGGCGGCGTTCCTGCAGCAGGTCGCGATCACCGAGGCCGCCCGTGTCCAGGCGAGTGTGATTGCCGCCGGAATGCGGCTGTTCGCGGTCTTTCTCGTCGCCGCGCTCGTCGTGACGGCCGTCGTGCGCGAGATGAACGACAAGGTCCTGGAGGTGCTGCTCGCCAAGCCAATGCCGCGCTCCTCTTGGCTGCTTGGCCGGGGGATCGGGTTCATTGCCATCGCGGGCGCGGTAGCGGCCGCCGCGGGCCTGCCACTGTGGCTCTTCGGCGATGCGCTGGGCGTCGCCGCGTGGACGGCATCGCTGTTCCTCGAGCTGGCCATCGTCGCCGCCGCTGCGCTCTTCTGCGTGCTGACGCTCAACCAGGTGGTCACCGCGCTGGCGGCGGTGCTGGGCTTCTACCTGCTTGCCCGGACCATGGCTGCCGTGCAGATCATCGCGGGGGCGGCGGGGAGCGCAAGCTGGAGCGATCGGCTGACGGGCGGGGTCATCGACGCGATCGCGACGCTGCTGCCGGCGCTGGACCGCATGACACAGACGGCGTGGGTGCTCGACGGGCCAGGCGGCGCTTCGCTGGCCACCGCCGTGCTGCTGCCGGCTTGCGTCTACGTGGCGCTGCTTGGCGCCGCGGCCGCCTTCGACCTCTACCGGCAGAACTTCTGATGGCCGAGCGCCCGATCAGCCACGTGCCCGCCGCCGCCCTTGCACTGCTGGCGGCGGCGTTCGCCGCGCAGGTCGGCGTCCATCGCCTGCAGGGCCCGCCAATGGCGCGCGCCGGCGATCTGCCGCTCCCGCCGCACGCCGAAGCGCTCCGGCTCGCCGTCCTGGGCGAGCCGATCGCGGCATCCAAGCTGATGCTTCTGTACGTGCAGGCCTTCGACTACCAGGCCGGAACGCAAGTCGCCTATCGCGAGCTGGACTACGACCGGCTTGCGTCGTGGCTGCAGCGCATCCTCGAACTCGACCCGCCGGGCCAGTATCCGTTGTTCCTTGCGTCACGCGTCTATGCGGACGTCGCGGATGGCGCCAAGGCACGGCGCATGCTCGAACTCGTCCACGACGCCTACCTGCAGGATCCGAACCGGCGCTGGCCGTGGCTCGCCCACGCCACCCTGGTTGCGAAGCACCGGCTCAAGGACCTGCCGCTGGCGCGCCGCTACGCCGTCTCCCTGCAGACCCATACGACGGCACGCGACGCCCCCCTCTGGGTGCGCCAGATGGAACCATTCATCCTGGAGGACATGAACGAGCTGGAATCGGCACGCGTCCTGCTGGGAGGTTTGATTGCCAGCGGCCAGGTCAAGGACGAACGGGACCTGCAACTCCTGGAGCGGCATCTGGCGTCGATCGAAGAGCGCCAAAAGGCTGCAGAGCGGAACGCCGATTCGGCGAAGCGTCGCGAAGTCGACAATCCTGACGGGCACCCAACACCAAGCCCGTACAAGCAACCGTGATTTTGTTCACGCCAGCGGTTTTTCCGGTGGCACCGGAATTGCTAGATTTTCAATACCTACGACACACCGAGACTACTCCGAGGGAGATGACAATGCGCTACCGTCAAGCCAAACAGGCCGGCTTCACGCTCGTCGAGATCGCTATCGTGCTGGTGATCATCGGCCTGCTGCTGGGCGGCATTCTCAAAGGCCAGGAAATGATCGTGCAGGCCAAGATCAAGAACACGATCTCGGACTACAACGGCGTCCTGGCGGCCTATAACGGCTACATCGACCGCTACCGTGCCCTTCCCGGTGACGACAACCAAGCGGCCACCCGCTGGGTCACCGGGGGCGTGAACGGGAACGGCAACAGTGTCATAAACAACCCCTACGAGAGCCAGACAGCCGACCACGAATCCCGACTCTTCTGGCTGCACCTGCGTCTCTCCGGCTTCGTGCCGGGCCAGGGGCAGAACCAGCCGGTCAACGCGCACAACGGCATCATCGGCGTCCAGACGGGCGACGCGGGCGGCGCCGGCGGGGTGACACTGGCGGCAGCCGCCGCGGGGGCGCTGCCCGCGGTGCCCGGGATCGGTGGCGTGATGATCTGCTCGTCGCAGGTTCCTGACAAAGTGGCGATCGCCGTGGACAACCAGATCGACGACGGCCAGTCGCGTTCCGGCCAGGTGCGCGCACGGGCGGCGGCCGGCAACGCCGCCATCGGCGCCGGGGTTGCAGCGGAGGCGAATTTCCAGGAAACCGGCGTGTTGACCTACGTGGTCTGCCGCGCGATCTAACCCGTCTCGAAGCTCCGAACGAAAGGCCGGCGTGAGCCGGCCTTTCGCTTTTCAGAGCTGGCGACGCGCGAGATATCCCCCTCGACGTGCTATTCCGCACGTCCGGTTCAGCAAAGTGGCATCGCGCTTGCTCGAGATTCCGGGAAAGCGGCCGGCACCGAACGGCCTTTCGTTACCTGCCCGAGAAGGCTCACGAGAAAAATGCGCATCCACGCCCTCCCGCGACGGAACGCCGGCTTCACGCTGGTCGAGATCGCCATCGTGCTGGTGATCATCGGCCTGCTCCTGGGCGGCATCCTGAAGGGCCAGGAGATGATCGTGCAGGCCAAGATCAAGAACACCATCTCCGACTTCAACGGCGTGCTGGCGGCCTACAACGGCTACCTGGACCGCTATCGGGCGTTGCCTGGGGACGACCTCGCTGCCACGCGCTGGACTGGCGGGCAGGCGGGCGATGGCGATGCCATCATCGAGGGCGCCTACCAGACCAGCAACGACGCGGACGAGAGCCGCATGCTGTGGCAGCACATGCGTCTCGCCGGATTCATCCCGGGACAGGGGTTCGCGCAGCCCACGAATGCTCACAACGGCATCCTCGGCGTGCAGACGGGCGACGGGGCAGGCGGCGTGACGCTGGCGGCCGCCGCGGCCGCGGGACCGCCGGCGCTGCCGGCGGTGAGCGGCTTCGGCGGCGTATTGCTCTGCGCCTCGCAGGTCCCGGACAAGGTCGCAATCGCCATCGACAACCAGACCGACGACGGCCAATCGCGCTCCGGCCAGGTTCGCGCGCGGGCCACGCCTGGCAACGCGGCCATCGGCAACGGCATCGAGGCCGAGGCGAACTACGTCGAGACAGGCACCACCACCTACGTCGTGTGCCGCTCGCTCTGACGACTCGCCACCCCTAGCCTGAAAGGCCGGCCAATGCCGGCCTTCGCATTTCCGGAGAACGGTCGACCGCCCCGCCGGGCTCTGCTCCGCAGGACCTGGCATCCACCTTGCACGCACTAGCGCGGAATCGCGCTAACCTTGCCTGACGATCTTTCGACACCCCTTGCCGACAGCCAGAACAGAGAGTGGATCGCAACCTCGGCTTTAGCGCGCAGCAGGGACTCACGCTGCTGGAGATGTCGGTCACCCTGCTCGTCGCCGGGCTCATCGTGTCGATGATGATCCGAGGCGAGGAGTTGATCGCCCAGACCCGCATCAAGACGATCGCCGCGGACTTCAACGGCCTCAGGATCGCCGTCGCGACCTACCAGGACCGGTATGCCCGCTTTCCCGGCGACGACGACGGCGCGGCACGCTGGGCGGGTTTCGGGGTAGGCCCGGTCTCCGGGGTACCCGACGGGCAACTGAGCGGCGTCTTCAACGCGACGCCCTCCAACCCTCCTCTGCCGACCGAAGAGACCAACCTGTTCTGGTGGCATCTGCGGCTCTCGCAGATCCTCACCGGCCCGATCGACGCTGCCAACGGTCCGCGCCAGCCGGCGAACTTCCTGGGCGGCATCATCGGCGTCCAGGCGCCCCTGGGCGGGACGCTCGGCCTGCCGAACGTGGTCGCCTGCTCGACCAGCCTCCCCGCGCGGGTGGCCGCCGCGGTGGATCTCAACCTGGACGAGGGCCGGGCATCCACCGGAGACATGCGCGGTATCCGGATGGCGCTGATCGGCGGAGGCATCCCTGCCGCGCCGGCGGCCGCCGACTACGACGAGTCCACCAACGAGGACTACGCGATCTGCCTGGGCATCACCCGCTGAGCGGGGGCACGCGCGCCGGCGTGCCCTGGAGCAGGCGCATCTCCGCCGCTTCGAGCGCTGCAGGCGTCCCCAGCAGGACCACGACGTCCCCGCCCTGCAGGCGCGTCTCCGGGCCCGGATCCTCCGCGCGGATGTTCCGCCGCCGCACCGCGGTCACGTCGGCGCCCGTGGCGCCCATCGCGAGCTCGCCGAGGGAGCGCCCGACGGCGTAGGCGGCGTCGGACAGCGCGACCGAGTGCAGCCGCGCCTGCGCCGCCTCGTCGAGGTCGGCAGGCTCGTCGGTCGCGCCGCTGTAGAACCCGCGCAGCAGCCGATACCGCTCCTTGCGGACGTCGCGCAGCAGCGTGAGCACGCGGCGCACCGGCACGCCGACCAGTAGCAGGGCGTTCGACGCGAGGATGAGGCTCGATTCGAACGTCTCCGGCACGACCTCGGCGGCGCCGGCCTGGGTGAGCCGGTCGAGCTCGGTGTCGTCGGCGGTGCGCACCACGACCGGAACGGCAGGCGCCACTTCGTGGGCCACGTGCAGCACCTTCAAGCTGGATGCGGTGTCGGAGTAGGAGATGATCAGCGCCGCGGCGCGCGAGATGCCGGCCGCAACCAGGGTCTCGCGCCGCGACGCGTCGCCGTAGACCACCGTCTCGCCCGCGGCTGCCGCCTCGCGTACGCGGTCCGGATCGAGGTCGAGCGCCACGTAACTCACGTCGGCGCGCTGCAGGAAGCGCGCCAGGCTTTGGCCGGTGCGCCCGTACCCGCAGATGATGATGTGGCGCTCGCTCGCGAGCGACTGGACGGCGACCTGGTGCAACTGCAGCGCGCGCAGCATCCACTCGGCCTTCGAGAACCGCATCACCAGCCGGTCGGAATGCTGGATCAGGAGCGGCGCGAGCAGCATCGACAGGAGCATGCCTGCGGTCGTGACCTGCGCGACCACCGGGTCCACAACGTCGCGCGCCGCGCCGAGGCCGATGAGCACCAAGCCGAACTCGCCCGCCTGCGCCAGCGCCAGGCCGCTGCGCATCGCCGCGCCGGTCGGCGAGCCGAAGGCGCGCGCCAGCGCGAACACGACGGCGAACTTGACCAGCGTCGTCAGCGCAAAGACCCCGGCGACCGCCAGCAGGTTCACCGTTACCACGGCGAGATCGAGCTTCATGCCCACCGTGACGAAGAACAACCCGAGCAGCACCTCGCGGAACGGCTTGATGTCCTCCTCGACCTGGTGGCGGTACTCGGTTTCCGAAATCAGCATGCCGGCCAGGAACGCGCCGAGCGCGAGCGAGAGGCCCGCGATCTCGGTCACGTAGGCGAGCCCCAGCGTGATCAGCAACACGTTGGCGATAAAGAGCTCGTGCGAGCGCCGCCGCGCGACGGCGTGGAACCAGGGGCGCATCAACCGCTGGCCGAAGAAGAGGATGACCGAGAGCACGACGGCGGCCTTGAGCGCCGCGAGCGCCAGGGCGCCCGCCATGGTCTCGGCGCTGCCGCCGAGCGCCGGGATCACGATCAGCAGCGGGACCACGACGAGGTCCTGCATCAGCAGCACGCCCAGCGCAGCGCGCCCATGCGGCGTGTCGAGCTGCATGCGATCGGCGAGCATGCGCACCACGATCGCGGTGGACGACATGGCGAGCGCCCCTGCGACGGCGAAGGCCGCGCGCCAGTCGTCGAGGAAGGGCAGGGTCGCCGCGATGATCAGCGCCATGGTGACGGCCACCTGCGCGCCGCCAAGGCCAAGCACCATCCGGCGCATCTGAAACAGCCGCGGCAGGCTGAACTCCAGGCCGATGCTGAACATCAGGAAGACGACGCCGAACTCCGCCAGATGGTCGGTATCGCGGGAGTCCGCGATCAGCCCGAGCGCGTGCGGCCCCACCAGCAGTCCGACGCACAGATAGCCGACCAGCGGCGGCAGATGCAAAGTGCGGAACACGCCCACCACGAGGACTGCGGCGGCGAGCAGAATGAGGACGGATTCGAGCGTGGTGCCCATCGGGTGCGGTCTTGCGCACGGTGCGTGTCCGCGCGTCGCTTTGCTATACTTGCTCGGATGATAACCGTTCCGAAAATTCCCGCCAAAACAGAGGCTTCCGACGGCGCGTTGACGCTGGCCCGAGAAGTCCTGGAGATCGAGGCTGCCGCCATCGCCGCGCTGGCCGGGCGGCTCGACGCGAGCTTCCTCGCCGCGGTGTCGCTGCTCCTCGCCTGCAGCGGCCGCGTCGTGGTGAGCGGCATCGGGAAATCCGGGCATGTGGCGCGCAAGATCGCGTCGACCATGGCCAGCACCGGCACGCCCGCGTTCTTCGTGCATCCCGCCGAGGCGAGCCACGGGGACCTCGGCATGATCACCCGCGACGACGCGATGCTCGCACTCTCCTACTCCGGCGAAAGCGAGGAGCTGCTCACCATCATTCCGCTGGTGAAGCGCCAGGGCGCCAAGCTGGTGGCGATGACCGGCAATCCGGCCTCCACGCTAGCGCGCGAAGCGGATGTCCACCTGGACACGCACGTCGACAAGGAGGCCTGCCCGCTTAACCTCGCGCCCACCGCCAGCACGACCGCGGCGCTCGCCATGGGCGACGCGCTCGCCATCGCGCTGCTCGACGCGCGCGGCTTCGGCAAGGACGACTTCGCGCGCTCCCACCCCGGCGGCTCGCTCGGCCGGCGGCTGCTCACCCACGTGCGCGACGCGATGCGCACCGGCGAGGAGGTGCCGGCGGTGCCGGAGACCGCGACCCTGTCCGAGACCGTGCTCGAGATCTCGCGCAAGCGCATGGGCATGACCGCAGTGGTGGATGCGCGCGGACGCATCGTGGGCATCTTCACCGACGGCGACCTGCGCCGCACCCTGGAACGCGGCTCGGACATCCGCGCCATCCCGGTGGCGGAGGTGATGACCCGCGGCCCGCGCACGATCCGGCCGGAAGCGCTTGCCGTCGAGGCGGTCGAGATCATGGAGCGCACCAAGAGCAACCAGCTCCCGGTGGTCGACGCCGACGGCTTGCTGGTGGGCGCGCTCAACATTCACGACCTCTTCCGCGCGAAGGTCCTGTGACGGGCGGCGTCGGCACCGCGGGCCGCCTGCCGGGGCACGACGCCGACCTCGCGGCGCGCGCGCGTGCGCTGCGCTTCCTTTCGCTCGACGTGGACGGCGTGCTCACTGACGGCCGGCTCTACTACACCGACGGGGGCGAGGAGCTGAAGGCCTACAGCGTGCTCGACGGCCTCGGCATCAAGCTGCTGCAGGAGGCAGGCGTCGAGGTGGCGCTGGTAACCGGGCGCAGCTCGCGCAACGTCGTGCTGCGCGCGGCGAACCTGGGCGTGGCGCGCGTGCTGCAGGGCGTGTCCGACAAGCTCGCCGCCACGGATGCGATCCGCGCCGGGCTCGGCCTCGACTGGTCCGTGTGCGGCCATATGGGCGACGACCTGCCCGACCTCGCGCTGATGCTCCGCTGCGGCTTTTCGGCGACGGTTCCCGCGGCGCCGGAGTACGTGCGCAGCCGCGCCCGCTACGTCACCCGCGCCGGCGGCGGCGAGGGCGCGGTGCGCGAGGTCGCCGACTACGTGCTGCACGCGAAAGGCCTGCTCTCGGCGGCGATCGCGCGCCACGCCGGATGAAGGCGCGCGCGAGCACGCTGTTCCCGCTGGGCCTGGCGATGGCGCTCGCCGCGATCACCTTCTGGCTCGAGCGCACCGTGCAGATGGCTGCCCCGGCGCCGCGCGATGTCGCGCGCAACGATCCCGACTCGATCGCGGTCAACGTGAGGACGCTCATCCTCGACGAGAACGGCCGCCTCGAGGCTACGCTCGCCGCGGCCGAGATGGTACATTTCCCCGCCGATGACTCGACCAAGCTCACCGCGCCGCGCCTGGTGCAGCTGCGCGACCAGCAGCCGCCGTTGCGCGTGCGCGCCGACCGCGGCATCGTGTCGCGGGACGCCGAGGAGGTGCGCTTCTACGACCACGTCGTGGTGACGCGCGATGCCACGCCCGAGCGCCCGGAGCTGCGGGCGGAGACAACCTTCCTGCAGGTGTTTCCCAACCAGCGTCTCGCGAAGACGCCGGAGCGCGTGGTGATGGTGGAGGGCCGCTCGCGGCTCGCGGGCACCGGCATGATCGCCGACGGCCGCGCCGATCGCATTACGCTCGAGTCCGACGTGAGCGGCACGTTCGAGCGCACCGGAGCAAAGCCATGAGGGCGGCGCGGCGCCTGCTGCTCGCCGTGCTGCTCGCGGTATCGGCGGCCGGCGCTCAGGCCGAGCGCGGAGACCGCGACAAGCCGGTGAACATCGAGTCCGACCGCATGACCGCCGACGACGCCAAGCAGGTCGCCGTCTTCGACGGCCGCGTGGTGCTCACCCAGGGCACGTTCCAGCTCCGCGCCGACCGGCTCACCGTGCGCCAGGACAAGGACGGATTCAGCTTCGCCGTGGCCGAGGGAAAACCGGCGACCTTCCGCCAGAAGCGCGACGGCGTGGACGAGTGGGTCGACGGCGAGGCGCTGCGCATCGAGTACGACGGCAAGAAGGAATTCATCGAGCTCTTCGACCGTGCGCGCCTCACGCGCGACAAGGACGAGGTGCGCGGCAACTACATCTCCTACGATTCGCGCACCGAGTTCTTCACCGTGCAGAACAGCAAGGAGTTCAAGCCCTCCCCGGCGAAGGACGGGCGCGTGCGCGCCGTGATCCAGCCCAAGAAGTCCGAGGACAAGCCGGGCGCCCCGGTGGAACTGCGCACTTCGCCCCCGCCCGAGGGCGCCCGGCGCTAGATGAGCCGGCTGCGCGCCCTCGCGCTCAAGAAGCGCTACAAGACCCGCACCGTCGTGCGCGACGTCTCGCTCGACCTTGCCAGCGGCGAGGTCGTGGGGCTCCTCGGTCCGAACGGCGCCGGCAAGACCACTTGCTTCTACATGATCGTCGGCCTGGTAGCGGCCGACGGCGGTCGGATCTTCGTCGACGACCGCGACATCACCCACCTGCCCATCCACCGGCGGGCGCACCTCGGGCTGTCCTATCTGCCGCAGGAGGCTTCGGTGTTCCGGAAGCTGACGGTGCAGGAGAACGTGCGCGCGGTCCTGGAGCTGATGGACCTCGACGAGGGGCAGGTGCAGGCGAGGCTGGAGGAGCTGCTGGCGGAGCTGCACGTCGCACACCTCCGCGATGCGGTGGCGCTCTCGCTGTCCGGCGGCGAGCGCCGCCGGGTCGAGATCGCCCGGGCGCTCGCCACGCAGCCCGCGTTCATCCTGCTGGACGAGCCCTTCGCGGGGGTCGACCCGATCGCCGTGCTGGACATCCAGAAGATCATCCGCTTCCTCAAGGAGCGCTCCATAGGGGTCCTGATCACCGACCATAACGTCCGGGAAACACTGGGGATTTGCGACCGGGCGTACATCATCAACGAGGGTTCGGTCCTGGCCTCCGGGAAGCCGGAGGAGATTGTTTATAATGAAAATGTCCGCCGCGTGTACTTGGGCGAGCACTTTCGCCTGTAGACTGGTTCGGCACATCTCGACGGGGCAGCCAAGGCTCTGCATGATCCCTGCTGAACCCACGGAAGCACCCTCCCTCCCCGCATGAAGCAAACGCTGCAGCTCAAGCTCTCTCAGCACCTCACGCTGACGCCGCAGCTGCAGCAATCGATCCGCCTCCTGCAACTCTCGACCCTGGAGCTCAACCAGGAGCTGGAGCGCTTCCTCGCCGAGAACCCGTTGCTGGAGCGCGAGGAAGGCGAGGACGACCAGGGCTACGGCCCGCCGCCGCCGGTGGCGCCCGAGCCCCTGGTAACCGCGCCCGAGGCCGACTCAGAGATCCCCATGGGTGCGGCGGAAGCCGCATCCGACGACGAGCCGCCGCCGGGCGCCGACGCCGACTGGTATCTTGAGGGCGGCGGCAGCGGCACGCAGCGCGACGATGGCGAGGATGGCGACCTGCCCCAGCTCGCTGCGGTGGGCACGACCCTGCGCGACCACCTGCTGCAGCAGATCGCCCTCACCAAGCTGGACGGGCGCGATCGCGCGCTGGTGGCAGTGCTGATCGATGCGCTCGACGAGGACGGCTATCTCACCCAGACGCTCGAGGAGATCGCCGCGCTGCTGCCCGACGAGCTCGCAATCGATATCGAGGAGCTCGGCATCGCCCTGCGGCACCTGCAGAACCTCGACCCGGTCGGCGTCGGTGGACGCTCGCCCGCCGAGTGCCTCGCGCTGCAGCTCTGCGCCATGGACGAGGACACCCCCGGCCGCGCCTGCGCGCTGCGCGTGGTGCAGGACCACCTGGAGCTGCTCGCGGCGCGCGACTTCACCAAGCTGAAGCGCCTCATCGGGTGCGACGACACGGCGCTGCGCGCCGCGCACAAGCTGATCCAGAGCCTGAACCCGCGCCCGGGTGCGGAGTTCGCTCCGCTCGACACGCGCTACGTCGTGGCCGACGTGATCGTGCGCAAGACCAAGAATGTCTGGGTGGCGAGCCTGAACCCCGACGCGATGCCGAAGCTGCGCATCAACCGCATCTACGCCGACATCCTGCAGAGCAACCGCAACGCCGGCGGCAGCCAGCTCGCGAGCCAGCTGCAGGAGGCGCGCTGGCTGATCAAGAACGTGCAGCAGCGCTTCGACACCATCCAGCGCGTCTCGCAGTCGATCGTCGACCGCCAGCGGCACTTCTTCGAGCACGGCGAGGTGGCCATGCGGCCGCTGGTGCTGCGCGAGATCGCCGACGCGCTCGACCTGCACGAGAGCACCGTGTCCCGCGTCACGACCCAGAAATACATGGCGACGCCCCGCGGGATCTTCGAGCTGAAGTACTTCTTCGGCTCGCACGTCGCCACGGAAACCGGGGGAGCATGCTCCGCGACGGCGATCCGCGCGCTGATCAAGCAGCTGATCGCCGCCGAGGACGGGAAGAAGCCGCTCTCCGACAGCAAGATCTCGCAGATCCTCGGACAGCAGGGCATCGTGGTGGCGCGGCGGACCATTGCCAAGTACCGCGAGTCGCTGCACATCCCCGCGGTGAATCTCCGCAAATCGCTGTAGCCGTCGCAGGCAACCTCAAAGGAGCCGTTCGATGAACCTTTCCGTCACCGGGCACCACGTCGCGGTCACCCCCGCAATCCGGGGCTACGTCGAGCAGAAGATGGGGCGCGTGCTGCGGCACTTCGACCACGTCATCGACGTGAACGTGATCCTCACCGTGGAGAAGCTGCGGCAGAAGGCGGAGGTCAACATGCACGTGCGGGGCAAGGAGATCTTCTGCGAGTGCACCGACGGGGACATGTACGCCGCCATCGACGGCCTGGTGGACAAGCTCGACCGCCAGGTGATCAAGTACAAGGACCGCGCCTACGCGCA
>Ga0209254_10000103_pt1 | contig 52666 bp, 38 predicted proteins | sample FrelakmetDIP11DI_FD_187148 | JGI IMG/M metagenome (GOLD analysis project Ga0209254, IMG submission 187148) | Freshwater lake sediment microbial communities from the University of Notre Dame, USA, for methane emissions studies - DIP11 DI (SPAdes)... | ecosystem: Environmental > Aquatic >...
CTGAAGGTAGGGATGCCTGATTGTATTAAAGTTGCGCTCTATTGTCAATTACGCACTTGTTTTTCAACACCCTCATTTGTGCTGTTTGCGTATTCCTTTTATTTATGCTATGATTATTCGGGTTAAATTGCTTGATATATTAAACTTTTAAAGGTGAACAAGGGATGGCACAAGGATTATCTCGGCGGGACTTCCTGAAACTTGGATCAGCCGCTATGCTTGCTTATGGATTTCGCGATTACCCGCCTTTGGGTAGTTTTTTTCCAAGCCGATCTCCGACATTTAACATGGGCCGGACGGTTTATTCGATTCGTTACTATAATCGCCCTTCCTTCGGTGCTTCTGAAACGGGATATTATATAACAGACAGTGTTGTCAATATCTTGGAGGAAACGATAGGGGATCCAGGGAACACCAAGAATCCTATGTGGTTACGAACCGATGAAGGCTGGGTCCATGGTTCTTATGTTCAACCAGTCAAAAATGAAATAAACACCCCCGTGCTTGAGATTCCCGCCAAAGGGCTTCTTCTAGAAGTAACAGTTCCTTTTACCCAGTCATATCATGACAATAAAGGAAGCTGGAAACGCGGATACAGGTTTTATTATAAAAGCACTCATTGGGCTCACCAGGTCTTCACCGGGGTGAACGGAATTGTCTGGTACAAATTACTGGACGACCGCAATGGCGGTTATTATTACGCCGAAGCCCAGCATTTGAGACCAATTAAACCAGAAGAATTAACACCAATTTCTCCTGGAGTGCAAGGTAAGCGGATCGAAGTAGATCTGACACGCCAATATGTGACTGCATATGAAGGCGACAAGCCGGTTTTCGTGACTCGAACCGCCACCGGTTATTTTGAAGGTGATACTCCGATTGGTGATTTCAAGATTGAACGCAAGAACCCTTCCCGCCACATGGCCACCGAAGCAGGTGGAGATCCATTCGATTTACCTGGTGTCCCATGGGTCAGTTATATCTCCTGGACAGGTGTTTCTCTCCACGGTACATACTGGCACAACAATTATGGAGTACCGCAAAGTCATGGTTGCATAAACCTCAGGCCTGAAGCTGCCTTGTGGATTTACCGATGGTCAGATCCAATCGTACCTCCTGACGAAGATTATGTTGAGTCTGACCTTGGGACAAAAGTAACGGTTCATTAAACCCAAACACGATTTAGATTCGATGTGAAGACAATAGGAGCAAGTATGTTGACTAAAAAGCAAAAGAGACCGTACATGATGGTCCTGGTTGCTTTCTTTGCCGTAACACTCGCATGTCGGTTGGAGGCACCTCGAATTGTCATGGAAGAGAGCCCTACACCTACCAGCCAGCCAACTCTTATCATCACTCAAGTAGTGACGGAGATCATCACCCCCACACCTCAACCGGTTTTACCAACCTCACCTCCAACTCAATCTAGTGAGCCGACTCTCACGCCTACATATGATCCATTTTCCGTTCCAATTTATTACCCTTTACCGGATTGTGTTGCCTCACGCTTGCATAAAGGCGATACGGCGATCGTTTCTTACCAAGGAGGTGACAATGCTATTCGCTATAGTCCAGACATGAGTCTTAGCGAAAACATCGTACATTATGCATCGCCTGGAGACCAATTAATAATCCGAGACGGACCTTATTGCAGCTTTGGATGGTTGGTCTGGTTTGTCGAGACCCTAGATGGTTTCCTGGGTTATACACCCGAAGGGAATGGAGAGTCGTACTGGTTACTTCCAGTGCAATGATCTAAATTGAAATATCCCGAGTGAACAAAAAGGCATGTGAAGAATGTCGAGCAATCGAATACTGATAATCATCATGATCATCATAATCGTCCTTTTTGGGGTGATTATTTTACTTTCCCTGAATAGAGAGCAGGCCGCGCCAATTCCTCCGACAGCCGAATTTTCCCCCGTTCCTACCATCTGGCTCACTCAATTCGTTACTCAGATTGTCGCCACTGCTCCCTCACCGACCCCAACGCAGATTCCAACTTCCACCCAATTCCCCACTGCAACACTGGCCTGGGATCCCTTTTCTGCCCCATTATATTATCCGTTACCTAACTGCGCTGCCTCGCGGTTATACAAAGGCGATATGGCATTCGTAGGCAGCCTTGCGGGAGACCCCCGCATATCGCTGTCTGACCAGGTATTTGCAGATCCCGGTATCAGGAACCTGGTGATGGGTGAATATCTGCATCTCACATCCAATCCGGTATGTGAACAGAACACACTAATTTGGGAAGTGCGGGCGGTGTCGGATGATACAGTAGGTTTTGTTAAAGAAGGGGATGGCGAAACTTACTGGCTTTTTCCAGCCTCCCCTGCGATCGCTACTCCGAAGAGGTTAAAACCTTAGATTTTTTTAATCTTTGTTATATTTGGCTCGCTGGATAGTGATCCAGATCAGACCGACCACCAGTAAACTGAAGAATAAAACATGACTTATCCAGGGGGAGATCATATGGATGGTCGTGTTTTCATTAAGAACAATCTCGACCCACCAGATATTGTTCTGCTCTATCAGGAAATATTCGGTCGTAATCAAGGCTGCTAATGGGGACAATGATATTGCACACCAACCGATGATTAACCAGATTGAAACAGCGGTTGGTGATAATTGCTTGAAGAGAGGCATATTACCGGATTGAAGAATAACAATTGATGTGACCAGTAGTAGTGGGATTCCGAACATCATGAAAACTGCGCACGCGTAGGTAATAACATTCGCAGGTAAGGTACGGTTAATCACACTGGAAAAAAAAAGTCCGATCGCACAGAATGTCAGAGCGCAGACCGAAAGAATCGCGATGCTGATCAAGATCTCCACACCTAAAACCCCACCAATCATAAATGCCGGGCTTAACATGGGGATCGAAGTAAGCAGTAACAGGAAGATGAATGATAAAGATGAAGCGTATTTCCCGCATACCAATGCCTTTTCTGAAAGCAAGGTTACCCGAAGTAAATCATAAGTGTGACGCTCTTTTTCCATTGAAAACGATCCAGCACTTAGAGCTGGTGCAATAAAAGTGATCATCACTAATTCGAAGATGACCATTACACCAAAAATCAATTTACTGAACAAATACTGGTCTTCATAGGAGCGGATCGAGGAAGATGATGTCCGAAATATCAGGTAGATTAATCCTACGAGTAATGATTGAAACAATAAGTGAGTCGTGACCAGCAGAAACGCGCGGTTGCCGCGCATACGTGTGCGGATTTCTTTTACTAAAATTGGGTTCTTCAAGGCTCCAGAAATCAAGTAACCTGTCCTTTTGTGGCTCTTAAGAATATTTCTTCTAAATCGCTTTTCTCTTCAGAGAAATGCAAAACGGGGATATTGTTTTTGATCAGAGAGGACAAGATTTCGCTCAAGGTTATATCATTTCCTGTAAAAGAAAACCGGAAATGTTTTCGTCCACCTTTGTTTTCCTTGATTGGTACTTCTTCGATGGTTGACACTCCTTCGAAATCAAATAGTGGCTGATTCCCAGGAGAAAGGTCGCCGAGAATTATGAGATTGATTTTTCTGGATTGAAGAAGCTGCAACTGCATTTCTTCAAGTCTTCCTGCAGAGACTAATTTTCCTGCTTCTATAATTCCCACCCGATCGCAAATTTCAGCGACATCAGCGAGAATATGGGAAGAAAAGAAAATCGACTTCCCCATCGCTGCCAGCTCCAACATCAATTCTCGGATTTCAATTCGGGCACGAGGGTCAAGACCTGAAGCGGGTTCGTCGAGAATCAAGAATTGTGGATCGTGCATCAGAACCCTCGCCAGACTGAGACGCTGCTTCATTCCCCTTGATAATTTATCAACTTGATCGAATTTTCGGTGCTGTAAATCAACTAATTCAAGCAAGCTATCCGTTTGAGTTGCTCGCTCAATTGGTTTCTGACCGTAGCAAGCTGCGAAAAAATCAAGATACTCCCAGGTCAGTAAATCGGGGTACACACCAAACTCATCAGGCATATATCCAATCAGACGTTTGATTTCTCTGGGATGTCGTTGCACAGAGATTCCACCAATGTATACCTCACCCAGGTCTGGTTTCAATAGCCCGCACAACATCCGAATGGTGGTGGTTTTACCTGCGCCGTTAGGCCCCACGAAACCAAAAATCTCCCCTTCTCGGATTTTCAAAGACAAACCATCGACCGCTATTCTGGTGGAATACCGCTTACTGACATCCTGGATTACTATCCCTGCTTCCATCGTGATTATTATAACGGGGATAAATTGTTCGTTCTGAGGAAAGCTGACACTAGAAAGATATTTGTGGAAATATGCCAAGTAAGTTTGCTATAATCTAGCCCGTGAATATTTCCCCGCATATGCCTCTTATCTTAGCTTTTATTGGTGATTTATTATTTTCTTCACGGCTCGAGGATGCAGCTGAAAAACAGGGCATAAAGACGATTTTTATTGAAAATGCAAGCTATTTTTCATCTCCAGGCGCGGAGCTATCAGAATTCCAGTTTGCAGAGCACACATCTGGACCCGGTGCAATCCTGGTCGAGAGAATCAGCGCCTGGCGTCCAGCCCTGATTATTTTCGACCTTAACAACCGGGCAATTCCATGGCTCAAGTGGATCACGTTGATTAAGTCTGCGCCAGCCACTCGACGAATTCCCATTATTGGTTTCGGATCTCACAAGGAACCAGGGGCGTTGAAGTCTGCCAGAGACGCCGGGGCAGACAGGGTTTTCTCACGCTCTCGTTTCGTACAAGATTTACCTGAAATCCTATCAGCACATGTGCGTAAATTTGACCGAGATGAACTTCTAAAATCCTGCCAGATGCCGCTTTCCATCTTGGCACTGCAGGGATTTGATTTATTCAATCAAGGTGCGTTTTTTGAAGCACATGAAAGATTGGAAGAAGCCTGGAATGAAGACCTGAGCCCTGGACGCGAGTTGTACCGGGCTATTTTACAGGTTGCAGTCGCTTACTTACAGATTCAGAGAAAAAATTATACTGGTGCACTTAAAATGTTCCTGCGCCTCCGCCAGTGGATCGAGCCCCTGCCAGATATATGCCGTGGTGTTGATGTGGAAAATTTACGTAAGGATGCGCAGGCGGTTTATCAGCAGCTCACCGTATCTGGTAAAGATAATCTTGCCGAGTTTGACCAGGCATTATTTAGACCAGTGATTTTTCAAATTTGAGAAGTAACCGCTGCGTGTGAATCTCTGCATCATGCGCGTTTCTCGAGTCGAGACCGTTGATGTCTAAACAAAATTTAAGATGTTTCATTACAGATAAGGAGATATTAAATGGAGTGCAAGGTTGTTCAGGGTGAGATCGAGAAATTACCGGTCGATACAATCATATCGAGTCTGTTCGAAAATGTTTTAGAGCCAAGTGGGGCTACAGGATCGATTGACCGTTCAATAAATGGATTTATTCGGGAATTAATCTCTAATGGGGATATCACAGGGAAGCTTGGAAGCGTGAGCGTCATCTATCCACGAGGTTTGATACCAGCAACGCGCGTTCTGCTTGTTGGCCTGGGTAAACGTGAAGATTTAGATTTGGAGAATATCAGGATCGCATCGGCTCAGGCTATTAAAAAAGCTCGTGAAATTAACGCAAAAGATGTGGCGACAGTAATTCACGGCTCCGGTTCCGGAGGTTTCTCGCACGCTGCAGCCTCGCAGGCGGTCATCGAAGGATCCTTGCTGGGAGCGTATCGTTTTGATCAACTGAAAAGCAGTGAGGAAACTGGCGCAGAAATCAGCACACTGACATTGGTGGAATTTGATCCGATAAAACTAGCAGAAGTAGATACTTCGGTGATAAATACCCAGAAAATCATCCAGGGAGTCTTCCTGACTCGTGACCTGGTGAATATGCCTCCAAACATGGCGACCCCAACATATCTGGCGCAAACCGCTCAGGAGATCGCTAATGAATTCGATATGAAAATCACGATCGGAGACAGAGAATGGGCAGAAAACAACCGCATGGGAGCATATCTGGGTGTGGCTAAGGGAGCTGGAGAGCCACCAAAATTTATCATCATGGAACACAACAGCTCACGTGAGGATTTAGATACGATTGTTCTGGTCGGAAAAGGGATTACTTTCGATACGGGTGGGATTTCCATAAAGCCGAGTGAGAAAATGGAAGAGATGAAAACAGATATGGCAGGTGCGGCAGCGGTGATTGGAACGATGAAAGCAGTCGGGATGTTAAACCTTCCATTGCGCATCATAGCAATAACCCCATGCACAGAGAATATGCCGGATGCCCAAGCTTATCGGCCTGCGGATGTGATCACAGCAAGCAATGGAAAGACAATTGAAATCATCAGCACGGATGCAGAAGGCAGGTTGATCCTGGCAGATGCACTCGTATATGCGAAGAAATACGCTCCAAATGTTGTCATCGACCTGGCGACACTGACCGGAGCTTGTGTGGTGGCTCTGGGCAAGAACACTGCTGCAGGTATGTTCTGTAACGACGACACATTGAGCGACAAATTATCACAAAGTGGAGATAATACCCATGAGCGGGTTTGGCCGCTGCCTTTATGGGATGAATATAGAAAGAATATCGAATCGAATGTAGCGGATATTAAGAATTCGGGTGGTCGCAACAGCGGTGTAAGCAGTTCAGCGATTTTCTTGAAAGAATTTACTGATTATCCCTGGGCACACCTGGATATCGCCGGAATGGCCTTATCTGAGAAAGATGAAGGCTACACCCCACTTGGCGGCACGGGTTATGGTGTGCGATTGCTGGTTGATTTTTTGTGTAATTGGTGAAACTGGCTTCACCTCATGTGCAATTGAATAGCTAACAATTCAAAATTCTTAAATATACCCATCAGAGTTTTACTTGACAAAGACCTCACAGATCTTAGGAGACCTGTGAGGTCTTCTTGATATTGATAGTGAATTGTGAAGGAATCAGAAATTTTCAGGGCTGCAGCCAATATGCGAAATCGGAAAACGAAGTGCGAAATCCTGGAGTTGAAAAAGCACTAATGAACAATCCAAAATATCCGCTGCTGAAACGATCATCCTGTAACTCCAGCAGTGGTTTTCCGTTTGCATATAATTTCAATTCTTGACCCAAAGCAGAAATTCCAAGCCGGTTGGTCTGGTTCGATCCGGCATGTATTAATTCATTGTGAGTCCACTGGACGATGACTGCAAAATTGACCCCATCGAATATTCTTAACGAGTACATCCCATCGCAGGTGAAGCCAAACAGGTATCCCTGGATGGGTGTGAAACCCGGTGCTCGAAAAATCAGACCGTAGCGATCACTTCCACTGCACTCACCGGTTGAGGCGGTGATTTCCATGTAGAAATCGTCGATGATCGGTTGGGTGGAAAGCCGCATGGCCTCATATTTGTCAGCATTTAAAGCAGTCATGCTGAGCTGATTATCGTGGACTTCTATACTTACATGTTCGTCGTTTCCAACAAACCAGTGAGATCCATCCACGAAATCATCGCTAAAATCCGGATCACCCAGGCCAGCTTTCGGATCATCTGAAGCCAGGGAAGGAACCGCGGTTCCAGGAATTAAGGGCGCCAGGGTGCTGGTTTGAGTCACGGTGAGGGGGTTGCCGGGCAAGGAGGTCCGGGTGGGAAAAGGGGTAGAAGTATTTGGGAGGGTTTCTGAGGCAGTGATATTCTCAGGGGGGACAGGAATTTCGGTCGTAGTATTCATCGTTGGGTCTAAAGCGCCAGGTCCAGCGATTTCTGTCAATTGGGCGGCGATAGTCTTGGCAGCAGCAGTGTAATCGGGATTAACCGCGGGAGAAGAGGGTGGATTTGTTTCTTTTGAAGTACAACCAGCCAGGATTAATATACAAAGAACAATCATGTTGGTAAGAATAGAAATCAGTCGGTTCATTTTTGCACCTCCGGGATTTGGAATTCCTGCCTGCCTGATTTTATCTTAGGTTTTATCCGAATTGAGACAGGGATATTCCTTGATACGGACACTCGAATCCATATGTACCTACCTCTTTTTCTAACAACATGTATCGAAAACATGGCTATTGACTGGAGTCAAATGGAGGGATAAAATGCGCCTATTGTTGCATTTGAAGGTGAGCTATGCCTATCTATGAGTTTGTGTGCCTGGACTGCGGAGAACGGTTCGAAACTCTTCGGATGATTAAGGACGCCGATTCAATTGCAAATTGTGTCCGGTGCGAGAGTGAACACACCTCACGCCAGTTATCGCTTTTCTATGCCCAGAGCGGGGGGAGAATTGTGGCAGGAGGGAATGCAAGCTGCACATCTTGCAGCGGTGGCTCCTGCGCAGGCTGTGGTGTCCGGCATTAAATCTTCTTTTCTAGCAATTCAGCATATAAAGACTCGATTTTTTGAATCATCCCGGGCAAATTAAAATCATCCGTAACCAAAGCATGGCCTTCTTTTCCCATCTCAAGCCTGCGATTTGTATTTTCCAATAAATAGCCACAGTAAACTGCCATCTGCGCCATATCCCTGGGTGGGATCAGGAATCCAGTCAATTCATGTCGGACTATCTCACTTAAACCGTTAATCCTGTATCCAACCACAGGCAAGTTCATACACATTGCCTGGAGAATGACCCGGGGAAGACCCTCCCAAAGTGAAGTGACCATAAACAAATCCATGGCTGTCATCATGCGCGGGATATCGCGCCGGATTCCCGTGAGTAAAATCCGTCCAGACAGGCCTTCCTGTTCCGCCAGCACTTCGACCTGATGACGTAACGGACCGTCGCCGACCATTAAGAAGAATGCTCCGGGGTATTCTCTGCTGACCAGGCTGGCAACTCTTACCCAATCCAGAGGATTCTTTTGAGGCGAAAACCGGCTGACGTTGCCAATTACTAAGGCTTCAAGCGGTATGTTTAGTTCTCGACGGATGGAGCTTCGATCATAGCTCTCAGGAGAGAAATCATCAAATGGGACAGCGCTGCGGATCAGGTGATACTGTTCAGGGTGACCAACATTGGCGGCCAACCCTTTTTCTCTATCCTGCTTAGACACTACGACCATGGCATCCGTAAAAGCTGCAGCCCACCGTTCGAGCCAGATATATGCCCATTTTGAAAATGGAGGCATATGGTCATGGAAGCTCCAACCGTGGACGGTGTGAATTATTATTGGAATCCCAGCCCGCCTGGCAGCTATTCGGCCAAGCATACCTGCCTTCGAGCTGTGAGTATGGACGATGTGGTATCCCCCGGATTGCATGATCCGAGTCATTTTCAATAATGCTTGCTGGTCGTACCACGGGTTGATTTGCCGGACTAATTCCGGAAGGATGATTAACGAGATTTGGCGATGCTGGACTTCGTCAATCAGGCTGCCTTCCCTGCCTGTCTGTGCGCCTGAAAGGATTTCTACATTGAACCGATTCCGGTCAATAAGACTGGCAGTGAAAATGGTGTTTTCTTGCGCACCGCCAACGATTAAGCGGGTAATCGGATGCAGGATGCGAACCGGATTACTTCCGGAATTGGCGATCATCCCAGCAGTCCCGAGTACAGAGCTGAAATCCTGTCTACGGTGTTTTTAATCCGGAAATTCTCATCTACAAGGTTATAGCCCGCTTTACCCATCTTTTCTCGCAATTCTGCTGAGCCAAGCAACTGAATGAGTGCACCAGCGAGAGCGGTCGGATCGGCCGGGGGTACAAGTAATCCTGAAATGCCATCCTCAACCAGCTCAGGAGTTCCTCCGGTCGCGGTGGCAATTACTGGCAGTCCTGCAGCCATTGCTTCGAGCAGCGCCATCGAAGCCCCTTCCCAGATAGATGGTAAAACGAAGATATCGCAGTGTGGAAGCCAGGCTCCGATATCACGTATCTTCCCTAAAAGGAAAATCTTATCTGTCAAATCCGTATGCTTAATTTCCGTAGTTATCGCTTCAAGAGCGAGCCCATCTCCCAGAATGATGCATCGGAATTTTCCTGTGGATTTATTCACTATTCCCAGTGCCTGGATCAGTGTAAGCAAACCCTTTTCCGGGGATAAGCGGCCAGCATAGACCAGAGTGGGTATCTCTTCGCTCCCAGGCCATCCCGCTGGTTTTGGGGTCTGGTGTCGCTGAACGCTCTCAACACCATTGTAGATCATTTCAATTTTACTGGCAGGGATGCCTTCTCTTTCCTGCATGGTTTGACTGACAGCCTGGCATGAAGCTATGTATCGCGTTACCCATTTTGAAGTCGACCGGTCGAGGAATGAGCGCAAGCGGGTCCGGTTGAGCTCCGGTCCATGCTGGTGAACAACCACCGATGAAATCCCTGAGAACTTGCAAGCGATGCGCCCGATTATCCCGGCGTGGTACAGATGGGTATGCACAAGGTTGGGTCGATCCTTCGCCCACATTCTAAACAGTCGCGAGATATTTATGGATTTTGGTAACGTTCCGAGATCCAGAGCGGTGACAGGCACACCCGATTCTCTCAGTTCAGCAATCGATTCTCCCCCAGAAGTCAGTGTTATAACCTTTATCTTCCACCCCGCCGCTCTCAAGCGCGGGACGCAGGCAAGAACCATTTTCTCAGCACCGCCCAAGGTTTCAAGCTGGCTGATAAGCCAATCAATCCGCCTGCCTGATTTTAGATCCGCGACCAAATGACCTCCAACATGCGTGAGACTCGTGCATCCCAAGAGTATTCGCGGGCGAGTTGGCGGCGTTCGTTTCTGAGTTGAGGTGAGTCAGCTAGCATAGCCGCCTCAATTTCCTCTACAAATCGTTCGGTTTGCCTTTCATGACTCGGTTGATTGACAGATACGATTCTTATCCACTTCGAAAGCGGAGACAATTCCGGCAGCTCGGTGCTGATTACAGGGATGCCGGAGGCAAGGTACTCGTAAGCTTTCAGCGGATTGATATACCTGGTCATTTCGGTGATCTGGTATGGGATCAACCCTACATTCGCGCCCCTGAGCAGTGATGGAAGGGATGCAAACGGCTGTTGTACTAGATTGTGAACATTCGGGAGTCGGAGGAAAGATAATGCCCCTTGCGATGGTTCTTTTAGTTGACCAATCAGTACCAAATGCCAATCGGGGCGGATGGTGGCGATATTTCGCAGTAGTGAAAAATCAATTCTGGAATCCAGTGTCCCCATCACCACCAGCCTCGGCTCCGGGATGGCTGCCATCGTGGGATGAATCTCAACTTTCCGCTGGAAGTGCTTGACATCGGCAGCACTGGGGAAGACCTCGATTGGATGGCGGGTGAAGTCTGTGTACAGCTGCTGTAATCCATTGGAGTGGACGAAAACCAGGTCGGCCTTCGACAACAGTGAGATTTCTTGCGTGGTCATCACCTGCTTCTTTAAACCCCGTTGATCACCTGAAAACCTTTCGATGCAGTGATAAATGGATAATCGCTCCTGGAATTGACCCAATAAAGGTGCCGAATGAGGCGGATACAACCAGAGAACAGGTGACTCAAAATCTAATTGTCGCAGGATGGTCCGTATTTGTGCTGCCAGACAAGATTGCCCGATTCGGTTGAGAGCTTGAGAATAATACCTGCCAGGTACTACCAAAGGAGGCTGCCAGCGCCATAAATTCCCCTGCACCTCTACAGGCTGCTTGATTCTATATTGGCTGATCCCATTTTTTCTTAATTTCGAATGCTTGAGAAGATGCTCAAAACCGACCTGCCTTTCGACAAATAACACCCGGTGCCCGGCTTTCGCCAACCTCAGCATAATCTGCTGTCGGCTGCCCCAGATTTCATCCCAGCCGGTGGTGGAGATACACAGGAAATCCAGTGAATCGCGATGATCAGGGTTTCTCATAAATTTCAAAAGTAGATTTAATTCCCAAGGTTTCCAATTCCAGCACTTTTTGAAGCGAGAAATTCTCGGCAACGTAACTGCGAGCATTCTCCCCAAGCTGTTCCTGGATTCTTGGATTTGCCAGAAGACCCTTTATTGTTTCTCGAATACTCTCAATTTCAGGACTGCACAGCATTCCCGTCTGTCCATTGAGGACCAGCTCTTGAATTCCAGGAACATTAGTGCCAATCACGGGAATGCCGCAAGCCATCGCTTCGATGAGCACTTTTGGATGGCCTTCGTACAGGGAAGGCAGAATAAATACCTGGCAGGAGTTTATTACCTCAGGGAGCTCAGAATGCGGAATGACACCTGAAAATTGAACATCTACTCGATATTCATGCGCCAAATTTTCTAGCTCCGCTCTTTGCTTGCCATCACCAACAATAACTAAGGAACTATCGGGAATTTCACTCAGTGCAATTATCAGACTTGGGAGGTTCTTTTGTGGAACCAACCTGCCGACGAAACATAACCTCCCATGCTTCAAATGGCGGGACTTATCAGGCTTAAACAGCTCAACATCCACGTAGTTGGGGATGACATAGATTTTATTCGTCAGAAATGGAAAACCACGTTCCAGATCTCTGCGCATTTTTTCGGTGGTGACGAAGATCGAAGTTGATCTTCTCAAAGCAAGAGTCTGCAGAGCATTGATAACTCTTGATTTAATCCCTTTTCCCTCTCCCAGCCGGAAAAACTCCGACCACAGGTAACCTGCCCGCACGATAACAGGCTTGCGCTGAAGGATCCCCGCCAGGATAGCAGTCCATGACCCGTCTAACTGGTTGCTCTTAAAAATGTCTGCGGTTTTCAACGCAGACCAGTATAGTAAGACACTTAAGATGCTGTAAATATTTGCTGGTAAGCCCCATTTATTATAAAGCAGCTCAATTTGCCCCAGCTGGCTCATGTATTGTAGGTCTTCAGGCCCACCGCAAGTAACCAGGCTTATGCCTCCCAGATGATTTCTCAGCTCCCGGTAATATTTCAATTCGCGTTCTAATATTCCAAGTCGATTCCAACGGTCTAAAGACGTTGCCCTGGAAAGGAATAACACCAAATGAACCTTATTAATATCCATTCAGTCAATTCGCCAGGATTTTTTGAAATAAACCTGTGACCTGTGTGACGATTGTTGGTGTCAAGTAGGATTTCATTTTTTTCCTGGCAATACCGCCTGCCAAGAGCCTGGCGGTATCATCTTCTATAAAGTGATTCAGATACATATGCCAATCGTCCAAAGAATGACAAATTGCTCCAGCCTGCCCATCACCTAAAAGCAAAGAATATGATGGCACGGGACCGGCTATAGCAGGGATACCCATTGACATAAAGACACCGATCTTGAAATGGCTGTGACCAAGATCGTATTCATTTATCACTCTGCGTGGAGCGATGCAAATATCACATTGCGAGATCATCTCCGGGAAAGAGTCATGGTCCCAATGTTGATACTCAAAGTTGAACCTCAATTCAGGTCGTCTCCGGGTGATGACTAGAACCCTGATCTTATTCAATTTGATTAAATCCTCAAGGATCGGGCTGATTTCATTCAACTCGGATGCTTTCTCCGTTGCCCCAGACCATCCGAGTCTCAGTAGGCTGTTGTTTTCAGATTTCGAAAACCGGTTTGGATCGAAATGGACAGGATCCACAGAATCGGATACAAAATAAGATTCGGAATTCACCTGGACAGCTTGTTCTCTCAGGTAAGGGGAGACAGCCCAGACCTGATCTGCCATCTCCAGAAGCTTTAAGAAATTGTGAACCACGTGTCCGGAAGCACCACCATATCCCTCAGGAGCGCTCTTCCTGGTCTGAAAATAATTGGCAACCACATCAACTATGGTTCTGGTCCCCTCCTGCTTGAGTTGCTGCATAAGCTGGAAATCATCAGGGCCGTAACGACGAAGAAAAATGGCTATGTCAGGTGGAGGATCAAGAGTGTTGACACCGATCTGGTAAGTTGATTTTTCCAGGTATTTGGCAACCTGAAATCCTCGAATCCATACGCTCGGAAGCACCAGATTCGGATTGAAGACAGATAACCCCAGTAAACGCCGGATTTTAATTTGGATTTGTTCCGGGATAAACCAGGTTACTCGGATTTTACTGTTCGAGGATTCGTTCATCGCAGCATAATTGTCTTTTCGAAAATCGATAAATATTGTTCCGCACAATTATTAATCAAGAAGTCTTTGCGACATTCCAGGATCTTTTCACGTAATTCATAATACCGGTTTCGAATTTCTTGTATGGAATAACCCAGGTCACCGTACAGCGGTACGCCATATTCGCTCGCCAGTTCTGGATTTCCGCCAGAATTATGAAATAGGACAGGTAACCCGCTGGCCAGTCCTTCGACAATCACGTTGGCGCAAGGATCGTTCTGAGCGGGATGGACAAGTACATCCATATCCCGAAGAATTTCTGCTATCTCCTTTTTTGATTTAACACCCAGGCGAATCACATCCCCTTGATCGACTGCGGGATTCCAGTTCCCGATAAAGAACACCTTCACATCTTTCAGGGAAGCCAGTTTCGGAAGTAACGAAAATCCTTTCATCAGATTATCAGACCAGGAGATTGCAATGATATTTATCTCCTTCCCGAGCCCGGTAGGCTTGGTGGAAGGGTAAAACAGGTTTCCATCCACCGCATTCCGGATTATTACCGAATCAGCTGGTTGAATACCGTATTGCATGAACGATTCGCGTGAATATTGACTCTGGAAAATTACAAAGTCGGCAATCTCTGCAACAGCGCATTGTATGTGATCGGCCTGAGGATCATTCCGGCCGTATAATCTGGCTATCCCGTCCAGGCGTTGGATGAGAGTAGGGGATTGATGTGAATCCAATCCACTTTTTAGATTTATGCGCCCTTTCTGTATAATTTCTTGAACCTTCTCATATTCCAGGTATTGCCCTTTCCCCCTGGACCAGCTGTTAACCAATATAATATCATCAGATCTCCTTGGATTAGCGTCAACCGTGAAGCCCAATCGTCGGAATTCCTGTGTCAATGCAGACAGGAATGAATTACTCCCACCCCACGGTCTTCGAGATAATTGGTACCAAATACATATTCGCATAGGTCGGTAATTTCAACGCGGTCTTCTTATCGCAGATCCAACCAGGCAGCTCTGGTAACGGTATGGAATTGAAGCTGTGAGGGGATTTTTTCCAAAACACAATTCAATTAAATTCAGGAAATACAGAAAAACCGGTCGTTTCAAGAAGAATTTCGGGCGAAAATTGATTATTTCGTACCAGAAAACTGGAGCGAAAGCATCTACGTTGACCGATGTAAATAAATTCTCGAGCGAACTCGTCAGTTCACCGGCAAAGAATTCGCGCTGGTGGTCCACCTGTGAAGGAAACTCGGTGATTCGAACAGGAGTGGTGAGAACCAGCAGCCCATCGGCGCGTAAAATTCTTGAACACTCGCACAGGAATTGATTCGGATTGGAAAGATGTTCAATTACTTCACAGCCGACAACAGTGTCAAAAGATTCATCGGAAAATGGCAATTGCTCCGCAGAGCCTTGTAAACACTCTATGGATATCCGGTGCTTCTTGAACTCAGACCTGGCATATTGTAATGCTTGGGACGAGATATCAATAATCAACGGTGAGCCATTATTCTTCGCGAACAAATAACTGAGTGCGCCATCGCCTCCACCGACATCCAGGATGGTCTTACCTTCTAAATCCCCAAGACGCTCAAGTATCTTCTTGTAGCGCGCGCTCACATAGACATTATGATCTCTGATGGATCTGGAGATTTGTTTCCAATGATATGCCCCACGTTGGGAGTATTTCGTAAACCCACCAGATAGGCTCAACCTGGAAGTTCCTTGTTTTTTGCATTCAGAAAAAGAATTAAGCCTGCCAGCGAAAGTACAAGATTGGAAACCAACCTCCCTAATGCAATTCCAGGTCCTCCAAATTGATTGACAAGCAGCAGAGGGCCTAGCACTGCAGCGATTGCGGCAAGCATGCGCAGCATATATTGACGTTTTTCATCCTGGCAAGTACGAAAAAACAGCTCTGCGATATTCCCGGGAAGTCCGATGACAAATGCTGCTGTCAGGATTGATATGTAGACTAGGCTGCTGATATAAACAGGGGGGAGCAAAACCGGAACCAACCAGAATGCCAAAAAAACCACCGCAAAACCAATCATTATAAAAGCGGTCCATACAAGTGAGCCTTCACTTATAAACCGTCGGTGCCGATGCATAACCTGGATGTTTACAAGTTCAGGATAGCGGATCGTAGTATAGATGATCCATAATTTCTTCAGCTGTTCGTACAAGATCAATGCGATCGAATAATCCGCCATCGTTTGCAGTGGTAAAAACATACCCACATAGAAGGCATCGATTCGAGTGTGGACCACGCTGACTACGGAAATTCCAGTCAGGTGTTTGCCATAGCGCACCATATCGGTTCTTTCTGAAGGTGGTAGTTGACTGGTCTTTGCCTGTCGGAAATATTGCAGTATCGCCAGGGTAACCCCCACCTGCATCAACATCGTGGCCAGCTGGTTGGTGCCGTAGAAGGTGATGACCTTGCTGACTGCCCAGGTCGAAAATATGAGCGGAATGAATCCGGAGAAATCGGTCAGACTCTCGAATATTCGATACCAGAAAAGGCTGGAGAACCGCTGCTCGGCGCTGAGAAAACCCACACAGGCTGATAAACCAGCCGTCAACGGGAAGGTTATCCCGGCGATGATAAACATCCAGAAGAGTAATTGATCACCTCGAGTGTACCAGTAGACAGCCCCTAGAAGAAATGCAAGAGCCGACAAGAGCGACCACCGCAGGCGGTACTGCAGGTTCACCCGGAAGGCGCCTGGCTGCCCTTTTGAACTGTAATGGTAAGCTGCGGTGTCCAGACCTGTTAAAGAGAGCAATTGGACAAATGGAAACCAGGCTGCCACCACTCCAATCATGCCGACTTCATCCTTCGGCAAAACCCAGGTTACCAGTGGAGTTCGTATGAGACCTAAAAGAACCACTATCGCATTGGCCAGCAGGAGCAAGCTGCCTGAAGTAATGGTCGCAGAGCCTCGTAAATTACCGAGGAGACCGCCTAGGATTGTTGATTTTTTTTGCATCAGGTTCAGATGCTCACCGGATTTCTTTAAAAATCAATCCATAGCACGAAGGATGGGTGAATCATACCGCATTTAGTGTGCACTCAAGGCAAAGGAGTGTAGTTTGCCCGACCAGATATGGTAAGATATTTTCATGCCAACGAAACTCAGCCGCTTCTGTGAAGCGATCATGGAGGCTGCCTGGATAGTCGCTCTGATCGTTGCGCCGGTTTTTTTTAATATCTATTCCAGCCGTATTTTTGAACCAGATAAAATCTCGCTCGTCCGTTCTCTGGCAATCATCATCCTGTTTGCCTGGCTGATTAAATCGAGCGAAGAAGGGTGGGTCCGCTTTCGCCAACCCTGGAGCACTTCAGCAGGGTTTCAAAAGATACTGCAGACCCCTCTTGCTATTTCGGTGATAGCACTTGCCATTGTTTACATTCTGGCAACAATCCTTTCTGTCACCCCTGGTGTCAGCTTGTGGGGATCCTACCAGAGATTGCAGGGGTTGTATACGAATTTCTCTTATCTGGTAATTTTCCTGTCGATTCTGGGGAATTTGAGACGGAGGGAGCAGGTTCAGCGGCTTATCACCATCGGCATACTCGCCAGCCTTCCCGTCAGCATGTACGGCGTTATTCAACGGTTCAAATTGGATCCCATCCCGTGGGGAGGTGATGTCTCTGTCAGGGTCGCTTCGAATATGGGGAACTCCATCTTCGTGGCTGCCTTTTTGATAATGGTCATCCCCCCGACTTTTGTCCGGATTGTAGAATCAGTAGAAGTCATGCTTAAGGGGAAAAATAATCCCAAGATTAGCTTCATCAGATTAACTGTTTATATTTTCATTGCTGCCCTTCAACTGACAACTCTTTACTTTACGGGGAGTCGCGGTCCATGGCTGGGATGGGCGGCCAGCATGGTTTTTCTGTGGCTTGGTTTCTCTCTGGTGTGGCGTAAGCGCTGGCTGTCCATCGCGGGAGTAATCCTGGCGATGCTGGCTGCTGTTTTCCTTGTGATATTAAATATTCCCGGTGGCCCTCTGGACAATCTGCGTGAACGCTCTGAATTTGGCAGGCTTGGGCGGTTATTGGATGCCGAAAGCCGGACCGGGCGGGTGAGAGCATTGATATGGCAGGGTGCTGCGGAACTGGTCCTACCACATGATCCAATTGAGTATCCAGACGGCTCTGTAGACCGGATGAATATCATCCGGTCCCTTATCGGTTATGGCCCTGAAAGCATGTACGTTGCTTATAATCCATTCTATCCCCCCGAGCTTACGCAGGTAGAAAAGCGAAATGCTTCTCCGGACCGGTCTCATAACGAAACCTGGGATGCACTGGTGACCTCTGGAATCCTTGGATTAATTGTTTACCTGGCATTATTTGGCTCGGTAATTTTCTATGGATGTAAATGGTTGGGACTTATTCAATCAAGGACGCAAAAAAATCTGTTCTTAGGTCTCTTCCTGGGAGGGGGGATTGGGATCTCAGTATTTTTTGTCCTCTGGAAGGGGATTCCATATCTTGGTGTGGCCCTGCCCTTCGGCATGGTTATTGGATTCCTGCTTTATTTAATTTGGACGGCTCTGAAAGGTAGCTACAACGCTCCTTCAACAAGTCTGGAGATAACCCGTGCCTATTTACTTTTAGGACTGCTGGCGGCGCTGCTGGCGCATTTTGTTGAAATCAATTTCGGAATAGCGATTGTCTCAACCCGCACATATTTTTGGGTTTATTCAGCTTTGCTCTTGGCAGCTGGTTACATCCTTCCTCAAAGCCGTGAATACGATCTGGCTGTTGAAGAAGGTCATTCTCCTCTCGACAACGGCATCACGGGGAACGAAAAAGTTGAGCTGATGAATTCTCAATTCAACGATAAGAAAGCGAAAAGCGTAAAACCAAAGAATAGGGTTTATCGAAAGAGAGCTTCAACACAGTTGCAGGCCAGAAGTACTGGTGCCTTCAACACTCCCGAATGGGTAAGGGCGGCTCTGATTCTTGGGATCATCTGTGCAATCATTCTCTCGACTTTAGGTTTCTTATATATCACAAATGCCAGCCGCGGTAATTCAGCTCTGGAGACAATATGGGCCTCAATGATAAGATTGAAACAACCTGATCAAAGCCGCCCAGCTTCCGGAATTTTCATGTTACTTATGTCCACCGGGATTATCGGTATCGCGCTGCTCCAATCCGAGAATATTGGATCTGATAGAGTCCAGGCAACTCAATCCGGCACCGCAGGATTGAGAATTCTCGGTATGGGAATTGTCATCTCCCTGGTGCTTACATTGTCATTCTGGCTCATTCATGCGAATGAGTTGGTCAGTCTGACGCGCCAAACTGCAGGTACGATCGATGAAGTTTTGTCTCAAGTCCGAAATTCAGAAAAACTGCTTACTAATTATTATATTTTTCTGTTTTTCAATATTTTGCTCCTGGCATTTTCCCTGGTGTCTGCGTGGCCCGAGAAGAATTACAGAAATGGTTTTAGTCTGGTTTTTGCCTGTACTGCCAGCCTGATTGCTGTATCCCTGGTGAACTATTCAAACTTACGCGTCATTCAGGCGGACATGTCCTTCAAAACTGCGGAGATATTCGCTCAACCCACCACCTGGCCGGTAGCAATCCGTATCTACGAACGTGCGAATGAGCTGGCGCCGAACGAAGATTATTATTATCTCTTTCTGGGGAGAGCGTATTTAGAATATGCACGCAGCCTGGAAAATCCTGATGAGCGCGACCGGCTCATCTCTCAGGCAGCAAGGGATTTGCGCAGAGCCCAGGCCATCAATCCATTGAATCCTGACCATACTGCTAATCTGGCGCGGCTTCACAGCCTGTGGGCGTTGAGCACCTCCGATCCGGGGACACGCCTGGAAAGGGCCTTGATTTCTAATGATTACTTTTCGCGTGCAGTGGTGCTTAAACCGAAAGACGCCAAGCTGTGGGACGAGTGGGCATTACTCAATTTGAATGTCCTGGACGAGCCACAGGAGGCGCTGAAGCAGTTAAACAATTCCCTTGAAATCGACCCGTTCTATGATTGGACTTACGGATTGCTGGGGGATTACGTTGAGCGCTATCAGGTGGAGATATCAGAGCCCGATTCCAATACCTGGCGGGATGCTTTAGAACAGGCAGCCGGTTATTATGAAGATGCCCTGAAGTATGCAGATGCAAATAATAGCTCCTTTAAACTAAACTATCTCATCTCTTTGGCAGGTATTCAGCTGCAGCTTGACCAACTCGAAGAAGCGATTGGAACTTATGAGTTGGCTCTCGAAGTATCCTCCGAAAATTCTGAAAACTGGAAAATCCACGAAACTCTAGCCAGAATGTATGCACAAATTGGGGATTCAGCGAATGCCATCTCGAATGCTGTGACCGCTTATGATACAGCGCCAGATGATCAGAAATCTCGCCTCCAGGATTTGATTTCTGAATTGGGAGGCTGATAGAAAACAGAAATTGACTTGCGACGATACCTTTCGGAATCCTGGTGATCCCGTTGGAGTCAGCTGAGTGATTAATCTGGCTTTTTTCTTCACGTCATTTATCATCTGTGTGGTGTTAGTTCCTTTCATTCGCAGGCTCAGCTCGAGTACTGGAATGTCAGGCCCTCCAAAAGCTGACCGCTGGCAGCATCGCCCTGTTTCGCGCCTTGGTGGGATAGCTATTTTTACAGCCTTCATCGCGGGATTGGGGATTCTGTTCACTCTCGAAGATGGAAATTTGGATGTTAAGTGGCCATTGCTGGTCTGTTCCAGCTTGATGTTCCTGGTGGGCCTGTATGACGACTTCCACCCTCTGTCTCCCCATGCGAAATTCATTGCACAAATCCTGGTTGCAGCACTCGCCATCGGTTTCGGGTATACAACTGATTTTTTTACACCACGTGTCGAAGATGAGATTACAGCCCAGCTCCCTAACATTCTTCTGACTTTTCTATGGCTGGTGGGTATTACAAATGCTTTCAACTTGCTTGATAACATGGATGGGCTGGCAGCTGGAATTGCTTTAATCGCAGCAGGAATTTTGAGTTATTTTTTTCTTAGCTCCGGGGATATTGCTCTGTTAGCAATTTCCCTGTGCCTGGCGGGAGCAGTAGCCGGTTTCTTGATCTACAATTTTCCTCCCGCCTCGATTTTTATGGGCGATAGCGGAAGTTTATTTCTCGGTTTCACACTGGCGATTCTGGCAATCACCCGTCAGCCCCAGGCATCCAATGTCCTGGCTGTGATGGGTGTGCCGATCCTGCTGTTCTTACTGCCCATCCTGGACACTGTGCTTGTGACCTTCACCCGACTACTGCGCGGGCAATCGCCTATCAGAGGGGGACGCGACCATACATCGCACCGTCTGATCGCTATTGGATTGAGTGAACGCCAGACTGTGTTTGCATTGTATGGAATTGCCTTGGTCTGCGGAATAGCTGCGGCTTCGTTGGAAGCCATTCAATACTGGTACAGCCTGGTATTGGCGCCTTTTCTGGTTATCTCCCTGGCAGTGCTGTTTGCCTATCTGGGTGGACTGAGGGTACTCCAAGCGGAATCGGAAGATCCCAAAAGAACTCGCATAACCAGGATAATGATCGACCTGGCTCTTCGGAAACGACTGCTCGAAGTAGCCCTGGATTTCTTTTTGATCAGCCTGGCTTTCTACCTGGCTGTCCTGGTGGCAAATGGTTTAAGGATGAACGAAATCCTGGTAAACCGTTATTTAGCCTCGTTACCGGTAATTTTGATAGCTGCATACATCTCGTTTTTCTCGTTAGGCATTTACCGGAGTGTCTGGCGGTACATCGGATTGAGTGATCTATTGCGGTTATTCGGCGCTTCAATTGGATGTGGTATCTTTGCCGCTGGGATATTTTTTATCCTGGATGCAGTACTGCTTGAAATATGGGATCCGTCTTCCAGTCCTTCGGCTCTGGTTCTGGCTCTTTTCTCAGTCTTCCTGTTCTTAGGGCTTGCAGCGTCACGCTCCTCTTTTCGCATCATCGAGGCGCTGATGCCTAAGAAAAATACCAGTAATGAACTCCCGGTGCTTATTTATGGGGCAGGCGAGGAGGGGATCATGCTGGTGGACTGGTTGCGTATCCATTCAAAATTCACATTCAAGCCGGTTGGTTTTATCGATGATGATCCATTGCTTTCAGGGCGTTGGATTCACGGATTGAAAGTAGTTGGGGGATTATCTCAACTTGAAGATATCTTGACGCAGAAGCGTATTGCAGGAATAATTCTGATAGAAAAAGATAATCTGCCAGATTTGGAAGAGTTGGCACAGAGATGCCAACCTTTCAACTGTTGGGTGAGGAAAGCTGTGCTAGGATTTGATACCGTAAATATAACAATTCCTCGGGATTAATTATTATTGGGGCATGGAAAACCAGAAATGGAGTCAGGTATGGAAAATGAAATGATGAGTGACGACCGAATCAAAGCAAATACCCCTTTTCACGAAGCTGGTCCCCCCCTGGTCAGGGTTGGTGGGACACACTACGAAATCGGATACCAGATTGGGCAGGCCTGCAAAGAAATGGTACATCACAGCGTTGATACTGCTCGTAATCTTCTCGTCTCCGCCTTCAACGATTTAGAGCTCAGCTGGGAAGGAGCACAGATTCAAGCACGAAAATATCTGCCGTTTGCACAGGAACGTTATCCCCAGTATATCGATGAGTTGACCGGAATGGCTGAAGGGGCGAATATTTCTTACGAAGAAATCGCGGTGGTTAATGCCATGGAGGCAGTCACCGTAGACGCTCTGCACTTGACGAAATGCACCAGTATGGCAGTAAATGACGACCGGACGGCAGACGGGCATATCCTGGTAGCCCACAACGAGGATTGGGTACCCGAGGACGAACCCGGTGTATACATCGTGCATGCCTCGCCGGATGACGAACCTTCGTTTTTGGCGATGACATATGGCGCATTGCTGCCGAATGTTGGTTTTAACTCGGCTGGAATTGCTCAATTATGCGATACGGTTTATCCTTCGGATTCGCGCATCGGCATCCCGCGCGTAATCGTTTCACGAGCTGTGTTAGGCGCGCGTACCATGGCCGAAGCCATCCGCTATGCTCTTGTTCCCCAGCGTGCTGCTGGGTACAACCACATGTTGGTTGACGAGAATGGAGAGATGTATTCGGTTGAAGTTTCAGCCAGGAAATTCGCACTCTTATATGGGCAGGATGGGTATATAGTCCATACCAACCACTACCTTGATACAAAAATGCAGGCTATTGAAGTAGAACCGGACGAATTAATTGGGACGCGCCTGCGATATTTTCGTGCGACCAGGCTGATCAAGCGCGTCCAACAGCACACAATTAAATCTTTGGAATTAATACAGCGAGATCACCTCAATTATCCAAATTCGATATGCAATCACTATACGGAACATATCGATCCTCTCGACCGTGAAAAAACGATCAATGCCATGATCATCGATTTAACTGCGCGCGCCATGCATATCGCATGGGGAAATCCATGCGCCAACCAATACCATACGTATTATTTGTAGCTATATTTTTGCCAGTAACTCGGCTTTTTTTGTTTGGAATTCTTCTTCCGTCAAGGATCCTGCCTGTCGCAGCAAGTCAAGCTGTTGGATGATAGAGGCAATATTTTCCGAGCTGGTCCCATTCTCGAAATGATCCAGGCGTTCTTTCGCATTAATCATCGCTTGCTTGAAGCGAATCGGTTTCCCTATTTGCTTGAAGACATTAACCCCCAGCTCGCTGGCAGTTAAAATTTGGATGTCCCCATAGTTAAAAATCCTCCCTAACGCCGACTGCACCATTTTCACATCGTTGACTTTTTCCAGCGAGGAATCGGTCACATTTTTATTGATAACCCCTGAAATCTGGAACACCCGGCGGTTGGTGACAATGAATTGGCGATTTGTCCAGTGCAGGATATCTCGAACCATCGTAAATACAGGAAAAAGCATCAAGATAAATCCCACCAGGATGGCGATGGACAAATACCGCAAGTTATTACTCAATTGATAAACTGCGATAATCGTAAGAATGAAGAAGAGGATAATTAAAAAGATTTCGAAAATGATATTTCTGAACAATTTGAACCAATGCTGCCGGGCAATAAGGATGATCTTTTCGCGTTCTCCCAATAAGCTGTCAATATAGTGATCCGTCATATGATACCTCCGTGGCCAGATCAGGAGATTTTCGATTTACCCTTCAACACTATAACAAATCAATGGTGCGACGTCAAGCAATGTTGGGCAGGCGCAATTTACGCGGATCTTTCACGAATAATTGAAATACCAGCAGCGTCAGTCCGCCAATCAGAGCCGAGACAAGGAATGTGGTTGGATAGCTGCTGGTCTGTGCGATCCAACCGCCCAGAAACGGAGCCAGGATATTGGCAGGAGCCACGAGTGTATTTGCCAGGCCGATATAAGTCGGTCGATCTGTGTCGTTAGGACTAAATTCTAGCGACATGATTATTCCGATCGTCCAATTTGCCACGTTGGCGATCCCGATCAAAAAGAAAATCAAGTAAAACCAGGCATGATTTGGAGCTAACCAGGCCAGCAATGCGCTCAAAATCGCGGAGGCTATGCCAATTTTCATGACCATTATGTTGCTCGAGCGGTCTGAAAGCCACCCCATGATTGGGTTAGCGACAATCTGCGTACCTAAGAGGACACTGGTCATTACCCCTGCTTCCGCCTTGCTGACAGCGAAGGTATTGACCAGATATACAGTGAAGAACCCGAGGCCCATCATCGCGAATTGAGTCAGGGTGCGACCCACCAGGTACCAGCTGAAATTCTTATCCTGCTTTAGAATCCGGTTGGAATTTTCCCACAGACTGCTGGATTCGAGACTGGCGATCTCGGGAGGATGAGCACGTTCTCGTGTGAGTGCCAGCATTATCCAGGAGATGACCATTGCCAGACTGCATAAAATGAAGCACAAGAAAAAGTTGAAATAGGTATCCAGGTTTTCCAGGATCAATCCAGCCAGGATTGCGCTTATGCTGGCGAGCAAATTGGCTGCTGCGGATTGAAATCCGAAAAAAGCACCTCGGCGCTCGGAAGGGATGATCTTGGCGATCATGCTTTGCCAGGCGACGGCGGTCACCCCTGCACCCAGGCTCTGCCAGATGATCATCAAAAATGACAGGACTAAGGCTGCTTCGATACCCAATATAGGAATAAACCAGGCGATTAATGCCAATCCTAAAAATGGGATGCGCTCCTGGATTGTCAGGAACAGGGTCATTGGTTTGTAACGTGATTGGCGCGAAACATGCCTGGAGAAAAACAGCTGGGGAAACTGCCATCCAGCAGCATGGATGGCAGGGATTAAACCAATCAATAGTGCCGATTGCGTCATCGTGTTGATGAATAATGGGAGTACAGTGACGAAGGAAGAAAATCCAATCGCCAGGCCAAAAAAAGCACCGTCTAATATATTGACGGTCATATTAAATTTTAGATTCTTATGAATGTAAGAATTCATTCCTTTTCGCTTGTTTTTCTTTGTAGTCGGATTAAACGGTGGTCTAACTCGGCGCGCATCTGGTGCTGTGAGAAATTTGAGTTTGATGAGGCTGATCGCTGCTTGAAGCTTGGTTCATCCAGAAGCTGGATGGCGGAATGTGTCCATTCGATAGCCGCAGGAATGTCTTGCAAGTGGTGCTCATAATATTTCGCCAGCTCAACATGTGCCGCCAGGTGCTGGAGTCCTGCTGCCTGCTCCCAGATATTTACTGCTGAATCAAATTCAGCCTGCCGTTTGTGAATGTACGCCAGCCGGGTCAATGCATCCAGTAAAACCTCCCTTGGAATGCGGTTTTCAACGGCATCTTCATGCTGCAGCGCGTGAAAGTACAGGTTGACAGCGACTTCAATATCCCCGATTTGTTCGAAAAGCCTGGCAGTTGCAATCAAGTCAGCTCCGTATGCGCCAGCGCCTGCAATTGGGTCGGAAAGCAGGTTGGCGATGTGGTCCAGGAGCACTGCCAGGGAGACCACGTCCATTTTATTGTGGTAAAACACGGGCTTTAATCGGTTGGCATCGCCATCGAGCAGGTATTCAGAGTAAAGGCTGGGAATCTGCCAGCCCGGAACATCTTCTTCAGTACGGTCGGCATCCAGGATTTGGATTTCCAGGTTACCCAATGTGCGGCTGGGGAGGCGGTTCCGCCATAATTTCCTGGACAGGTGCAGGAGATCGATGTGAAACAATTCACCAAAAGGCGGCTGCCAACCCTGCAGGAGAAAACGGGTCTGCAATAAGGGGATATCGAAAGATTTACCGTTGAAGGTCACAATGGCCTGGCAGGGTGCCAGGAACTCCTCAAAAGCATGCAGCTGGGCTGGCTCATCTTCAAGGCCGCGCAGGAAAAATTGCTCTAAAACGAATTCGCTCCCTATAAAACGACCTGCGCCAATCAGAAAAGTGAAAGTCCCGCTGCCTCCCGAAAGACCGGTCGTTTCGGTATCCAGGAACAGGAAGGATTCAGCAGGCAGGCTGGCGAGGGAGGGGATCGAGAGGCACAATCCCAGGATATCCAGAGGCGCCTTGAGCTCAAGTTTTGAGCGGCCGTGTGGGCTGCCGAGTGGCAGGTGTTCTTCAACTAAAAATGCCTTACCCTGAGGAGTGTGTTGTTCTCTGCCAGAAAGCACTTGTTCCAGTGAGTTGAACCTGCGTGCAGCTGGAGCAGGCTTGAGATCCTGTGCTCCAACCTGGACGCCCAACGCTTTGAGCTTCTTATTTGAAATAGAAGGCATGCGAGTATTTTAACACCGGTGTTTCAGGAAACGCTATTCAGGGAGCCGATCTGAACCTGGAAGGTGACCGACCGGAGGGTAATCCATACAAAAAATCGAGTCGATGTGATAGTGATGTACAGGATGGGAATCTAGAATATTAAGGAAGAAAGGATCGCCAGGGTCTCTTCTTTACCTCCTGATCCTTGCTCCCCACCAGGTCCGACGCAGGATGGACAGCCGTCAGAACATGGACAGGCCTGGACTAGCTCCAGGGCCCGGCTGAGCAGCTCAGCATGGATTTCAAACAGGTGCTGGCTGAAACCAATTCCGGCCGGAATGAAATCATAAAGAACAATTCCAGGACGATTTTCAACATATTTAGCATTCCCGGAGGAATCTTCCGGTAATCCATCAGGCGGATAGGATGTTGCCTCAGTTGGAGCTTGTGGGTCCTGATCCGGGATAAGCGTGAGAGCCGGGTCGGTATGTACGCCTAAATCGGCAGTATCACACATCAGGAAAAAAGGCGCCAGGTGATGGAGCACATACCCGGTCCCAGATAAACCCGATCGGACACGCACCGCGCTTTCGACTCGCTGGTGGCAAGTGGGGCACAGGGTGATCAGGTTTTCCAGCCTGTTTGCCTGCTCTGCGCTGGTGAATGTTCGAAATGGAATTTTATGATGCACATCATGCGCTTTTCCCATCTCGGGGGTGCCGCATACCTGGCAGAGAAATCCATCGCGCCGGCGGACAAGCTGGCGCAGCCTGTCCCAACCCGGGCCATATTCGTTGATGTCCCCACGCCATAATCCCAAGGAGCGCAGGTTCTCAACAGATGTTTCATCCATAGCCAGCCAGTATCCGGTTGTAAGCAGTTCGGTAGGCGGCAGTTCCAGCTCTCCAATACCCAGAGTCTCATTCGTGTGCCAGCGAATCTTGCGGTAGCCATTTACCCGGGTTGTAACGAGCAATTCTCCGAAGGCCTTCGAACCTCCAGCGATCTTTTGATACGAGCTCTGCTGGAAGAGCTGGACGGTTGTCTGGCTGCGAGGCAGTGTGTAATAATCGACCTCAGCAGCAATCAGGTGCGCCGTGCCCAGCTCAAGGTCTAAATCCTCGACCAGGTAGATCTGGCTTTCATGCAGGTAAACCGCCTTCGGATGGGTCAACCACAAGGCACTGGAGCGGTCGACCTGGCCGATAGTGTGGAAATCTCCAAACTCATCTGCAGCCTGGAGCAGCACCGGTTGGGCAGCAGCGCTGCGCAAAGAGATACCTTGGGCCGGGTACTGATTTGCGATCCAGAAATACTTCGAACCGGAATGATGCAGCTCCCTTCGTTCTCTCAAGACTTCCAGGTACTCGGTGGTAGTGTCTGGATCGAGACCCTCGAATCCCTCCCCTTCAACAAAAGACAATTCGAAAGCCGAACAGCGCAGATGGTGAAGCAAGATCAGGGGATTATCTGGATTTATCAGAGCGTGCTCAGGTGAACGTTCGAAAATGTAAGTCGAATGCGAGGCCAGGAACTGATCCAGCGGATCAGCTGTGGCAACCAGGACAGCCAGGGAAGCAGCTTCACCTCTGCCCGCGCGCCCGCTCTGCTGCCAGGTGGCTGCAATAGTCCCCGGGTATCCGACCAGAAGCGCCGCCTGCAAATCTCCGATATCAATACCCAGCTCCAGGGCGTTGGTGGCAACCACTGCTCGCACCTGGCCCTGGCGCAGCCCGCGTTCGATGGCTCTTCGCTCCTGAGGCAGGTATCCGCTGCGGTAGCCGCGAATTACTGGTTCAGCCCTTTTTTCAGTGGGAGTTACCTCCCCCTTGCCTAAGTTACGGCTCATCGTATGGGATTTCTCGCGCAGGTAAGTCAGGATGATTTCGACCGTTCGCCTGGAGCGCGCGAAAATAATCGACTGCAAATTGTATGCCAGCAAATCCTCCGCTAGGCGCACGCTCTCCTGCAGTGCGCTGCGCCGTAAGCCAAGCTCGCGGTTAATCACCGGTGGATTATAGATCAAGAAATATTTTACGCCACGACTGGAGCCATCTTCCGAAATGAGGTCGAATTTTTCTTCTGCCAGTCGTGCCGAGAATTCGGCTGGATTCGCAATAGTCGCGGATGTCAGGATAAATTGGGGTTTAGCTCCGTAGAAACGCGCGACCCGCTTCAGCCTGCGGATAACATTTGCCACGTGTGAACCAAACACGCCCCGGTAGATGTGGATTTCATCGATGACGACAAACCGCAGGGATTTGAAGAATTGAATCCAGCGGGTATGGTGCGGCAGGATTCCGATGTGCAGCATATCCGGGTTGGTAAGCAGCAGTCGTGCCCTGCTACGGATCGCTTGCCGCTGTTGAGAAGGGGTGTCTCCGTCGTATATGGCAATGGGTATCTGATTCGGACCCAAATCCAGTCCAGTCGACTCTTCGCCTTCCCTGAGTGAATACAAACCATCCACCATTTCTATTAGCACCGCTAGCTGGTCCTGGGCCAATGCTTTGGTTGGAAAGAGATAAAGGGCTGTGCTTTGCGGCTCGCACAACAGGCGATCCAGAACCGGAAGATTGTAACAAAGGGTCTTTCCACTGGCCGTGCCCGTCACCACAACTGCATTCTTACCAGCTTGAACGGATTTCCAGGTTGATGCCTGGTGTGAGAATAAAGATGAGATTCCTTTTTGGCGCAGGACAGCCGCCAACTGTGGGTGGATAGAGTCAGGGAAGGGTGAGTATTGAGGGATCCTGGCTGGAAGGGTATGCCAATCGGTGAAATTGCCACCGATGGTCGGCTCAAGTCGCCAGGCGGTCAGGAGATCCTCTACAGACATTACGCAGGATACAGGCCAGTGAAGGAGAGAAATTCAGAATATCTGAACCAGGGTTGTGGCGTCATTATCAGATGAATCCAGCTCCAGCTCGTCGGCTTCCACTTCTGCCTGGTTGGTTATCGTGCCGGAGGAAACGGGGGTGATTACGGTGATTGTCACCTTCATAGACGCGCCGGGAGCCAGGCTGCCTAATCCGCAGGTCACAGTGCCCAGGATATGCGAGCACGTTGGGATAGAGGGAGCGGAGGCATCGAAAGATGCACTGAACGGCAAATCATTGGTCAATACAATATTGGAAGCCGGCGCAGGGCCGGTATTGGTGATCGTCAGGGTGTAGGTAATGGTTGAGCCGTGACTGGCAGTATCAGGTGCTTCTACATTCATTACCAGATCGACTGCGGGCGTGATGGTTGTCAGATCTGTCGCTGATTTATTGTTTTTTGTAGGATCGATTGGCGAGGATAAATAAGCGGTGTTCGAGATCGTACCCTGGCTCTGGTCTTTGACGCGGGTATTCACGGTGATCGATAAACTACCACCCGGTCGTATCGTGCCGCTGGCATTGACATTTCCACTCTGAGCACCGCCTGGCTGGCAATATGAACCTGCCGAAGCAGTACAGGTCCAGGACAGTGAAGTCAGGGCATCGGGGATCACATTCGAGATCACAACTCCAACTGCGGTACTGGGTCCACTATTCGTGGCCACGATAGTATAAACGTTGGTCTGTCCAGGTGAGATCTCTGTACGATTGTCAGTGAGCGAAAGTGAAAAGGAGACTTTAGGTGTCAAAGTGTCGGTATCGGTAGCCACGTTGTTGGTCGAGTTGGATTCGACGAATCCTGAGGGAGCGGAAACACTGGCAGAGTTGGTAATCGATCCAGACGACCCGGGTGATACGCTTCCGCTGACGATAAAAGTGATCTCCCCTCCCACCAGCAAATCTACCAGCATATTGAGGTTGCTAAAACCGTTGGAGCCCCGACAGTAGGAAGCTGAGGTTGCGGTGCAGCTCCAGCTGATATTGATCAGCGCATCCGGGAAGGTGTCCAAAACCTGGGCGTTCGTGACATTGCTGGGGCCGTTGTTGCGGACGCGAATCGTATAAGTCATACTGGCGCCGGGAACCGCAGAAGCAGCTCCACTGTCCACAAATATGCTCAGATCCGCTGTGGGATTCTGCGTAGAGGCAGGACGGGTAGGAGTGACTGTGGTGAGACTATGAGTAGCAGTTTTGGTTGGCGCATTTCCTGGATCAGGATCGATGCCATCCTCAAGTCCATCCCCATCGGTGTCTCGCTTCAAGGGATCGATATTTTTCTCGATTTCCTGGCCGTCATTCAGCCCGTCTCCATCGCTATCCGGCATCAGAGGATTGGTCTGGTATTTCTGGATTTCATCTCCGTCTTTTAACCCGTCCAGGTCAGTGTCCGGCTGATCTGGTTTGGTATTGAAGAGGGCTTCCTGGGAATTAGGTAACCCATCCTGGTCATCATCGGCAATGAACCAGTTGGCGGTGGCAGTGGCCGCCTGCCCGGAGCTCAGTGTGGCATCGGCATTTGACTGCGCAGTCGAAGTGCTGCCTACCTGCATATCTAGCGTCACAAGAGCTACAGCTGTCTGGTTGGCGGCTTCAGTCTCCTGAGCTTGGCGGGCAGGAATCGTGACCTGGTTGAAAAAAAGCAGGGCTCCGCAGGCCATTACCAGGCACAGAACGATTAAGGCGACAGGTGCCCAGCTGGGAATCAGGGGACGATTTGCATATTCCCCTTTCAACGTCTGGAATTGACCGGATTGAGAGCTGACGACGACACCATAGGAAAGCAGGGTTTCATTACCATACCAGCGGCGTTGGCCGGATTTTATTTCGAAATTGATTGAGCCAGATTGGCCAGGTGGAAGGGTGATTTTAGCAGAGGGAGGTGTGAAAGATAAACCCCGTTGTTTGGTATCCCATCCGACCGAATAAGTCTCTGGCAGATTGCCCATGTTGCGAATAATTACCTGGCCTTTTGCACCTGTTTTGAGCCTGATAGGCCTGATTTCGCCTGTGAATTGGGCAAATGCGGAAATCGTGATTGCCAATCGCACTTCGACAACCTGGGTGATGTCATTTTGACTGGCTATCCGGATGGTGAGGATATGGTGACCAGCGCGGCTTTCTGCACTGCGAGCAGGGTGAAAGGTGATCGGAACGAATCGCTGGCTGGCAGGCTGCATACTGATCGACTGAGGCCGGTTGGGAAGCCATTCCAATGGGATCCCGATAAAAGTGACCCGAAATTGATCAGCTATCTCTGCCTGGTTGATGACCAGTAATGAAGTTGCTACCTGGCCTCCCGGAGGCACGGTCAGGTTGGCAGATTCCAGGTAGATGCCAAGTAAAGCTTTGCCTGGACTGAATTTGACCTGCGCCAGGTCGATGCCTCCTCCGTCAGGATGTACCAGTTTAAAGTCTGGCTCGATGATGGTTTCTTGTTCTTCTGGCAGCATCGGCTTAGCGGGGACGGCGATGGTAGATCTGTCCTGGCTGGTGCGTTCAAGCCGCAGCCAGGTTTCACCCACCCGCAGGTTTTCTCCTTCTGTCCAGCGGTGAGGTTGATCGGGTGCCAGTTTCTGATTGCCGATATAGGAGCCATTTCGACTGTCGAGGTCGATAACCAGGTAGCTTTGATCATCGAATTCGATTCGGGCATGGTGGCGAGAGACACCGGGTTGGTTGAGCACAATATCGTTGTCGTTCCCACGTCCGATGGTCATGATTGGTGGTTCAAACGAAATAGTGTGGATGGTTTTATCGGCCAGGAGAATATGGATTTTATCCTGGGATGAATCAGGAGCCACTTCACCTGCTGGTGAAACGATTTCCTCCTTTTCCAAAGCTGATTCTTCAGTGCCGGGGCGGCTGAATTGTAAGGCCCATAGCAGGCTGGCAACATTTTCTGCGCCTTGAGGTTTTGTGTCCAGTGTGGTGAGACCATTAAGCATCTCCTCGAGACTGGAAGACATGCTTTCTCCACTCGGAAATCTATCCCCCGGTCTGCCAGCAGTGGCTTTAAGAATAATTTCTTCCAACGCTTCAGGCAGGTCGGGTCGAATGGTGCGCGGTTGTCTTAAGGACGAGATCCCAGAACCTTGAGCTTGCAAGTCTTCAGATGTCGGACTGAGATTATTAGATGGCGATTTTCCAGTTGCCAGCTCATACAGAAGCACACCGGCTGAATAGATATCGGATCGCTGGTCGAACTTCTCACCTTTGGTCAGCTCGGGTGGCTCGTAAGCAAGGATGCTGAGATGGTAAGGGACGCCTGGTTTATGCAGTCCGAAATTCGCCACAACTGGCTGGAAAGGTAATCCTTCACCCGGTTCTTCTCTGAGATATATGCATTGTGGGGTCAGGTCTCCGTGTGAAATGCCACGCTGGTGGGCGTAAACCAGGGCAGCCAATACCTGGCGGGTGAATTGGATAGCTTCCGTAATGGGAATGGTCTTCTTATGTTCGCGTAGCCTTTCCAACAAATCCTGCAGGTTGTCGCCAGGGATATACTCGCGCACAATGAAAGCACTGTTTTGAACTTCTCGAAATTCGAAGATCCTGGCAATGGCAGGATGCCGCCAGCGCAAGGCAGTTTTGGTAGTTTGGGTGATATGCTCAAGCAGACCTGGATTATTAATAAATTCAGCATGCAGTTGTTGTAGCACAACATAATTATCAAGCTCGGAGCTGCGAGCCTTCCAAAGTTTTCCCCAGGTGTCTTCTCCAAGTTCCTCCAGAACCAGGTATTGATCTATTTTGCTTCCGACCAGTTCATCCATGCTTTATCACCCCAGTTTTTCCCATGTATCTTCAAGGATATTCAATCGCGATATTGCCGTGGATATCGGCTTCTACGAAACTCACCAGCGATAACATCCATATCTCCCCTGCTGAGAATTCGGCGGGCGAAACATCATATGCCACGCTCTGCGGGCTGCCGCCGTCCTGCCGTGCATAATAGCCGGTCTGCAAGGGACCATTGAGTATGAATGCCAGCTGTGCCGGTGATCCTGTCCATTCAGCCTGTGAACCGATCGTTCCACTTCGTTTCAAAATCATCAGGCTAATAGACCGTCCCGATGTGGGATTAATCGTAAATTCCGTTGTGATGGGATCGCTCGAAGCTCCGCCCGGATAAGTAAACTCAGCACCACCTTCCGCTTCCCCGCTGCCTAAGCTGGCGATTGTAACCCTCCAGTGATCGCCGCTGGCGAAATCTGCAGGAGTCACCGTGTAGGCGACTTCCAGGCCGGTTCCGCCATCCTCGCGGGCATAGGAATTGACCTGACCCGGCCCGTTGATGATCAATGCCAGGTCTTCCTGGCTGCCTGACCAGTCCACCCGGACACGAATCTGGCCCGGGTTGACCAGGCGCAGATTGTAGACCACGCGATTCGATAACAGGTCGACCGGATGCGTCCAGGATTGGGGGATGTTGGCGATCGCCGTGAGAGTCGCCGATTGAGCAGTTGATGTTGCAGCGACTGACCCGGCTGTCTGACTGGCGAATAAGGCTGCTGCGGTCTGTGTTGCAGAAACTGCCAATGCAGTCTGTGTGGCAGCAGAGGCGTTCTGCAGAGAGGAAGCTGTCTGGGTGAGTGCGGCAGCAATTGTCGCAACAGTATCAGCGGTGGGTGTGGATGTCTGCAGTGGAGCTTCATCGAGCGGATCGATGATGCCATCGCCGTCGGTGTCGGATTTATTCGGATCCAAACCTGCATTCAACTCATCGCCATCTTTCAAACCATCTCCGTCGCTGTCCAGTTTTAGGGGATCGGTGCGATGGCGATTCACTTCGTCGCCGTCGTTAATTCCATCCTGGTCGGTATCGGCCTTATCGGGCAGCGTCTTCAACCCGAGTTCAGTGGAATTACTCAAGCCATCGAGGTCGTCATCACCATTCATCCAGCTGGCAGTGGCCGTGACGGCATTGATAGTGGCCTGGTTGGCGTTGGAAAGAAAAAGCGCCGTGGCTTTGCCTGCCTGTTGGGTCGCCTGAACTACCAGCGCCAGCTCTGTCTGGGAGTCACTGGTCTCGGAGGTAGCCTGGTTCGATCCGCCTAACAGGAATCCTGAAAAGACCAGCAGGATGCCCGCCAGCAGCAGGCATGCGAGAAGAAGAACTGGAAGAATCCAGACCGGAATCTTCGCTTTTCCTGATAATTCACCTTCCAGGATATGTGACTGCCCGCTGTTTGGCGTGATTCTGGCTGTGAAATTGTGGTTGTGAGATTCTCCGAACCAGGCATTGTTCCTGGTTTCTACCCGGTACTCAGCGATCGCCGCCTGGCCTTCGAGGATATTCAGCTGCAGCTCCGGTGGGGTGAATTCCAATTCACCTGCTGCGTCCTGCCACAGGATGTGAAAGGCTTCCGGCGTATTACCCTGATTGCGCAGGTGCAGCTGTCCGATATCTCCTGGTTGGAGAAATTGCGGCCGCAGCTCGCTGCTGAAAGCGGAGAACTTGGTCACCGTCAGGATGGCTCGAACTTCGACCATCTCCCCTTGAGCGGTTTGGCTCGCTACCTGGATCGTTATCGGATAGCGACCCGCCCGGCTTTCAGGCACTCGCGGTGGGTGGATCAGGATAGACAGGTTCTGCTGAACCCCGGGAAGCATGGGGACTGCCTGGGAAGGGTAGTTCAGCCAGGAAGTTGGCACTCCGGTAATCGAAATCAGAAAACGGTCAGCCGCTGCAGACCGGTTCAGGAGAATTATTGGCAGCGTCAGGCTGCGGCCTGGTTCGGTGGTAATCTGTAAATTTTCAACGTATACCACGACGTTCTTGTGCTCCTGGCTGGTGTGCAACATGCTATTGTTGACTGGAATACCGTTGACTCGCAATACGGTAACAGCAACTGCATGTGCAGCGGGAGCTACTGGAAATCTTTCGTGGTTTTCAGGGCTGCCTGGCCGGAATTGGGTGAGCAAGCTGGCGGTGCGAAAATCCGGCGTGGTTGAGATTGTCTCCAGCGCTGGTAACACCAGTTGGATAGCCTGGGCTAATTTTCCAGCGGATTCAAAACGCCTGGCCGGATCTTTTTCGAGAGTCTGTAATATGATCCTCTCCAGCTCTGCTGGCAGGTCTGGGCGCAGGGAGCGCGGTGCAGGTGCAGGAGTCTGTACATGATAGCGGATTGCTTCGGTGATGGTCCTGGCGGGAAATGGTTTTTGCCCGGTGCACAGCTCGAACAACAGGATACCCAGCGAATACACATCGCTGCGCTCGTCGGTCGACTGCCCGCTGGCCTGCTCCGGTGACATGTAGGCGGGGGTACCCAGAAAGCCACCTTCCTGGGTCAGAATGCCGCCTTCAGCCAGCTTGGCCAAGCCTAGGTCGGTGATCACCGGGCGAAAGGGCAGGTCGCCCGTGCTTTCGGGTTCCAACATGATGTTGCTGGGCTTGATGTCGCGGTGCAAAACGCCCTGCCGGTGGGCGTAGTCGATCGCCATGCTCAACTCGCGCACCAACTGGGCAGCTTCAGTGAGTGGAATCCATATACCCTGCTCGCGCAGCTGCCTAAGCATCTTCTCCAGGTTGTCACCTGGAATGTATTCCATCACGATGAACGGAAAGGAATGGTCCTGACCGAAATCGTGCACCTGGACGATGCCGGGGTGGTCGAGACGGGCTGCCGAGCGCGCTTCCTGCAGAAAACGGTCCTGGAAATTGGGCTGCCGAGCAAACTGCGGGTAGAGCACCTTGACCGCCACGTTGCGCTCCAGCGTCAGATCATAGGCCTTAAAAACCGCTCCCATGCCTCCCTCGCCGAGCAGGCTGCCGATTTTGTAGCGGTTGAGTGTCTTTCCTATCAGGTGTTCCATGGCTGGATATTAAATCAGATGATTTGCGGTGAGTATAACCCATTCACCGCATTCGAGAAGCTGTTATTTTGTGGTACAAGAGTTGTGCCGAAACCTTCATTTTTAACAAATCCAACTTATAACAGGGAATGAACACGTAAGACTCATACTTCAACAAAAATCGTATGAGGTTTTGGTATTAATTTCCCCTCCGCCGTTCTTCTCGTCCACACGGAACCATTCTTTGAAACACACCGTTTCAGGGAATAAGGCACATCCTCTGTTGCCTTTAACTCAAATGTCGCGTTCGTATTGAGTCGAACAAGGAACGAGAATTTACCCAAATGGAGGAGACGGTCCACCTTTTGGATTTTGAGCATCAATTTAATTACGGCGGATGATTTTCAAACTGGAGGAAAGCACCAGAATCAAACCCAGAATAACCTGACCAATCAGGCCGACCAGGATTGGGTCTATCGTAATGTGCTTTGTTGGGCTGGAGTCCGTTGGTGCAGGAGTAGTGATGACCGCCTCGCTTGGGGAGGGGGTCGGGGTGGGAGTGGGAGAATTGCAGATCGGCTTAAGGGTCAGGCTGGAGACTGTGGAGGAAGTTGCTTCTACATGATCGGTTTCGACCAGTACCGGGGTTGGGGTGACCAATCCGGCGGGGACGATCAGCAGCCACTGCTCGGCCCAGATCGCTGAATCTTCGGGTGCCATGTTGTTCAGCTCGCGAATACGGGTTTCGGACACGCCATAAGCCAGCGAAATCTCCCACAGCGTCTGCCCATAACCTACTTCGTGGACTACTGCATCTATGGGTTTCATGGTAGAAGTCCGCAGTGAAATCAGGGCGATCGGAGTGTATCCAAGAGCGGAGCCGGGGGTGTCGCCCGGAAGAGTTGGAATGGCGCTGTCACCCCCCGGGCACAAATTCAGTGTGACGAAAGTGGTTGTATCATTGGATGCCACCCCGATGCCTGCCGATCCGCTGGCGTAGCCAATCATTGTCTTGTTGTGGACAGGATCCGCTCAGATCTCATAAACAATGGCGTAAGCGGTCAGGTAGCCATTGTCACCGCCTGCCACATTCTCGACGCAGCCGCGCGATAAGGATGTCAGGCCGTCCGAGTGGAGATGCGATGAAATCCCAGTGCTTGCCTGGTATTCGGAGTGTTCCTGGGCATAAGCGGTGACGCCCGGATCGACTGTATAAGGCAGCAGTCCCTGGCTGCTGGGCAGCTCATTGACCAGGCTCATCACCTCGCCGGCGGTGAGGAAGTTCGGTGAAGCGGAAGCCAGGCACAGGGGAAAGAAGTTGCCGGCAGCCAGAATTGAAATGCAGACCAGTAAAAACTGGAGATTTCTGCGGTGGTTCATAAGATTAACCCCCTGGAACTTCTCACGCCTGAAATTCTTCAACTGGCCGAACTCTTTGCCGATATCTGGTAGATCTCTTCATATAGCGGCTGTAGGCGCTGGTACATGCGCAGGTACACTTTCTGGTACAGCTCGTCGTAAATCTTGTGGGTGGCGGGCTGTGGTTCGAAGGTATCTCCCAGGTGGGTCATCTCCTTCACAGCGGTGTCGAAATCAGGGTGCAGCTTAAGTCCCACCGCTGCGTCGATGGCAGCACCCAGCCCGGTTGCCTCGTAGACGTGCGGTCGTGAAGCCGGCAGGTTGAAGACATCAGCTGTCAGCTGCATGGCTGCCTGGCTCTGGCTGCCTCCTCCAGCCACGCGCAATGCCGTGATCGGCACGCCGGAGCGTTTGACGGTGCGCTGGGCTCCTTCGCGCAAGGAGTAGGCAATTCCTTCCAGGATCGCCCGGTACATGTGGGCGCGCGTGTGTACATCGCCAAAACCGATTATGGCGCCGCGCGCTTCCGGGCCGGGCACTTTCAATCCCGGCGACCAGTATGGCTGCAGCAGCAGTCCCTGGCTGCCGGGTGGGACGGCGTTGACCAGTTCGTCGAACAATTCCTCTGCAGCGATACCACGCTCATCGGCCAGGCGCTGCTCGTGCAAGCCGAATTCGTTCTTGAACCAGCTCACCATCCAATACCCGCGGTAGACCTGGAATTCCAGGCTGTAGGCGTCAGGTACGGCGGCAGGATAGGGGGGTATGAGCGGGATCATCTCGATATATCGGGTATGGGTGGTGTTGATAGTGGCTGAACTGCCGTAGCTGATACATCCGATGTGCGGCTCCAGGCAGCCTGAGCCGATCACTTCGCAGGCCTTATCGGAGGCTGCGGCGATCAAGGGCAGGCCGGCAGGGATGCCTGTGTCCCGGGCAGCTTCCGGGGTGATTTCTCCCAGCTGTCCGGCGACCGGCACAAGTTTGGGTAACAAAGCGGGGTCGATCGGCACCGCCTGCCATTTCCAGTCCCATTTTTTTGACCAGGCCAGGTGCTTATAATCGAATGGGAGGTAGCCGACCTGGCAGCCGATTGAATCGGCCAGCTGACCGCTCAAGCGATAGGTCAGGTAACCTGACAGGAACAGGTATTTATGGGTTTTCTGCCAGATTTCGGGCTGGTGTGTGCTGAGCCAGTTGGCTTCAGCTTCAGCCTGCAGGTACGCCACGGTGCGCGACATGCCCGAAAAAGCAAAGGCCAGACCCCACAAGCCGCCCACCGGTTTCAACCCCGAGGTCCGCCGCTGGTCAAGCCAGACGATGGCAGGTCGCAGTGGCTGTCCATTTTCATCCAGGTTAATCATCGTCGAGCGCTGGGTGGTCAGCGCCACACCCGCCAAGCGTTCCCGGGATAGACTCTCAGACGAAGAATCAAAAAGCGCCCAAAGCTGTTGGCAGGATTGGCACAGGGTCTGCCAGAAAACCTGGGGATCCTGTTCGGCCAGGCCGGGAGCGGTAGAGAAGTAAGGTTCGATGGGGACGCGCGATTTTAGCAGCAGATGCCCTTCCAGGTCGAAGATCAGCGCCCGCACGCTCTGCGTACCGCAGTCGATAGCCAGAAGCAAGTCCTTATTTGTTGGATTCATATTTTGCAGTCCCTATTGTTAAGAATGTAATATGACCAAAAAATCTAAATAATTTCATTCTTCATCCGCATCACTTTACTCATTGGAGATGTATGATGCGCATAGCCGTACTTAGTTGATTGAATTTAATCCATAGCTGGCTTGCCACAGTTTTTGGTAACACTCCTCTTCAACCTGCCAGCGCCGGTCGTCCCAACCCAGTTCCGGCTGTGCAATCGACCGGATATGATTCATGATTGGGATGCCACCTGCGGGTAGCAGCAGTCCCAGGCGCACCCGGCGCAGGAGCAGATCGTCCAGGTGCACTACGGCTTCGCTGCGGGCAGCCCAGCGCAGCTCTGCCCAAAGCTGTGGTGTGTCACCGATATTCTCAAGTTCATCCACTCTGGCACCTTCTATCAAGGGGATGATTTGTGCACCGTGCCGGCCAGAAAGTCGCAATTGTGCCGCTGCAGACAGTCCGTACAATCGCGGGATATTTTCCGGTAAGGGATTTAGAATACGCTGGTTCGGTACAAACCTGACGTCTCCAGGCAAGTACTTTCGCAGCTTCTCCAATGCATCCTGTGCCATCAGCCTGAAGGTAGTCAGCTTACCTCCACTCACAGTCAGCAAGCCGTTTTCGTCCCACATGATATGCTCACGTGACTCTTTAGAGGGATCTGTTTTACCAGTGTCGATCACCGGGCGGATACCTGAAAAAGTCGACTGGATATCCGTGTGGGAGAGCTCGAGGCAGGGAAAAGCGAATTGAACTGCCTGTAGCAAGTAATCGACTTCGTAAGCACTGATAGCAGGGTCTGAAGACATGGCATCTTTGTGATCTACATCGGTCGTCCCGACCAGGGTCAGGCTCTCCCAGGGCACAGTGAAAACAGGTCTCGCATCCTGCGGATGCAGGAAGCTCACCGATCGGGTGAGGGGCAGCCTGCTGAATGGAATCAAAATATGGCTGCCGCGCAGTTTACGCAGACGGCTCGTTCCACCTACCTGCTGTCGTAGATCGTCAGCCCATGCTCCTGTTGCATTTACAACCACCTGGGAATTAATTTCCTGGTATCTGCCCTGACCTTCAGGAGATAAATCGCGCAGCAAGATCCCGCAAACACGCCCATCTCTCAGCTTGAGCAGTTTTTCTACCCTGGCGTAGTTCAACGCAACCGCCCCTTCCCTCACAGATTCCTGGATAACCCGCAGCACCAACCGTGCGTCGTCGGTCTGGGCGTCAAAATAGCGGAATCCTCCTGTGAGACGATCGGGATTTGCAGCAGGGCACAATTCACGCATGTCGAGGGCGTCGTAATGGCGGTGGCCCCATTTTGAGGCCAGGAAATCGTACACCACCAGGCCGAGGCCGAACATCCAGCCAGGGATAGCATCTCCGTCGTAATTCAGCAGCAGGATGCCCATTGGATTGACCAGGCCACGGCCTTCCTTGATGAGACGCTCTCGCTCACGCACCGATTTCTTCGTCAGGCTGATCTGGGCGTTGCGCAAATAACGGAATCCACCGTGCACCAGCTTGGATGAGCGGCTGGAGGTGCCAGAAGCAAAATCACCGGCTTCCACCAGCAAGGTCTGCATACCGGCACGCTGCGATTCACGCAGGATGCCAGCGCCGGTAATCCCGCCCCCAATCACCAGGACATCCCAGGGCTGGTTGATTTCTGACCAGGTTTTGTCCCTCCATCCTTTTTTCCACATCACAATGCCTCTTTTACATCCATTTGAGAACACTCAGTTATCAATCGACAAGTTTTCCTGGATTCAAGATTCCATTCGGATCAAACGACCGGCAGATATTCCTTAAAATCTCAATTCCCACCGTTCCTTTCTCGGTGCCAAGGTACGGTTTGTGGTCATTGCCGACACCATGCTGGTGGCTTATTGTCCCACCAAAACGCAGGATGGTCTGGCTGGCAGCAGCTTTCATTTCCTTCCACAGATGAAGGGTGTGCTCCGGATCCTGCATTCGGCGGAAAAGGTAAGTGATGTAGATGCTGGCGCCGTCATTGTATATATGAGACAGGTGGCAGAGCACCAGCACACGCTCGGAGGCATTTTCCTGGCAACCCTGGATGGCATGAGGTATCGCTTCAGCAGCTGCGGGGAGTTTGCTCCACGGCAAAGCAGTTTCCAGCGTGTCGATGGCATAGCCGGCGGACCAGAGAGAATTGCGCAGGTAAGGGCTGAGAAAGCGTGATTTTTGCCATGCCCTGCCTGCCATTTTCCCGGTGTCTAGACCACGGGTATGACGAATAACTTCGCCAACCCAGTCTCTGACTTCTTTGCAGTTTTCTTCATCGCCAGTGATCCCGTAGATCAGCAGGCATTTTTCTGATCCATACTTCAACAGGCGCAGCCCGCGACCCACCCAATTGACCAGCCGGGTTTTCCCAGACAGAATCAGCGTGGTTTCCGTTTCCTGGGGGTTGCTCAGGCGCGCCATAGAAACCGGTAAACGTTCCTGGGCGATCTGGCGGACGGCATCCATGCCGTCCTGCCAGTTGTGGAAAAAAACGCCGTAAAAAGCTTCAAATTGGGGGATGGGACATACCCGCACTACAGCTCGGGTAAGCACACCGAAACGTCCTTCAGAGCCTAACAAAAGCTGGCGCAGGTCCGGGCCGGCAGCGCTGGCGGGAAGGGGGGGCAGATCTAAGGAGCCGGCGGGAGATTCAAGATGTCCGCCAGCAAATAAATCTTCGATGCGTCCATAGTAATACGATTGCTGCCCACTGGATCGAGTCGCAATCCAGCCGCCCAGGGTAGAAAGCTCGAAAGACTGTGGGAAATGACCCAGTGTGAATCCATGTTGGCTGAGCTGGCGCTCAATTTCTGGCCCGCTGGTGCCGGCTTCAATGGTTGCCAGATGGCTCACGGTATCCAGATCAAGCAGCTTATTCATGTGGGATAGATCCACGCATAAAACGGGATTTGCAGATTGGCCTGGATTAATGTGACCCACAACGCTGGTCCCACCGCCGAATGCGATGAGATTCCCCTGGCAGTTTTCCACGTACTGCATCAGCTGGCGTACATCCTCATCGCCAGACGGGAAGGCTACCCCATCCGGGTAAGCCCCAATTTTCCCAGTTTTCAGGGCTACCCAGTCCGGAAGCGATTGTCCGCGGGCATGCTTCAACCGCTCGAAGGGTTCTGTTGTCACCAGGGCATGATCCGGCAGCTGGCTGGCAGGAACGTCTTTCAGGACGTTCTCCAGGTTGGCATCCTGCGCTGTATCCCCAATGCCAATGCGCTCGGCCAGATATCCCGCTGCTGTTGCTGGCAGCGGATATTCGATTGTGTCATCACCCCAGCCGTTCCACCGTCGCACACTGCCCTCCATTCAAAGCATTTAGCAAGAAAATCGGTTCCCCGGTAGGATCTACTGGTCAAAATGCATAAATTCAGAGAATGGTTCCAATTACTTCATGCTGCTTATGAAATGAATCTCTTTCCAACAGCTTCCACAACCTCAGGCTATCCAGCATCACCGTGCGTGTGATTGTCTCTGCCTTCTCAGGATCATGCCGTTGTGCTGCCAGCTCCAGCTCATAAGAAAACGCCCGTGAGCTGAGACGCGCCTCACTGGCCTGAAAATACAGGCATGCCATCGGTAAGTAAAGCTCTCGAAAGCCGTTCAGGATCAATGTGAACACCGGATTCCCAGAAGCGACGGTCAGGTTGTGATGGAGCCGCCAATCGAACTCGGCGTATTGTTCTGCGGTTTCCTGCAGCAGGGCAGAGGCAGCTGTGTTTGCGATTACCTGATCGGTATCCCGCTCAACAGCCAGGCGTGTGTAAGCCGGTGCAAGAAGGATGCGTACCTGGAGCAGATTGGGGATAAAATTTTCCGGGATGTGCTGAGTGCGGCGAGCGATCGCACCCAGCACTCCAAGGCTGCCTTCGTGCCAGTAATTGCGCACCCGGGTAAGTCGTCCGTGGCGTATCTCGATCCAGCCGTCACTTGCCACGCGCTGCAAGGCTTCCCGCAGCGTCGGCCGCGTGATACCTAATTGAATTGCCAGCTCACGCTCGGCAGGGAGGTTGGATGAGACAGGGAAATGCCCTTCCAGAATGGCATCGATGATCCGCTCTTCGGTGATTTCGGCTGGTTTAGGGGGTACGGTCCAATTCATTTCGGATCACTGGTAAGTGGTCAGACCAGTCTGGGATATTTTACTTCATCTAGAGAAAATTTTGCAACAGGTGAGGACTGGAGATAATCAAATTCAAGTTATAATTTTCACAGATAAATGCAGCCAATTCCAAAAGGAAAAGAAATGAATAAAATACCGTCGCAGGATGTTTACGATTATGTGATCATCGGATCGGGTTTTGGGGGAAGCGTTTCTGCAATGCGCCTGACGGAGAAGGGATATTCGGTGCTGGTCATCGAACGCGGCAAACGGTTCGAAGATAAAGATTTCCCAAAGACCAACTGGAATATCTTTAAATTTCTGTGGTTGCCAGCTTTGCGTTGTTTTGGCATCTTTCAAATTACTCTTTTCCGGCATGTGCTGGTTCTGCATGGCTCTGGTGTGGGGGGAGGCAGCCTGGGTTATTCAAATGTCCTGATGCAGCCCAGCAACGAGCTGTTTGAGAATCCGGCCTGGAGACACCTGGCGGATTGGAAGAATATATTACAGCCACACTATGCGACTGCCAGGAGGATGCTGGGTGTAACAGATAATCCCAGTATGTGGCCTGTGGATAACATGCTCAAGGAGATAGCTGGCGAATTAGGACAAGAAAGCACATTTCGGCCAACATCGGTCGGAGTGTTTTTTAATGAGCAAGGTATGGAAGGTCTGGAAGTTCCCGATCCGTATTTCGATGGAGAAGGGCCATCGCGAACAGGCTGCACCTACTGCGGCGCCTGCATGGTAGGCTGCCGGGAAAACGCAAAGAATACATTGGTGAAGAATTATCTATATTTCGCTGAAAAGCAGGGTACGGAGATACTGGCGGAAGCCCAGGTGCATGATATCCGTCCTTTGGATAACAGCAATTACGATAATGTGCGCTACCTAGTGGCATATCATGCTTCAACAGGATGGTTGAACAAAACAGAAAGGACAGTACGTGCCAGGAATGTGATCGTGTCGGGTGGTGCTACGGGCACTCTCGAGCTGCTCTTTCACTGCCGGGATGTCACACACACACTGCCCGGGATTTCCGATCAGCTGGGCAAACTGATGCGTGTGAACAGCGAATCATTGTTGGGGGTCACTGCTAAAAACCGGGAGACCGATTACTCGAAAGGCATTTGCATCACATCGATCTTCATGCCCGATGATGTGACAGCAATCGAGCCCGTGCGATATAACTCCGGATCGTCGCTAATTAAATTCCTAGCCGGACCTCTCATCAGCCAGAGTGAGAATATTCCCAGACAATTCCTGCGCGCTCTCTGGCATACCATCAGCCATCCACTTGATTTGGTTAGAACACATATCCTGCCCGATTGGGCTGTGAGGTCTACCATACTGTTGGTGATGCAGACATTAGATACCAGGCTTGAGATGAGATTCGGTCGCAATATTTTTACCTTATGGAGAAAAAGGCTGGTATCGCGTGAAGTTGAAGAGAAAATGATCCCTACCCGAATTAATATTGGACATCAGGTCACCCGCCGGTTGGCTGAGAAAGTCGACGGCATCCCGGCAGGCGCGTTCTCCGAAGCTCTGTTTAATATCCCGATTACTGCGCATATCCTGGGTGGATGCTTATTTGGGAGAAATTCGGAAGAGGGGGTGATCGACATGGAATGCCAGGTACATAACTACCCCGGTTTATATGTAGTCGATGGATCGATAATGCCCGCCAATCCCGGGGTAAATCCCAGTCTGACCATCACTGCTCTGGCGGAATATGCCATGAGCAAGATCCCCCCGAAATCTAGCTGATCTACTCAAGTGTCTCAAGTTTGCGATTGTTTCCCTACTGAGTCAGAAAATAATCACTATCGATCCCAACGGGAATTCATGGCACAATTTACGCTGGGATTGGTGGTCAGGATCAAGGATCGCGCTTCATTACGAGTAAAGTATCCTTAATCAATCCGCTTCTATTGAAGAGACCGGCGATGTTGTTGATCCGGCGGAAATAGGGCGGCATTTCTTTGTGGGTTATCCGGTGGAACCCAAAGCGCTGGTAAAAAAGTTCAAGAGGTGATCGGCAGGTAAGGTAAAGAATTCCGCGATGACCATCAATCAATTGTTTAATGATCCGGCTGGCGATGCCGCGCTGGCGCCAATCCTCAATAACTGCGATCGATGCCAGCTCGCAAGAGCCATCCTGGTGTGGTTTGATCTGCCCACAGCCGATCAGCTGGCCCTGTGAATCGATTGTCACCAGGAAATTCTTCCAATGCAATCCCATGGGATTAATCTGGACATCCCGGATCAGGGCTTTAATCGCATTGGAATCGCCTTCAGATGCAGCCCGTAATATATAAGTTCGAGGAACGTTCAAAACATCATTCCCTGCGGGCATATCCGGTGCTGCGAATATCGATCCAGGTTCAGGGGGATCCTGAAAATAAAGAGATTATCCAACGATGCTTTTACCAAACTGGTCGATCAAAGATGCTAATTCATGCGGTCTTTGAAACGGCACATCATGGATGGTATCCATCATCCAATGAACTTTCAGGTTGTGGATTATAGCCTGAGCCTGTTCGACTCCCCGCTGGCGGTATTCGAACCGCAGCCGGGCAAACCCGTCAAGCGGCTCCGTGGGACAGGTTGGGATCATCAGTACCGGGCAGCGAATTTTCGGGTAGTGTAAATAAGAATTAAACCCCCAAATATTTTGCAGGATCTGGATATGGCGGTCATAATTCAGGCGTGGGGTAGCGCTCTCGTTTTCATCGATGTGGTAATTTGCCAGTATGGATGGAAGCACCTCATCAGTCAATGTCCAGGTTGGATTGGGTTTGAGCAGCCGCCTGTGGAGAGTCTCAAGGGTCATTCCTGAAGTATTCGATGGAGCCAGGAATTCGCGCACCCTTTCCCATGTGGCGCCAGGGATATCGCTTAATTGCCCGATACCGCCATCAACCAGCACAATCCCTGCCGGCGAGCGGGGACCTGTTGAGACACGCCCAGCATAATCCAACACCACCATTCCTCCCCAGGAATGTCCCACCAACAACGGTTTTTCGAGATTTGTCATCTCGAGGAATGCAGCCAGGTCCCTGACGACTACATCAAAAGAATAATCCCCATCCGCTTCATCACTCAACCCATGACCGCGCTGGTCTGGTGCCAGGGGCATCCATCCCAGGTCAGATAGCAGGGGAGCCACAAAATCCCAGGTACAGGCCGTATAAGCCAGCCCGTGTATAAGTACGACCGGACTTCCACCTTTTTTCAAATTCCAATTTAGATAATGCAGCCTTATACCGTTCAGAAAGAGGTAAGACGAAGATTTCATGGCAAACAATTGTACAACAGTCCAAAAGGCGCGACAGCACTCATGCTATAATCTTCCAAAGCCAAAAGAAGTCCAATCTGAAATATGCATTTCTTAATTCCCGGCCCATACTGGCACTTATCATTCTTAGCAACACTGAAATACAGGAGTAGCCGATGACCCAGGAAGCGTTTTTCGAATTCACTGAAGAGCACGCCATGATCCGCCAGACGGCGCGAGATTTTGCCCAGAATGAGATTGCCCCGATTGCCGCGCAATATGATGAAACGGGAGAATTCCCACTGGATACGATCCGTAAAATGGGTGAAATGGGTTTCATGGGTATCGAAGTGCCAGAAGAATACGGCGGTGCCGGATTGGATACCATGGCATATGTACTGGCATTAGTGGAAATATGTAAAGCTGATGCCGCCCACGGGACGATCATGTCAGTCAATAATTCTCTGTATGCTCACGGTTTGATGAAATACGGAACTGAGGAACAAAAAAGGAAATTTTTAATTCCGGTAGCATCCGGCAAAGCGGTCGGGGCATATTCGCTGACTGAACCAATGTCAGGATCGGATGCGGGTACCATGCGCAGCCGGGCGGTTAGAGACGGAGAGGTCTACATTCTTAATGGGCGAAAATCCTGGGTAACCAGTGGTCCGGTCGCTGAATACATTGTGGTATTCATGATGACGGACGCAGCTCAGAAACACCGCGGGATTACCGCCTTCCTGATAGATACGAATATCCAGGGGTTCATCCGTGGCAAAAAAGAACCCAAACTGGGCATCCGCGCATCTGCTACCAGTGAGATCGTTTTTGAAGATTATCGCTGCCCTATCGAAAATCGCTTAGGCGAGGAGGGCGAGGGCTTCAAAATTGCCATGACGGTGCTGGATGCAGGCAGGATCGGGATCGCTTCCCAGGCCTTAGGCATCTCTGAGGCAGCATACGAAGCGAGCCTGTCGTATGCCCGAGAAAGGGAGGCATTCGGACAAAAAATTGGCCAGTTCCAGGGGTTAGCATTCAAAATCGCCGATATGAAGACACGTATCGAAGCAGCGAGGCTTCTCATCCACCAGGCAGCGTTGGCAAAGCAGCGCTCGAAGAAGACGGGTGAACGCTTTACCCTGGAAGCTTCGATGGCGAAGTTGTTTGCTTCTGAAACTGCCAACTTCGTGACGGATGCAGCCGTGCAGATTTTTGGGGGAATGGGATATTCTAAAGAATTGCCAATCGAGCGATATTACCGGGATGCGAAAATTACAGAAATCTATGAAGGTACGAGTGAGATTCAGCGCGTGGTTATCTCTCGGATGGAGCTGGGCTTGCGGTGAGACTTATTCCCCGGGCAAGATTTCTTTATAGTGGATTGAAATTAAACAACGAACAAAATAATGGTGCAGGTCATCTGATGCAGGACAGGTGTAATTGCAGATGAAGGCGGCTTTATTTTTCGAGCATGGAGGGGAAGATGTGCTGGTTTATTCAGAGTTTCCGACTCCTTCGCCTGGACCGGACCAGGTATTGGTTCAGCTGAAAGCCGCAGCGCTGAATCGCGCTGATATCTGGGTTCGCAATGGTTGGCCTGGTATAAAACTCGAATACCCGCATATATTAGGGGCGGATGGCGCTGGTGTGATCTCAGAAGTTGGGGTAGGGGTTACAGAATTCAAGATCGGTGAGCGAGTCGTCATTAATTCAAACCTGGGATGTGGGCACTGCGAGTTTTGTACAGCTGGAAAGGACAACTTGTGTCGTAACTGGCATCTTTTGGGTGAGACGGTGCGCGGCACTTATGCCGAGTATGTCAGCCTGCCTGCGACCAATGTCATGCAGGTCCCTGACGATTTCCCGCTGCGTGAAGCGGCTGCCTCTGCACTTGTTTTCCATACAGCCTGGCATTCCCTTATAAAGCGCGGGAATCTGCAACCGGGTGAGAAAGTCCTGGTGGTGGGAGCATCCGGGGGGGTGAATGCCGCCTGCATCCAGGTGGCCAAATTTGCTGGAGCGATAGTGTATGTCGTCGGATCGAATCCTGGAAAGTTGGCTGTCGCTCGATCGCTTGGCGCAGACTTCCTGATCGACAGGTCGAAAGAAGAGAATTGGGCGAAGACCATATTCCAGATGACTGATAAATCCGGAGTGGATGTCATTGTTGATAATGTCGGTACCACTTTCCCAATGAGCTTCCGGGCAGCCAGAAAAGGGGGTCGCCTGCTGACGGTTGGTAACACCGGGGGACCTAAATTCGAGATTGATAACCGCTATATCTTCTCCAAACATCTTTCAATTCTTGGATCTTCGATGGGTACACGCCAGGATTATGCGCAAGTGATGAAACTGGTGTTTGAGAAAAAATTGAGACCGGTGCTGGACCGGGATTTCCTTTTGAGTGACGTCCGCAGCGCGCACAAATACTTTGACAGTGGGGATGTAATGGGAAAAGTGACCCTATCAATATGAATGGAGATGGTAGACCTTCCCGGCCATTCAGCGTAACGGTAATTGCTGTGGTGGTGTTATACGTTGCAGCGACAAATCTGTTGCGCACGATTCAATCGGCTTTAAATTGGGATGTTTTGGCCAGGTTGTTATCCTTTTCTCCCGCCTATCTCATGGTTAGCGGATTGGCCTGGAGTATTTCAGGCGCCTGGCTGGTTTGGGGGTTGTGGCGAGGAAGAAAATGGGCAAGGTGCACCAGCGTGTTATTTTTCCTTGCCTATTCGATATATTTTTGGATTGACAGGTTTTTGTTACCTGGTTCTTCTATCCGGAATAATAATTGGATATTTTACGTTTGTGTGCAAATTGCCGTTTTATCGTATCTGGTATGGATAATGTCTAGGAAAAGAACCAGGCGATATTTTGGAGATCCTTATGAGTATAGATCCAAAAATCCAGCAGCTGCGTGAGCTGCGGGCGCAAAGCCATTCGGGGGGCGGTCCAGAGCGCATCGAAGCCCAGCACAAGCGAGGCCGTCTCTCTGCGCGCGAGCGAATCGAATTGTTGCTCGACCGCGGCTCGTTTAGAGAAGTCGATGCATTCGTTGTCCACCGCACCACTGATTTTGGATTGGATGATAAGAAATTTCTGGGTGATTCGGTGATTACGGGCTGGGGAACCGTCGATGGCCGCCTTGTCTACGTATTTTCACAGGATTTCACTGTCTTCGGAGGCAGCCTCGGAGAAGTGCACGCCGAGAAAATTTGTAAGATCATGGATATGGCGATGAAAAATGGCGCTCCCGTCATCGGGATTAACGACTCGGGTGGAGCTCGCATCCAGGAAGGGGTTGTTTCGCTAGGAGGGTATGCAGATATCTTCCTGCGCAATACGCTGGCTTCTGGGGTTATACCCCAGATAAGTGCGATCATGGGACCCTGTGCTGGCGGAGCAGTCTATTCGCCTGGCATCACTGATTTTATCTTTATGGTGCGTAATTCATCGTATATGTTTATTACAGGCCCGGATGTTGTAAAGACGGTTACCCATGAAGGTGTATCCTTCGAAGAGCTGGGTGGGGCTGCTGTCCATTCGGAAAAATCCGGGGTCTGCCATGTAGCCAGCGATAATGAGGGTGAGACATTATTTAGAATTCGCAGGTTGCTTTCTTACCTGCCTCAGAATAACATGGAAGACCCTCCGTTTTCTCCCACGGGTGATGATCCTTTGAGGATGGAGGAAGAGCTGGACAAGATAATCCCCGAAGATGCCAGTAAGCCGTATGATATCAAAGATGTGATTCATATGGTGATGGATCGCGGAGATTTTTACGAAATCCACGAAACCTTTGCTGCCAACATTGTGGTTGGATTTTCAAGGTTGGGAGGGCATAGTGTTGGAATCGTCGCCAACCAGCCTGCCATCCTGGCCGGGGTCCTGGATATCGATTCGTCCGAAAAAGCTGCTCGCTTCGTCCGTTTCTGCGACGCATTTAACATCCCGATCATCACCTTTGTTGACGTACCGGGTTTCCTACCCGGGACCGCCCAGGAGCACGCTGGTATCATACGTTCGGGATCAAAATTGTTGTACGCTTATTGTGAAGCGACAGTTCCGAAATTGACCGTCATAACACGCAAAGCATATGGCGGTGCTTACGATGTGATGAGCAGCAAGCATATTCGTGGGGATATTAACCTGGCCTGGCCATCGGCTGAGATCGCTGTAATGGGGCCTGATGGCGCGGTAAATATCATTTTCCGCAGAGAAATTGGGGAGGCACAGGACCCAAATGCTAAAAAGTCAGAGCTGGTAGCGGATTACCGGGCCAAGTTTGCCAACCCGTATATAGCCGCCTCACGCGGATACCTGGACGATGTTATCGAACCTCATGAGACCCGGCCGCGCCTGATCAACGCATTGGAAATGCTTTCGAATAAGCGTGATTCGAATCCAGCAAAAAAACATGGCTGCATACCTTTATAGGGAGGAGCGATGTTTAACCGTGTTTTAATCGCCAATCGAGGTGAAATCGCGGTGCGAGTGATCCGCGCCTGCCGGGAGCTGGGAATCCAGACTATCGCAGTCTATTCCGAAGCCGATCGCCATGCGTTACATGTGCGCTACGCCGATGAAGCGTATTTGATCGGTCCGGCACCATCTAGGGAATCGTACCTGAGGGGTGACCGCATACTGGATGTCGCCAGGATGAGCAATGCCGGAGCCATACACCCTGGATATGGCTTCCTGGCCGAACGGGCGGATTTTGCCCAGGCCTGCCTCGATCAAGGCCTGGCATATATTGGACCTAAACCATCCTCGATTGCGGCGATGGGTGATAAAGCTGTCGCGCGTGCTACAGTTTCATCGGCTGGAGTCCAGGTTGTTCCTGGAACAGAAGGCGAAGGTGCACTGCGTGATGAGGAGCTGCTGGGGATTGCCCCTAAGATCGGTTTCCCTCTGTTGATCAAGGCTACAGCGGGAGGCGGCGGCAAAGGAATGCGGGAAGTTTCTAACCTGGAAGAGATGCCAGAATTAATCCATTCATCGCGTCGGGAAGCGGAGGCTTCTTTCGGGGATGGAAATGTTTACCTGGAGAAATTGGTCGAGGGGGCGCGGCATATCGAATTTCAAATCCTGGCTGACCAGTTTGGCAATACACTCTACCTGGGAGAACGAGAGTGCTCGATCCAGCGCCGGCACCAGAAATTGCTGGAGGAATCGCCATCCATTTTTATCGGTGATGATGATGATTTACGACAAAGCATGGGTAAGGTGGCTGTACGGGCAGCACAGGCAGTTGGTTATGTGAATGCCGGGACCATCGAGTTCTTGATTGATAAAGATAAGAATTATTTCTTTTTGGAGATGAATACCCGCCTGCAGGTCGAACATCCTGTGACGGAGATGGTTACTGGAATAGATATCGTCAAGGAACAGATTCGAATCGCCCGCGGGCGGCAGCTGCGCTTGACTCAAGAAGATGTCCGAATGAACGGCTGGGCGATCGAATGCCGGATCAACGCTGAAGATCCTTTTAATAATTTTCTACCTTCGACTGGTAAGATCACTCATGTCCTGATGCCTTCCGGACCCGGTGTGCGCATTGATACCGGTGTATTTCCAGGATTTGAGATTTCACCCTATTATGATTCGCTCATTTCCAAATTGATCGTGTGGGGTGAAACCAGGGCAGAGGCTATCCTGCGTATGCGGCGGGCTTTGGAAGAATATAAGATAGTCGGGGTACGGACAAACATCCCATTCCACCAGCGATTGATGGATTCACACCGGTTTATGGGTGGTCAATTCGACACACGCTTTATAGAAGAGCGCTTCTGGTTGGACGCAGCCGAAACTGAAGAGGAAAGCCGGGAGAAAATCGCCGCAAT
>Ga0209254_10000104_pt1 | contig 52434 bp, 41 predicted proteins | sample FrelakmetDIP11DI_FD_187148 | JGI IMG/M metagenome (GOLD analysis project Ga0209254, IMG submission 187148) | Freshwater lake sediment microbial communities from the University of Notre Dame, USA, for methane emissions studies - DIP11 DI (SPAdes)... | ecosystem: Environmental > Aquatic >...
CGCTGACTAGACCGCGTGGCGGCGTTTGCTTCCGCGTTGGAGACCTGCTAGAAGCAAATCTAAAACAATTGGAGCAGATGTCATGGAAAAGGAAACCAAAACAAAAACAATGGAAATATTCGCCCGACATGAGGGCGACACAGGATCCCCGGAAGTACAAGTTGCATTACTCTCTGGAAGAATTACCGAACTTACTCAGCACCTACGAGAGCACAAACATGATGAATCATCCCGCCGGGGATTACTAAAATTAGTTGGACATCGCCGTAGATTATTAGCTTATATCAGGCGTAACGACTACCAGCGCTATATGGCGCTTACTGACCGGTTGAACATCCGCCGAAAATAGAAAACCCACCCTCGAGTAGATGGGATCCAAAGTATCCCATCTACTCTTATTTGGGGAGAAATTTAACCAGCCTCAGGTCGGGAATTGATGGATAGCGATAACAAAAATAAGGCGGCTTCATTGAGTCGTCTGAATAAACAAGGCGGTTTAATAAAAACCGCCGATTAACGTTTGTCGCTAACTCTCAGTTTCTGATCTGATTGGCAATAATCATAAGGAGAAACTGAATAATGAAACCTGAATCAAAAATTTACACCTCGATGGTTGGTGGAAAATCCATCACCTTCGAAACCGGTACCCTCGCCAGCCAGGCTGGTGGAGCGGTCACCGTCCGCCTTGGCGACACGATGATCTTCGCTGCCGCTACCATGAGCCCACAGGTACGCCTCGGGATCGATTACTTCCCTCTCACCGTAGACTACGAGGAGCGTATGTATGCCGGAGGGCGTATCCCCGGTTCGTTCTTCCGTCGTGAAGGACGACCCTCTGAAGAAGCTATCCTCATCGCTCGCCTCACCGACCGCCCCCTCCGCCCGCTGTTCTCCAAAGACTTGCGCAATGATGTCCAGGTTATCCTGTACTCATTCTCGGTGGATGGTGAGAACCCCATCGACATTCTATCCATCAACGCAGCTTCTGCAGCCCTGATGATCTCCGATGTCCCTTGGGGTGGACCAGTCGGAGCTGTTCGAATTGGTCGCATTAATGGCCAACTTGTTGTAAATCCCACCTCTGCTGAACAAGATACCTCCGACCTGGATTTGCGTATCGCTGGAACGCGCGATGCAATCCTGATGGTCGAGTGTGGTGCCAAGGAGGTTCCAGAATCCGTTATGGTGGAGGCGCTTAATTTCGGACACAAATCCATCCAACCCCTGATCGATATCCAGGAACAGATGAGGCGTGAGATTGGGAAACCCAAGCAAACCTACCAGCCTTACATCCTGGCAGAGGCTGTCCAAACGCTGGTCAATGAACGTGCAACTGCCAGGCTAAATGAAGCCCTTGAGTCTCCCCATACCAAGGCAGAGTTCGATGCTGCCATCTCCACTCTTCAGAAAGAACTTGTGACTGAGCTGACCGCCCAAGATGAAACCCTTGCCTCTAGTGTGATCGAAGCTATCGATGATACCCTCAAAAGGGTGGTGAGGCAGCGCATCCTTGACCGCCAAATCCGACCTGATGGTCGCGGCCTTACAGATATCCGCCCGATTTGGGGTGAAGTAGGCATCAGCCCGCGTGCCCACGGTTCTGGTTTGTTCACCCGTGGTGAAACCCAGGTACTCACCCTCGCAACACTTGGTACACCCCGCGACGCTCAGGAGATCGACAGCCTGACCGGCACAGAAGCCAAACGTTACATGCACCACTACAACTTTCCTCCCTTTTCCACTGGAGAAGTTCGTCCGTTACGTGGCTCTTCCCGACGGGATGTAGGTCATGGGGCATTGGCAGAACGAGCCCTCCTTCCAGTCATCCCTCCTGAAGCAGAGTTCCCATATACCTTACGCCTGGTATCCGAGGTTTTATCCTCCAACGGCTCAACTTCAATGGCGTCCGTGTGCGGTTCAACCTTGGCTTTGATGGATACGGGTGTACCGATTAAATCACCGGTTGCTGGCGCAGCCATGGGATTGATCAAAGAAGGAGACCGATATTCAGTCTTGACTGATATCCAGGGTATGGAAGATCACCTGGGTGATATGGATTTCAAAGTCGCTGGAACACGTGACGGTATTACTGCATTACAGATGGACATCAAAATCAAAGGGATTACTTCAGAGATCATGTCAAAAGCGCTCGAACAGGCCCGCATCGCTCGCTTGTTCATCCTGGATAAAATCCTTGAGATCATCCCTGAGCCTCGCAAGGAGCTTAAATCATTTGCACCTCGTATCACGGTGTTACATATCCCGTCAGATAAGATCGGTGCGGTCATCGGACCAGGTGGGAAGACCATCCGCGGTATTCAGGAAGAAACAGGTGTCAAGATTGACATCGAGGAAGATGGCACGGTCTTTATTGCTGCAACAGATGGTCCAGCAGCCTTACGGGCGCGCGAAATGGTGGAAGAAATTACCGAAGTGCCTGTGGTCGGACGAATCTATACCGGAAAGGTCGTGCGAATCACTGATTTTGGTGCCTTTGTTGAAATCCTACCCAATCAGGATGGTTTGGTTCACATCTCCCAGCTGGATAGCGAGCGGGTAAACAAGGTGGAAGATGTCGTTTCGGTCGGTGATGAGATCACCGTTATGATCACCAATATTGATAGCTCTGGTAAAGTTCGCTTATCCCGCCAGGCTGTCCTGGAGGGATGGTCTCTCGAAGAAGCAATATCTCACGACCGTCCATCCGGAAGTCGTTCAGGAGGTTCACGGAGCGGAGGGAGTGATCGAAATCGTAACTCCCGCGATGGTGGCAATCGCGACCGGCGCGATCGTAAATAAGATCACCAAGACCCGTTTTCAAGACGAAAACGGGTCTTTTTTTATATGTTAAAATCAAATCATGCGTACGAAATTCTCTACAACCGAATATCGCTATCCTTATGAATACTTCATCCTGGGAGCGACGATATTCACCGTTTTTCTCGTGATCGCATTCACAGCAGCTGCCACGATATGTGGAAGCGTATTATTCGTGCCATTAATCGTGATATATAATTATTTTTACACTCGTGGGAAACATCACGACCTGTTATCTCAAGGACAGCAGGTCACAGCACAGAATGCACCTGAGCTAATCCCCTTGATCCAAACCACAAGCACCCGTTTACAAGTTGAAGCATTGAATATTTTTATCATCCCATCCAATAGTATGAATGCTTATACTTTTGGAATGGATTCTCCCAAAGCTATTGTCCTTTACTCTGCTCTTTTCAAGATCATGGATCCTGATGAAATTCAATTTATCCTCGGCCATGAGATGGGGCATGTGAAGCTTGGTCATACCTGGTTGAATACCTTAGTGGGTGGGATGGCAGGAATTCCAAGCTCCCTAGGCGCGGCTGCTATAATGGAGCTGGCGTTTCGCTGGTGGAACAGGTCATGTGAATTCTCTGCTGACCGGGCGGGTATCCTGGCGTGTGGTAAACCCAATAAAGCCATCTCCGCCCTGGTTAAGCTCGAAGCAGGTCCAGCTGCACGATCTCAAGCAGGAATACAAGCAGCCATGCAACATATTGAAACACAGGATGATGATATTTTACACAATTTTGAAGAGCTGCTTGCTTCACACCCCATGATTGCCAAGCGTATCAATGAAATTCGCAGTTACTCAAATACCCAGGCATACCATCGTCTAAGATCATTAATGGATCAGAATCTCTCGGCGTAGACAATCCTATCCTTGCAAATAAACATGGATCTTCTTGAATTTGCCCAAAAAATGCCAAAAGCAGAGCTGCATGTCCATTTGGAAGGTTCAATTCTACCCCGCACGCTTATTAAACTCGCCCACCGTAACCATGTCACTCTTCCAGTCGACAATGAGGCAGGCCTGGTTGACTTCTACCGTTTTCGAGATTTTGAAACATTTATCCAAACCTATCTAATGATCACAAGCTGCTTGCGAACTCCTGATGATTATCGTTTGATTGCATACGAATATGGTTGTGAATGTGCCAGGCAGAATATCCGTTATGCTGAGGTTACATTTACCATGCATACGAATATGGAAATGACCGGACTATCTTGGATGGAGATTTTATCTGGCTTGAATGCTGGTCGCGAACAAGCGCAAAAGGATTTTGGTGTCAAATGGCATTGGATATTTGACATTGTGCGCAATAATCCTGATACTCAAGAGACTGTGCTCGATATTACATTGGCAGCCCGAGAAATGGGAGTGATTGCGCTTGGCTTGGGTGGCAGTGAGGCTGGCTTCCCTGCTGAGCTGTTCGTGGATATATTTAAACGTGCAAAAGTAGCCAACCTTCATCGGGTTCCACATGCAGGCGAGATTGCGGGTCCCCAAAGTGTGTGGTCTGCAGTAAAATTATTACACGCTGAGCGAATCGGGCACGGTGTACGCAGTATCGAAGACCTAGAATTGGTTGAATATCTAAAGACAAATTCAATCCCATTGGAAATCTGTCCAACCAGCAACATTTGTCTAAATGTTTATCCAAATTATGCCCTACACCCTTTGCGAAAACTATGGGATGCAGGAGTATTGATAACGATCAACTCAGACGATCCGCCCATGTTTGCTACCGATTTAAACAACGAATTTCAGGTATTGGTTAATTATTTTAAATTCAACCAGTCTGAGCTCGAGCAAATCAGCCTGAATGCGATCCAGGCAAGCTTTCTAAGCCAGGCAGAAAAACATGAACTTGTGCAGTTATTTAAAAATGAATTTATCGAATTATCAAAATCATAAGGTGAGGTAAAAATGAATACAGAACACTCTCCGTATAAGCAGCTAGCTGAACGCCTGGACACCCTTCCGAATGGATTTCCCCCAACCGAGGAAGGCTCTGAACTCAAGCTGCTGGCAAAACTATTCACACCCGAAGAGGCACAGCTTGCCTCACAGCTTCGTATAATGCTGGAATCTTCAACCCAAATCGCTGAGCGATTGGGTCTTGATCACATGTCCACCCGGCAGATTCTTAAAAGTATGGCGAAGAGAGGCTTAATCAGAGCCGGTAAGATTGACGATGGATTGGGGTATGGATTATTACCTTTTGTTGTCGGAATATACGAAAATCAAATCGGTACAATAGATGAAGAGTTAGCTCGCCTGTTTGAAAATTATTATCAGAGCTCATTTACCAATGTTTTATCGATACAGCCTGCCATCCATCGCGTGGTTCCGGTTGGTGAAAGCATCAAAATGAATATGCAGGTAGCTCCATATGAATCAGCAGCCGGCATTATTGAAAAAGCCCAATCCTGGGGCGTTCAAGATTGTATCTGCCGAGTCCAGACCAGGCTGATTGGTAAACCATGCGATCATCCTGTGGATCTGTGCATGGTGATGAGTCCTGTTCCTGATAGCTTCACCAACTCCCAAGTAATAAAAGCACTGACTAAAGAAGAAGCCTATGCAACCCTCCATCGGGCGGATCAAGCAGGATTGGTTCACTCGGTCAGCAACAACCAGCGAGGGGACTGGTATATCTGCAATTGTTGCACCTGCTCTTGTGGCATCCTGCGCGGCATGGCTGAGTTAGGCATTGCCAATGTGGTTGCCAGCTCGGCTTTCATAAACACAGTGGACGAAACCCTGTGCAACGCATGCGGTTTATGCGTGGAGAGTTGCCAGTTTGATGCCCTCACCGTGGATATGGTTGCCATGGTTAATGGAATTCGTTGTGTCGGGTGCGGAGTGTGTGTAAATGCCTGCCCGGATCATGCCTTGGTACTAGTTCGCCGACCGGAGGATGAAGTGAAGCCAGTACCCGTGAATTTAATTGATTGGGGCTTGCAACGTGCCCATGATCGAGGCATTGACCTGACCAGCCTTTTATAAGCATTGGTCAGACAAAACAATTCAACGTATCTGTAATTATTCTCTGCTGGGCAGAAAAGGCATTGGTGGTCCTTGGATACCCAAATGTTCTGAAAGCGCTGCACGCATGGCTGTGCGGTCGTCCCATGCATACTCGATATCTCCAAAACACATCGATTGCTCATGCCCTTTTCCACATGCAATGACGATATCCCCTGGGCGTGCCTTTGAGATGGCAAAACGCAGCGCATCTCCACGATCGGGTATTCTCCAGAACATTTCGCCTTCAATCCCACCCTTCTGAATGGCACCCGCAGCCATCTCGGCCAGGATATCCCCTAATAATTCTGTGCGTGGATCCTCAGCGGTCAGCACCGTTAGGTCAGCCAGCTCAATTGCAGTTTCCGCCATCATCCTGCGCTTTTGTCTGTCACGTAATCCAGCTGAACCAAACACAGTGATTACCTTTCCATGTGTGATTTGCCTTGCTGTCTCAAGTGCCACTTTAAGTGCATTCGGTGTGTGTGCGAAATCAACGATGGCTGTGAAATCTTGACCTAGATCGATTTTTTCCATGCGCCCCAGAACAATCTGCATTCCAGCGATCCCATTCTGGGCAGCTTCTGGATTTAGTCCTAAACCGAATACCGTGGCTGAAATGGCAGCCAGGCAATTTGAGATATTAAACGCACCTAACAATTTACAACTGCAAGGAAAATTCTGATCCTTTCCATTGATCTCAAAACTCATTCCATCAGTACCATACTGGATTCTGCTTGGACGAATATCTGCATTTGGGTGAAATCCATAGGCTAGGATTGAACCGGTCGATACCTGGGAAAGGTACTCAAACGAAGAATCATCCCGGTTTATAACTGCTAGTCGAGGATTGCCCATTGTTTTCAGCGAGGTTGAATTCAAACCGGTAAACAAGCGTGCTTTCGCTGAACGGTATGAATCAAATGAGCCATGATAATCCAGGTGCTCATGGGTGATATTCGTGATCACTGCCACATCGAATTCACACGCATCCACCCGATACTGGGCTAAGCCGTGGGAGGTGACTTCTAAAACAACGTGAGAAAGCCCGGAATGAACCATCTGAGCAAGGTAGCGTTGAATATCGGGTGCATCCGGTGTGGTGACATGAAATCCGGTATCCATCACCTGCTCTCCGATCACCGCATTGATCGTGGAAATCATCCCAGCCTTATATCCATCAGCCAGCAGGATGGCATGGATCAGGTTTGTGGTTGTAGTTTTGCCATCTGTGCCCGTAACCCCGATGACTGTCAGTTTGCGACCAGGAAAATCATAGAATGCAGCTGCCAGGTGAGGCAATGCCATACGGCTGTCTGACACTTGTAGATAAGGAACCATCAGGTTATCGAATGGTTGCATACCCACAATAGCAGATGCGCCTTTTTCTAGGGCCTCGGGAATATATTTATGACCATCTGTCGTGCCTCCGGGTAATGCCACAAATAAATCACCGGGTTTCACGAATCTTGAATCGGACTCAATCCCGCCGATCTCAGGATCAGCTCCGACCGGATGATGAGGAAGAGAGAATTCTGTTAACAGTTCAGAAAATTTCATCGTTAATAATCAAGACGCCCTTGGCACATTACCCAGGGCGTCACCTTATTTTACAAAACATGCTGAACCGGACATGGCCAATAACCAGCCCAACGATGATATCAACCAAGTACTATGATAATGACTTGCGTAAAGACTCCAATTGACCCGCAACCGAGGCATCCAATACTTTGCCTCCCACCCGGATGACCAGGCCTCCAAGGATGTTTGGATCAACACGGAACGCAACAGTTGCCTGGTCGCTGACTTTTGAGAGAAGATCCTTTCTAACTGCATCCATTTCAGATGATGATAACGGTAAAGCGCTGGTTACCTCAGCAGAGGTTCCGCTGAGAGCAGTACCTTCCAAAACAACCACTTTTCCAGCTCGAACCCCAGAGAAAAACTCATCAATCAAGGCATGTTGGCGTTTCTCATCCAAAGCATCGCCCACCAATTTTTGGGCGGCAGCGATCGCCAACGCACCGATCTGGCCGCGCAGGTCTCCCAACATGCGGTCACGCTCCAGTTGTACTTCAACGAGTGAGGCTTCTCGTTCCTTGGCAGATTCCGCATTCGCAGCAGCCCTTATCTCCATTGCCGCTGCTTCTGCCCGTTCGGTTGATTCGTGTATCACCTGATTGGCTTTATTCTGAGCTTCGGCCAGGATTTTGGTTGCTTCCTGTTCCGCATTTGCCCTGGCCTCACTGGCAACTCGGGCATCCTCAAAACCTTGAGCGATCTTCGTCTTACGCTTATCCAGCATATTTAAGATAGGTTTGTATGCCCAGGCATACAAGAGGATGCACACAATGGTGAAGTTTAGGATCTGGAATATTAAGTAGCCTAAATTAAGTCCAAGCTTTTCCATGGATTATTTTCTCCTGACGACTTAGGCAGCAAAGATGATAATTAATGCAACTGCCAGGGCATAAATCGCCACAGCTTCAGCAAATGCCATACCCAAGATCATGTTCGTTTGGATGATGCCAGCTGCGTCAGGATTGCGACCCATGGCCTGTACACCACCGGATGCAGCAAGACCTACACCAATCCCTGCACCGATTGCGCCCATCATGGCAATACCCGCACCCAATAATTTTAAACCTGCGACAAATGCTATGGGATCATTCATTATGACAAATACTCCTTCTTTATAAGATATCTATTTCTAATGGCTTTCTTCAGCATGATGGCCAATGGTTGCTCCGCTCATGAAAACGGTGGCTAACAAGAAAAAGACATATGCCTGAATAGCACCGAAAAACACTTCAAAAAGATACAAAAATGGTGGGATACCTACTGCTATCAATGCACCAATAATTGAAAGTAATAATGCACCAGCGAAAATATTACCGAAAAGACGGAAGCCAAACGATAAGATTTTGGCAAACTCCAGAATGATCTCCAGAATTCCAACCGCAAAGTTGATCAATCCGAAGATTCCACCTGAAACTAATTGCTTCACCTGGAAGAATTTAGAAAAATAGCCTGGTCCAAGTGACCATGCTCCGTAAACCTGGGTTAAAAATACTGTAAGAATAGCCAGGGCAAAAGTGAAATTTAGATCTGTGGCAGATCCGCGCAAGTACGGTATGACCTCACAAACAGTACAGAGTTCTTCATGTTCTTCTGTGGCATGTTCTCCCCCTGCGATAGCTACTCCAGGCTGTCCCTTATCGATCGTGTACACTTTCAGGTCTCCCACCTGAAATAACTCTACAGGTCCATATCCGGTGTCGTGTGCGACCTGCTCCAGGATACCGATGCTCTCGAAACCTGGTACAAGTTTGACCATATTTGCCACAAGGACCAATAAGAAGATTGTCGCCGGGATTGGAAAGATACGTTTTGCCCACTTTCCTGCAGTTCCCTCAACACTATTCCACATGAATTCAAAGATAGCTTCAAATACATTATAGAATCCACCCGGTACCAGCTTGCCACCCTTAACAAACCGATATGCACCAATCGCCATCAGAATCAACAAGAAATCCGCTATCAAGGTAGCTAAGATAGTATTCGTGATCTCAAAGCCAGCTATGTTTATTCCGATTGGTTCCGGAGGCAAAACAACCACTGGGCTGATCGGTTTTAAAATCGATGGACCTATAAACGCGGCATAAGCACCGATTGCAATCAGTACCAGGATGATCCAGCGCTTCACTCCAAATCGCTTCTTCGGTTTTTCCTCACTCACGATTCTCTTCCTCCTCCACCGGTTTAGCTTGCTTTATAACCGGTTCCTGGGGGTTAATATTTTTTACTGCCCGCATTGCTAGCTTATAAGAAATATACAATGAAAGCGGTGCAGATCCCAAGGTCAATCCAATTGTAAAAAGTGGCTTCGTTCCTAACAGCTTATCTAATGCAATTCCTGCAAATACTGCGATTAAAATAATTATGAGCGAAGAACACCCCACCTGCCCCCCGACCGAATAAATAGCAAAATTTTGAACGGTCTGGTTTTTTTTGCTTGCCTCAGGAGGTAAATTACTCAGGCTCATAGCGGGCAGATTTTATCATACTGATAGTACTGCCGTCAACATATAAATAATTTTCTAAACCAATAACTACTCAAATAATTGCTGCGCTTAGAATAACGAGGATGCAATCGTCGTAGATATGTTGAACCAGGGGCCAAATATTGTCCCAACCAGGATAATACCAAGAATGAGTATGGTTAACGCGATCGAGTAAGGCCGTGAGATCACGAGTGGCTTCGCTTCATCATCCGATCTGAAGAGGTAAACATGCTTTAAAACCGTCAAGTAGTAGTACAGACCCACGATGGAATTTAATACACCGATAAATGCCAACCAGACCATATCAATTTTAACTGCTGCAGCAAATACCAATAACTTAGCCATAAAACCAGCCAATGGAGGCATCCCGGCTAACGAAAGAAAAGCTACCAGCATGGCCAACGCCAACCAAGGTTTCCGCCTGCTGAGGCCAGAATATGCTGAAATCTCATCCGAACCAACCACAACCGAAAAGGTCATCACGATCCCAAAAGCTGCCAGGTTGGTGATGATATATGCGATTAGATAAAAAACCACACTGGCAATTCCAAGCTGTGATAATGCAACCACGCCTATGAGCAAATAACCTGCATGTGCGATCGAGGAATATGCCAGCAGGCGTTTTATGTTCTTTTGGGCTAAAGCAAGAACATTTCCAATCGTCATGGTTAGCACAGCAATAACGGCTAACAAATTATTCCATTCAGGCGTCGCTGAAGGTGTAAAAACAGTAACCAGTACCCGCAACAAAACTACAAATCCAGCGGCCTTCGAGGCTGTGGACAGAAATCCGGCGATTGGGGTTGGTGCGCCTTCGTAGATATCTGGTGCCCAAAAATGGAACGGAAACATTGAGATTTTGAAACCAAAGCCAACCAGGATCAGAAGCAGGCTGCCAATTATCGCGATCTGAGGGAACTGAGGCTGATAAAAACTCTCAGCAATTTGATGAAGATTGGTTGAACCAGTAAAGCCATATAACAAGCTGAAACCATAGAGCATGATGGTCGAGGCTGTGGCACCAAAGAGCAGATATTTGAAACCTGATTCTGTTGACTTATCATCATTGGTCATGAAGCCTGCTAATATATACATCGGGATGGATGTCGTTTCGATGGCCAGGTAGAGCATGATAATATCGGCAGATAAGGCCATCAAACACATCCCCACCGTGGATACCAGCATTAAGACATAAAACTCACCCTTTTGCCCCACCCCTTTCATATCCATAGAAAATAGTGCCGTAATTGCTGCTGCAAATATAAATAAGAGAGTAAATGCAAAACTCAGCCAATCCTGCTGGATCATTCCCCCAAATATCAGCCGGCCTTCATCCGGAGGGCGGGAAAATATCAATGAAACCACCATTACCAGTAACAAACCACCTGCAGTCATCCAACCCAGGCTTCGTTTTAGCTCGGGTTTCCATAATGCATCAAATACCAGCACAAAACCCGCCAGGATGATGATCAGTATTTCAGGCAGGACGGCTAAGATCATCGATGGTTCGAAGCTTTGGATCTCCATTTATGCACCTCCAAACAGGCTTAATATCCGGTCGACACCCGAAGATACTAAACCACTCATGACCGATGGAAATACACCAATGGTGATCATGATGACACATAACACAACCAGGGCAAGTTTATCCAGTATTGTCACATCTCCAATATGATGTTCAAATTCTTCTGACATCGGACCAAAAAATACACGGCCAATGATACGAATAATATACGATGCAGTTATAACAATGGAAATCGAGGCAACAATCGCTACAATGGGTTGGACTCGCCAGACACCCATAAAGATTGGGAACTCAGCGATGAAACCCGATAATCCTGGCATCCCCATCGAGACTAAACCTCCGACAATGAACGCAACAGCCACCCAAGGCATCTTCTTGGAAAAACCACCTAATTCTCCGATCTCACGTGTATGCGCTCGGTCGTAGACCATCCCAACAACAGCAAAGAAGAGAGCTGTCATTACACCGTGGGAGAACATCTGTAAGCCCGATCCCATTAATCCTTCTTTATTCAAGGTCGCAAAGCCGAGCATCACCAAGCCCATATGGGATACAGATGAAAAACCGATGACATATTTAAAATCAGTTTGAACCATGGCAATGAAAGCACCATAGACAATATTGATTAGTGCCAATACCAGGATCAACCAACTCCAGAATTCAGCTCCGACTGGCAAAAGCATGATTCCAACCCGTAAAGCAGCAAAGGCACCTAATTTCATTAGTACACCTGCATGGAACATGGATACCGCTGTAGGTGCTGCCACGTGACCATCAGGACTCCAGTTATGAAACGGGAAGATCCCACCTAAGACTGCAAACCCAAAGAAAACAAAGGGAAACCAAAATATTTGAAAACTTTCCGAGAAATTCGCCTGGGATAGTTGGATCATGTCGAAGGTGTTCAAGCCAGACTTGAAATACATTGCCAGGCCACCGACCAGCGATACCACTGAACCAATGAACAAGTACAACGTGAGTTTCATGGCTGCATATTCGCGGGTCTTGATCCATCCCCAGATCGAAATAAGCAGGTACATGGGAAAGACCGCGATTTCATAGAAAAAGAACAACATAAATAAATCTTGTGCCACAAATACGCCAAATACCCCACTGGCTAGGATGAAGAGAAAAGCAAAGAATTCACGCGGCCGGTCATCTATTCCCCAGGAAATTAAAACCCCCGTGAACATGACGATACCCGTTAATAGTACCAGTGGAGCGTTCATCCCATCCACTCCAACAAAATAAGAAATTCCCAGCTCTGGAAGCCAGTTATACCGCTCAACGAACTGATAGCCCCCCACTCCTATGCTGTAACTAAAGTATACCCAGCCAGAAAGCATCAAGGCAATTATGGATGCAGCCAAGGCGATAACACGTACCTCAGTTTTTCGGTCGCTTGGGATAAATAAAATCAACATTCCAGCGATGATGGGTGTGAGGACGATGACGCTGAGAATTGGAAATTGCATGATTCACCTCAAAAGCAGGTTAATGGATAGCATAGATAAAATAATTTTCTCCATACTTCTATCCAAATAACATTTTCATAGCGGAATTAATTACGTCTAGAATCCAGGCAGGCCAAATACCAATCCATAACATTAATACCATCAGGGGACTGATGACTACCAATTCACGAAAATTGATCTCCCTGATATGTCCTATCCAGTTCTCATTCGTAGGACCATGCAGAACTTTCTTGATCCCTTTAAGAATATAAGCTCCGGTAAAGAATAGTCCTATCATTGATAAAGCAGTTGCCATCGAAAAGATCGGCCAGGAACCTCGCACGACAAAAAACTCGGATATAAAACCGTTTAAACCTGGTAAACCAAGAGACGCCATCGAAGTAAAAATCAGGATTCCACCGTAGATTGGAATAAGCGTGAACAGCCCGCCAAAATCATTAAGGTTGCGCGTGTGGGTTCTTTCATATATCACACCGACTAAGAAGAACATACCTGCAGCAGACAAGCCGTGATTGAACATTTGAAGCACTGCCCCGTTTAGCGCCAGTATCGCATCCTCAGAACCTGCTGCATAGGCGGCTGCGGCGATACCTAACACAACAAATCCCATGTGATTAACGGAAGAATAGGCGACCAGTCGTTTAAAGTCATCCTGACCATATGCAGCCAGTGCTCCAAAAATAATCCCCATCACGGCCAGGAACGCCAGTGCACCTGCATAACGATGCGCTTCTTGTGGGTAAAGTGGCAGCACCAAGCGTAAGAGACCATAAGCACCAAGTTTTAGCAATACACCCGCAAGGATCATTGAACCTGCCGTGGGTGCTTCTGTATGTGCATCTGGCAGCCAGGTGTGGAAAGGCCAAACTGGAACTTTTATCGCAAAGGCAATCACAAACGCCCAGAATGCAATCGCTTTGACTGTTTCAAGCGATAAATTAAAGGGGATATTGTCCAATTGGGTAACTGTTGGAAACAGCTTGAATATCTGTGTTAAATCAAAGGTCCCAAATGATACCCCTATCATTTGAATAGCGAGCAGTAAGCCCAGGGAGCCAGCCATGGTGTAGATGATGAATTTGAAGGAAGCATAAGAACGTGCGGAAACTTTCCGCCCACCCCAAATCTCACGTTCCCCCTTTTCGCTACCCCATTGGTTGATCAGGAAGTACATGGGGACCAACCCGATCTCCCAAAACACGAAGAAAATCAACAGATCAAGCGAGAGGAAAACTCCAAGCATTCCGGTTTCAAGCAGCAGGAACAGGATCATGTAAGGTTTAACCCGCTCATTGATATTGAAGGAGGCGAGTAAAGCAATGGGTGTCAATAATGTGGTCAGCAGGACCATGGTCAAGGATAGACCATCCACACCCAGGTGGAAAGACGAGCCAATCGCTGGATACCACAGACTTTGTACTTGGTATTGGAATCCCGGGATATTATTATTGAAAGAGAACCACAATAATAAGGAAAAACCAAATGGGATCAAGCTACCAAGCAAGGCAGTCCAACGCAGCAGTTTCTTCTCTCCCGAGGGAAGAAAAAGTATCAAAAAAGCCACCAGGGTTGGCAAAAATAAGATCAGCGTGAGTATATTATTGGTGACGAAATCCATCGTTCACTCCTGATACCCTGCCAGGTGATTGACCAGGGTAATCTCTCTAGCGTTGCAAAAAAGTAAATACGAAGTAAAACATGGCACCAAATGCTAAAACCAACGCCATGATCAAGTACTGCTGTACCCGGCCGGTCTGAATAATCTTCAGATTCCGACCGACTTTCTTAACGCCTTCACCCACGAAATCACCAAAACCATTCACGATCGGCTTATCAAAGTAATTTCGCAGGATACCACCGACACTTGAAGCAATCCGCGCGATGAAATGCAGGGTGCCGTCAATAATTCCTTTATCAAGGATTTGGTTGGTGAAGGTATCCGAAATCCAGTAAGCGGGACGTACAAAGATCCTATCGTAGATCTCGTCAAAGTAATACTTATTTCTCAAAACTGTATGGACGGGTCCAAGGGCAACTTTTAACGGATCTTCAGCCCCTGCTTTTTGGTTTCGATATACCAACCACCCCAGGGATAAACCACCTAAGGCAACAACCAGTGATACAATCAGCGGCCAAATATTGAATGGTAATGCTTCCGGCATTTCTTCGAGGGTACTTCCAATGAACTCATGTACAAAGTTGGGGATGATCCCTCCAATGATCGGGAATGTTTCTGATATCCCAAACCAACCAATCCCAATGGCAAAAACTGCCAGTATGATCAATGGAAGGGTCATCGTCCATTGGGTTTCTTGAGCATGGTGAGCAGATTCAGTTCGCGATTTTCCAAGGAAGGTCAGGGTGATTTGCCTCATGGTATAGAAGGCAGTTATAAAAGCAGCAAATGCTAAAATTATAAATACCGCCCAATGTCCATGACCAAACGCATCGGCCAGAATTTCATCCTTGGACCAAAATCCGGCTGTGAATATCGGGAATCCAGATAAAGCTAATCCACCCACCAAAAATGTCAAAAAAGTAATTGGCATTTTCTTCCGCAGACCACCCATATTGAACATATCCTGTGGGTCAACATGTTCTCCAGTGTGCAGGACCCCATGTTCAACCCCATGGATGACTGATCCAGAACCCAGGAATAATAACGCCTTGAAAAATGCATGGGTGATCAGATGAAACGCGGCCGCGACATAAGCGCCAATCCCCAACGCAGCGATCATGTACCCAAGCTGGGATATGGTCGAATACGCCAGTACCCTTTTGATATCATTTTGTGCAACAGCTATGGTTGCGGCGAATATGGCAGTGAACGCACCAATAACGGTCATCAACATCATGGGAGGAGTCAGAAGTCCGTGCTCACTCCCCGCCGAAAGGAGGGGGAACATACGGATCACCATATACACACCGGCAGAAACCATGGTTGCCGCGTGGATCATGGCAGAAACTGGCGTCGGACCTTCCATGGCATCTGGCAACCAAACATGCAATGGCCATTGAGCAGATTTCCCAATCGTACCGATGAAGAGCAGGATACCGATCATCCCCGCAGCTGATAGTCCCAGTAGACCACCGATCGCAGGCGTCTCAGCCAGCATTTGCAGAGTTTCTGGCTTGAAAATCACTGAATAGCTGAGTGAACCGATCGCTGAATACAGATAAGCGATCCCGAGCAACATGAACACATCTCCCACACGTGTGGTCAGGAAAGCTTTGATCATCGCAGCGCGTGCAGACGGCTTCTGGTACCAAAAACCGATGAGCAAGTATGAACACAAACCCATGATCTCCCAGCCAACGAACAAGGTTAACAGGTTGTCTGAGACGACCAGGGTATACATTCCAAATGCAAATAATCCAATGAACGCAAAGAAGCGTGCGTACATTGGCTCAATGGATGGGACAACATGGGTATGCCCATGCTCATCAGCTACAGTTGCGCCATGCGGCTGAAGTCCTTTCTTGTCATGGTCACCTTGAGGTTGGCCGTAATTATGGTATCCCACGCTGTAAATAAAGATCATCAGGACTGTCCAACCTACGAAGAATAATGTGGCTGCGGAGAGGGGGTCGATCCATACACCGATTTGCAGCCAGGTATCACCCGTGGGTATCCAGTTAATCGTGTCCGTGAAGGGATTGGCACCTAGATGTTCGGTTTGGATCGCCCGAAAAAAAACAACCATGCTACCCAGCCAAGAGAGGAGTGCTGCACCGATAGCGATGCTATGGCTGAGACCTTTAGAGCGATTTGTAAATAGAATAATAAATATAAACACCAACAGGGGAGGAAGTGGAAGTAACCAGGCAAGCAATTCAGTCGACATAACTGTCCTTTCTTATCACCACTTCAGCATGTTGATATCATCAGCCACGACTGTATTGCGGCGACGATAAATCGAGATGATCAGTGCCAAACCTACAGCCACTTCCGCAGCTGCAACCGCGAATACGATAATTGCAAACGCCTGTCCGGCGATCCCATCTGGATCCCTGTAGCGCCAAAAAGCGATTAAGTTAATGTTCACCGAATTTAGCATTAACTCGATTCCCATCAAGATGGCGATGGCGTTCTTTCGAACCAGAACTCCGAACAAACCAATACAAAAAAGGAGGGCAGCAAATATTAAATACCAAGATAGGGGGATCATTGCTTCTTCTCTCCAGCCACGAAAATCGCTCCGATCATAGCTGCAACTAATAGCACCGATGCTAGTTCAAACGGCAGCACATATTGGTCAGGAGAAACCAGTGCCAGACCTAACTCGCTCAATTTCCCCGACGAGTCTGTTAGTTCAGGCTGTAAGGTTGCAAAATCCTGCCAATTGATAAAAATCAATGCAATCCCTGCAAACAACAACAGGGCAATCAAAGCCCCCAGCCACCAATTTGAATTGGATTGAGGACCACTGTCCTGCATAACCCGCCTGGTAAGCATCGCTGCAAAGATGAATAAAATCGCGATCGCACCGATGTAAACGACAACCTGGATCACCGCAAAATAACCTGCATCCAGGAGTACATAAAACACGGCGATACCTGAGAGGGTCAGGATCAGCCACAATGCTGAGTGGATGAGGTTACGGCTGATCACCACTGATAATGCTGCAATGAGTGTTATGGCCGCAATGATCAGAAAAATGATTTGCTCAGCTGACATATATGATTACTCCATCCTATGAAATCACAGAAGCTGGTGGCTCAGGAGCCACAGCCACAGGGCGTGGCGTAGCCACAACCCGTACTTCCTTGATCCGATGCGTTTTAAGGATTTGAATGGTTATTAGAATTATGATGAGGTTTACCGATAGATGCAGTCCAGCCCGTAACCATGGGAGCGCTGTTTCCGTTAAGTTCAACCCCGGGGTTACTAGCAAGAATGATTTTTCCACGATGGCCGTAACAACAAGCAGAACCAGGGCTAATGGTGTGAGAAACTTCCAATTAAAATTCAACATCTGGTCGATACGTAACCTGGGCATAGAAATCCGAATCAAGACCACAAAAAAATAGACAATAAATGCTTTAATGAAAAACCAAAAAACTCCCAAAATAGGTACCTGCTCTGCCCATGGACCTCTCCACCCTCCGAGGAAAAGCGTAGCCATAAGCGCTGATATCGTAAAGGCATGTAAAAATTCACCGACATAAAACATGCCAAATTTTAAACCTGAATATTCGGTTTGATAACCAGCAACCAATTCAGATTCGGCTTCAAGCAGGTCAAAAGGGGCGCGTCCGGTTTCAGCCAGGCAGCTGATAAAAAAGATCAGCGCAGCAATCGGGGATAAAAAAATAAACCAAATGTTTTGTGCATATACCAGGCTGTTCACACCCATCGTTTGACCTAATAAAACCGGGATTAGCAAGGCTAAAATCATCGGAACTTCATAAGAAACAACCTGGGCTACTGCACGGAAGCCACCGATCAATGAATACTTATTATTGGAAGACCAACCAGCCAGGATTATCCCCAAGGCACCGATCGATCCAACAGCCATCAAGTAAATCACACCCACATTTAATTCAGTTCCAACAATGGTGGGTGCAAATGGGATTACTGCCCAGGTTAGCAATACTGCAGACACTGACAATATTGGTGCCAGGTTATAAACAATTTTGTCTGCTCCAATTGGTGTGATATATTCTTTGGTAAAAATTTTAATCATGTCCGGGAAGGTTTGGAAAATCCCCCAAGGACCAACCCGATTCGGACCTAACCTGTCCTGGATGCGTCCATATAGCTTACGTTCAAGCCAAATGGTGAAAATGACCAGAGCAAAACCAAATGTCCCCAGCAAAAAGGCTCCAATAAATGTTAACAACACAGTTGTTACTTCTGGGGACAAACCCCAACCAAGCAACAAATTCGTAAGCCAATTCGCTATGAATGTAATCGGATCGCTAATGAAATTCATCCTGCTCTCCTAATCAAATTCCATAAAAATAATTCGTCAAACAAATAATAGGCTGACGGATTTTTCCATCAGCCTTTACATTCCTTCGCGCAACATGATTACGCCCACTCCAATACGCCTTTTCGCCAGGCTGCTAGTAATTCGACAAATAAGATTAAAATGAAAATCACGCCTGAAAGCAACCCAAACATTGTCAGTTGTCCAAAGGCTACTGCCCAGGGAAACAAGAAAACTAATTCAACATCAAACACAAGAAAAGTTAAAGCAAATATATAGTATTGGACACGAAACTGAACCCAGGTATCGCCAACGGTTTCAAGACCGCACTCATATGTTTCAGATTTAGTTGGATTGGATTTATGGGGACTGATCAATCCTGCAAATAGGATCGGAGCGCCTGGGAATAGTGCAACAATTAGGAGAAACAAACCGATAAATAGCCAATCACTTTGCATGATGATACTCCTGCAAATGGGATGTAATTCATTACTCCCAAAAGTATAATATTAACTACAAAAATGCATTGGTTCCTAGGAATTAACTCGCTAATTTTACCATAAGAAAAAAACATGTCATACTACCTAAAATCATATTTTTTGGGTGACGTCTCTACTTAATAATAAATACTTGAATATACCCGGTTGGGATGTATAATTTTGCAAAAGGATTGAGACAATGCGCTTCGAAGATTTATCCTGGTTTGACGTTGAACGATATCTGCAGAATGATAACCGTCTAATTCTGGTACTGGGGGCATGTGAGCAGCATGGATACCTGAGCTTGATGACAGATGTAAAAATCCCTTTGGCGATAGCAGATGCAGCCAGCCAAAAATCAGGAGTATTAGTTGCCCCAGTTTTAAATTTCGGCATCTCACCCTATTTTATGGATTATCCTGGCACCCTGAGCATACGTTCATCAACCTTTCTGGATCTTGTTGAAGATTTAGTCCGATCTGCTCACCACCATGGCTTCCGGCGAATTCTCATTCTTAACGGTCACGGCGGCAACGATCCTGGCCGGGCCAGGTTATATGAAGTGGCAAACTCATTGCCCCAGCTTAGATTAGCCTGGTACTCCTGGTGGCAATCACGTAGCGTTGAGACGGTTGCGGTTAACCATGGATTACGTTCGTATCACGCTGCCTGGATCGAAGCTTTTCAATTTACCAGGGTGGGAGATTTACCGGATGGAGAGAAAATGCCACCCCGCATACCTGGAATAGTAAATGCAACGGAGTCACGTGAGCTATATCAGGATGGTGTGTTTGGTGGACCTTATCAGGTGGATGATATGATTATGGCTGAAATATTTAATGCTGCCGTTGAAGATGTTCTACAAATATTAAATTTCGAATAGCCTCACTGTTGTATTATCTAATTATCATCTATAGATTTAGGAGCATAAAATGCAAGAATCTAGCAAGCAAGTTATCAAGACAGGGAAAGCACCAAAGGCAATTGGTCCATATTCTGTCGGAATTAAAACCGATCGATTCATTTTTACTGCCGGACAGTTGGGAATTATTCCTGATACTGGGAATATCATTGATGGGGGTATTGAAAACGAGACACGCCAAGCCTTAACGAACATCCAAAACATATTGGAAGAGGCTGGCTCATCATTGCACTGGGTTGTGAAAACGACAGTTTTTCTTCGTGATATGAATGAGTTTTCTCAAATGAATGCAGTCTATGCAGAATTTTTTACTGAAAACCATCCTGCTCGGTCGACCGTTCAAGTTGCCGCATTACCTAAAAATGGTGCTGTAGAAATCGAAGCGATTGCATTAATCGGTCATCCATGATCAATGGATTGAATTTATGACTTGTTTGTTATTGGATACTTTCAACATGCAGTCCGGCTAGCTTAATTCTTTTTTCATATCCAAGGCTCCCACATCACACTTCAATGATGAGAAAAATAATCCTTGGATAGTTTTTTGTAATCAGCTAGAATTAGGAGTTAGGGCTCCTACAACGAGAACGAAAAATGGTTGAGTAAAAGGCACTTGATTTGATATACCCAAACTTATGATCAATGTTTCTGTGATTATTCCTTGTTTCAATGAACAAGATACAATCCTAAAACTTCTGGATGCTATTTATTCTCAATCTTTTCCACGTAATGAGATAGAAGTTATTATTGCTGATGGACTTTCTACGGATAACACCCGTGATTTAATCAGGCAATATATAACTGTTCATTCAAATCTATCCATTAAAATAATTGACAATAATAAGCGCATTATTCCATCAGGGTTGAATCGAGCTATTGAATCTGCGCAAGGCGAATATATTGTGCGTATGGACGCACATTCCATCCCGGATAGGGAATACATTAAAAAGTGTATCAGTGGATTGGAATCGGGTTTGGGGGATAATATAGGCGGTATTTGGAAGATCCAGCCAGGAGATGATTCATGGATCGCCAAAGCTATAGCCAAAGCAGTATCTCATCCCCTGGGAGTTGGTGATGCACTTTATCGAATTGGAGGTGCAGCCCAGGAAGTCGATACGGTCCCTTTTGGTGCATTCCGCCGTAAGTTAATTGATAAGATCGGTATGTTTGATGAAAGCTTGCTCACCAATGAAGATTATGAATTCAACACTCGGCTAAGACAATCTGGGGGTAAAGTATGGATGGATCCTACCATCCAATCCATTTATTTTGCTCGATCAAATTATAGAGGCCTTGCTCAACAGTATTGGCGATATGGATATTGGAAAGCGCAGATGCTCCGAAAGTATCCAAATACTCTACGCTTGAGACAATTGATTCCCCCATTATTCGTATTTTCTCTGCTCTGTTTGGGATTGGTGTCTTTCGTGTGGAACCTGGCAAGTTGGATGTTGGTAATTATTGTGTTACTATATATGGTTGTATTAATTATCGTCGGTATCCAAATCAGTATCAAGGAAAAAGACGTATCCATGTCCTTGGGTGTACCAGTGGCTATTGCAACGATCCATCTTTCTTATGGGGCTGCCCTGCTATGGGGATTAGCCGTTAAACCAAAGCTAAAAGTGCCTATAAAATGAACGGTGTTAAGACAACCCCTACCCCAAGTAAATGGAGGTTGCGCCCGCGTGAAAGGCGTACGCTTCTGCTTCTGGGTGATTTCCTGATGGCAGAAATTGCCCTGTTGATTTCTATCTATGTTTGGTCTGTTGCAGACATTTACCAATCATTTTCCTTGAGTTTCATCTCTCGTCTTCCAAACTGGTTTTTCTTGCTCCCATTTATTTGGCCATTGCTCATGGCAAGATTGTACGACGAGCATCGCGCCCGTTCTCCAGCTCAGACAATCAGCAATATCGCGTTCTCAGCATTGATAGGCTTGGGTTTGTATATGGTCTTTTACTTTACCGCAGAACCAGCCTCGCTACCCAGGATCGGTGTCGCTTCATGGATTATTAGTGTATTTATCCTCACACTTTTATGGCGTTTGTTATATATCCGCATATTCACCGCACCGCAATTCATGCGCAGGATGTTACTCGTCGGAGCTGGCGAGACGGGTAGTATCATGTTGAAGATCATTAACCAGATCAAACCACGTCCTTACATTCTTGTTGGAATTATTGATGATGATCCCCAGAAAATTGGGAAAATCATCGAAGGATATGAGGTTTTTGGTGGAAATGCAATTCTACTGGAAGCAATTAGCAATCATCAGGTCACTGACCTGATTGTTGCCATCTCAGGGCAGATGCAGGGAGGTATGTTCCAGGCATTACTGGATGCACAGGAATTTGGAGTGGAGATTATTCGGATGCCCGTTGCGTACGAGGAGCTGTTGCACCGGGTCCCCATCCGTTATCTTGAGGCTGAATGGATCTTACGTTCTTTTGTAGACAAAGCCCGATCTGAAACTTTTTCTGAAATGCTCAAACGCGGTCTTGATATCCTGGGTGGTCTGGTTGGGATGGTGCTTTTGTTAATCCTGTATCCATTCGTGGCGATTGCCACTTTGGCGGAATCAGGGCGACCGATATTGTATAAACAAGTCCGCATGGGTCGTGGAGGTCAGTTATATAATATTTTTAAATTCCGGACCATGTGGCAGGATGCAGAAGCCGATGGCCAACCGCAATGGGCAGAAGCAAATGATCGTCGAGCTACCAAAGTTGGGCGATTCTTAAGGAAAACACATATTGATGAGATCCCCCAATTTTATAATGTAATACGCGGCGAAATGAGCTTGGTGGGTCCGCGGGCCGAACGCCCGGAATTGGTGGAGTGGTTCCAAAAACATGTTCCGTTCTACCGGGCGCGTTTATTAGTTCGACCAGGAATGACGGGCTGGGCTCAAGTAAACCAGCAGTACGCTTCCACGATTGATGAGACGATTGAAAAACTTGAATACGACCTTTTTTACATTATGCACCGCAATATCATCATGGATATTCGTATAATTATTCGTACTCCAACTTTGGTATTAAGTCTTCGGGGAAGATAACTTGAAGCCAAGTCTTCTATCAAGAAATCGAATTGTGTTATTGGGGGATTTGTTATTAATTATCGTTTGCGTGCTTGGTAGCTTCGTCCTCCGAGTCCCATTGGGTGCCAGGATATTTGATTTTAGATTTCAGATCCTGACCATGATCGGTGTTGCTCTCATCATCAAACCCCTCGTTTACTACCAGTTCGGTTTATATCGGCGAGTTTGGGCATATGCGAGCATTCGTGAGCTGAAGCTGATTGCCATTGCTGTTACCACAGCATCTATGTGTGTCTCAATCATCGTCATCCTGCTTTCCACGTTGATGATGACAAAAGACTTTTCTCGTCTCGTATTGGTTATCGACTGGATGTTATCTCTCCTCGCTGTAGGAGGTCTGCGTTTTTCTTACCGATTGGTTTCTGAAAGCCAACTAACCTCCAGACAGTCTGAATTGCGCAGGAGACAGGTACTGATAGCTGGAGCCGGTGACGCTGGCGCTCTGGTTGTGCGGGAAATGCAACGTAATCCACAAGCCAACCTGAACCCAATCGGATTTGTGGATGATGACCCCGCCAAACAAAAACAGGAGATACATGGAATTCCTGTGATTGGGAAATTAGATGAACTAGGGCGTTTAATTGATTTAAAACAGGTGGACGAGGTCATTATCGCAATCCCAAGTGCTCCAGGTCAGGTTGTCCGGAAAGTAACCGATATTTGCCGAACTAAAAATATTCCCTCACGGACCATGCCCAGTTTGCATGAATTAATTGGGGGAAAAGTCAGCGTAAATCGCTTAAGGGAAGTCGATATCACTGATTTACTTCGCCGTGCTCCCACGAATATTGACAATGAGCTGGTTGGATTGAGCCTCGGCGGACGACGCGTGTTGGTTACTGGAGCTGGAGGTTCGATAGGGCGTGAATTATGCCGCCAGATTGCCCGTTGGGAACCTAAAGAATTATTGCTGCTTGGCCACGGAGAAAATAGCGTTTTTGAAACGCTCATCGAGCTTGAACAAAGTTATCCATCTTTATTCCTCCAACCAATTATTGCTGATATCCGCGATAGAGAACGCATAAGCCACATATTTTCTACTTACCATCCACAAGTTGTGTTTCATACCGCAGCACATAAGCATGTGCCATTAATGCAGGCAAATATCGAAGAAGCCGTTGCGAATAACGTCCTCGGAACAAAGAATGTCGTTGAGGTCTCCCTTGAGAGCAATGTCGAAAAGCTGGTCATGATATCCACGGATAAAGCAATCTGTCCAACCAGTGTATACGGTGCTACTAAAAGAATTGGTGAGATGCTTGTCCTGGATGCTGCCCGAAGAACTGGATCCTCATTTTCCGTGGTGCGTTTTGGGAATGTCCTTGGTAGTCGCGGCAGCGTCATCGTACTCTTCAAGCGCCAAATCGATTATGGTGGACCTGTTACGGTAACCCATCCTGATATGCAGCGCTATTTTATGACCATACCAGAAGCTGTTTATCTTGTCCTTCAAGCATCTGCAATGGGAAAAGGTGGAGAAGTATTTGTTTTAAATATGGGTGAACAAATCCGAATTCTCGATCTTGCCCAAGACCTGATAAGACTTTCTGGACTCGAACCAGGGAAAGATATCGAGATCGTATTTACAGGAATCCGCCCAGGGGAAAAGTTAAGTGAAGCTCTATGGGATGAAGGAGCCGATTATGTTCCAACCCTTCACCCAGATGTTCTCCGTTTGAATGAAAATGAGAAAAGTTCAAGTATTGATTTACAATCATCCATAGCTGACTTAATTGAAATGGCTAAAAAAGGTGATCCTGACCAGATAGTTAGTCTGTTAAATCGAATAGTGCCTGGGGCGGTTGTCAGCAGCACACCTTCACCAGATATCACTGCGGTGATTTAGCCAGTTATGAACGAAATTACCGCAGGTGAATGGGAGAGTTTTCTAACTCACCATCCGAATGCTCACATCCTGCAATCAGCAAACTGGGGGCAATTAAAGGCAGATTTTGGTTGGCGAGTTATGCACTTAGCCTTATCTGATTGCGGAGCGCAACTGCTGATTAAAGAAGTTTTGCCGGGTATTCGTTTCGCCTACATCCCAAAAGGACCCGTAGGAATTAATCTCGATAATTTGTGGCAAGAAATTGACCCGCTTTGTCGGCAATTAAAGTGTGTATTTCTAAAAGTTGAACCTGATTCCTGGACAAATGAAGCCAGCAATGGATTTAGTTCTCAACAGCAGATCCCATACAACTACAAACAAAGCAACCATAGCATTCAACCGAAACAGACTTTGATTATCGACATCTCGGAAGATGAATCACAGATCTTGGGTCGTATGAAGCAAAAAACTCGCTACAATATCAATTTAGCGATGAAGAAAAATGTAATCGTTAAGCCTCGATCCGATTTGGATTCTTTTTATCATTTAATGGAAATAACGGGACAACGCGATCAATTTGGGATTCATAGCCTACCCTATTATCAACGCGCATATGATCTGTTTCACATCCAAGATCAATGCCAGCTACTCGTAGCAGAGTATGAAGGTATACCCCTGTCTGCATTGATGGTTTTTATCTACGGTACCCGTGCATGGTATTTCTACGGAGCTTCTTCAAACAATAACAGGGATTTAATGCCAAATTATTTACTTCAATGGGAAGCTATTCGCTGGGCAAAATCGAAGCGTTGTAAGGAATATGACCTGTGGGGAATTCCTGATGCGGATTTTGCCACATTAGAAGAAAATTTTAACAAGCTGAGTACTGGTTTATGGGGTGTCTACCGGTTCAAGCGTGGATTTGGTGGCGAATTAAGGCGGTCTAGCGGCGCGTGGGATCGAGTATATAATCCATATCTATATCGCATCTATACATTATGGTTGAAATATCAAAAAGTAGAAGGTTGACTGAACCAGGTTTTTTATGCAACCGAGGACCCCTCCCCTACTAAATCCGGAAAAATGGAATTCGGCTATTGCCTCTTTACCAGGAGCCCATATCCTCCAAACCTGGGAGTGGGGAAAAGTAAAATCTCACTTTGGCTGGCAACCTCATTACCTGCTCTGGTATAAAGCCCAGGATTCGGTTGAAGTATTTCATAATAAAATTCTGGAAGAACAAACTCAAAAACAAATTGTAGCTGCTGCCCTCGTCCTACACCGAAAAATCATGATCGGTGGATTTTCTCATCGCATGGGAATCCTATATACTCCGAAAGGTCCCTTACTTGATTGGAGCGATCTTAGGTTAAGACAGCAAGTACTCCAAGATTTAGGATTCCTTGCACAAAAACATGGTGCTATCTTTATCAAGATCGATCCGGATGTCGAAGTTGGTAGTGGTATACCTGGTATGGATGATTATCGTGAATTCTCTGTTGGGATTGAACTTACCAGCAATTTAAAGGCAGGTGGCTGGCAATTCTCCGCTGAACAAATTCAATTTCGAAATACAGTCCTTATCGATCTTCATCCGGGTGAAGAAGACTTGCTGGCAAGCATGAAGCAAAAAACCCGCTACAATATAAACCTGGCGATCCGAAAAGGGGTAAGTGTCCGTACTGGCAAACCAACCGATCTCGAAATGCTCTTTCACATGTATGCTGAGACATCCATCCGTGATGGTTTTGTTATCAGGAATGAAAAATATTATCAGGAAGTATGGAATACTTTTCTGAACAATCAGCATCGAGCTTCCTATGATTCGCCCCATGCTGAAGCGCTGATAGCTGAAGTTGGTGGAACTCCGGTTGCAGGAGTGATTATCTTTCGTTTTGCCAAAAAAGCCTGGTACATGTATGGCATGTCATCATTAGCCCATAGGGATAAGATGCCAAATTACCTGCTCCAATGGGAGGCTATTAAGCGAGCCAAGGCTGCGAATTGTTTTGTTTATGATTTATGGGGCGCACCAGATGAGTTTACAGAATCAGACCCTTTGTGGGGCGTATATCGCTTTAAAGAAGGACTGGGAGGGATTGTTCACAGCCATATTGGAGCATGGGATCTTCCATTGAACCGCATTCTCTATCAGTTATATTCAAAAACGCTTCCAGGTTTCCTGGATATCATGCGAAAACATGGAAAGGCCAATACAAAACAGGTAATCGGATAATAAAAATGAAAACATTGCCTTGTATCAAAATCGCTCACCTCCCAACGCCTGTGGAAAATCTACCCCGACTTTCCGCTGAGCTGGGTGGTCCGCATATCATCGTTAAAAGAGACGACCTGACAGGATTGGCCTTGGGTGGAAATAAAACCCGCAAGCTAGATTTTTTACTTGCCGAAGCCCAAGCAAATGGAGCCCGAACAATCATAACCGCTGGTGCGGTACAGTCTAACCACTGCCGTCAGACAGCAGCTGCCTGTGCCCGCTTGAATTTTGAATGTCTCCTTGTCCTGTCTGGCGAAAAGCCATCAGCTGCATCTGGAAATCTGTTGTTGGATCAATTATTTGAGGCAGAAATTATATGGTCTTCATACGAAGAGCGGGACCATATACTTCAAAAAACATTTGAAATTGCTTGGGAGGCTGGTAGGAGGCCATATTTAATCCCTTATGGAGGCTCAAACCCCACTGGGGCGAGTGCGTATGTATATGCCATCCAAGAATTACAAAATCAACAATATCATCCTGATTGGATAATATTCGCTTCATCATCCGGGGGCACCCAGGCTGGATTGGTTGCCGGGGCAAAGATATTTGATTTCGGGGGAAGAGTATTGGGAATCAGTGTAGATGAACCTGCAAATGAATTAAAAGAGCGCGTGGCTACCCTGGCAGTTGCGACTGCAGACTGCCTGGGAGAAAAAATTACCCTTCATGCGCAGGACATCTTGGTAAATGATGATTACGTCGGGGCTGGTTATGGGATCATGGGAGCGGCTGAAATTGAAGCGATCCACTTATTTGCCGGTACAGAAGGACTATTACTTGATCCAGTCTATACTGGTCGCGCAGCTGCTGGTATGATCGATCTGATTCGACGGGGATATTTTAAATCTCAAGATACGATATTATTCTGGCATACTGGCGGTATTCCAGCATTATTTTCAGATAAGTATACGAACCTTATCAACCCCATCGAATAATCCTGTTATTATGCACTTAGGTATTTTCAATATTGGATTAGTATTCGAAATAATATAGGGCAATTGATTTCCAATATTCTAAGGGCTGGCTATATTCAGGCATTAAAATTCAAGGTTTTCGATCTGGCTCTTGAAATCGTGTCAGGACCTTTCCAAACCTGGAGAGCCAGGACAATTTTCTGATTTCATTTCCCGCTTTACGCGCAATCTCAGGGTTGGCTTGATGAGGGCTGTAAATCGATGCCTGATATTCGGATAACAAGATCCCTGCAGGAGATGCCGCGCCTGGAATCGCATGAATAAGAGAATTCGTGCGGTCGGTTGGGGTATCATGAATGGTAGGATTCTTCCCAATACGCTTTAGAGCGTGATTGATTTCCATGTAAGACCTTGATAAAGGAGGAAGTTTTAAATAAAAGATCCAATTAAGTAGAAAATCAGGTGGACGGATCCCAGCTTTTTGAAATCCTTTCACCATTCCTTGCGGAAGTCCTACGGAAATTTGTTCCAGGAATGGCATCACTCTGAATCCTTTTTGAACTTGGATGAAAATAACTACCAACATCATGATCGATATTAGCAAAATAAATAATCTAACGATATTGGTTAATGTCCAGAAGCCCGAGTTTGCATTAGAATTTTGTGCATTTAATAGGCTATCGGGGTTCTGTCGCTCGGGAGGGATTAAGTCTTGCGGGTTTTCAGAATTATCCGGGTTATCTGCAGTTGGATCTTGTTGTGTATTATCAGTTAACTCACCCGATGGTCTAAACAATGTCGGTTGAGATACGGTTGGCTCATAAATGACCCAACCTATTCCAGGGAAATATACTTCTGGCCAGGCATGGGCATCCTTTTGTCGTACGACATATGTGGAAGTCTCACTTATCTGCTCAATTATGGTACCTGGAAATGCACCTGGACGGAATTGTTCTTCGATCGGAGGAATCTGCCGCTCTCCTTGGGCAAAACCAACGGCCATCCGGGCAGGGATTCCCAAAGAACGCAGTAGAATTACCTCCGCCGAGGCGTAATAATTACAAAATCCTTTGCGGTAATCAAAGAGAAACCAGTCAATGCGTTCCTGGTTTGGTGGAGGCTGAGCGATGGCTTGAGTATATTCAATATTATTGCGTAAATATTCAGTCACTGCGCTGGCGATATCATGGGGATTATTTAACCCAAAAGCGATCTCATTTGCTAATCCTTTCGTTCGAGGGGTGATCTCCTTTGGAAGCTGCAGGTAGCCATCCAGAACCCATTGAGGGTAATCCGTGCCTGCTTCTGATAGCTCGGTTTCAGTCATTGCGTCGATGACAGAACGCACGCTGTATTGTTCACCCGGATGGACAAATGATTTACTCATTACAGCCCCTAAATTCACCAGTCCATCAGGATTAATCGTCATATATGCCTGGGTCGGTCGATTGACCCACAAAATTTCAGCTGGAGCGTAAAGATTCGAAATTGGAACGTGCGGGAAGAAAATGCTGGTTACCTCCGGACGAACATCTGCACCAGGTTGATTTAGATCTTCGCTGTCAGGGGTTAGTTCACGGACAGTTTTCAGGGTTGTTTGCCATTGATTGCTTTGATAAAGGTCATAATTCCGGGCTCCCCAATAAAATCGATATCCATTCGGGGGATTGGTAGGAGCTTCCACCTCTAAAATGACCTGATCAGATAAAGGGCTTCCCAACCCAAGAGGCAGGGTGTTGCCGTAATAATTTTGAACCAAGCCAACCGAAGCTCGTAGGGATGCAAACATAAAACTAAAACGGTCCTTTGTATTGAGCCACGGTCTGGCAGCAGTGCGCCAAATCTCCGCAGCGGGTTTGAATGATTGTGCCAATACCGGGACATTCCAGGAAAAAGTGACCAACACCAGGGTTAATACCAGTATGATCCTTGAAAAATCAAAACCAATATCGGGGGGAGTATGTGTATGGTTTCCTTTCCACTTTACAATATTTCGCAGATAAACCATGCGTGCAATGAGGAGCAGAGCGAAGAACAAATACGATGCCAGATACCATGAGCGACTCATTAATAATGGATCAAACGAATGAATGATAAAAGCAGTAATGCCACCGGGAAGAACAACTTTCCATGGATTACCTTCCCTCACCAGGCTGAATCCTGCATACACAGACAATGACCAGAATAAAATCGCCATTAACAACACAAAGAGGAGATTATCAGTCACAGGTTTCTGGGAAACTAACTCCTCAATGATGACCCCCAACCTCCCCCACAGGTTTATCAAACGATCGCGCCAGACAATTTCACTCTCAAGTGTTAATCCAATTTGCCATGGAATCACAAACAAGCCGTATGTAATCGTAAAAAAGACAACCCAAAACCGTTTAAAGATACTTCTGCCAAGCGCTAAACCCAGAATAGTACCAAATAGGGTAATAAGCTGAACCACTTGAAGTTCTTCTGTCCAACGTGTTGCAACCAACCTGCCTGATGCAATTTGCATACTGATGATGAGTAGAACCGCGGATAACCAGTCGCCCCAGCGGATATTTTCCTTGTTCGCAGGTAAATTACTCATAGATCAACCAAGTTTATTGCAGTTTATGCAGTATTCTATCAGAATACCCTTTATATCATATGATGGTTCATCAAAAGCACAACCCTCACTTACAAAAAAAATCAAGTGCACCTTTTAGAGTGCACTTGATCATTTCAACTAACGATATTGACCAATCGCCTGGGAACAACGATCACTTTTCTGGGGGGTTTCCCAGCGAGGAATTTCTTGATCACCTCACTATCCAACGCAGTAGCCTTAGCAGCCTCCTCCGATATATCCGCCGGGACCGTAATGCGATCGCGCAGCTTTCCATCGACCTGAACGATCAATGTGATCAGCTCCTCGGCTGCTGCATCACTATCCACAACAGGCCAACTCTGCTGATGGATCGAATAAGATTTCCCAATAAAAGCCCATAATTCCTCGGCAATATGAGGCGTTACGGGTGCCATCATCTTTATATAAATTTCCACGGCTTCGTCCCATTCAGGTGTACCAGCAGCACCTTTATCACGCGCTTTGTACATCTCGTTCATCAATTCCATTAAACCTGAGACGATAGTATTGAATTCAAAGACCTCAAAGTCGTGGGTTATTTGCCTTAATGTCTGGTGAAGCTTGCGCCGTAATGCACGCAGCATATCTGGATCCGGGTTTCCTTTTTCTACTGGATCTGTGAATATGGTCCATGTACGCCGTAGCCAGCGGTACACCCCTTCAATTCCAGTACTGCTCCAAGGCGCACCCATATCCCATCGAGCATAGAACATTAAGTAAGCGCGAACCGAGTCTGCCCCGTATCGATCAACCAGTTTGTCCGGTGCAATGACATTGCCCCTGCTTTTGGACATCTTTTCATTATCTTCACCCAGGACCATTCCCTGGTTTCTCAGCTGAATCATCGGCTCCGGTCCTTTGGTAATGCCCATATCCCGGCTGGCTTTATGAAAGAAACGGGTATATAAGAGATGCATTGTCGCATGTTCAATTCCACCGGTATAGGTATCCACTGGCATCCAATAGTTATAATCCATCGGATTAAATGGGCCTTGATCATATTTAGGGCTTAAATACCTCAGGTGATACCAGGAGGAGCACATGAAGGTATCCATGGTATCCGTCTCGCGGACAGCTGGTTTATTACACTGTGGGCAGGTAGTTAATTTCCAGGTGGGATGGATGGTGAGAGGATTGACCCCGGTTGGTTGCCATTCAACATCATCAGGGAGGAGTACGGGTAGCTGATCTTCAGGTACTGGATTCCATCCACAATCTTCGCAAAATATCATCGGGATGGGTGCACCCCAAAAGCGCTGCCGTGATATCAACCAATCGCGTAATTTATAATTCACAGCTGCTTTACCTACACCTTGTTTTTCAATAAACAAGGTTGCCCGATAAACAGCTTCTTCACCAGGGGTGCCTGTCAAAACGCCGGAGTTGACCATGTTACCTGTGGCGGGAACCGAGGCTTCCATGGACAGACCATCCAATGGCGCGATTTCAGAGGGTTGTATAACCACGCGTACTTCCAAACCATATTTCCGGGCAAACTCAAAGTCGCGCTGATCATGTGCCGGAACAGCCATGATTGCCCCCGTCCCATAGGTCATGAGTACGTAATCGGCGATCCAGATAGGAATTTTCTCGTCATTGACCGGATTGATTGCATAACCACCGGTGAACACTCCGGTTTTTTCCTTATCCGTTGCTTCCCGATCAATGTCTGATTGCCGTCCAGCTTCCTTTACATATTCATCAACTGGTGGCGTTTTTTCTGTTGTCGTAATTTGTTTCACCAATGGATGTTCTGGTGCCAACACCATAAAGGTCGCACCCCAAAGAGTGTCTGGACGGGTAGTGAAAATCTCGATTGGATCACCTTGCTCGGTACGGAAAACCACCGAGGCACCTTCAGATCGACCAATCCAATTCGTCTGTAATGTTCGCACTCGGTCAGGCCAATCAATCGTGGCATAATCCAATAATTCATCAGCATACTTGGTGGCCTTAAAGAACCATTGTTCCAGTTCTTTTTTAATCACCGGATGTCCACAACGCTCACAACGTCGATCATCACCAATTACCTGCTCGCGCGCCAGGGTGGTCTGGCAATTTGGGCACCAATCGACCGGTGAAAACTTACGGTATGCCAGGTTGTGTTTATAGAGCTGGATAAAGAACCACTGCGTCCAACGATAATATTGCGGGTCACTGGAAATCATCTCACGATGCCAATCCCACATCGCACCCATACTTTTCAACTGCTTGCGCATATATTCGATATTGTCATAGGTCCAAATCTTTGGGTGGATGTGATTTTTTATAGCAGCGTTCTCTGCGGGTAATCCAAAGGCATCGAACCCGATCGGGAACATCACATTAAATCCCTGCATGCGCTTGTAACGAGCACGTGAGTCTGAAGGTGTCATGGCATACCAATGGCCGATGTGGAGGTCTCCCGAAGTATAGGGTAGCATAGTCAGGGCGTAATGTTTCGGGCGGCTCGCGTCGATTTCCGCTTGATACAATCCATCCATGGCCCACCTTGCTTGCCATTTCGGTTCGATCTCTTTAGGATTATAAATTTTTAATTCTGTCATTCTGTTCTCCATATCTTCGCCAATTAGTTAAGCTGGAACAGGCTTATGGGCAATTACCACAAGGCGGCTTGATTCCATGGTTAATTCCTGCGGCTCCCAGCCACCATAGATTTGCTCCAATTCCAAGCCAGCCTGAGTGATCAGCGCTGTAATTTCATTTGGGTTATAAAAACGGATCGAGAAGGGTTTATCCTTCCTGATTCCATCACGGAATACAACCCGCCTATTATACGACCTTCCCTGAAGGCTATCGAAAGACATGCGATCAATCATCATATTTCCATCTTTTTCAACAACGAAACATGGCTGCATTCTTTTTAGGAAGGTATCCCGGTTGGAGATGTCAAATATCAACGCACCTCCAGGAATTAATGCATTTTTTGCATTAACCAATACCTGCAAATTTTCTTCATCCGAGAAATAGCCAAAGGCAGTAAAGAGCAGAAGCACACAATCAAATTCATTATCAAATTTGATCGTTCGCATATCATTTTGTAGGTAGCGTACTTTTACGCCTTGTTCCAAAGCAGCATGCCTGGCAAGCTCTAAAAAACCAGGCGTGATATCGACTCCGGTCATCTCGTGACCAAATTTCGCCAGGCGATTGGTGTGCCTTCCAAACCCACAGGCAAGATCAAGGATTTTCTTGGGTCTATCCAGATTGAGTAACCTGACCAGCGCATCGACTTCCAAATCTGTGCGCTCATCCGTTAATGACTCACTATAGAAATATAAATAATCATCAACATCAAACACCGCCGTCCAATCAGAGACATGAGGATCTGAGATTTTTCGAGGGGTTTCAAAAGGTTTATTTTGAGAAATTTCAACTGCTGTCCGAATGATCTCCTGGGCGATATCAACTCTCTGCGCCCAATGTTCCGGATCAGCATCATAATCTGCGGCAGCTTGGGCTTGTTCACTTGCTGTTACCGCCTTATCCCGATATTGGTCGGCAGATTCCCAATCCAGGCCATCCACCTGGATATATTCCAATCTGAATCCAGCTTGTCTTAAACAGATTGGCCATTCTGCATCCGTTCCGATCGAACTATCCGTATGGCAATGATCAACGAGATATTGCGCTGCAGAACGATTAAAACTTTTCGATCCCGCGCTCACGTCCATATCCATTTTTAAGAAATTCGACACGACCAGGTTGCTGATTTTCTCTGTGCAGGTCAATGCCTGTGGATGGGTTAGATAAGCCGATGGTGTTCTGCCAAAGATTATGCAGTCATATTTCGTGATTTCAGCAACCATTTGTTTCCATTCATCCGGACGGGTTTCTACCCAATGTAGCAGCCTATCCATATCGACATAATGAACACATTCTGCAGGTGTTTCAAGGGCCTTCATTAATGCCGTGTATCTGCCGTTTTGTCCATCCTCATTCAGAAATACGCTCAACTTTGGATACTCTGAATATTTAATACCTTTTATTTGCTGCAGGGCGTCCCGGTCATCACTCTGGATTAATGAAACCACAATGCCAGCATACGCTTGCTCAAGCATCGGTAGAAATCGGATAAACCGATTATATTCACCCCTCGGGTACCAGGTAGTCGCTAAACAGATACTCATTTTCTTATCCACCTAATCAAATTTTTTTTTGATAACAACCAAGTTAATCAATAATTACTCATTTGGCTCACTAATTTCGATAGAGAGATTGAATTGGTATAAATTTTGCATCATGAGAACCAGATATTATCCCAACAATTAAAGAGATCCTATGACAAACACACACCGACAAGAACTCTGGCTGCAGTTATTGATCAATATTTCCAAATTCGTTGACAAGCAAGTTTCAAAGTCTGGAGAACATTGTGAGAAAGTAGCTAAATGGGCCAGCACAACAGCTCGAGAATTAAAAATGCAAGAGGATGAAGTGGAAAACGTTTACTGGGCGTCCATTTTGCATGATATAGGAAAAATCGGTATATCCGATCGAATTCTCCAAAAAAGGGCTGCTCTTTCTGAAGATGATTGGGTATTGATCAAAATGCATCCTACGATTGGCTCGAATATCGTCAGCTCCATTGATGCATTACCTTCCCTGGCACCCACCATCTCGGCTCACCAGGAAAAATATGATGGGACGGGTTATCCAAAAGGTCTTCGAGGGAAGGATATCCCTCTCGGGGCTCGGATATTAGGCATCGCGGATGCCTATCAAGCCATGGTAGAACATCGCTATTATCGTGAAGCTCGTTCACATGATGAAGCAGTTACTGAATTGAAAAAAGTCAGAGGGACCCAATTTGATCCAGAAGTGCTGGACGTTTTTATCAACGTAGTCAATTCAGAGGCTGGTGCCTGATCCGTAATATACGCTAAGTTATTAAAGAACAAAAACCTTCGTCCGAACAGGGACGAAGGTTATCTCCGTGGTACCACCCTGATTGCCTCCTGACTAGTTGTTTACAACCGGTTAGAAAAGCCACTCAGTTTCGCAATAACGGGCGAATCCCGCCAACAACTCAACCAAACGAATGGTTTTTATTATTGAAGTCTGTCCTTATTGTGGAGGACGGCAGGCGAGTTCAACCAGGCATTCATTCTTGCTGTGCTCCTTGGGCACTCTAACGGGCTCACACCTCACTCTCCCGTCTCGCTGAAGGATGGTCTATTACTCCTACCATGACCTTAGAGTGGACCCAGAGGGATTCGAACCCTCGGCCTTCTCAATGCCATTGAGACGCGCTCCCAACTGCGCTATGGGCCCAAAATGTAGCCAGAATTGTACTCGCAATTTTCTACTTCGTCAACCAAGCCAGACCCATTGGATAATCCAACATCACAGGATTTATTTTTTCCAAACCGTTGAGGTTATATCACCTCCATGCCCGGTCCAATTCGTGTGGAAATATTCACCACGCGGTCTATCTACTCGCTGGTAAGTATGCGCACCGAAATAATCGCGTTGAGCCTGCAACAAGTTAGCAGGTAAGCGTTCATGGCGGTAACCATCAAAGAACGAAAGTGCACTCGACATGGCCGGGGTAGGAATGCCTCCTTCTACAGCCTTGGAGATTACCCGGCGCCATCCAAGTTGAGCTGATTCTACCTGCTGGGTAAAATATGGCGAAAGCAACAGGTTTTCCAGGCTTGGATTTGTGTCAAAAGCATCCTTGATCATGCCAAGGAAGGCTGAACGAATGATGCACCCACCTCGCCACATGAGGGCGATACCTCCATAATTTAAATTCCATCCATACTCTTTTGCTGCTGTGCTTAAAAGCATATATCCTTGGGTATAAGAAATGATCTTGGATGCATATACTGCTTGCTCCAAATCGTTAATAAATGGATTTTGGTCACCTTTAATTTGAGGGTTTGGACCAGATATTACTTTAGCAGCTGTGCTCCGCTCATCCTTCAAGGATGAAAGCGCGCGTCCAAAGACAGCTTCTACAACCATTGTTAGCGGAGTGCCCATTTCCAGAGCTGAAATACCTGTCCATTTACCTGTCCCTTTTTGCTCAGCCACATCCAGGATTTTTTCCACCAACGGTTGCCCATCATCATCCTTGAAATCCAGAATATCACGCGTAATCTCAATTAGATAAGATTCAAGTCTTCCTTTATTCCACTGGTCAAATATATCGCTCATCTTTGCAGGTGACATTCCCAAGCCTTCTTTCATCAAATGATATGCTTCGCATATCAACTGCATATCCCCATACTCAATTCCATTATGCACCATCTTTACGTAATGACCTGCTCCGTTTTCGCCCACCCAGTCACAACAGGCATCCTCCCCTCCATCTGGGCGTTTCACCTTGGCAGCAATGACTTGAAAAATTGGTTTTACATACTGCCAGGCGGCTTGAGAACCTCCAGGCATGATGGATGGACCATGCCTGGCACCCTCTTCACCTCCAGAAACTCCGGTACCAATATATAATAATCCCTTTGATTCCACGAATACTGTTCGACGATTCGTATCGCGATAATTCGAGTTACCGCCATCAATGATGATATCTCCTGGCTCCAGGTATTGGATCAGCAAATCGATAAAATCATCCACAGGTTTACCTGCCTGGACCATCAACATGACGATTCGAGGTTTGATCAGGGAAAGAATCAACTCTTCAATTGAATGCGTTCCGATCACTTGTGTCCCCTTTGCCCTACCGCTCAAGAAATCATCCACTTTCGAGATTGTTCGGTTGAAAACTGCCACTCTAAATCCATGGTCATTCATATTTAATACCAGGTTCTGTCCCATCACGGCAAGTCCAATCATCCCAATATCTGCTTTTGCCATAATCCATCTCCTTATATAAATCAGAGTAACGATCTCTATTAGAATTTATAAGATAGTCTTTATTTTAGCTTATGCATGACAATTTTATTCAAGAGCTTTTTCCTAGAGTGATACTCAATCGACAACTAGTATTTTGATCAAGTCTCGACTACAATAATTATTGAACGGGTATAATCGGTCAATTGGTACCTGGATAGATATTATCAAATTGTATCTACTTGAAGTTTTCGTTGCTGTTCAGTGATTCAATCAATGATGATCGAAATAGAAATAAGCTGATACTAAAGAGCAGTTAAAATAGTGGCTGTTAAAGATACTCTGATTCAATTTGATAAATAAACGAGAATCTATCTAGTTTATATTCACCTGCTTCCTGGCAACACTCTTGCACAGCTTAAGCATGGGCAATATTTAATGGTAGAAGCGGGCTGTATTCAATACTTGTAATTGCCAAAGGAGTACCTTTATGAAAAGCCATTTTAAAAAACGCCAAAGTATTTTCATCAAGCTGATCCACGATCAGGCTGCTTTCACGCTTGAAGGAATGGAAGCCCTGAAAGCGTATATGGCTGAAGACACCTCTGCCGCCGAAAGGTTGACTAAGGCAGAAAAAGAAGCAGATGAAGCCAGGCGAATTCTAATTGCCGAATTAAACAAAACATTTGTCACACCGTTTGATCGGGAGGATATTTTTGCTTTATCCCGCACAATCGATGATGTATTGGATTATGCCTATAGTACTGTAACAGAAATGGAAGTGCTAAGGGTAAAACCTACCTCGTACATGTTAGAAATTGCAGGCTTGCTCAGGGATGGTGCCTATGAGCTGTTAATGGCCGTGGACCGGCTTGAGCTTCACCCTGAGGTCGCCAATGAACATGCCCACCGTGCTAAATCACTCGAGAACAGGGTCGAGAATGTGTACCGTGAAGCGTTGGCAGATTTATTCAGCGGCGCTGAAGATATTAAACATGTGATGAAAATGCTGAAATCGCGGGAGGTATATCGCCACCTTAGCAACGCAGCCGATCGAGGAGATGAAGCCGCCAATGTCATCGCTGATATCGTCGTAAAAATCTCCTGATCCCTGATATTCTATATGACTCCTCTGATCATCCTCATCATCATCCTGGCGCTTGCTTTCGATTTTTTAAATGGAATCCATGATTCCAGTAATATCGTCGCAACGATGATTGCGAGCAGGGCATTTTCACCACGTACTGCCCTCGGAATGACTGCAGTGGCAAACTTCTTAGGTCCGTTTATTTTTGGGGTTGCTGTGGCCGAAACCATCGGGAATGAAGTGGTTGATTCATCAGCAATCAGCCTGTTAGTGATACTGACGGCTTTACTCAGTGCTATCATTTGGAATTTACTAACCTGGTATCTCGGATTTCCGAGTAGCTCCTCGCATGCTTTGATAGGAGGCTTGATAGGGGCAGTTCTGGTTGGAGCCGGATGGGAAGCAATATTATTACCTGGCTTAATAAAGGTTTTATTAACCTTGCTCTTTTCCCCAGTGATCGGTTTCATATTCGGATATCTGTTTTTGAAATTATTGCTGTTATTGAGTTGGAATGCGACACCTAAAGTAAATACGGTATTTAAACGCGGTCAGATTTTTACGTCCATATCCCTCGCCTTATCACACGGAACTAATGATGCCCAAAAAACGATGGGAATCATCACATTGACATTAGTCACCGCTGGAGTACTGGAATCTTTCGTAGTGCCTGAATGGGTCATCTTTGCTTGCGCATCCATGATTGCGTTGGGGACTGCTGTCGGTGGTTGGAGGTTGATCCGAACATTGGGAGGCAAAATCTTCCGGATCAAACCTATTGATGGATTTGCATCCCAATTATCTTCCTCAGTCGTGGTCTTGGGTGCATCATTAATTGGTGGACCGGTAAGCACAACCCAGGTGGTCAGTTCATCCATCATGGGCGTAGGCGGTGCTGAGCGAATGAACAAGGTACGCTGGGGTGTTGGCAAGGATATTGTTACCGCTTGGGTGCTCACAATTCCTTCCACTGCACTTTTAGCAGCCGGATTATATTGGATCCTGTCACTTTTCATTTGAAAGATATCCGCAAGACTACTACAACATGAACACATCAAGATTAATGCTCTTAGTTGAATTAGAAATTACAAATTATTTAGGAATCCTTATTATTTATCCATAGCAATTAATCTTCGTGTTGAAAATAGTTTTAGTGATTAATTTCAAATGACCGGAGGAATATATTTCTTTATTACCTGATCTTTAAATACAGTGTAATAGATTTTTTTTCCTTGCTACTACAATCGATGAAGACTGCTCAACTATCATATTCTCGTAGTTTCCGGATCGGCCTCCTAGGTTTTATTCTGGGTGGAATTATTGGTGCTCTGTCAACGTATCTGGTATTTTCAAGTGGGGTATTGACACTGGTCGTTGAGCTTGTCTCCCCTGGGCAACCATTCCTTCGCTATTTATTTGGGATTGTTCTGGCATTCTTTGGGATAGGCCTCGGGGGAGCAATTGATGGGCTGGTATGCGGTTATACCTTGTATTTAATCGATCAGGCTGGGAGCAGACCAAGGTATTTATTAGGCGGTGCCTTCTCTACAGGAATCAGCCAGGGAATTCTGGTCATCCCGATTATGCTTTTCATCAGCCTGGTCAGTATCTACAATGTCGGTTCGCAAAAGGATCCTGCATCATTCATAGTGTTGTTTGCTATAATCGGTTTTCTCTTTGGGTTGTTGAATGGTGCAATCCTCGCGTTGATCACGCTTCGATTGCGGTATGCATGGATCGTAGTAATAGGTTTTGCAGTAGCCAGCACACTGGGTGGCGCATTATTTGGCTTGCTTATCTGGAACACAGAATGGATATTATCCGAAGTCAAGCAAGGAATTTCAACCCTTATCTTTCTGATCCTGCCTGGGGTAATGATATATAGTCTCGCCGGTGGTGTACTCGGAATTATTTATTTCTGGTTGGGTAGAAAACGAAATTTGCCACAATCTCCAAGAATTGAACCTCGCCATTCGCAGGATATTTTGGCAGTCACGATCGCTTTAGTCATTTTTCTAGGCGAAGTCTCCCTAATTAATCATCTTTCCAAATTTGTAACAGTTTATCCAGGAAAGCTTACGACGAGTCTTAATTCGGAGACTGTGGGCGTCCATTGGCAAGAATCTAAACGGATCAGTTCTGATCTTCTTCCCAATGATGATACATCGATTGGTCTGTCGGTCAGTCCTCAGTATCAGATGATTGTCTGGACGAATGAATCGGGAGAAATTCTGGTTGCCAATCAACAATTCAATTTGGATAAACAGGCATTTTGGAGTGATCCCATCAATGCTTCAATGAGTCCCCGAGACCAATCGGTTCACCCACAAGTTGCCGTGCGGGGTGATGGAACAGCCTACATAGTATGGTCAGAAAACGGGGACATATGGCTCAATAGCTGTCATGATAATCTTTGTGGAAATCCGGAAAATCTTACCAGTCGTAAACATGGTTGTTTATTTGGCGCAACGACCGCAGAGAATGACTGGCCTGCAATTGCCCTTGCAAAAAACAACACAGTCATGGTTGCCTGGTATGCTGGAGACGGCTTTACTGGATATGCAACATGGGATACCTCTACGGAGCCAAACTATCGCACAGCTGGCTGTCTCTCATCTGACCTGCAAGCTTCACGCCCTCGACTAGCAGTAAGCAAGCCCGGAGAGTTTTGGTTAGTTTTATCTGAAGCATCCAATGTACCCAATCGAATAATATTGGCAAATTACCAGCAAGGAAAATGGGATATACCTCGAGATATCGGTATGGGGAACTTTGCGGAAGTTTATTCCAACCAAAACGGCAATTACCACCTTGCTTGGTGTGGCGTGGAAAATGAAGTAAATTATCTCGAGCAAGGTAATTTAATTGAACTATTAACCAATTCTGCTTGCCAGAATCGGTCATCCATTATTTCAGATAACTTAGGGCAGATACACCTGATCTATACGACAAACCAATGGTTGGATAATTTCGGTAATATACGACAAGGAAAAGCGTTGATGGAATCCATCCGCCAGCCTGATGGATGGTCTGAACCAGCAATTGTTGCTCCTCTAAATATAAATGCTCAGCAAGAAGCAACAGGGATCCCGGATGGAGATATGCATTTAACCTGGGTTGATACCCTAGATGGGCAGTTCTCAATAAGGCATTCTACTCAACCAGCCTACTTGTGCGATGAGTCAACCTTATCTGAATCGATGCAGGTAATTCTTGATGTGGTCCAGAATGGGCAATACCATCCAAAAGATTATCGTCCTCCATTCTGTGGAAATCATTTTATCGAACTGATCTTCTTGCCTGTGCCTCCACCTGGCTTTTCAGTTTTATCTCCCGGTGAGGAGGATGGCTTTGACCAGCTAGCTGATCTGATTTTGGAAACCCGTAATGAGGTTTTGTTTTCAATGATGCAGTGGGATACGGATAAGGATAACCTTAGTCCAGGGAGTCGTATCGCTCAAGCGATATCCACCTTATACCAACAAGTAAAAACGAATCCCGAGGCATACCCTCGAGGCATGACTATTAAAATCCTTCTGGGGAACTATCCAAACCTATCTACTTTGCAAATGGGGGATCAAATCTGGAATGTAATCCAAGATCTGGCAGATATGGGTGTTGAAACCATGGAAGATCCACAACTAGGATGGAAGGTTGAAATCGCGAACTTCAAGGGCAGCTTTCCCCACAGCCATACGAAATTCCTCGTGGTGGATGGGAAAATCCTGATGTCGGCTGGCTTTAATATTTCATGGGACCACCTGCCAAAGGACCACCGTTCTAGAAAAGGGATCGATATGACAGATCTCGGAATTGTTATGTCTGGTCCTATCGCTCAAACAGGTGTAACCGTGTTCGATGAAATGTGGCAGGACGCCAACCAATTAATTTGCGGTGATCTAATACAGGGAGACATAAAGGATTTAAAGAACACATGTTCCTGGCAACCCGCCGAGATATCGCATAACCCAGAAACATTAAACTACTATCTTCCCGGAGATACAGCTGCTGCTTTTGGTTTATACCGAACAGCCAATTATAAAGAATCAGACGAAGCTTACCATGCTGTGTTGGCATCAGCCCATGAATCGATCGATATTATTCATGCAAACTTTACTGCCGAACTGATCTGTGATGTAAACTTGCTTTTCTCCAGCGTGTGCACCTTTAAAAATTCATTGCCATATATGCAATCTTTGGTGGATGCAGTTGAGCAGAAAGGGGTTCACCTGCGTATACTCGTTGAGAAGGAAAACATGAATGGCATGGAGAATCAAGTTGGAATCCAGATTCTCCTGGAAGAATTAAAAAGACGAAATCTGGATGGTTTTCTTGAGATCCGTTACTTCAATGGACGTCTGCACACAAAATCCGTAATGATCGATGATCAATTGCTCATCATCGGAAGCCAAAATTTCCATTACAGCTCGATTTCAGAAGGCGGATTGAACGAGTTTAATATCATGACTGATGCTCCAGAAGCATTGGATATTTACCAGGATATGTTCGAGTATTACTGGCAGGAAGCAATACCAGTTGATGACATCGAATGAATCCTTGGTTTATAAAGTGCACTGTAATAAGGCAATTTTGCATTATTCTGTGCGGAAATGAAAAATACCCTAATTTTTCGCTAATATTTCCTGAACTTATATCCTGTATACTTCGGGATATAACATCGAAGAGTGCGAACACTGGGTTGCAGTGAAACGCTTATACCCGGTCGAAGTGAAGGAAAATGCTAACTGAAACAAACGAAGCCATCCAGGGTCAGCGGCAAAGCTGGAACCTGATTAAGAAGTTGGGGGAAGGGGATGCAGGTGAAGTTTACCTGGTTGAGGCTATATCGGATAACCAACCCGCGATCTTAAAACGGCCTCGGAGAGGCTCATTCTTCAGCGACATCCTTCGCCAGGCAAGCCAGATTAGAACAGAAGGCAGTATCTTACGCGGACTGTCAAGAGCTGGGTTCCCGAACCAAAGTCTCCACCTAAAAATCCCTACTTTGATTGATCAAAATAAACCGGAATACGGGTTGGGAGAGCAAACCTTTATCATCATCGAACAAGCCAGCGGGCTGGACCTAAAGTTGCTCAGTCAGGTCATCCGCTTCGGTGCAACCAGCATCGCGAATCTACCTACAAATCCGGAATCCACATACTTTTTTCAACAATGGTCTCAGTTTCAAGAATTTCCAGAACCAATGTTGGTCCGTATCCTGCTGGGCGTGCTTAATCTTCTTGAGACTATCCATATCACCGAAATCCGTAACGAACAGGTCGTACATTCAGGTGTGATCTGGAACGATGTCAAACCGGATCATCTCTATTGGGACCCCTTTAGCGTCTGTCTGACAGTCATCGATTGGAGCAACAGTCAATTCCTGGAAAGCGATAGCATTACCAAAGATCGCCAATACTCTACCCTGGATGACTTCCGACAGTTTATCCAGGAAATGGGCGGTTTTATTTCGGAGGCTAATCCGGATCTGTATACTCGCTTGGAGTGGCCTGAGAATACATCCAGTGGTGACATCAATGCGGATGTTATCCAACCACTTAAGGAGAATTTGGCAGCCCTGCTCGAAATTGATTCTGGACATCTACAGGTGTTGCGTAAGCAGGAAGTGGATTTGCACAGCCAATCCAGGCCAGAGCTGGAACAGATTGCACAAATTGAAGAGCTGGAGCGGCAGTTAGCAGCGTATGGCGAAATGCCAGATAATATTGGCACCATCAACTTTTTAACAAAAGCAGCCTTTCAAATGGCTTCCGAGAATCGACTGGCTGAGTTTCAAAAAGTTTGCGAGAATGCAGCCAGGCTGCCCTTCACACCTTCTGGTAAGTGGAAACTGTTAAACGAAATTGCGACTGTAGCCGAACAAACAGCGGATATGGATCAGCTGACCCAGACTGCTTTTTCGAATTCCCTGGCAGCTGGTGTGGCTGGGGATTGGACTGCTGCGCTATGGGAATTGTTTGAAAATCTGGGAGATAGGCCGCGTCCGGACTGGTGGAAAATAATCAGCCAGGAGGTGCGCAAAGTATGCCTGGGTCTTGAACCTGAGTCCTTATCTCCTTACACCGTGTTCTACCGCCTGTTTTACACCCTCCAGGCTGAGGTCACCAGGAAAGACGAGGCACGCTTGCACGCAGCTATTGAAGGGATCGGCAACAAAGCCCAGGAACTGGAGGATTTTCATTGGCAGGCAAGTGAAGAGCTAATTGCAGCCATTCGCGAAGAAGTCATTATTAAGTGGAAAGAAATCGAACCCTGCCCACCGTACTCCGGTATCGGTTATTCGGATGTGGACAGCGTCATCGATCCGATCGAAGACCTCTTACCAGGATCGCATGAGGAGCTTGAAAAATCGTTGATACAACCGAAAGCCCAGGTCGATCTGGTTTTAAATGCCTGGGAGCACAAGGATTTCGAGCTGGCGCGCCGCGGGCTGCGCTCTATCCTGGTGTGGGACCCTGACCGCGCCCGCCTGTTCATCGCGGATAAAGCGATCCAAGCTGCACCACAGTGGCTGGCACGCGTCCAGAGAGGCGCAGGAAAGGATGAGCCCTTCTATGATTATTTAACCTCAGTTGAGCTGGCAGGACGCGCCTTGCGTAACCAGGTTGGTCCCTCAAAATGGTTGGATGAAACCCTGGAGGCTTTTAAACGCCTGCGCAGAGGCATGCGGTCAGTCGATCTGATGATCGAGTATCCTGAGATCATGCATGAGCTGCCGTGGTTGAATGAGTACAATTCGCGTGAGATCTTGTCTCTACCACACACTCGGTCCCTCTCACTGGAAAGAGATAACCCAAAGAATCACCCATCCACGATAACGGAAGGTGTGGTGGAAGGTAAGTTTGGCCCCAACCAGAACATGATCCTGGCTGAACCATTGGACACCTGGATGCCGGAAGCTCGCGGTTCTTCCGCCCGCGTCTTTGCCGGGCATCTAAGTAACCTGGCTAAACAGTCGCTTTCATTTGCCTTCAAGATCATGAGACCGGATCAATTGGATTACGCTCTCCCGTTATTCATTGAAGAAATCCAAATCCTGAACATGTTACGCGATGTGCCTGGCATAACACCCTTGTTGGAGTGTGGATTTATCAAGATCGAAGATGGGCAAGCTCTTCCTAGCGACGAAAGCCATGCCTCTGCAGAGGGGCTGTGCGGGCAGGTCATCCATTATGGCGTGGAACAGTCTCAAAATTTCCTGGCTTCGATGGATAGACAGATTTCGGTTGGGTGGCTGCCATACCTGGCATTGGTGAAACGAAGCCCTGAGTATAATTTATTACATTATTGCGACGCGAGCTACACCCATGGCTGGTTCTTGACACTGCGAGACAGCTTGATCTTGTCCCTGCAGATATGTGACATCTTACAATTTGCTCATGACCGCAATATTGTATATCGTGATCATAAAATCTTGCATTATTATTGGGACATTGCCGCTCACGGCGTAACCATGATCGATTGGAACATTGCCAAGCGCCAGCCCCAAGGGTTGTCAGAAGCAGAAAAACAGTTCGACCTGGTCCAGTTTGGTGCTCGTGCGCTGCACCATATTCTCACCGGTCGGCCTGCCCAGGGCAGCTTACCACTGGGACCTAACCGGCCGGAGGACATCGAGAAGGCTTCTACTCATTACCCGGTTCACTGGACATATGATGACGAACGCTTGCCAAACCAACTTCGAACCATTCTGGAACAGACCCTGAACCAGGGGTATACTCAGGTTCGCGATATCCGGCAGGATCTGATGGATATCTACCAACAGCTTCCTGGACCCGATAAGACTTCGGGGATCAATTAGGAGCACGAACATAGAAATTTCTATGAATTCATTAAACGAAATTGAAAAACAGTACCAAGAGCTCCAAAACAGCCCTTCCACCAGCGTGGTTGCTCTTCGACATCTCCTGCTGGATATCGAAGAGTTGGTTGACTCACCCGATTACCAGAGCCTAGCGCTAGACCAGCGCAGCACCCTCCAGGCGATTCGTAAAGAATTGATGCTCCGCATCCAACAGCAGGAAAATGGAGGTGCAGTAGCGGCAGAAATGACAAGTGGCAGAAACCAGGAATCCACCTACCACCAAGAAAATAAATCTGAGCCAGCGACTGCCCGTCCAGAACCAGTACGAGAACACAATCCAGCTGCTGAATCTCAGATGGAACTAGCCGAGAAACTTTTCTACAGCGGTCGCTACGCCGAAGCCGTGCAGATCTTCGACCGTATTTTACAATTAGAGCCCAATTGGGAACGGGCTCGCCAGCACCGCACCGAGGCGGAAAATTACTTACGCACCGGCTACATCCCGATTGTAGCCTTACCAGCAGACGCAGCCTCCGCCTACGGAAAAGCACAATCCGCTGCCCGGGTGGGACGCTTCGCTGACGCACTGGCGCTGCTGGAGAGCGCACAGAACGCCTTGCATGAGCTGGGTATTCAACGCTGGCAAGAAGGCCAAGACTTTGCTCAAAAACTCCAGGAAAACATTGATGCTGAATTGGCCTATGAAGAAGGGCTTAATCTTTTCCGTCAAGGGAATATTGAGGATGCGATTGAAAGGATACAAGCTGCGGTTAGCGCAACTGGCATGCCAAAATATTCAGAGCGAGCCCAGAGCTTCCGAAAAGTCAAAGACAATTTACGATTAATCTACGACACCTTAAACCAGGCTGAGCTTGATCCACAAGCCGCCTCCCAGGCGAAGGCCAGTCTGGACGCACTGGTGGTCGAATACGGAGAAAATCCAGCTTTTGAACGCCTAATTGAACGTTTTAAAGCCATTACACCGCGCGTTGTAGAACCGTTAATAGAGCAGACACGCTCACTGAAGAATCAGGCTGAACATGCAACCACACTTGAGGAGGGGTTGTACCTCAACAAGCAGGCGCGCCAGAGTCTGGCACAAATCCGAAATCTTGAAGGTGTAGACGAAAGCCTGGACCGATTACAGGGTGAGATTGAGCGCCAGCAGCGCTCTTTTCAGAAATTCGATAACGATTTACAGGCAGCGAACCAGGCTTACGAAAAAAATCCAGCCTGGCCAGCTGAAGCCTCCCGCTTGAGCGCTGAAGTTATTAAGCGTTTTCCAATCGATCCAGGGGTAAAAGAACTGCAGCGTAAACTGCGCAGCTTTCGCTGGAAAGTGTTAGGGATCAAAGCTGGTCTCGTTCTGGTGGGGATTCTCGCTCTGGCTGCTTTTGGTGCATGGGGAAAGAACAAATACCAAGCTTATATGCTAGCCCAGACACCTACCCCGACATCGACTGCTACGTCGACAGCCACACTAACCCCCTTGCCTACCCAGACACCCACGCTGACCCCCACCTTGCTGCCTACTTTGACCCCCACCATCACCCCTACCCCCATCGTTGCCTTTACCCAGAGGGAAGTGTATGCCCGAAATGGATGTTACGAGAAATTTACTGCCATAGGAAAGATCCCCGCTGGTGAAATGGTGCGCTTTCTGCCAGCCGAACGGCGCTTCGATGAATTTAACCGCGAGTGCGTATTGGTGGAGCACCTGACCGATAACGGCGGAGCTATCGCTGGCTGGGTGCTGACGCTGGATGTAGGTGTGGAACTACCGCCAACAGCAACCAGCGTACCTTAAAATAAGGAAAGGAAGTTAATATCACCCTTAGAATGCATAGATGCGTTCGATGGTGTCTAGTTCCAGGGCTTCGATTACCCTTGCTGCTAATGGTTACTTGATCCCAGGCGTGCTTTGTGAAGTATCAGAATTAATTGACAAATTGGTTATGCCAGTTGCTGTCCAGATTGATCAAAAAGCAAGGAAAGCTCTGGAAAGTTGTTGCAACCGGTTGCAGCAGATTTGACCCTCCCAATTCAATATACAAGCCGGTATCCTATACGATCAGGATGGATTGGCGTATCTTGCGGAAATGATATAGAAGATCGATTTGGTTGAAGCCTTCTAAATCCTTCAAGCCATCTATTTGATAGATTTCGACGATACCTGATCCGCATATGTCACTCAAAGGCTGGATCGGCATATCCTCCAAGGTATTGAAGGGGTTAACTATAATACCTTTGGGTTGGATAATGATATCCATGTACTTAGATCCTTGTTATAGAAATTGCAGTGGCCGATCGTACATCTTGAAGTTGATCTGAAGCGATGAATTCCTACTCAGTTTACGAGGAATCGACTACATCCTAACTTCCGTAACCAGTGAGCTTTGTGTCTATAAACAAAAGTGTTGACATCGCAGCGAGGTTATTCCGAAATTTTATCCAATTCACTGCTCATATTCGAATTTAACAACTCCCAAAACTTTTCAATCAGGTAAAAAAGTATTTCTATAGTGAGATTTAACCTATTTTTTAAATATATAGATAAATTGTCACAGGATCTGTAAGGGGGTATTACACCCTTCAGACTACTATGGGATATGAAAGAGTGTACTTCTTGCATTCAAGGAGATATATCCTTGTGAATCAATCATCTTGTAACGAGATACCTTCCAGCTATTGGTTGTGCGTGAATGACAGCTCTCAGATAGATGAATGACATTCGTCACTTTGAATGTGATTATTAATAGATAAAATATATTCGTAATACCGAATATATTTTATTATTAGGATAATTACGTGACTTCTCATCATAAATATAAAATCCTAACAGATAATGATGGCAATATCGTGCTCCCTCCAGAAATTGCCAGAGAATATGGAATTAAACCAGGAGTACATTTCCTCATAGAAGATACAGCTGATGGAGTTGTTTTCCACCGGCCCGTTTCGAATCTCTCAAAGGTTTACATCGAACCGACTAGCCAGTGCAATCTCACCTGTCGGACTTGTATCCGGAACATTTGGGATGAACCGATGGGACAGATGGCAGATACCACTTTTGAGCGCATCATAAGAGGCATAGAGGAGCTGGATAATCGCCCGACAATCTTTTTTGGAGGTTTTGGTGAACCGCTGTCGCACCCACATATTGTAGACATGGTAGCGCAAGCAAAGAAAACCAGCCCTAAAGTAGAGTTGATCACCAATGGAATGCTGCTCGATCAAACAATGTCACATGAATTGATACTGGCCGGGTTGGATACACTATGGGTATCCGTTGATGGTGCGAAGCCAGAGAGTTATGCAGATGTTCGTATAGGAGCAGCACTCCCGGAGATTTTTGAAAATATCACAAAATACCGCTATCAATACTTCATGCGCAAGGCTGTTGATCCAGATATTGGTCTGGCTTTTGTTGCCATGAAACGGAATATCGCTGATCTCCCCGCATTATTACGAATGAGTACTAAGTTAGGTATATCGCGTTACCTGGTAACCAATGTCCTACCCTACACAAAAGAAATGTGTGATGAAGTGCTCTATGAACGTTCAATGGATTCGATAGTTAGCCAGCCGTGTTGCTGGGCTCCGCGGTTGGATTTACCCGTAATCGATGGCAACCTGTATACCACCGAAGCGTTGATCCAATTGATGAGCGTTCATCCACGTAATTTCCTAACACCTGGTAAATTGACCGACAATATTGATTATTGTCCTTTTGTCCGCAAGGGTTCAGTGGCTATCGCCTGGAACGGCAATCTCAGCCCTTGCCTGCCACTCATGCACCAGCATGCGAGTTATATGAAAAATATTCACCGGGTAGTGAAACGGTATGTGGTTGGGAATGTTATGAATCAACCCTTAGTAGATTTATGGGAGTCAAGAGAATATGTGGATTTTCGGATGCAGGTGGATGAGTTTGATTTTTCTCCCTGTACCATTTGTGCAAGCTGCCAGATGGCTGAATCGAACGAGGAAGACTGTTATGGGAATATTTTTCCAACTTGTGGTGGATGCTTGTGGGCACAAGGTTTCATACGATGTCCATAATGCTATTGACGAACCATGATCAATTTATTGACAGTTAATAAGAAAGGAGATAAAATCATATTCAATCTGTTGAATGTGATAAATTAAGAGGTATTTATGAAAACCTATCAAGCTCAAGCTCAATTATTCAAGATCTTGATGCACCCCACCCGCTTGGCCATCTTGGATGAGTTACGCGATGGTGAGCAGTGTGTCTGCCACATGGAGGCTAAGTTCGGTTTACGCCAGGCGTATATTTCACAACATCTCATGGTATTGCGCGATGCTGGATTGGTTACAGATCGGCGTGATGGTTGGAATATTTATTATCAGGTGAACAAACCGGAGATCTTCCAGGTCATTGATGCCATGAATAACCTGACTCATACTGAAAAAGGCGACACTTTTTTATCTGACGCCAGATTCTCTGTAGAGCATCATACTTGCCCATGCCCCAAGTGCAATTCAGCTCTGGAGTCAAATCGCCATGAATCACAAGACTTAGTGCTGAATGAGGCTGAGGCAACCATTTGAAGGAAACAATAAAACGCATTATTAAACCTGGCCTATTGAATAACCGTGAGGAACCTATGCCAAATTTTCTTGAAACCACAATCGACAAATTTATTTTCAAGGTTGTTGATGATCGCTTCTACACACCAGCAGGTCTATGGGCGCTAGCAGAAGGGAACCGAATCCGGATTGGACTATCCGATTTTCAACAGCAACGCAGTGGCGACGTTGCATTCGCAGAGATCAAACCTGTTGGCACACAGCTTGCTTATGATGATGAAGTGGCTGTAATCGAAACGATCAAGGTCAATATCAGCCTGGGTTCGCCTGTCACTGGGAGTGTGGTTGAGATTAACTCAGCGATGACTGATGCACCCGAAGTGATCAACCAGGATCCTTACGGCATTGGATGGATGGCTGTGATCGAAGCAGCTGATTGGGAAGCCGATCGACCATGCCTGATGGATCCCCAGACTTACTTTACGCACATGAAATCTCTGGCACAAGAGGAGTTGAATAAAGGATGAGCGATACACATTTGCCGCGCAAGGTTGCAATTGTACCCTGCAGCGGGATAGGTAAAACCTATGGATCTGTCAGCCGTGAGGCAGCATATGACGTAACCGAAGACCTCCGCCCTGAGAAAACCCAATTGGTATCACTGGCGATGCTAGTATTGGGTGATGAAACCGCCTGTGCGGCCTTGGCTGGGGCTCCGGCTGTGACCATTGATGGCTGCAAGCTAGCCTGTGCTACTAAAATGGTCCAGGAAAGCGGTGGAACAGTCACTAAGGATTATGCAGTGCTGGAGGTCTATCGCCGCTATAAGCAGTTCAAGCCGCAGGGGATCGCTGAGCTCAACGAAGGTGGCCAGCAGCTGGCGCGGGCACTAGCAGAAGAGATTGTCGCAGTCGTGGACAGTACGTTGGCAGGGAGTGGAGGAGAAAAGAATGGTTGATCTACCCAAGAAGAAAGTCGGGATCGTAGCCTGTTCTGGGGAAGAGCTGGCTGAAGGCACCGTAACACGCCTGGCAGCCTTGAAGGTATTAGAACAGCTTCGCCCAGCGGATACGGTCACCATCTGCCTACCGCTTTTTCTGGCTGGCGGTGAGGGCGACCGAGCATTTGCTCGCTTTTACCCGACGATTGCCGTAGATGGCTGTAATTTACGCTGCGCT